>Ga0306919_10001071_pt1 | contig 12913 bp, 11 predicted proteins | sample flu12Cox44000172_FD_203764 | JGI IMG/M metagenome (GOLD analysis project Ga0306919, IMG submission 203764) | Lab enrichment of tropical soil microbial communities from Luquillo Experimental Forest, Puerto Rico - flux4day.12C.oxic.44.000.172 (v2)... | ecosystem: Environmental > Terrestrial >... | reverse complement strand
CGTTACGACGGCAAAGCAGCCAAGCCGCTGTTATCAGGACGCTTTCCGGTCTCGTACTGCTCCTATGAGGATACAGAACTCGTGCCCGGCGGCCAACTTTTTTCCACAGGTTATCGGTCTGCAGGGGTTACCCTTCGAAGTCCGGATTCACGCTTAACCTTTTCTTCTCGCCGATCTTTCACCTACGCCTCGGCCGTCGCCGCCATACCGCCCCGTATAATGAAAGGTTTCATAGATCTCCTGCCGCAGCATTCCGGGCGAGGAGAACTGCCTGGCCTCAGCCCATGCCCACCAGTCAGCTCCGCATGCTTCTGGAAGGCAAATCCCACGGTGTGAGACGAAGGACTCATTTCCATGACCCAGATCGAACTGGTTCTTGCGCGCGAAATCCTGGATTCCCGTGGCAATCCCACGGTCGAAGCCGATGTCATTCTGGAAAGCGGAGCCCGTGGCCGCGCTGCCGTTCCCAGCGGAGCCTCTACTGGCGAGCATGAGGCCGTCGAGCTGCGCGACGGCGATAGTGCGCGCTACCTCGGCAAAGGCGTGCTCAAAGCCGTCGACAACGTCAACGAGATCATCGCACCCGAACTCGAGGGCATGGATGCCAGCGATCAGCGCGAGCTCGACGCCGTGATGAAAGAGCTTGACGGAACTCCCAACAAGGGCAAACTTGGCGCCAATGCCATCCTCGCCGTCAGCATGGCCGCTTCGCGCGCCATGGCCGACCACCTCGGCATCGAGCTCTATCAGTATCTCGGCGGCTTCACCGCCAGCCTGTTACCGACTCCGATGATGAACATCCTCAACGGCGGCGCGCACGCCGACAGCAACGTCGACTTCCAGGAATTCATGGTGATGCCGGTCGGTGCGCCTTCCTTTGCCGAAGCGCTGCGCTGGGGCGTCGAGACCTTCCATACCCTCAAAGGCGTGCTGAAGAAGAAGGGCTACAACACCGCCGTCGGGGACGAGGGTGGTTTCGCTCCTTCGCTGAAGTCGAACACCGAGGCCATCGAACTTGTGCAGGAAGCCATCACCCAGGCCGGATACAAGCTGGGCGAGCAGATCGCCATTGCTCTCGACCCAGCCGCGAGCGAGTTCTATGACACTGACAAGAAGAAGTATGTCTTCAAGAAGTCCGACAAGAGCGAACACACCAGCGAAGAAATGGTGAAGTATTGGGCCGACTGGGTTTCGAGGTATCCCATCGTTTCACTCGAAGACGGCTTCGCTGAGGACGACTGGCATGGCTGGAAACTCGTGACAGATGAGCTGGGCAAAAAGATCCAACTGGTCGGCGACGATCTCTTTGTCACCAACGTCCAGCGTTTGCAGCAGGGAATCGATGCCGGCGTGGCCAACTCGATCCTCATCAAGGTGAACCAGATCGGCTCGGTCAGCGAGACCATCGACGCCATCAACCTGGCGCGCGAGAACGGCTATACCGCCGTCATCTCGCACCGTTCCGGCGAGACCGAAGACACCTTCATTGCCGACTTGGCCGTTGCCACCGGCGCGGGCCAGATCAAAACCGGCTCGGCCTCGCGTACCGATCGCATTGCTAAATACAACCAGTTGCTGCGCATCGAAGAGGAGCTCGGCCCGGCCGCTCGCTTCAACGGCCTCAAGGCCCTGAACTACCGTGGCGACCTGGCGAAGAAGAAGGCATAGGACGCACTGCTTCGGTCCCGCGCGCCGATACGAGAACAGGGTGTCGGCGCGGATATAATCAGTTGACCATGAAGGAAGCAGAGATTATTTTCGCAGTCGAAGAATCGGCCGAGGGTGGATACGAGCTCACGCCCTGGGCCACTCCATCATTCCTGGGGCCGATTCTATCCAGGAGTTGAAGGAAATGGTAGGTGATGCAGTAGGCTGCCATGTTGACGAGGCGCAAATGCCCGCCATTATTCGTCTCCCCTTCGTCCTGCGATGAGGTTATTTGCTCGATGATTCCGCGAGACCGTAGTGGGCATGAACTCGCCAAGTTGCTGCCATCTGCGGCTGACCTCACGGATGCGTAGCGAGGAACACCACATCACCATACCCGCTCATCGCCGCCTAAAGGTCGGAACCTTGAACACCATTCTTGTCGAAGTTTCTACGTGCCTTAATATTTCCCAAAAAGTACTCGAAGAGCTATTCAATCCATGACTCCTCCCAAACCTCTCGTCCTCATCATTCTCGACGGCTGGGGCTATGCTCCGCCGTCCGACACTAATGCCATCTCGCTCGCCCGCAAGCCGAACTACGACAAGCTGCTGGCAGAGTTCCCCAACACGCTCATCCACACCAGTGGACGCTACGTCGGCCTGCCTACCGGCCAGATGGGTAATAGCGAAGTCGGCCACCTTAATATCGGCGCGGGACGCATCGTTTACATGGACATCAGCAAGATCGACTTGATGATCGAGAACGCTGAGTTCGAGAAAAATCCCGCCCTCGTCGATGCTATGCAGAAGGCGGGCACCGGTGAGCGCCGCCTGCACTTCTTCGGACTTCTCTCCGACGGCGGCGTCCACTCGCATCAGAATCATCTCTACGCGCTGCTTCGTTTGGCGAAGCAGAACGGCGTCGAGCGCGTTTTCGTCCACTGCTTCATGGATGGCCGCGACACCCTGCCAACCAACGGCGCGATGTACGTCGAGCAGTTACAGCAGAAGATGCGCGAGTACGGCGTCGGCAAAATCGCAAGCGTCAGCGGACGCTACTACGCCATGGACCGCGACAAGAAGTGGGACCGCGAAAAGAAAGCTTTCGACGCCATGGTCTTCGGCGATGCGGAAGGCGGTCGCTATAGCGACCCGGTGCAGGGCCTCAAACAGTCATACAACCGCGGCGTCACCGACGAATTCATCGTTCCCTTTGTCGTTACCGACAGCCGCGGCGAACCCGTGGGTACCATTCGCGACGGCGATGTCTGCATCAATTTCAACTTCCGTGCCGACCGCGCCCGCCAGATCACGCGCTGCCTCGCCCGCAACAGCCATTTCACTCCGCATGACGGCACAGAGCTCGATGCGGCGGCCGAGCTCGACGCCACCATTCCGCGAGACCGCGTCCCCAAAGACCTCTCTTATGTCTGTATGACGCAGTACGACAAGCACTTCACGTTGCCGGTCGTATCACCACCCGAATCGCTCGGCAACATTCTCGCCAATGTCATGGCGAACCTCAACATGCGCAACCTGCGGGTTGCCGAAACCGAGAAGTATGCGCATGTCACGTATTTCTTTAACGGCGGAGTCGAAAAGCCCTTCCCTGGCGAAGACCGAGTGCTGGTGCAATCGCCCAAAGTCGCGACCTACGATCTGAAGCCGGAGATGTCGGCGCAAGGCATTGCCGATACTGTTGTGAAGGCCATCGCAGACAAAACTTTCGACGTGATGGTAGTGAACTTTGCCAACGCCGACATGGTAGGACACTCCGGCAAAATCCCGCCGACCATCACGGCCTGTGAAACCGTCGATGCTTGCCTGGGTCAGATTTACGCTGCTCTTAAGCGGGTTGGCGGAGCGATGATCGTCACAGCCGATCACGGCAATGCCGAGCAGATGATCGATCCCGCAACCGGTAGCCCACAAACGGCACACACTACGAATCCCGTGCCGTTCATCGTCGCGTCAGAACTCGCTGTGACGCCTGACCGCTTCAAGGGCGACCATCGCCGTTTCACCCTGAAACCCGACGGCGCCTTGCAGGACATCGCTCCGACAATGCTAGGCATCCTCGGCATTCCCCAACCGAAGGAGATGACCGGCCACGATCTACGAGTGATTGCAGAAGCCGCGAAGCGTTAGCGCGACGTTTTGAAAGGAGACGGCTTCAGCCGCGACGCAAAGGGTATTGCCAGCATCGTGCTCGAGGGATTTGCGAAACTCGTGTTTCGGCAAGTGATTCATCGGTTGCGAAAGCAGGCACTGTCCGCTGTTCATATCGCCGCCATTGAGAAGGCAAAGGGCAGCCGATGGGCCCTTGGCAGTGCAAATCGATCACGCGCTTCGCCATACTTAAGCTATGGTGCAGCATTGGCTTACACAAAACGAACGAGTCCTTAACCGGACACTACTGACCAAGAGCTAATTGCTAGTTACTAGTCGCTAGTTGCTGGCTTGAACCTGTTCCGATGAAGCTCGTTATCGCCCTCCATCACCGTTTCCAGCCCTGGATCACCCCGGGTTGGTTCTCTGAGCGCTTGCGCCAGGACTTCCCCGAACTCAACGTCGTCCAACTTCCCGACTACGAGCACCTCACCGACGAAATTGCCGACGCCGACATCGCGATTGCTTGGTCCATCGGCGGAGACCAGCTCAGGGCCGCGAAGAAGCTGCGCTGGATCCATTCCACTGCCGCAGCGGTGCACGGACTGATGTCGCCCGAACTTCAAGCCAGCGACATTATCGTCACCAATGCGCGCGCCGTCCACGGACCCACGGTCGCCGAGCACGCCATGGCTCTCGTCTTTGCTATGGCCAAACGTGTGCCAGAAGCTGCAAAATTCCAGGCCCAGCGGCACTGGGCGCAACAGGAAATCTGCACTGAGCCGCCGCGCCCGCGCGACCTCCGCGACTCCACCCTCGTCATCGTCGGTTTCGGTGCAATCGGAACTTATCTTGCCAAACTCGCCCGCCCGGTCGGCATGCGCATCATCGCCGTGCGCCAGCGTCCAGAGAAGGGAAGCGACCTCGCCGAGATCATTTACGGGTTCGATGACCTGAACCTTGCTTTCGAGCAAGGTGATTTCATCGTCCTCGCCGCGCCGGTCACGCCCAGAACCCATCACCTAATCAATGCTGAGCGCCTTACCCACCTCAAGCCGACTGCCTATCTCATCAACGTCGGCCGCGGAGTCCTCATCGACGAAGAAGCCCTGATCCACGCCTTGCACGCGAAACAATTCGCAGGTGCTGCCCTAGACGTAACCAGCGAAGAGCCGTTGCCACCGAATTCGCGCCTGTGGCCCATGGACAACGTCTTCATCACCCCCCACACCGCCGGCTACGCCGAGAAAATGTGGGAGCGCCATTACGCCAACTACAGCGAGAACCTTCGCCTCTTCCTCGCCGGCAAGCCTCTGCTTTGGTCGGTCGATAAACACGTCGGCTATTAGTTATCTGCCGAGTTGTTTGAATGGCACGGCTTCGCTCGTGCCGTAAGACTCACTCAAATCGGGGATCATCCTGAGCGGGGCGCTCGCTCACAATCTTCCAACCCGGGTCTCTTGCTAGTCGGGCGAGCGCGAGGTCGAAGGACCTGCGATTAAGGGCGGCTTTCGACTGCTAGTGCCGCAGGCGCTTACGACTACTTCTAACCAACGCCGCCCACTGCCCAGCTGATACACTGCATCCGCCCCCATGGTCGCCACCAAATCGCTGCAACTGGAAACCTCCTCCCGCTGGCACGCCGTCATGGCTGGCTTCTTGGGCTGGACCCTCGACGCCTTCGACTTCTTCGTCGTGATCTTCCTCTTCGACATCCTCGCCGAACACTTCCACGTCAGCAAAGCGCAAATCGTTTTCTCCGTCACTGCCACGCTCGCCATGCGGCCCGTGGGCGCGCTTATTTTTGGCATGATGGCCGACCGCTATGGTCGCCGCCGCCCGCTCATGGCAAACGTCGTCTTCTTCTCCACCGTCGAGTTGCTGTGCGGCTTTGCGCCCAACTTCACCGTCTTCTTCATCCTGCGCTTGCTCTTCGGAATCGGCATGGGTGGCGAGTGGGGCGTCGGCGCTTCCTTAGCCATGGAGCACGCACCTGTCCGCTGGCGTGGCGTCCTTTCCGGCATCTTACAGAGCGGCTATTCTAATGGCTATCTGCTTGCCGCTATCGCAGCCCGCGTCGTTCTCCCCAACCTCGGCTGGCGTGCCATGTTCTGGGTCGGAGGCATTCCTGCACTTCTCGCGCTCTACATCCGCACCAAGGTCCCCGAATCCCAAGCCTGGCAGCAACACCGTGTTCTGCGCACACTCGACAGTCCCAAGATCGCAATGCAGCACAAGGGCCTTTTGGTTTACATGATCGCCCTGATGTTCCTGATGAACTGCCTCTCTCACGGCACGCAGGATCTCTATCCTGACTTCCTCAAGCACGGCCACGGCATTGCACCCAACACTGTCGCTTACATCACGATGTTCTACAACGTTGGAGCGGTCGTCGGTGCGATCATTATCGGCATGCTCTCGGAACGACTCGGACGACGCTACAGCATGTTGTGCGCTCTTGCATTGTCGCTACTGGTCATACCGGCTTGGGCCTTCGGTAGCACGCTGATGATTCTCGCGCTCGGCGCATTTGTCATGCAGATGGGCGTGCAAGGCGCCTGGGGCATCATTCCTGTCCATCTCAACGAACTCTCGCCTGACGCGGTGCGTGGCCTCATGCCCGGGTTTACATATCAGATCGGAATTCTATTTGCCGCCTCGACTCCAACCGTCGAGTTCGCCCTGCGCGATCACCTTGGCTACGCGTGGGCACTTGTCTCGTTCGAGCTTGTGGTGATTGCCGGACTATCATTGCTTCTGATTTTCGGCCCCGAACATCACGGCAAGAATTTCATGCAGCAAGAGGTCACTAGTGCCGGACTTCAGGCCAGCATATAGGTCGGTTCTTTGGTTTTCCAGACAACTGAGAACCTACTTGGAGCGGGAGAGGGGAATCGAATCCTTGATACCTTTACCAGTCAAAGCACAAGCGGCAATTCGTCGCTTCGTTGTCCAGTTTTCGTTTGCCTGTGAAAAGAAGGAACGCGTCAGTTTCGCTCTACACCAAACCCAAGTGCATCGCGAGTTCCTGATACGACGGATCGCTGCGAACATTTCCGAGCAGCGGATCGGTCGCCAGCCCGGACAGTTCCACTTCGTGGTGTTGATATGAAGTGCGCAGATACGCGAGAGCCTGGTCTTTCTGGCCAAGCAGCGCCAGCGTCTCCGCAACTCGGAACGCGTGCACTTGACCTTTGCTGAACGCCTTCTGCTGTTCCGCCAACATCGCGTTCAGCATACCCTCGGGCCCGCCGTGTTGAAAGCCCTTCGCCGCGGCTTTCACTATCAGCAGATCTGTCTGGTGGCCCGAAAGTACCGCCACTTTCTTTGCCTCGGCCAGGTATGATTCGTAATTCCCGGTTACCAGATCGATCAGCGCAAGGTAGCGGTGAGGCGAAACGAAAGTCGGCTCTGTGTCTTCGAGCTGCTTGAGCAGAGCAATCGACTCATCTCTTCGTCCCGCGTAAAACAGAATTATTCCTTTGTCCGCGAGAATCGAACGCGACGACGAATTCAACTGCCGCGCCACTTCGATCTGTTCCAGCGCCTCGTTGGTCCGGCCAAGTGTCACGAGATAGCTCGCATACCAATGGTGGGCGAGCTCGTAATTCGGATTCAGCTTCAGCGCGGTCTGGAACTCCTGTTCCGCGGCTTTCTTGTCTAGCGTGCCAAAGAAAAGGTCGAATGCCAGGGTGTTGTGCGCTTCGGCCAACGTAGGGTCGAGCTCGACCGCCTTCTTCGCCGCCTCAATCGCTTTGTGGTAAGCCTCTTCCTCGGGCATCGCGGCAAATTCGCGCAGCAGGTTGTAGCAATCCGCCAGCCCCACATAAGCGAGCGCGTAATTGGGATCTCCGGCTATGGCTTGCTGGAAGTACCCAAGGGCCTTCTTCAAGTCGACCGGAGTGCGCTTGTTCCAGTAATACCGCCCTTGTAGGTACAACTCCTTCGCTGCGGGAGTCGGCACGTGTGGATTCGCCGGTGTCGTAGACTGCGCTATTGACAGCGTAGCGGAAGCACTTCCGTTAACCCGCTTCTCGACCAATACGAATACCAGTGCACACGTTACAGCGAGAGCTGCAGCCAGCAGTAACCAGCGAATAAATCCGGTCTTCCTAGTCGATGGTTGCGTGAAAATCGTAACCGGCGCAGTTACTGCCGCTTCCGCAGTGGACGGTTCCCCGTCCGGCTGCGGGTCAACTTCATTCGACGCAGTTGGTAGTAGCTCTGACCGCTCGATTCCCTCCGGATTCGAGGGGTGACCCAGCCCGTTCATCCACCGCGCTAAATCGTCGGTGAATGCATACACGCGTCCTTTTGCGCCGGGCAGGCGTCGAACAGGGAGTCCTCTGTCCTTTTCCCAGCGTTTAACTGTGCGCTCATCTCGCCCGAAGTGGGATGCGATCTCTTTCCACGAATCCAACCGGCGATTTGGGCATCGTTTTCGCCGATCCTCGATCATGGCCCGAAATGTCCTGTATTGTCCTGTTTTGCTCCCTCGCCGCGGGAAGGCGAGAGGAGCAAAGTATAACGCGGGACTGTCTCGTGCAATAGGGGAATTGCACATCAACCATGAATTTGGCTCTTGTCTGGAACGGATTGGGAAATAGCTCTCTCAACAGGCTGGTTGCGGATTCATGGTGATTGTAGGTGAAGGACACTGCGGCCACCTTGTTAACGTTATGTTGCGCCAACGCGTGTGCCTTTGTCACTTCAAGGCTAGGCGCAGGCAGGATACTCAGCCTTGGGAAATTACCGTCAACCAGGAGATCAGCCTCTCCCTCTCTTCCCAGCGGCACTCCTCGTCAATCGAGATTGTGGTATATTCCGCAACTGATCTACATGCCAGCAAGCCGTCTATGCCGAAAACGGTGTCTACTTCGTATCCTGCTCGCATGAGCCATTGTTCGTCCCGAACCAATCTCGCAGGATTGTAGTTGACGTAGAGTATTTGCCTAGCAGCCACGACGGAATCGCCCCTTCAAAACGCCGGCAGGAAGACTGCTTAGGGGGTGACAGGAAATTAGGCACTTCGCGATGCGGTCTAATACCCAACAGCTTGCGCGTCTGTGACCCACCGTCACCTTAGTGCCAATCTAAGACCTGTCCAAAAACAAGACCCGATCCAAGAACCGAATCACAAATAGCCGATTCGCTCCCAGTATTGGTGAAAGCCCATGGGCACCCGGGGCAATACAAAAAGGCCGCTGTACTTTCCCCCTTAGACGGAGGCTCAACTTTCATCGTGCTAATCCGACCTGGCAATGCACGTAACATTGAAATAATCAGCTGATCTGCTGCGGCTCGACTTCCGACAATCTGCAGTGCAAGCGATGCGCTCAAGCATTCCCAAGCGGTGCCAGAAGAGGACCATCCTCAACCCGACCATCCCGCCAAAATCGAAAACCAATCTTAATGGCGTTCGGGCGGACAATTTCGAGCCTAGACCGCGGACGCTGTCACACCTGCTGCTTAGAGGGCTTAGCATCGGTTCGTGATGGGCCATCGGGCTGGAAGATGACGAAGACGTGCCAGTGGCCGCAACGGAAGACCGCGCCTGCGATTGGTATCGTCTGCTCCGGAAGGTTCTCTGCATACAACTTTGCGTCAAGGACACGTTCGATATTGGTGTCCCAGCAACAGGGACACACGACCGGAAGCTCCATGGGTCTACGTACCTAAAAGTAGGTCTGAGTTGCTGCTAGTGAAAAAGCCGCCATCCCCCACGGACTGGCGGCTGATTTACCTGCATAACCGTTGGCAAAGCGACGACGCAGGTGCAATTACCCTGATACTCCCGTAATCAGTACCCAACAAGTGACAATTCGGGACAATTCGGGACAATTCGGGACAACAATTCAGGGCACGGTCACCTGACTTACTCGAATCAAACCGTCATTGTAAAACGATTCATTTTCTTTGACGGGGAAGAGACGCTCGCAGATTCGGCACAAACGTGGGTTTTTTCACATACTACTGATAATAGTAGCGGGCGTTGGTCCGTACGATTCCAGGGCACGACGAGGGTGCCACGCCTGTTTGGCTCTGGCCGCGCACTCTTATGCCGTCACTCTTCCGGGGGGAGTGTGACGGCTTTATTCTGCCCACCACCGGGGCGGTTTCCCTGCTGCTTAGGCCGCTAAGTATGCATGTTAGTCTGCTGTGGGACGGAAGCTCGCCGCTTACCGGTGTGGCGAATTCTCTGGCCTGTTCCTGCGCCTTCTCTTCCGGGGGAAGGCGGAGGCCAGTGGCGCGGGCGCACCTGTTGCTAACGGGGGTTAGCATCTGCCCCGGCTGCTAGGATTGTTACTGTCGACGCGAGAAGGGTGGCGAGGACGGCAAGCGTAATCCACCCCCTGTGCTTCAAACTCTTTTGGGGTATGGCAAAAGCGGCACTATTTCTCGTTATCTTTCTGTTTTTGAATCTGCTTGCGTTTGGCAGCGGCTCTTGTCCTATCAATCTGCTCGGTGCCGACGGTGCCGCGAACTCTATTTCAATCACCTTCCAAAACATCGGAAAATTACCGATCCGCCAGCTGGAATTCGCTTGCGTACCGCTTCAAGAGCATGTTCATAAAGAACAACGTATTAGCTGCCGCGAGACCAACGCCTTGTTTTTTCCAGGTATGGAATACACGGTGAGCTATCCGTATCCCAACGGTATTTCCGGGCGAATTCTGGTCTCGGTAAAGAGCATTACGCTCTCGACCGGATATTTCTGGAAGCCGTCCAAAAACGATCGTTGCGGAGAGTTGAGAGTTGATCTCAACAGAAAATAGAGTGTTCAAATTCCCGCCGTCTCCTGCTGCTTGCCCGGCTTAGCTCTGACATTGTGGGATGTGGCCAGGAGTCTGGATGCAGAAGCATCTGCAAAATCTGGCCAAGCAGATCGGCATCAACACCACCGTGACCTTTCAGGTGCTGCGCCGTTCGTTCGCTACTCGTCATCGCAATGATCTGAAAGATGCTGGCGCGGTGTTGGGCCATACTCACTACGCCACGACCACGGCGAACGTTTACGCTCAGTCAGTGGCTGATGAGGTGCGTGCCATGGCGTCGCAGGAAACTGAGAGGCCGCGTACTTACGCGGTGCTGTTCTACAACGACATCAACAGCGGCCAAACGTCGGTGATTCGTTACCGGACCATTGACAACTCGCTGAGCTGGCAGCAGCTCGCAGCAACGCCGGGCACACCCGAGTTGCGTTCCTGGCATGTGCCGTTGGGAGTGGATCAGCGAGACGCCAAGCACGTCATCGCCAACGATGCCTACTCCCTCTACGAGAGCCATGATTCCGGCCAGACCTGGAAGCGCGCCGATGTTGCGAACAACAAGAACATCGGCGATGACTGGGTGAACATCGCGTTCGACCACAACAACAAGGCCGTGGTGACTGCTGACCGCAACGTGTATCACTACGATCCGGCCACTAAGGCCTGGGAGCAACACTCGGGCAACTTGCAAGTGACGCAGCTCTATACGCTGACGCTGACGCCGCAGACGGCCGACTTCTGCTGCGGCATCGCGCAAGACCACGTTGCTTCCTTTAGGTTCAGCGGAAGCATTCTCTGGAACTTTATGCCCGGCGGCAGCGGCGAAACCGGCAAGGTCCTGATTGACCCCGGCAACGACAAGCTGATGTATGCGTCGAACCCGCTCGATCCGCCGAATGCATTCGTCGTGCGCACCACCGATGGGGGGCAGAACTGGAAGGTCATCCACAAGGACAACGGCTGGAAGAAAGAAGACTACAACCTCGCCTACTCGACGCAGAAGTCGTTTGCCATGGATCCGTCGAACTCGAAGCGGCTTCTGCTGGGGACGAACAAAGTGTTCGAGTGCAAGGATGCGACAGCCCAGAACACGGTGTGGACGGCGATCAGCGGAGTACTTACTACGGCCCAGGACGTCGGCAGCCAGTACATCACCGCGCTTGCCCTGGCCGCCTCCGACGGCAAGGTGATTTATGCCGCTACCGGTGATGGCCACGTCTGGACAACCGTTGATGACGGCGCACATTGGAAGCAGAACGATTCGGGCCTGCTCGGCGCGGGAGTAGGCAAGGTGGTGGACCTGCGGATTGATCCGGCAAATACGAAGCGCGCGTTTGCAGTGACAAACGGAGCGCCCGGCAAGAACATGTGGTACCACGATCCTGCGACCGCGAAGTGGAACAACATTTCCGGCGACATGCCGTCGAACCTCGGCGTCGTTACCATTGCGGTGGATTGGCGCTATCAGCCCAATCCTATCTACGTGGGATCGGTGCGCGGCGTGTATCGCTCCATCAACAATGGCGTGCACTGGAGCAAGTTCGGCCTGTACCTGCCGAATACAGCGGTAAGCGATCTGCAGACCGAGTTCAAGCACAACATACTTGGCGCTTCGACTTTAGGCAGAGGCGTGTTTGAGATTCTGATGTCGGAGCCTAAAGTGAGGATCGAAGTTCCGCCAGTGGTGGTGCCACCACCGCGGCCCCCGCGCCTGGAGGAGGTTCCAGCGTATGGCCACATCGGAGATTTGACCGTGCTGCCAGGCAAGTTGCCGGGACAGCCGCTGGTTGATGCGAAGGCGCGCAGCATTGTGCGGGAGCGGGAACACAAGAAGTAGATGAAAACCACCAGATGAATGTGAAGCAAATTTTGTTCTCACGCTGTTAATGATATTGAGAAGGATTTATATCATTCTCGCCAAACAGTTGGACAAGCCGGTTATTCGCACTGGTATGACTAGATGGCCCTGCTCGCTCTGTCTTACGCTTAAGCGTGCGCAACAGCCCGCGGCTCCTAGATCGAGATCGTATCGCTGTCGAGACTTTTTACCTTTTGACCTTGCACGCCCATTAACTGACAAGTCAAGGTGTGTGCCTTGGCACCAACAGTGACCTTCAAGTAGCCGAACCGCTTGTCCTTCTTCTTGTCATCTAGGTTCATGCCGTATAGTGAAGAAGGTGAGCACGTCTACGTCTCTGGTAAGCTGCGTTATCGCGAGTACGAGAAGGCAGTCGGCGAGGGCAAGAATACCGTCACGATGCCGGTTGCCGAGATCCACGCCGCCGAAATCCGGCGCAGACGGTGGTGGTGGTTAATTAGCCAGTGTGAGCACAGGCAAGGGTGAGATGTGCCGAAATCTGGTTGCCTCATCGCGGACGGTTCGGA
>Ga0306919_10001059_pt1 | contig 12951 bp, 11 predicted proteins | sample flu12Cox44000172_FD_203764 | JGI IMG/M metagenome (GOLD analysis project Ga0306919, IMG submission 203764) | Lab enrichment of tropical soil microbial communities from Luquillo Experimental Forest, Puerto Rico - flux4day.12C.oxic.44.000.172 (v2)... | ecosystem: Environmental > Terrestrial >... | reverse complement strand
ACCTTCTGGTCAGCACTCCGCATCGATCCTCTCAACGTGGCTTTGCGGCTGTGGTCTGTATCGGCCGATATGGAGGCCGCGGAGCGCACGGTGTTTCGCGCGCGACAGCAAATCGACCTGGCGAAGGAATTTAGCTGAGTGGCCGACCGAAAAATGAATTTAGTGATTTCAGTGAGTTGTGACATGATGGTTGTGGCAAAGCAATCATCGAGGCACAAGATGTGGACCGAGATCACTCGTCGGAAGTATGAGCGAGAGGGACAGCGTTACGCAAGCGATCTGACCGACGCCGAATCGGCGCTGATCGAGCCGCAGATGCCGGCGGCCAAGCGTTTGGGCCGGCCGCGGGCGACCGAATTGCGCGCCGTACTGGACGCGATCCTGTATATCGCGCGGACCGGCTGTCAGTGGCGAATGCTGCCCAAGGACTTTCCGCCGTTTACCACCGTGCAAGGCTATTTCTACGACTGGCGCGACAACGGCTTGTTTGAGACCATCATTTTTCACTTGCTGCTGCAGGCGCGCGAAGCGGCGAGCCGCGAAGCGAGCCCATCGGCCGGAGTGATCGACAGTCAATCGGTCAAGACGACCGAAAGCGGCGGGCCGCGTGGTTACGATGCCGCCAAGAAGATCAAAGGGCGCAAGCGACATATTGTGACCGATACTGGCGGTCTGCTGGTCGGTGCCGAGGTGCACCCCGCCGATATCCAAGATCGCGACGGTGCGGTTCTGGTCATCGAGGCGATCCACCAGCTATTTCCCTGGTTGCGTCACCTTTTCGCCGATAGCGTCTACAACGGCCCCAACCTGAGTGACGCTCTCGCCAAGTTCGGGAACTGGACCATTGAGATCGTCAAACGCGCGGCTGACGCGACTGGCTTTAAGCTGTTGCCACGCCGCTGGATTGTCGAACGAACGCTCGCGTGGCTCAACCGAAACCGCCGCTTGGCAAAGGATTTCGAGGCGTTCGATCGCGAGCGCCAAAGCTTAGGTCTACATTGCCTCTGAGCAGTTGCTCATCAGACGATTAGCCTGACCATTACACGATCCCAGACAAGCCCGACAACCTATACGATTAAGATTCGGACACTTAGGGCCTCGCTGCAACCTTGATTTGTGTAGATAGTTAAAGGCCGCTGCGTCTGCAGCAGATCTGCAGCGGGATTTCTCCTAATGATTGAAACCCAGGGCCTCGACTGGCGGGCCGGATCGGAGCATCGTCAAACACCAAAGTGGCGGCCGGGACCGCTTCCGCGGCTTCATCGAGCTCGGAAATTGACCCAACTTGGACCGTTTTTCATCGGCTTGATTGCAGCGTTCACCTTCACCCGCTCGCCCTCAGCCTGCAGCCGATCGCCAACGATGATGTCCCCCGGACCGACAGCACGACCAGGCAAGCCGTCTCTCGCCGCTCTTGCTGCTTTTAGAACATAGCCGGCTATCGACATGTCGTTCTCCGCAATCCGGCCCCGCCGGCGGTCTGGCGCCGTCAAGGACAGCGGGGCGCCGCTGCTCTTCCGCTTTCTCCCCATCGTTTTGTCGCGAATTCGAGAATCGCAAGCCGCCAGGGGTGCGACTTGGGACGACCGCCGGAAACCGCTCAGCGCGTTACGTGAGGCCATACGGATCGTTACAACGATATGATAGGTGAAGTAATTTGTCAATACGTTAAATACTATTTCGGCACAGACGGATCTCCACGAGGCGGCTTGGAACCGTTCCGCGCCGACGCCAGCCGGATCCGCTCCCTCTGTGCCGCTCTACCGTTGGCCGCGGCAACGCGCATCGAGGAAACCAACGAGAACGCCGGTGAGCCAACCCCAAAAGGGAGGGCCCTGCTGTTCCGCAGCAACGAAGCGGCCACGTGATCCACGGGCTCGATCCGATGAAGCCGCTTCAGATAGGCTCCGTGGAGAAGGCTTGGCAGCGGTTGCGCAATCGCGCCGGAATCCCGGACGGATGGCTTCACGATCTGACGCACACCGCCGGCACCTTTGTCGCGCTCGCCGACGCTGATGCCTTTGCGGTGCGCGACCTTCTAGGACACTGCACCTTGGCAACGACCGGCCGCTATGTCGAGCGCGCGGTCGACATGGTTCGCGCAACCGCCGACCCGGTATCGGGGCGCTTTGCGGCAGCACTCAATGCCGGTACGGCCACACCAGCCGAGGTCGTCAAGCTCAGCGGGCGGCGATGGTAAACAGCCTCTCGCCAGGGATAGAGCGACGGCCCGACACGCGCGGACACCGCACCGCGCCTCACTGCCGACCGGTGATGGGCACGCGCTGCCCAGCATTGCGAACCGAGCCCAGGTAGTCGGCCGCCAAACTGGCAGCGCTGGGACCGGGTATCTATCGGTCCGATCGCCGGCGGTGCGGAGCGGCTCGGGCCTGCGGCCGAGACCGTGCTGATCGGCGAGGGTTTCGAGACCTGTCTCGCCGCGATGGAGGCGACCGCGCAGCCGGCATGGGTGGCTTTGTCGACCGCCGGGATGGCGCGGCTAGTCCTCCCACCCCATCTCCGCACGGCCATCATTCTCGCCGATCACGATCTGAACCGAGCCGGTCAGCGAGCTGCTCGTGCCGCGGCCGAGCGCTGGCTCGCCGAGGGTAGGCGCGGGCCGCTCGCGATGCCGCCGGAGCTCGACAGCGATTTGAACGAGGTGTTGGTTGGCCACGAGTATGCGCGCATCGAGAAGGTCGTCGATATCGCCGGCTGACGGTGGCGGCGCCGAGCACATCGGTTGCATCGTCGAAGAAGCCAATGAGGCGAAGCCGAAGCCGCTGCGCCCGCTGGTGTCGGAAATCCCGTCGGCCGATCCTTTCCCGATAGATGCCCAGGGGTAGCGTGCTCGATCCGGCAGCTCGCGCGATCGACTACTGTACTCCGCCCAATCATGACCACCCATCGACCGCTAGACCATGTCTCGCGGTCGAACCAACTTCGGCCATCACCAATTGGGCGAGATCGTGCCAAAGACCAGCAAGGCGCGGCTGAGCTGAAAGGTAGCGACGCCCCGCAAGCACCTCGAGGAGAATGTGCGCGCCGCGGACATTGGCGCACGGCGCGTATCGCCAAAGTAATATGAAGAGTAGCTTTGGGAAGTTGTCTCCGACGCAGTCGCTCTTTCGGTCAAGGGCAAGAGGTCGATCACACCTTCCGTGCCGAGTGTGAAGTCGGTCACACCACCTGGCGGTCGCACCACGCGGCGCGTGACGTTGTGCGCTTAACACTGTATATTTTGGCCGCGGTAGGTCGTCGGTTGATCTGATCTTCAACCAAATGCCGGGTATCATCTGCAGACTGACCGGCACAGATTCACGCAAAATCTATTCCCGCCGGCTGGGAGGTAGTGATGAACAGATACCGAGATGCCAAGCCACCTACCGCTCTGGACGAGCAGTCGGATGGGATGAAGGTCCTCCTTGGGGAACTCCGCAAGGAGATCGTTGCCGGCCTCCAGTACACCCACAGCCGGGCCAACGCCAATACCAGCCGGGCGTTGGAGACCGCCACGTTTCTTTATGCGCTCATCGAGGTTCTGACGGAAAAGGGCATCCTAACAATCGAAGAGCTCGACGCGCGGAAAGATAACATCGCCGATCGGGTGGAAAAACGCTTCTTGAGCAAGGGTATGGGCGTCGTTCTGCAAGAGCCCGATCAGGACAAGTACGCGTTCCAGGCGGAGGCGCACGTCGATTGTGAGAACCGCGTACACCTGTGCAAAGCAGCGTGCTGCCGGATGATTTTCCCGCTCTCCCGGCAGGACATCGCCGAACGGATCATCATGTGGGACCTCGAATCTCCCTATCTGATCGCTCAGACTGAAGACGGCTATTGCAGGCATCTCGATCGAACAGGTTGCAGATGCAAGGTGCGCGAGCATCGCCCCATCCCGTGCCGGGCTTATGACTGCAGAAACGACCCGCGGATCTGGTCGGATTTCGCAAATTATGTGATCAACCCCGACCTGGACAAGCTGTTCAACAAGCGAGAGAACCGTGGTCCTGAGCTCATTGAGGCGTGACCCGATCTGTAATACGGATTTTCTCTAAACCCCAGATGCGGTCGAAAGCAACCGCTGATAAACCACCATCTCAGTGAGATCACCAGCCAAGGAGCTGCCGACGGCGGCGCGGTGATCCTCGATAGGGGGCTGACAACATCACATTATGGGCACTGCGTCCCCATAGCGCGGAATTATCACCGATCCGGTCGAAACGCCTCCATCCAAGGATCACCCGCTGCAACCTCGATTTGTGTCGATAGTTAAAGGCCGCTGCGTCTGCAGCAGATCTGCAGCGGGATTTCTCGTAATGATTGAAACCCAGGGCCTCGACTGGCGGGCCGGATCGGAGCATCGTCAAACACCAAACTGGCGGTCGGGACGGCTTGCCCGGCTTTATCGAGCTCGGAAACTGACCCAACTTGGACCAGTTGTTCATCGGCTTGATTGCAGCGCTCATCCTCATCCGCTCGCCCTCAGCCTGCAGCCGATCGCCAACGATGATGTCGTCCGGACCGACAGCACGACCAGGCAAGCCGTCTCTCGCCGCCGGCGGTTTGGCGCCCAGCAAAAACAGTGGTGCGCCGCTGTTCTTCCGCTTTGCTCCCCATCGTTTTGTCGCGAATTGCAGAAGCGCAAGCCGTCAGGGGCGCGACTTGGGACTACCGCCGGAAATCGCTCAGCGCGTTACGTAAGGCCATGCGGATCGTTACGACGATTTGATAGGTGAAGTAATTTGTCACTACGTTAAATACCATTTTGTCACAGATAGATCTCTACGAGGCGGCTTGGAACCGTTCCGCACTGACGCCAGCCGGATCCGCTCCCTCTGCGCCGCTATCGCTCCGCGATTTGGGATCGAAGACACACTTCATTCCGGTAAGCAGCGACAAGTCGTATAAGACGTCTGACGAAAGGGGCGGACCCGAGACGATGGTGATGCGTGGTCGTGCCGATGCGCGCATCCGCGCTTACCCGCCGTCGCAAAACTGCCCTTTGATGGTTTGCGGAACGATATCATCGAGCTTCGCCCGCTATTCTCTACAACTTTGCATTGAGGCACGGTTTTCCGACCTCCTGCAATTGCAGGATGGGATCAGACAAGCTCTCTGTATGGTTGTAGATGCGGGTGTTCGCGGACGGCGGTCGGGACCTTTCAGCGAGCTGTCGTCGGATCGCCGTTCCCGCCAATGTGTCGGTAAAAAATGGACATCCATTTCGGTTTGTCTCGTTATCTTAAATCGCAACACACATATCACATAATTCCCAAATTTTCAAGGTTGGCCCGTTGATTCAGCGCAAGTCGGGCGCCAACGGCAACGCCCGCCGACGTTTCGTCTTGATCCGAAGCCCGATTGATAGAGAACCTAGGCCTTAGCGTGGGAGGTGACCACCAAAACCGCCGTTTAACTTTGTGCCATTGCCCGGGTTGGGTGCGTTGCGATCGAGCGCGGTCACTCGTGCTTATCGTGCTCCCTCTTCTCCTTCTCGCTCTCCTCCACGTCCTGCAGGTGCTTGCCCTTCGCCGACGCCACGATGATGTCGGCGGCGTTCTGGAAGCACCATGTGATCTTCTCGAGCACCTTGGCGGCCGCCTCCGCGACCGCGGGGCCGGTGCGGCGGCCGCGCAGGCTCTGCAGCGGCGCGAACGCCTCGGCGAGGATCGTGTAGTTGCCAGGGAAGCGCGCCACGTTCTCGTTGCCCCAGCCGTGGCCCTTGCCCTCGGGCTTGCAGTCGTCGAGGAATGAGTCGATCAAGCCGCCGAGGCGGATCGCCTGCTCCTCCTCGACCGCCTTCAGGGCGGCGGACTTCATCGGATCCTTCTCCTCGTGAAGCAGCATGCCAGCGCGAGCGAGCGACTCGGTGCCGAGCGCGATCGACGCGCCCTTGTTCTGCATGTGGTCGAAGGTCACTCGCATGAAGCCGGTGGTGAGGCCGAGTGCGCCCTGCCAGTACAAGTGCGCAGCAGCCTTCGCGATGAGATAGCCGCCGAAGACGGCGATCGAACCGGCGGCGCCACCGGCGAACCACCCGACGCCAGATGCGATGCCGAAGGCGGCGCGCTCCTTCGCCTCGCCGGTCGCCTTGGAGTCGAGCAGGACAAAGATGCCGTGGACGATCTCAACCACCGCGACCACGTTGCCCAATGTGTGCCCGACGGAGCTGGCCACTTCCGCCGCGCTGGCGCTGAGAGCGGCATCGCCGGCGAGCTTCGCGATCCCCGAGGCCAGGGTCGCGGTCAGGGCGATCGACGAGCCGCCGACCTCGACTATTGCGAGGAGGAGCTCCGAATAGGTAGAGACGGTGGGGAAGAACCCGCGGATGTGGGACAACTCATGCGCGAGCTCCTCGTCGGTGAGCTTGAGCCAACCGTCGGCTAAGAACAGCAGGTTCTGCATCACCGCGAGCTTGCCGAGGGCGCCATCGTGCCCGCCGTGTTCGCCCAGCATGTGGTCGAGCTGGTGGCCGTATCGCACCAACTGCTCGTTCGCGATCTTCATCGTCTCGATGAAGCGCGGCAGCTGCGAGCGCAGCAGCTCGCCCTGCTCGCGCGGGTGTTTGTCGTCGGGGATCTCGATGACCTTGCCGTCGACGGTAAGCGAGTTTTCGATGCGGCCGCGCGCCTCGCCCTTGAACAGCTTCGAGCGCGATTCCGCGAGCCACGTATGCACTGCGGGAGACGCGTGGTCGATGACATCGCGCAGTCCGAGCACCGCCTCGTCGAACTCCGTGCGGTCCTTGCCGGTCCATATCGAATGGTTCAGCTTGCGCAGAGCCGGCCGGTACTTCTCCGGCACGTTCGGTTCGTTGATCAATCGGCCGCCATACCCGCTCATCATGTCATCGAGCACCCAGAGAACATTCTCAATCTCGTACGCCGCCTGCTTCGGATCGACTTTCCCCTCCCCCGCTTTGCGCTGGACACACGCGCTGCTGCTCAGTGTGTCCATCCGCGCATGGTCGGCGCCGCGCTGCTCATCGTTTCCGCGTGCGACATGGCGCTGCGTGAGTGGCGACTTCCCAACTGCCGCTCCGGATAGGAAATTCAAAGGAGCCTTTTCCCACCCCGACGGAGCCCCGTCAGGGTGGCTCACGGCCAGCTTGGCTTGCATCAGACGTCCGACGGCGCGGTTGCCGACGGTGCGCTGCAGTTGGAGAATGGGATGGAGCCCCCCTTGAGACGATCGGGCAGGGGTCGGGCGAGACACACGGCGCGTGATCTGCTGCTTCATCTTCTCTAGCGATTTTGCCAGACGTTGCTGAGCCATACACGTCAGCTCCTGTATCTACGATATGTCTAAGTCATTGACCGCCAGACACACCGTTTCTCCCCCGGAGAAATCGATCGAAGCTCACCCGCTTACTCAGGCGAGCTGTCACGTGATGTCTCCTATTCTGAGGACGCTCGCGTTGAGCTTAGCTCATTCTATCTCGGAAAATCGCCAGAAGCGCTGTGAGCTCAGGGGATCTGTTCTGTGAACTGCCCCGGAATGGTAACCTGAATAACCCCGCCCCATATGCACATCAACTGGCATGTGTTGTCCAGTGCGGGTTTGCCGCCAAGCAACACGGTGGGTGCGCCCGGCACCCACGGTGCCACCGTTACCGGGATGCACGGCATCGGCGTCAGCACGCCCAACGCAGCTGCGGTCGCTGCAGCAACTGCTGGATTCGTCGGGGTGATGCACATTCCGAAGGGCTGGACGTTGACCAGAGGCTGGTAATCCATAATGGTCGCCGCCGGCTGACTGCTCGTCATCACGCGCTCGACGGGAAGCACCGTCAGCGTGCTCGGCGCCACGCCGAAGCTGCACATCAGGACGGCGCCGTTACAGACGTGTTGTGGCATTGGGCCGCCTCCCTTCTGTGATTTGTGACATCCGCCGGAACTTGGGAGCTTTCCGTCACACCGTCACATTGGCTGATCATGTTGCCATCCCCGGGCGTTTCGCCGACTTGGCCCGTTTTGACAATTGACCATTCTCTCCGCGTTATTACTCTCCCTTACGCCATGCGCGACGGACCGCGGCCGGCGAAAAACAGGCGCCCTATCGGCAGCTCCATCATGTCACGATCGTCCCGAGAGGGATTGGACTCCCATCGCGGGAGCATTGGCTTGCTAAGGTAGAGAAGGCTTACCCGCTCATCGCCCAGCGCGTTGACATCGCCGGCGGCGATGCGCTTGGCCTGGGCCAGGACCCAGTCGCGATTACCCTCCTGTTCCTCCCATTGTTTGATCTCGTAATGCGCGCGCGCATCGAGCAGCGCCGCAATCGGATCCAGCGACTGGCAGGCGTCCGCGAAGGTGCTAACGTAGTCCATCTCCTTGTCCTGGTTCCGGATGAACTGCCTGAACGACGAATAAAGCTGGAGGCAGATCAATCCTTCGACCTCGTCAAGCACCGCCCACGTGCCCCCAAACACGCCCCATTGTCCACCCAGGACCTCCCGCGCAGGATCGAAAAACCCCAGCGCAAGCCGATGCTCCAGCGGGGAAACGTTGGGCACTCCGACGCGCGGAAGGAGCGCATCAAGGTTATCATCGGTTGTATCATTGTCGAGATAGAAGGCAGAGACGATCGTGTGGAACTGCATCGATGACACCTCTCTGCGAGTGGCTCAGGGTACTTCCTGCCCGATGATCATCGCTGTCTGCCCGTTGACATTGACCGCTCGCAGGTCCCTTGCCACGTCCGCCTTCACCCCGTTCTGAAACTCCATGATAACCGGCCGCGGCTTCCCGTTCACTGGGAATTGTTGGGCGACCTGGAGCGTGCCCTCCAATTGGTCCTTCACCTTGGCGAACTGCTGGTCGGCCTTGGTGAAGGGATCCATCCGCTTGACCTGCTTGAGCGTGCCGTCGGGGTGGATCTGATCAATCTCGCGACCTCCGAGATTCTGGCCGAATTGGGTGCCGGAGGGCGCAGTCTTGGCGGCTTCCAACTCGCCCTTTGCCCCTTTGATGCTCCCCTGGACCCGTTCGACCAGGTAGTCATTCGCTTCGTCCACGCCGTTTTCCATACGCTTCAGGGGACCATCACCGACATTGCGGAGCGACTTTGCCGACTCGGCGATTCGATTTTCTCCAGCGTCTCCACGGTCTGGTCGATCCTCTCCTTCTTGCCCTTCGCGTCCTCGAGTTCTGCCTGCTTCCGCCGCCTCCGCAGCATGCCCTCCGCGGCCCGGAACCCGCTGATCGCGGCTTCTAGCTGCTTGAACCCGGCACCCATGTTGGCGACGGCGATCTTTTCGTCGGTTGCCTGCTCGTGCCAGACGTCGAAGTGACCGATTCGGTCGTCGTCACCGCGGTTGGGGTCGAGATGAAACTTCGCCGCGAGCTTGGGATCGTGCAGGAACGCGGCAGGGTCGGTTTTGGCGCCACCAGTGTCCAGGTCCTTCAGCCGGCCCATGGCCCTGAGGGTGGCGCGCAACCAAGGGGTGTAAGCGTTGTAGTCGGTTTCCAACTGCATCAGCGTGAGCCCACCCGCCGCGCGTGCCTTCGGGCCGACATGAATGGTCGGGACCGCCATTTCGGCGCCTTGATGCTCGTATCCGCCGACGTAATTGGCGTTGGTGATCTTAACGTTATGGTGCTCCCTGTCTCGATCGCCGCGGGCGATCGCATGCTGCTTCAACTTCGCTGCATCGCTGATAGACGGGTCGTGATTGACCTCGAGATCCTCAAGCTGTGCCGTCTCGATACCCGAGGGGATCGCCCGGCGCTGCACCACCGGGGCCAGGCTCCCACGACCGACACCACTACCGAACAACTCCCGTTGCATGGCGCGCGTCATGCCGCGCGCTGACAGGAGCAGCGCTGTACGTTCTCGATTGTCACCCGATCGAAGCGGCAGGCCGCCGGTTCGGGGCGATGCATTGCCAGCCGGTCCGGCTTCTGTCCATGCAGCGGTCGTGTGCAAGAGCCTCGACACTGCTTGATTCCCGATCGTGCGCTGCAGGCGCAGGTAAAGATCGGCGCGCTGATGAAGGCGTTGTCCCGTCGTCTTGGACGGTTGACGCCCGCAACACATCGGCTTTCGATGTTGCGTCCGGCGTTGCGAGAAGACGCGTGTCATCTACCTGTTTGGCTGCAGAGGGGTCGGTCCGTGGAACTTGTTCTCTGCGAGCAGAGTATGGTAACCCTAGCCTTGCTAGCCCCAGGCGTGAAACATATCCGGTCGGTCACTCCGGCGCCTGCTGATCCTCCTGCCGCGACACCGCTGCCGTGTTCAGCTTCGCCTGAAGCATCTTCTTCTTTTCTTCCTCTTCCTGCGTCATCGGCGCCTCAGGCTGGCGTTGGACAAAATCTGTCGCGTGCTTCGCCGCAACCGGCTGCTGCTCTTCCTCTTCTTGAGGCGGAGTCATCTGGCGATCGACAGATGGCGCATGTTCCTGCTGCATTACGACTCGCGCCATCTGGTCGGCCTCAACCTCGTGCGCGTCGCCCGGCTCGCTGACGGTCATTTTGCGGCTGATGCCGTCGCCGTTCTGCTGCACGACGTGCGTCAGCTCATGGGCCAAGAGTTCGCGCCCCGACGACGAGCCCGGGTTGTATTCACCCTGGCGGAAGAACACATCGCGGCCGGTCGTGAAGGCGCGGGCGCTGAGCGACTGGCTCAACCCGTCGGCGCGGCGATCGGTGTGGATGCGCACGCCGGAGAAATCGGCGCCAAAGGCCGTCTCCATCCGGGTGCGTGTGCCGTGGTCCATGCCGTGGCCGCCGCCGCGCGCCTGATCGATCGACCGCTCGGCGCCGTCCATGACGCCGACGTCGCCCTCGACCGCTCCGGCCTGGCGAAGCACCTGGCCCACATACCGATTGCCATACTGGCGCTGCAGCCGAAGCAGCGAGCGGTGTACTGCCGTTCGCTGGCCGCTCGCCAACCGCCTGACGGTAGCGGCATGGGCCGCGGCACAGGGGGCATCGCCGAGCCGGCATGAGATGCCGTCGGTGGCGCCGTCGCCGGCGGCTCGCGACGCCACGCCGGCAGTGTTACCCGCCCGTCTATGGGCGGAGATGAGGTGTAGAGCTTGCCGGTCGGCTATGTCACGCTCGGACATGCTGCCTCCTGGTGGCCACCACCGCGCCACGTTAGCACATTCGCACGCCAGGTATGAGGGGTTTCATCCTCTTCGCCGCCGCACGAAGCGGTCTTCGGCGGCAAATTCGTCCTCCTCGACGAGGAGTTTGCCGGTCTTCTGGTATTCTCGTAACGTGGCCTGGATCACGTGGCTCATGCGCACAACCTCGCCCTCATCGGCTGCAAGAAAGGCCGCCGCGACCGCTATATTCTTGATGTTGCCACCGGCGACTTCATAACGAGATGCCAGCAGATCGAGGTCGATCGTGGCGTCGAGCGGCGTGTCCTGCGGCCAGATACCCTTCCAGATGCGGTGACGGTCTTCCTCGTCAGGGAAAGGAAAATCGACCGTGAAATGCAGACGACGCACGAATGCGTCATCCATATTCTTGCGCAGGTTCGTCGCAAGGATCGCAACCCCCTCGTACTCTTCCATGCGTTGCAGCAGATAGCCGACCTCCACATTGGCGTAGCGGTCGTGCGAGTCACGCACTTCGCTGCGCTTGCCGAAGAGGGCGTCGGCCTCGTCAAAGAACAGGATCGCATTGGAAGTTTCCGCCTCCTCGAAGACCCTCGACAGATTCTTTTCCGTTTCGCCGATGTATTTGCTGATGACTGTTGAAAGGTCGATCTTGTAGAGGTCGAGCCCGAGTTCAGCCGCGATGATCCCAGCGGCCATCGTCTTGCCGGTGCCTGAGGGTCCTGCGAACAGAACCGCGAGTCCCTTGCCGAGCGCGAGCTTGCGGCCGAAACCCCAGTCGCCATAGACACGGTCGCGGTACTTCACATGGTTGCAGATCTCACGCAATAGCGCCATGCAATCGTCAGGCAGAACAATGTCGTCCCATCCATGAACAGGCGCGATCTTGCGCGCCAAGACAGCCAGCCGCTGGTTCGAATGGAGCCGGCTAGCATCCTGCAATTCTCGCGTGGTGATAACGCTCTTGGCCCCGCACCGCACGCTCGCCAGCCGCCGTGCGGTCGCCGCGGCCTGGCTGATCTTGCCCAGGCTCAGCTTGAAACGTGAGGCCAGGCTCGACAGGTCGACATGCTCGTCGAGCGGCGCATCGGTGAGTTCGCCGGACCAATGTTTCGCCCGTTGTGCGTGCGTAGGCTCGGGCACCGGCATCACGAGCACGCCGCGACGCGAGAACAACGCCGCTACGTCGTTAGCGTCTGACATCGCGACAAAGCAGGGTGTGCTCCCGGCATCGACCGCACGCAGCAGCGAAGTGAGCTGGCCCCGTTGCGCCTCTCCATTTAGCGCATCAATCCCGCGCCAGTGCACCGCCGCGCAGCGCAACGCGGCCTCGCGCTCGACAAGGCTCGCGACGCCGGCCCAGCGCGTCGAGGGCGAACCCGGTGCGGGCTCAGCCTCGGACGAGATGGTCGAAGCATCTACAATCAGCAGTTCGCACTGCCGTTCGCGGCACAACGCTCCAGCGATGCTGCTCTTGCCGGCGCCCGCACGGCCCTCCAATACCATTACTGGTGATGGTAAATTGTCGAGCGCCTGGACCGAAGCGTATGATTGCGCCGGCCATGCATTGCGAAATGCAGTTCGCGCATCGTCTTCGAGCAATAGATCGTCGAGGCTGAACCTTGGCGTAACAGCCCTGACCGCGTCGCGCAGCCGCGTATCGACTTCGTCGATACCAAACAGAAACCCGACGATACGGTCGTCTGGTTTCAAGATTCGGGCGAGCAGCGGAGACTGCGGTTGTTGCGGATCTTCGAGAAGATGCACAAGCTGATGCGTGATAAGCGGCGCCGGAGCCAGGAAGTGGCGACGTACTTCTAACAGGTCGCCATTCGTCGAACTCACCAAGTGGATGGCGAGATCAACGCTTGGTCGCCTCTTCG
>Ga0306919_10001041_pt1 | contig 13033 bp, 15 predicted proteins | sample flu12Cox44000172_FD_203764 | JGI IMG/M metagenome (GOLD analysis project Ga0306919, IMG submission 203764) | Lab enrichment of tropical soil microbial communities from Luquillo Experimental Forest, Puerto Rico - flux4day.12C.oxic.44.000.172 (v2)... | ecosystem: Environmental > Terrestrial >... | reverse complement strand
TACGGGGCATCCCGATGAGACGACGCGGACGCAGGTGCTGGCCGCAGGGGCGGTTGCTTTCCTGAGCAAACCCTTTGGCAAACAAGTCCTCCTTAATTGCCTGAAAGCCGCTAACCTTCACCATGGTTTCTGAGACGCATTTGCCGGAGCAAAGCAGACAGTTTATCTGCACTGCGCGCGGGGATGACTTTGCCTGCTCTTTCGGACAAGGAAAGTCTGGCCGGTAGCAGCGTTGCGCTGCTGGCCTGCCCCAGCAGGACCGCACAGCGCTGGAGCATGGCTACCACCACCAGCGATAGAAGGCGCCAGACGCACCTTCGTGCCGCTGCTGAATAAACGGAGGCTGTCATACGTCGCTCAGCTTGAGTTGGCTAATGTCTGCTTTTGGCACAAAGCGGACATCCCAACGGGCTCAACCAATGTCCGCTTTTGGGGTAAAGCGGACATCAGTCCCGCCTTCCCCAATGTCTGCTTTTGACCCAAAGCGGACATGAGTGGCTCGGGATAACCACGAGCAAGAGACTGAACCCTCAAGCAGGGCAAGTTGAGCTTATTACTCCACAGCGCGAAGTTTGAGACTCCCGGCATACGTCGCCACAGATCTGCCCTTCCGCGCACACAATTCGCGGTGACGATCTAATTGCCTCCGTTGGGATGGGAAAAAGGGTGCGGAGGAAGTGCGAGAGGCCGCCCGGTGAGGCGGCCTCTTCTCACCGCTGCATCAGATGGAGCAAAGGGCGACATTCGGGGAAGTTCAAGCCATGTCCGCTTTACCCCCCAAGAAGTTGTCTCGCGTGGCGAGCTTGCGATAGACCCTGTCTTAATCGCATCAAAAATCGTGTTCCCGCTCACCTACGGGAAAATTGACTTCACCATTTTAACAATGCACGTTTTGTTTTTTCAGATCCTTTTCTGAAATCGTTATCTCCAATTTAACGACCAAAATACCGTCCATTAACCATCATCGCATGCAAGCCGCACGAGAAATATAAACCTTAACGCCGTGAAAAATATCTTTTCATTACATGCTGCGGTTGCGAGTTCCTAGCGGAATGGATGAGCACAAAGTTGGGCGTAGCCGCGCATGCTCGAACAGGCTGGCGCTGGCGGTGGGCGAGGCTGCCGATTTGGGCCGTTACGGTCGCCGTCGTCGCAGGCATGGGTACGGCTGATCGATCCGCAGCCGATACTTTGCTCGGTGCGCTCTCACAAGCCTATCAGGTCAATCCACAGCTCAATGCTCAACGCGCAATCCTCCGCCAAGCTGATGAAGCCGTACCGCAAGCGCTGTCGGGTTATCGTCCCAGCGTCAAAGCGAACGCCGGCGTCGGCAAGCAGATTACTTCACAGGATACGATTGTCGGTCCGGGACTAATCCAAAACAATGTGTGGCCGACTACACCTAGCTCGGTCGGCATCTCAGTGCGGCAGACGGTGTTTAACGGCTTCCAAACCGCCAATCAAACACGTGCGGCCGAAAGCAACGTATTTGTCGCGCGCGAAACCTTGAGGGTGATTGAGCAGACTGTGCTGCTCGACGCCGCCACTGTCTATTTGGACGTGGTGCGCGACGCCGCCATCCTAGACGTCCAGCGAAGCAACGTGCGAATGCTCGGCGAAATCCTGGAGCAGACACGCGCTCGCTTCAAACTCCAGGAGGTCACCCGTACCGACATCGCCCAGGCGGAGGCTCAGCTTGCCGCCGGCCAATCGCAGATGCTCGGCGCCGACTCCAACCTGACTACATCAAAAGCCGCGTATCGCCGGGTAATCGGATCGGAGCCGGGCCGGCTGGAACCGGGCTTGCCGGTTGACCGTCTCTCGCCGCAGATACTGGCCGCGGCGATCGACGCCGGGACGAACGCCAATCCATCGGTATTGGCGGCCAGATATGGTGTTGACGTGGCGCAGCTGCAGGTGAAGATCTCAGAGAGTTCACTCTATCCAACCGTGACGTTGGAGGGGAATGCCCAGTACCTACACGACGTTCCGTTCACTGGCTTGGAACCTAGACAATCCTCCGCCACCGCGCTCATCACAGTAACCGTCCCGTTGTACCAGGGTGGCGCTGAGTACTCCGCAATCCGCCAATCCAAAGAAACGCTGACACAGCGCCGGCTCGACCTCGCCATCACGCGCGATAAAGCGCGGGCCACCGTGGTCCAGGTTTGGGGTGAGATTCGGGCCGCCAAGGCGCAGGTGCAAGCGGCCCAGGAACAAGTGAGAGCCGCAGAGGTGGCCCTCAACGGCGTGCGCATGGAGGCACGCCTCGGATTGCGCACAACTCTTGACGTATTGATTGACCAACAAGCCTTGGTCAATGCCCGGCTAAACCTTGTTACGGCGCAGCACGATCGCATTGTCGGCTCCTATAAACTGTTATCCGCGGTTGGTCGGCTCTCGCCTCAGACGCTGGGGTTGCCAGCCTCGATCTATGATCCAATGGTGCATTATCAGCAGGTCCGCGATGCCTGGGTCGGCGTGCGCACGCCTGATGGTCAGTAGTCTTTAGCAACACTATTTGCGAGCAGGTTCTTCTTCGACCCGATTGAGATAAGCCAACTGCGAGAACGTCCCATGTGCTTCTACGACGAAAGAAGGCTCCCGGGGGTCGAACCCAAGAAGTCTCATAACAACAATAAGTGCGGGTTACCGAGCATTAACCATGCGCGTGGCTCTTGATGACGGCTCGGTTCGCCGCAGAGTACGAATGACCTGGTTGAATCAGGGAGACTAGGCTAGCCCCCGTCAGAGCTGCCGCGTCGCTGCAAGGCGACGGTGGGGGAACCTCTTCACACATATCGGGGCGGCGGAGCGAAAAGCCCCAGTTTCAAGGATGTTCTCAGATGACGCAGCGGCCATCATTGTTTCGACAGGAAGCAGTCGATTTTCAGCGGCACAACCGCGAATGGGGTCAAGTCGCGCAGCTTCAGCCGCTCTCAACTAAAGTCATCGCGTGGTTGATCATCGCGGCCACGGCGCTCACTATCAGCTTCCTCTTTCTTGGACAATATTCGCGAAAGGAAACCGTCATCGGCTACCTCACTCCAACATCCGGCACATCCAAGATCTTTGTGCCTCAACGAGGTACCGTGCGAGAGGTCCACGTTAGCGAAGGGCAGCAGGTTCGCGAGGGTCAAACTCTTTTAACCATTGACACCGACCAAATTGCCGCGAACGGTGTGGACGTCAATGCCACCATTCTCAACACGCTGAGGTCCCAGAAAGACCTGCTGAACGGGCAAATTGCAGCGGAGGAACAGCGCGAAAAGTCAGAGCGGGACCGTCTGACAGCCATGATCAATGGCCTCGAGATCGAGATATCTCAGCTTCAGGCGCAGCTAAAAATTCAGGACGAACGCATCGGAGTCGAAGAAGAGTTCGTCGCATCCGCCACCGAGCTCAAAAAACAAGGCTATATGACGGCCGCTGACTTCAAACGTCGGGCGGTGGCCTTACTCGAGCAAAAGCAAAACCAAAACTCGCTGAAGCAGCAACTCGCCACACGGCAGAACCAAATGACTGAAACTCGCTACTCCTTGGAGCAACTTCCAACCGTTATGGCTGGGAAAATCCAAGTCCTCCGCAGTGAGCTCGCGACAACCGAACAGCGCATTACCGAGATTAGCGGTCGTCGCGCTTATGTCATCCGAGCTCCAACTGCCGGGCGAGTCTCGATGCTGCAAGCAACGGTCGGCCAGTTTGCGGACCCACGACAATTACAGATGGAAGTCGTTCCGACCGAGAGCGTTCTGCAAGCCGAATTGTTTGTACCGACCCGAGCCATAGGCTTCGTGCAGCCCGGACAAGAGGTCAGAATCCTCTACGACGCATTTCCGTATCAGCAGTTTGGAGCGTACAGCGGCAGGGTGCTCAAAATCTCGCAGACGATCCTAACAGGGTCCGACGCCTTTGGCCCCATTGAACTCAAGGAGCCCGCCTACAGGGTCACCGCCGCGCTCGATCGACCTGACATCAACGCTTATGGCAAAAAAATGCCACTTCAGGCTGACATGCTACTTCGAGCTGACATTATCCTCGAAAAGCGCTCGCTAATCAGCTGGCTCCTTAATCCTGTGCTGAGCGTGAGGATGTAATTCAAAGGGTAGCATCTTCGAGCCGGGGCTTGCTATCGAACACGACGTGGTCGCTCCGCGTTCCCGACTTTAATGCGACAGACGGACCTCGTTGCGCTCACTGACAACGCTATGCAGTGCGGGTCCGTCCGGCATCAGGGTCCTTGCAATGCCAAGGATCCGGTCTGCCCCGCTACTGATCTCGGGTCGGTGGGCTACGCTGATGCGGGTCATTTGCAGACGCTTGAGACTCTCATTGATGTGCTTCTCGGTGGCGACGTCCAAATGAGCCGTGCCCTCATCCAGAAAGAGGATTCGCGGCCGTCGATAGAGTGCTCGCGCGAGCATTACGCGCTGTTTTTGCCCGCCTGACAATGAGCTACCCATATCTCCGATCAAGCTGTTGTAGGCCATCGGCATTGCCATGATCTCTTCATGGATGCCCGCCAAGTTTGCGCACTGGATCATCCGCTCCTGATCGAAGGATGGATCGAAAAAGCAGATGTTATCGGCAATGGAGCCGGAGAGCAGCTGATCGTCCTGCATCACGGCTCCGACATACTCGCGATACGCTCTGGGCCCGATCGTCGAAAGCGGGGTACCATCGATCAACACTTCTCCTTCGGTCGGCTCCAATAATCCCAGCATGATCTTGATCAGCGTCGTTTTGCCACCACCCGACGGACCCATAATGGTTACGAACTCGCCTGACTCGACGACCAAGCTGACATCATCAAGGACAAAAGGCTCCGATTCAGCATAGCGGAAGGACACGTTCCGAAGTTCGATCCGGCCCTGGATCTGCCGCGTGTAGGTCAAGAGCTGGTCATGCCCACGATCGAGCGGGCTCAAGGCGATGTCAGCCAAGCGCTCGAGGTGCAGTTCGAGGATGCGGAAGTCAAGCGTCTTTTCGACCAGCTGGACGGCCTTGTCTGTGAAGTGCTGCTTGTAGCTCATGAAGGCGAAGATCATCCCAATGGTTAGGCTGTTGCTCAATGCCAGCCTAGCCGCGAGGTAGATGGTCACGACACTCTCCAGCCCGAACAGAGCGTCGTTGATGGTCGTGAATGCGATCTTAGTGCGGCCGAGACGGACATTGGCACTCACCACATCAGCATAGCGGTTAAGCCACTGGGTCTCGCGGTCGCTTTCGCGGTTGAAGATCTTTAGGCTTTGAATCGCCCGCAAGGTCTCGATAAAGGTTGAGTTCTCGTAGGCCTTGGCTTCAATCACAGCCAGACTACGATCTCGCAACAGTCGATACAGTCCGAGGCGCAAGACCGTGTAAAAGGCAAAAGCCGTTAGCACTACAAGCGCGAGCTGGGTGCTGTAGACAAAGATCATCACCAGGGTCGCGACAGCCATTACACCATCGATCGTGGCTGCAATCATGCCTTCGGCGAGCGCACTGCGAATTGGCTCAACGGAAGTGAAACGCGAGAGGATGTCGCCGATGTGCCGTTTTTCAAAATACGCGATCGGTAGCCGGACCAGATGGTGGAACAAACGTGCGCCGATTTGGTAGTGCAAAACGTTTTGTACAATCAGGAGAATCAACGAGCGGATGGCACTTGATGCAATTTTGATCGCAGTTAGTAGGCCAAAGCCGAGAGCCAGGACCGTCAGGAGATCAGCATCGCCCTTGGCAATTACCTCATCCACCGTGAGTTGGAGGTAAAACGGGCTGACAATGACAAACGCTTCGAGGATAACCGAGAGGATTAAGATCTGGACGAGCGCGTGTGTGCTGCCGCGCAACTGGGTCCAGAAAACCAAAAACGGGAGCCGCGCTCTCTCATCCTTGGGGAGAAAGCCTTCAGACGGTGAGAGCTCGAGCGCGACGCCAGTCAGATGCTTGGAGGCTTCGGCAATCGGAAAGAATTTCTCGCCTGAAGCAGGATCATGAACCACAATCCCTTTTCTCGTCACCGACCTTAGAACCAGAAAGTGGTTCATATCCCAGTGTACGATCGCTGGCAGATGCAACTGCGAGAGCTGGCCAAGTTCGAAGCGCAGCGGTCGGCATGCTAGGTGCATCTGGCTCGCCACCTGAATCAAGGCCCTCAGGGTGACCCCCTTGAGCGACACCGGATGGCGACGCCGGAGCGTGTTAAGATCGATGCGGTGGCCGTGGTACGAACTAATCATGGCCAGGCAAGCGAGGCCGCATTCAGCTGCTTCGGTCTGTTGTATAACCGGGAGGCGGCGCTTGCTGCCAACATTTAAGACGCCCGCCAGCGCAGCATCGTGACACTGATCGGGGGATCGACGGTCAGCAAATATTTTCTTAAAAGCAGAGATTATTCTCGAGAATCGCTCGCTTATGCCGTCTATTACGAGTGTGCTGGCCATCCGTGATCAGACCAGGTTTGACTGATTGATAACTTGCGTGATGCTGCCGCCACCGATAACCACAGCAATACTCACGGCGGAGTTAGTCAGTACAACGTTCTCGCCCGAGAAAGTCTAGCTTACCAAAGTCTCATTCTTGGGTTCGTCGCGCGAGTGATTCTCCACCTTATGGTTAACCCTAAAACAAGCGCCTCCCAGGTACCCGGTGGCCTAAACTCTTCCACCAGGGCGTCACCGCATCACCGGCTCAGACACGCGGGGGCGCACATTATTCGGGACCCGAACTTGTTGCAGCCTTCTTCTTCATGTAGGGCACGCGGCCTTCCTCCTGCATGACATGTTCGAGATGGAGTTTGGCGACATTGCCAAAGTGCTGGACGGCAACGGAAGCGCCACGCTTCCTGTATTCGGGCTCTCGTATTAAGCCCCAAGCTGCTGGCTCCGTTCCGAAACCTTAATTTCTGACTTTCAATCTCGGACTGAAGCTCAGCTAACATTCGGTCTTAAGCCCGCCGAAGCAGTGAAACGTGCATGCTCGGATTTCATGCGTTCCTGAAATTCACCAGATGCCGCGATCCGGCCTTTTGGCGATTTCACGGATGAGTGAAAAGCCCAACCCTCCCTGGCTGGTGTCGTCAGGGAGGGTGGCTGCGTTGTTTATTATATTCTATCATTCAGAGGGAGATGGAGCCCATGTTCATTGCAGTCTGGCTGACGTCGTTCCATACCGTGTTGGTGTTGCCGCCGCCCGCGCCCGAGTTGCTCAAGTTGCCCGTCGAGATCGATGAGTACTGTCTAATTTTTTGATTGAGGGTGACGGGATTGAACGAACCGCTGGTGGGGCCGGTGACAGGGCCGACAGAGAAAGAGAATCCGCCACACACCGCGTCCAGTTCCATATCGTCCAGTGTCGTGATTGCATGAGTCATGATGTGCTCCTTGGAACTAACTGCAAAAAAAAGCGCCACCGCGGATTCGGCAACTCCTTCTTTGCTATGATTAGGGATACGAAGCTAAGTGGGCATTATCAACGGCGCAGCGGGATGATGTCCAAAAGAACTTTATTTGGATTTGCACCTTGCACTCGTTGAGGAGCAGCAGGAACCTCAGACATCGGCGGGAGGCTTTGGTCTCTGCCCCAAATCGGACTGCGACAAAAAGGTCACCTTCCCGGAGAACCTCGGGAGTCCGCCCAAATAGTAAATGTCGATTAGATGTCGATGTCCCTGCCCCGCTGCTCGCCAATCATTGTACCTCCAGGCGCGAGGCGGCGGCAAATACCCATCAAATGTGACCCAAGCTAGCACTTAGAGCGTTTCCGGCATCTTGCGCGATGCTACCGAGGCCGACAATTAGACCCGTTTGCACAATCGTTTGCACGGCGATGATGGGATTGAACGAGTTCGTGATGCTGACGAGTGGCCCACCGAAGCTCACGACTGGCCCGCTGAAGAGCGACCCACCACACACCGCGTCCAGTTCTATGTCACTCAATTCGCATATCTCGGTCATGAGATTACTCCTCACAGGCCCAGGCAAACCGTGTCGACAAAAGAAGTCGTTACGCATTCGCGAGCAAGTTAGGCAGCAGAGCCAAGTCATTTCAAGAGTGCCCTTGGGCTAATGACCCGAAGATCGTGAGCTGTTAGTAGGTGCGCTATTAGGGGCTTTTAGGCGTTATACGCCGTGGTGCGGCGATCTCGGGTACTAGCCACTTGCAACACTGGACTTACGACACGCGATGATCGCTCTCGCCGAACTGCCTGAATTGAGCCTATGCGCCAAAGGCGACCTGCCGCTGTAGCAGCCGTAGCCATCGTTTGGATGCCCTTATGGATACGACGGTATCCTTTGGTCATTGACCTAAGGTGACGTTGAAAAAGGCTATCCTACTTAGGTAATCCTCTGCTCCGTTGAAATTCCGTCTCTGCCAAATTTCTGGCGATGCCCAGGTCCGGCAAGCCAGCTCCGGCAAGGGAGGAGTATCTATGACCAATACATGTGAGATGCAGGCATTGACCGAACTGCGGGGATTGACAGATACAGAACTGGACGCAGTGTGCGGAGGACATAACCATCGCCATTTCGGCTCGCAGCTGAGCAACTCCTTCAATAATCTGTTGAAACTATTCAGCCTATTCAACGCCCTCGAACAGGCAATTAATTCTTTCAATACAGTCGCAGTCGCGCAAAGCATTGTGCAGATAGCTGTGATTATCGGAAATAATGATAGTGTCACACAAGTTGCACAAAATAACGCCACCATCTAATTGGGAATTGCACTATCCGGCGGTCTACGACGCCGTTTGACCCAATCGCGCGCCTAGAAGCGAGGGCGCTGCTGATGGTCGTTGGTCGTCTGTTTGTTGAACTAATCCTTTATTATTTTTTACGTGCCGCAAAGTGCTCTCCGTCATCGCCGCGATCGCGAGCTGTGTCCGGTTTGTTACGCCGAATTTATGCATAATCTTGCGAGCATGCACCTTAACAGTGGATTCCGACATGCCGAGCTGACGTGCAATTGCCTTATTGCAGTAACCTTGACGAAGAAGAGCTAACACCTCCTCTTGTTTGATTGTAAGGGTCCAGTCGGAGATCGGTTTGCAGACCGTTACTTCGCAAGTGGACAGAACGGAGGGCGGAAAAAACGTACCCCCGCTTCTAATAAAAGATAAGGCCTGGAAGGCCAGGCCAGGTTCAATGGTGGTCGGCATGAACCCGCTCGCTCCTTCTTGAAAGGCAGCGCATACCTCCTTTAGGTCCTCTCGGTCTGAAATAATGACCAAGGATGCACGGGGCATAAGCTTGCGCACATTGTCGATCAAGATATGGCATTGCGCATCTTCGATCGACGTGCTGCCTACGCTGACAATTATCATTTCGCAGTTGGTGGATTGGGGCAGGGCATCCGGGAGAACGGCATTCAGTGTGAATCCCATGACATCAGCCCACGTCTCTAGTAAGCGGGCGATACCCGCTTGGCGCAACCTCTGTGTATCGATAATCAGCAGCTCAGGTTTTTCTGCTAGAGCGTGGGAAGTACGCATGCTCAAACCTCCTCCCAAACGACCCCTTCCGTTTTTTCGCTCCGGCTTCGTTATGTGAAGCGACTCCTCCACTGTCGCCTTGCTTGCAACGCTGCAGCTCCGACGACCGCCAGCCGAACCATTCCAATCTCACCCGGCTCATTTCGTGCTCCGCGGCGATTAAGGGCTCGGGTTTCTTTACATGCCCAGAAGGGCCTTTCTCCAAAAATTAACTCAACCCTAAGGATAATCCACCTTTGAGACTGCATATGGTTAATGGGATGCATCGCCGTACCAAGCTCGGACCGACATGCCTGCCGAGTGGGCCCAGGAGTTCTGCCACGTTGGGTTAGATCAACGGCTTACGAGCGGTGCGGGAGGGAGAAGACAGCGGGTGACGGCCGACAGGGTTCGTAAAATTGCATCCACCTCCAGTTGGCCGTGCTGACGCGCGACGCGGTTAAGATCGGAATCGTTTTAAGGTCTGCTGAGAGTGTCCCGTTAGCCCTACGGAGACCTCGGCTCACCTGTAATCGGCAGTTCGGCTGATATTACAAGGCAACAACGTACATTAAAAAAGGATATTTCCAGTGCATGGCGCTCCCGCCGGGAATCAGGGCTTCTGCAATAGCTCCGGCAGCTTGCGATATTCACGGCAATCGCGCCTCATCCTGCTGAGCTATGCGCTCAGGCTGTGGGTCGCAGCGTTTTAAGAATATGCGCGCCCTTGACTCTACCCACTGCTTCTTGCCCTCACTGATTACGCCGGCCTTCTGGAGGCACTCAGCTTTTATAAGCATCAGAGTCGCCGACGCGGTGTCCTTGATCGGAAAGATCAGCGGGATGTTTAGAATGTCTTGCATGGCTGAATAAATGCGCGCGAGTTCCACGGTATTCATTATTTAACGACTGAACACTGAACGGTATTTACCTAGCTGGCGGCCGCGATCATTAGACCGCGCACGTGTCAGACCATCCATAACAGCTTGCAGGCTTCTAGTGTGCGTTGATAACGGACGAGCCCCATGTTCTGCAGGCTACGGTCGCTGAGGCTGGCCAGTTCATTGCGCAAACGTTCCGGGATGTGGATGTCGGCCACTGCAAGACCAATTTCAACGGCATCCTCAAGGAGACAGCTGACTCGATCGGGGTTTCAAACTTCATTCCCCCGATCGACGAATTTCAAGATGACGACTTCGTGGACACCAACCACTTCTCCGCAAAAGGATCAGCCAAATTCTCGCTCATGATCACGCCCATCGTAAAGTCCTCGTGCAAATGATCGGCGGCGCCGATGCCGTGCCCCACCAGGCATATTGAGTACTCGAATCCGTCGAGCTAGGCGTGCTCTCCATCGCTGGCGAAGTGATCGAGTAGGCGCTCGTCCGCGCGTGTCGTTTGCTGCATCTGCTCACGTCCGGTTATGGCACAAAGCGGACATGCCGGTTGTGCTCCGCAATGTCCGCTTTTGGGGGTAAAGCGGACATCCGCTCACCCACGCCAATTTAACGAGGGACTCCGGACGTGCGTTGGCAGTGGGATACGCCCGCCCAAATTCACCCGGTGAATTTCCCCGGCCCAATAGGACTCGTCACGCACAATCGAGTCGGTCAAGGCATAGTCGGAGTCGGATGCTTGATCGGCACGAATGTTTGTTAGAACGAGTCCGGTGCAATTCGCTGATGGGCGAGTCCCGGAGCGGCAGAGGCCAAGGACGGACCGTGAAATCTCTCACAATTTTTGCGAGGAGGGTTTGACCGGGCGAGCCGATCCAGCGCAATCGCCCGGCGAGTCGCCGCTGAACCCATGTTGTGTTTGTTTGGTCGTGCGCGAGTGTTTGTTTGATCGGCGTGTCAGTCTGACGGCAACGTTTCCGGATTGTCTGACGGCGCGGTTTTATTAAGCCGCACGCGCATCTCCTTCCCGGTCTTGAAGAAAGGCCAAGCTTTCTTTGCGACCGGGACGGCAGCACCGGTACGGGGATTGCGCCCTTCATGTGGTCCTCTGAGCCTAACTGAAAAGGCTCCGAAACCCCGCAGTTCGACTCGATCTCCACGACGCAAAGCTTCGACCATTTCGCCCAGTATCGCGTTGACAACCTTCTCTATGTCGCGGTGATAAAGGTGCGGGTTCCGTGAAGCAATGCGCTGTATGAGTTCAGATTTTGTCATGTACCAGAAGCTTGCAAATTGGCGCGACCTTCGTCAAGCAGCCTACCGTTCGAAATCTCCATGATCTCTGCTGCATTTACCTTATTCTCCAATTAACCGTGGTCTCCCTGCTGAAAACACCAACTGAGCATGTAATGAAGCGTCGTCGTTTGTCATGACAAAGGAGGGTGCCATGAAAGCACTCACACTACTGACGGCAGCGGCGCTGACTCTCCTTAGCGTCGCTTCCGGATATGCGCAGACTGGGCCGTACTACGGCAAGGGCAAAGCCCCGCCCCCAGTTGTTACCAAAGGCTAGAGCGAGTGGGGGGACCGGCCATTGTGCCGGTCCCTTTCTTTTTGGGCAGGGATGTCTGCTATTGGAGGCAAAGCAGACATAACGCGGCTCTAATGCATCTTCGGCATTTCCTGTTGAAGGGCCAGACCGAGTGGGCGCAAGTGCCGGTCTGGCCCACTTCATTGCATCACTCACTCACCGGGTGGACTGTAGGAAGCCTGGAGTTGAATTCGCTTCTTGCGGATGCCGATCACTTCATCCATCGAAAACAGACGCTGTGCCTTGACGTTACAAACGCCATCAGATGACGCTACGACAGCCGCTATTGCTGCCCCTACACCTGGATCGGCATCGAGGATCGCCATTGCGCCAGGACCGTCAACCATGGTGCCGTACATAGCGACCAACTTGCCACCAGCCGCCGTCACCAGTTTCTCGAGTGCGTCACGACGATTGGTGTCTGGTTTTTTGGCCATGGCCTGCATGGCCTTGGGGGTGTAATTGGCAGAGATGAAGTACAACATTGCAAACCCTCCCTGCTTTGATGTTTTGAGAAACGCATTTCCAAGGAACGTAGCCTTAAACAATTATCGCGGGGTGCTATTGATCTAGGTCAATCGCGTCTCAAATGACACTTTTTGAAGGTCTCGATTTCGACAGAGTTCCTCCGTGAGCGAAGGGAGGTCGGTCATGCCTACCGACTCCGGCTATGTGATCTTCGTAATCCTGCTGCTCGCGGTCGTTGGAGCAGGACTATTACGGGTCGGCTTGATGAACCTCAACGCCCGAAAAGGGCGGCCACTCATTGCTCTCGGTATTGCCTTCGGTATTGCAGCAGTGCTGATCTTGGTGTTGAGGGTAGTGAAGATAGGAGGTTAAGCCTCCGGGTCCGCAGTCGCCGAGCCCTACCTTCAAAAACTCGATGCATTTTTGCGAGGCAGGGCCAGCCCGGCCGCACAAATCGGTTGATATTTACCAATTGCTAATTGAGGTCGTCTGATACGGCCGTACGATTTACGAGCAGGCTGAGTCGGCCATTCCCATCCCCCGAACCCCTTGGCCGCTCACAGCCTGTGAAAGAAGAAGAGGCCGCCTCCCCGAGACGGCCTCTTGCATTAGGAAGGAAACGTC
>Ga0306919_10001036_pt1 | contig 13057 bp, 9 predicted proteins | sample flu12Cox44000172_FD_203764 | JGI IMG/M metagenome (GOLD analysis project Ga0306919, IMG submission 203764) | Lab enrichment of tropical soil microbial communities from Luquillo Experimental Forest, Puerto Rico - flux4day.12C.oxic.44.000.172 (v2)... | ecosystem: Environmental > Terrestrial > Soil... | reverse complement strand
CGTCGCGCTCTTGCGCCTTGCCATAGCGAAGCGCGAACGCGTCGCGTAACCGCGGTGGAAGCAGCGCCGCCGTCAAGGCCTTGTACCCGGCTGGAATGGGCAGCCATGTGTCCGCGCCGGCGAGGAGGCGGTGCGCCATGACGCGCGCTGGAGCGGTGACGGTCAATGTGCTGGATCGTGCCATCGCCTCGGTGTAGGCGGCAAACGCCGTCCAGTCGCGTGCGAGATGTTCGCTCGGAATCCCGAACAAGGCCGCGAACAGACGGCTTTCGGTGTAATAGCGCTCGCGTTGTTCTCTCGTTAGGGCGGGCAGCACGAGCGCATAGGCCATGAGCGCCGTCTCCACGAGTGTCGCGTGCACCCAGCGCAGTGCGGACACCTCGTTCGCGCAGTAGAACGAGCCTGCGGGAAATGGCCCAGCCGCCGATTGCAACGTGCCCTCGATCGAAGCGTGGCGACGATGCAGGCGGCGCGCCGCCTCGAGGCTCTGAGCGAGCGTCCCGAAGACCATCGTGAAAACGGTGCTGAAGGTGCGATGGAAACGGCCGATGGGATTGGCAAACGTGTCCGAGTGCTGTTCGATCGCAGCGGCAATCCAGGGATGGGCGAGCTGCAGCAACAGCGCGCGGCCCGCGCCTAGGAAAATCGCGGCCTCGCGGTCGACCTGCCAGGTAATCGATCGCGGACCGAATACGCCCGCGAGCGAACCGGCCGCCGCGCCACGCACCAGCGTGAGCTCACGCTCCAGGTTTTCCGTGCTGACGATTTCGAGCGGGTCATACTCTGTTGGCGCGTTCATTCTTGTCGCCTCGATCCCAACTCTGCTGATCTCTGTGGACGATCGTAACGGTTCGCGACACTGAGAATGCCATTGGACCCGCCGATGACGTCCTTCCACTGGAACACGCATTCTTAAAAAAACCGCGACTTGCTCGTGGCAATAGCGGAATCGACGAGTTCGCAGAGGTCAATCGACGCGCGTCAAAAGCTTGCGCTCCCATGCCAGCGCGTGGCGCACGATGGTTTGCAGGTCGTCGAAATGCGGGTGCCATTCGAGCAGAGAACGGGCGCGGTCGGAAGCCGCCACGATCTGTGCGGGGTCGCCAGCACGCCGGCCGGCGAACGCGATCTTGAAGTCGACGCCCGAGACCCGCTTTACCGTCTCGATCACCTCGAGCACGGAAAAACCCCGGCCGTAACCGCAATTGAGCGTGGCGGAGACGCCGCCGCCGCGCAGATACGCCAGCGCATCGGAATGCGCGCGCACGAGATCGGACACATGAATATAGTCTCGAATGCAGGTGCCGTCCGGCGTCGGGTAGTCGGTGCCGAAGACATCCACTTTTGGCCGCAGGCCGAGCGCGGTTTCGACCGAGACCTTGACGAGGTGGGTAGCCCTTTTGCTTGACTGGCCGATGCGACCGAGCGGGTCGGCGCCGGCGACATTGAAATAACGCAAGATCACATAGCGCAGGCCATGGGCCGTGCCGGCGTCGCGCAGCATGATCTCAGTCATCAGCTTCGAGGATCCATAGGGCGACATCGGCACCGTGGCATCGTCTTCGCGTACCGGCACGCGCTCGGGATTGCCGTAGACCGCGGCGGTCGAAGAGAAGATGAAATGGCGCACGCCCCCTTTGACGGCGCTCTCGATCAGCGCGTGCGAGTTCACCGTATTGTTGTGGTAATAGCCGAGCGGATCGTGAACCGAGTCTGGCACGACAGTCGAGGCAGCGAAATGAACAACGGCGTCGACCCGGTGCTCCGCGATCAACGCAGCCACGCGCGGTCGATCTCCGACGTCACCAATGACGAGCGAGCTGCCCTTCGCTATCGCCCAATCGAAACCGGTCGCGAGATTGTCGAGCACCACGACGCGCTCGCCGGCATCGACGAGCGCATGGACCATGTGGCTTCCGATATAGCCGGCGCCGCCGGTGACCAGGACCGTCATGCTGGGGGCCCGCTGCTATCGCCTGGCGTTGCTGGTTCGGATGTCGGGAACGTCCGGTTGGGGGCGTGCATACCGGGAGTCGTTGTGAAGCGCGCGAAGGCACCCGGATCATCAGGGTCCGTCGTTCGCAAGCTCATTTATTCTGATATGGATCAGGCGCGCCAATGCCGGCGTCAGGCGCCTTCCAATCTGTATCGAAGACGTCGCTGATCCCGGGATCGAGCTGATCTCTGTGGACGATCGTTAGCGCCGTAAGAGCTGTACGGTTCGCGACGCCAAGTTTGTTATAGATGTTACTGAGGTGAACCTTCACGGTACCCTCGGTGAGATTAAGCCGGCGGGCTATCATCTTGTTCGAGTTTCCCTCGCACAACGAGACGACGACTTGCCGCTCGCGTGGGGTCAATGTCTGCACGAGCTGCTTGCTCTGCACTCGACGCCCCGTTTCGCGCTCCATCGCAGCGTCGACGACATCGGCCGGGAACCATTCTCGACCCCCAGCAACCTGCCGAACGCAATCGGCCAAGCTCTCAGGGGCGATATCCTTGAGCATGATGCCTTTTGCACCACGTGTAATAGCGGTCAAGATTTGACTATCGGTAGCAACCGCGGTCAGAAATATAACCTTCGTGCCAAGTCCATCCGAAGTTATACCCGACAGGACATCGAGGCCATTCAAACCGGGCATGCTGATATCGAGCACAGCGATGTCCGGCAAGAACTGCCGAATGGCTTCTGCCGCGCCGATCCCATCCCCACAGAGCGCGACCACGTTGATGTCCGGCTGCGCTCGAAGAATACTGGCCATCCCGTGAAGCACGACGGGGTGATCGTCAGCCAGAACAATGGAAATGGGCGGCCGCGGGCTGTTCATGCCAATGGCATCCGTATCTGGAGCTCGGTCCCTCGTGGAGAACTACGCACGTCCAGCGATCCGCCAAGTTCAGCAACACGCCCGCGCAGCGAAACTGGACCCAGCGCGGCATCGACAGGCTCTTTGTTGTCATCTGTGCAAGCTGAGCCGGTGATGCCGTGTCCATTATCTTGAATTTCTATCGCGAGATGTTCGTTCGTTTTGCGCATACCAACCCGAATCGTTGAAGCTTCGCCATGCCGAACCGCATTGGAAATTGCTTCCGCCAGCATAAGCGAGAGATGGGCACCTAATTTTGCTGAAACACTCGCATCCTTTGGGTCCACGGAGAAAGAGATCGTGCATTCCCACAGTTCGCCGAGTTCGGAAATAACCCGCCGCAAATCCCGGCTCAGGAGAAGATCAGTTCCGGCGTCCGATTTTGGCAAGGTCTGGCGCACGAAATCTCTGATCCTGATCTGTTCGTTATTCAGCAGCTGTTTGATCGTATCGAGTCGCGACTGGGCATCTTCATCGCGCTGGCCATCAGTCAACAGCTTGAGCTGAAACCTGGCCGCCGTCAGACTTTGCAGAATGCCGTCGTGCAGGTCACGAGTGAGCCGAATCCTTTCTCGGGCGGCCGCAGCCTCTTCGGTCTGGCGCTGCAAAATTTGCCGGTCGAGCTCCATTCCAATCCGCGACGCGACAAACTTGATCAACAGCAACAAGAAATCACCCCAGCTGCCGCGGTCCAGAATGAAGACCCGCCCCCTGCAGAGGGTTCCCACAAACGGTGCCGTCCCGACGCTGCGAATTTGAAATCGTCTGATGAGTTCCTCGTTAATGATCGGGGTCTTTAAGCGAGCCGCCCCGCCTTGCATGTCGACAAAACCGGATCTCACATTGGTGGTCACAAATAAGGAATCAGAGTAGTGTTTCGACCGAAGGAAATTGTCGAGTTCTCCGGCAATTTCCCGCGTATGCTTGTAAACATTATCTTTCCAGACGGCGACATTGACGAAAGGCTCGTCTACTTCCTCCCAAACAACCAGCACCCGTGGCACTTCGAGGGTACGCGCACAATGGCTGAGCACTGTTGCCAGGCTGGGAGAGCTCATGTGTGACGCATCGGGACCTGGCCAGTCGGCGAGCTTTGACAGCTGGTCGCGCCGCCGCACTCGCAAGGCGCTGAAATATGCCAGGAACCCCCCGGCCGCGATCAGGTCCAAGCCGCGGACAGTCGCTCCCTTCAAAGCAAGGCCGTCGGAGATGCTCGCCGGAGCGGACCGCGATCCGACCGCTCCCACGGCCAATATTATCGCAGCGAGCACGGCGCCCGTCCCCAGCACCCCCTGCCAATCCCAGCGCAGGGCGGCCGCGAGGAGAATGACGAGTATAAACAACGCAAAAAACGGACCGGGCCTTGCCTGGCTCAGGATGACCAGTGTCGCGAGAAATCCGATATCGGCGGCATGAACGAGATATCCAGCCACCGGGCCAGGATACTTCCAAAACGGGATCGCGATCAGAGCGAGCGCAAGCGCTGAATATGCAATAATGATCAGCGTCGCAGTCGCGGAATCAGCCAATTGGCCGGGGTCGAGCCAAATCGCGAGCAGCGACAACGCGCAAAGAATAATCCGGCCTTCTGCAATGACGCGCTCGCTGTGGGCGTCGAATACGTCCGCTGGGGTGATCTTCTCCCCTAGCAAGATCCTTCTGGATGAACGCAACAGCGGCATGGCGCGTCCTATCCGCTGACCAGCCCAAATTAGCGAACTTTAGCTAAAAAGTTGAGGGGGGATGAAAAGCGCTCGTGAGCCTTGATGCACAGGGGCCAAAAAATAAAAGACTCGATTTATTCCATTTTATTCCCTGCGACTTGAGGGCACAGGACCACGGAGACCACCCAGGACCTGAGACTGGGCTGCCCACCCCGGGGTCCCTATGCCGAACGACATATTTGCAACGGTGTCAGGGTCGGCTAGTGGGCAAGTGGTCGACGCACTCAAGGCCCTTGAAGCCAAATCAAGGTCTCGGTTGCAGCAGCGCTAAGCAGAATGTCGACGGGTGATCGCACGAATAAAGAGGCGATAATGATAGCGGCACTGAAGCAACATTATGAGTGCTACCACGCCGGGGATTTGACGGCGTTGAAGAAGCTTTATGAGTACCACGCCGAGAACTGTGCTAAGGCGGCCGAGCTAACGGGAGATACCCAACAGCGTGAGGAATATCTCAAGCTGGCATGCCAATGGACCGAGGCGGCCGCTGTGCTCCGGGCACACTAGACGCGAAGTATCGACGTACCAGTTGTAGTCACGGTCGTCTCCGACGAGATGCGGGCAGCAGCCGTGGAAGCAAGTGACCGGCGGTGGCGCGCAAGCTGGTCCCCAAGATAGGCCCAACCAGCCAATAACGCGACCGCTGGCGCGAATCCACGCTACTAGCCATCCCGCTAAGGCAGCGTGGAGACGGGGAGGACGTGTGGCTCGCCCTTGCCGTTATCACGCTCGATGTGGCGAGAGGATTGAGATCCTCGCTTAGTAGCGCCTTGTCGAGAAAGTGGCGCCGAGTGCAGCCTGTGACCGCCGGCGCAGGACGCCGTGATCGGCTGCAGCACGCCCTCAGGGAGACTGCGTTCTGCGCTCGGTTACCTGAGCCTCGCCCAATTCGAGGATCGCCACGCCCGGCAGGTGCTCAAAACTGCTGTTTGTATGCGCCCAAGGGCGCGCGCTCCAATCATGGGTTAGATTTGGGAGCGGGCCAGCTTGCGAACAGGCTTGAAACATTAAATACTGTAAACATTGCGAGCGCTTTTAGGAATCACGAAATGCGCTGTCTCTGGTCAGTGATCGCGGCTGTTGTTGTTGCGTGCACCACCTCTGCTTCAGCTCAAGAGCAAAGCGTCAGCCGCATGGCGAGTGGAGAACCTAACACGGATATTCGTGTGGGGGTGTATGTCAACGTGCGGCCGGACTGTACGTCCGGCCCGCTTCCTTCGATCCAGCTGACGTCGCCGCCCGAAAATGGCAAGGTCACCGTCAAGAAGGCAAAGGTGACGGCTACCAATTACAAGCAGTGCCTGGCGCTCGAGGTACCCGCATTTGTTGCGTTTTATCGCTCGCGTGCGGATTTTGTGGGCATCGATGTTCTGACGTTGGAGGTGAAGTTTCCCGATGGCAAGACGCAAGTGCAGCGAATTAATGTTAGGGTAGGAAGTGGAGCGCCCGGACGAAGTACGTGAACGCTCGGATCCGGTGATCCCGGCGGCCCCGCGTTGACAAGCCCATCGATCGAGATCGCGTGAGACGATTCGCCGCCGTGATCGACGACGGAACAGATCGTCGAGATCCGACCAGCCGGACGCGAGCGCGCCGGTCTCGAGCAGGCGTGTGAGTTGGATGGGCGGTGACCGCTCCCTCGCCGCCAGCTTAGGAAGGGTTATTAGACGGACGAGGAAGGTGAGATCCTCGCGATCAGTGCGTCAACAGGCAGCCGGTCGTGATCTTCTTCTCTGCCGCGTACTTGGCCGCGGCCTCCTTGACCATGGGCGCGATCACGCTGTCGTCGCTGGTATACCAGTCGGATGAGATCTTCCAGTTCTTGCCGTCCCAGGTCTGGATGCGTCCGACGCGCGCGCCCTCGTGATCGGCGCAGGACACCTTGATCGGCCGCAGCTCGCCCTCGAAGCCGAGCTGCTTGAGACGATCGGCGGTGAGGTCGAGGTTCTCGAGGCCCCAGCGCACCTGCTCGCCGGTGAGCGGCTTCTTGCCGAACCGCTCCTGCGCGGTGCGGATCGCCTCGACGCCGAGCATGGCGTTGATCAATCCGCGCACGTAGAGGATCTCGCCCGTTTCCTCCCATTTCGCCGCGCCCAGGCCCTTGTCGTAGAGGTACTTCTTGAGATCCTCGTGCACCTTGAAGCGCCCGGAGGTGTGCTGCAGGGTTACCGAGTTGTAGCCGGCGGCACCGGCCTCGGCCGGCCGCACGTCCGGCTCGGCGCCCGACCACCACACGCCGTACATCTTCTCGCGCGGATAGCCGACGGCGACCGCCTCCTTGATGGCGGTCGAATTCATCACGCCCCAGCCCCACAGCAGCACGTAGTCGGGACGGTTCTGACGGATCTGCAGCCAGGTCGCCTTCTGCTCGACGCCGGGATGGGTCACCGGCAGGAACAGAGTCTCGAAGCCGTGCATCTGCGCGCGCTTCTGCAGGAGGGCGATCGGCTCCTTGCCGTAGGGCGAGTCGTGATAGACCAGCGCGATCTTCTTGCCCTTGAGCTTGTCGAAGCCGCCTTCCTTCTTGGCGATGTGCTGCAGGAGAATGTCGGCGGCCGTCCAATAGGTGCCGAGCAGCGGGAAGTTCCACTGGAATACCGAGCCGTCGCGCGAGTCCGAGCGACCGTAGCCCATGGTGATGAGTGGAATCTTGTCGAGCGGCGCCTTTTCCGTGAGCGCGAACGTGATACCGGTCGAGAGCGGGAATACATAGGCGGCGCCGGTTGGGCCTTTGCCCTTCAGCCGCTCGTAGCACTCCACGCCGCGGTCGGTGGCGTAGCCGGTGTCGCATTCCTCGAACACGATCTTGACGCCGTTGATGCCGCCGTCGCGCTCGTTGATGAGCTTGTAGTAATCGGCGATGCCATTCGCGACTGGGACACCGTTGGGCGCATAGGCGCCGGTGCGATACACCAGCTGGGGAATGAATTGCTCGTTCTGCGCAAAGGCTGGCGCGGCGAGTGCCGCGACGCCAACAAGGGACGCAAGCGCTATCCCGACACGTTTTCCATTCATCGGCTCCTCCATTGACACGCCGTGGCCACGCGCGGGGCCGCCGATCCCGCGTCCGGATACAACGGTCGCGGCCTCAACATCAGCGACCCTGGCCACCGCAGGCGCTGACTTTCAAGTTAAAAATGCGTAATAGGTCAACGCGAGGACTTGTCGCCATCGCGGCGCAAGGGATTTGCTGGCTTCTGGGACCATGAAGCTCGTACCCACGGGCAAAAAAGCATCAACGGCGGCTTGTCTTGTCCGTCTTCCCAGCGCACTCGTTCCATCTGCGGGCCACGCTCCGTTTGAGGTTCTGCGTCGGCGCTTTGGGTTCCTGCAAGTCAGCCGTCTCCCCGGTGCACTCGTTGCGTTTGCGGCCCACGCTCCGTTTAAGGTCCTGCATCAGCGCTTTCGCTTCCCGCAAGTCCGCTGTGTCAAAGCCTTCCGTGAATTGCTCGTAGATCGCCTGCACCAGCTTTAGGCCCTCTCTCCCTCGACCTTGAGCTTGCCAAAGGCGCGCAAGGTCACAGGCGGCGCGCAATTCCCAGCAACGCGCTTGTTGAGCTCGCGCGATTTCCAGGCTGCTGACCAGGATAGTCTCAATTTCTTTAGTTTCTGCCGCCGCTACTGCTTGCAACAAGCGGGCTTTGAGGCGTAGCACCTCGGCCATCGCCCAGCGCTCGCCGGTATCCTTGGCAATGGCGAGGGCCTCCTCGATAACGACTAACGCGGCGTCACCGCGACCCGCCTTGGCGTAAGCCTCCGCCTCCAGTGTCAAAAAAATCGGCAGCCACAGCCGAGCTCCTCGTTTGTGCCATGCGGCGATACCTGCCCGAAGTAATTCGATCCCCCTGTCCACATCGCCCCGGCATATTTCGGCCCAGCCCTCGAAAATCCGGCCACAGTTTATCCAGTGCGAAAACCCATTTTCGGTGCAGAGCGAGACGACCTGGCCTGCGTACAATGGCGCATCTGCGCAGCGGCGCGTAAACAGATCAATAAACGCGCGAGCATGGCAAATTGTGTAAACGAGGGTGTGCGGATGGGATAGCTCCTCGGCATGTTTCATCGCCTCGGCAGCGACCTCTGACGCCCGATCAACGTATCCGAGATGCCACAGTGCCCAGCTTAGGTAACACAGTGCCGCCGCCCCGATGTCCTGGCCGTACTGGTACCGGTAGCGAGGATGATGTGCCGAATCATACAGCCCTCGTGCCCGCTCGAGGTGATGTAGCGCAGTAGCGAATCCTCCTGTCGTTAGGGACGTGGTGCCGATCATCCGATGGGCAATACACAGCGCCGCCGTGTCTTTATGTCGTTCGGCCTCGGCCAGGAACTCTATGGCTGCGTCCCTCTGCTTGGAGCCTTCGCCTCCGACATAGTGGCCTGCCCAAATCCCGTAGAGGATGGCAAATTTCTGCGAGGGATCGGTAAGATCGTCAAAGCGCGTCTTGGCCCGCAGCAGGATCTTTCTCGTCTCAGGCGCCGCGTAGCCGCGATCGGCGGTCATTGCTTGACCGAGCATCACCTCCAATCCGAGCGCCAGACGCTCGCGTTCGGGATTCTCGGGAAGCGATTCCAGCATTTCGAGCGCGCGCGTCAGGTGCCCAATGGCCTCCGCATTGGCTGACCGTTCGATGGCGTGGCGCGCAGCCTTTCGGAAATACTCGATGGCCCTCTCGGTAAGCCCCGCTTGAGCGAGGTGATGGGCCATGAGCTCAGGTTGTGTTTCGACCGTCTCAGGAAATCCCTGCGTCAGCGCATCACCAATCCGACTGTGGAGTTGCTGGCACTTGCGCCGCACCATAGTGGCATAGGCCGCATCCTGAATCAGCGCATGCTTGAAGATGTAAGTCGAATCCGGCGGTTCGCCGCGAACGAAGATCAACTCGCAAGCGGCAAGGTGCGCGAGAGCAGTCTGCAGCGAGCGGCCAGAAACCGGCGCTATAGCAGCGAGCAACCGATACGAGAACTCGCGACCGATGGCGGCGCCAATCTGCGCGATCTCCCTGATTTCGCCAAGCCTATCGAGACGTGCGGTCAACGAGCCTAGCAGCGTCGTCGGAATGGCGAGAGGCGGTAACGGACCGACTGCGACGTATCGGTCACCTGCATCTTGCAGCAGCCCAGATTCTAGCACCGTTTTCGTGAGCTCCTCGGCGAACAAGGGAACGCCGTCGGACTTGCTGGCTATCTGTTCCCGGAGTTCGCCTGGCAACTCCTTGCTTCCAGCTACGTCAAGAATGATGGCCTCGGTTTGTTCGCGCACCAACCGATTGAGCGTCAGCATGGTTACGTGCGACTCGTCGAGCCAGGGCGGGAAGAATTCTGGCCTGAAATTGATCAAGACGAAAACACGCGCAGCCTTGATTGACGCGATGCATCGACTGAGCAGCTCGAGCGTACTCGAATCGATCCAATGCGCATCCGCGAACACGATGACCACCGGCCGCGTAAGCGCAAGATCGCGAAGCTGTCGGACCAGCGCGGCGATCGTAAGCGCCCTCTGCCGTTGCGGCGTCAGATCTGGTGCTGAATCAAGTTTGTCCGTAGGGATCGACAGCAAGGCTGCATACAAGCCGGTATCCGCCAGCGTTGCCGCGCCGGCCTGAGAGAGCACAGCTTCCAGCTTTCTCAGCTTTACGTCTGGCGTGTCCTCGCGCTCGAAATGAGCCGCACGCTCGAGCTGATTGATAATGGGATAAAATGCGCTGTTGGTGTGGTGTGGAGAGCATTGATACCGGATAACGATATGCGGTTCGTCGGCGATAAGATTCAACCAAGTCTTGGTGACACGGGACTTGCCGATGCCGGGCTCGCCGCAAAGAAGTGCGACTTGACCTTTGCCGGCCTTGGCCCGCTCCCACAGGGTCGACATCTGCTGCAACTCATGCTGCCGCCCAACGAATTCTGTCAGCTTCGCCGTCTGGCTGGCGAGGAATCGCATCTCGATCGCTTGTTTCCCCGTGACCTCGTAGGTGGTTACCGGCCCCAAAACTCCGTTAAATTGAGAGTCATCGTAAACGAACATGTCACCGAGGAGCTTACGTGTGCTCGCGGTAACGGTGACTGAATTTGGGGGCGTTATGTCCCGCAATCGGGCAGCCAAGACGACGGCTTCGCCGATGGCAGCCTGATTTTTGCCGATAAGGACTAGGCCGGTCGCAATGCCGATGCGCACCTGCAACGGGTCACCAGACTGTGATCGGACCTCGCGGATTCTTTCCACAAGATCGAGGCCCGCGTGCACGGCGCGCTCGGCGTCAACTTCGTGGCCTTTGGGATACCCAAACGACGCAAGAATTTCGTCGCCCACAAAATTGATAACGGCTCCACCCCAATGCGTGATGACGGAGGTGCAAACTTCTTGGAAACGCCGGATGGTGCCGCCAAAGTCCTCCGGATCCAAGTTGGCTGCTAGCGCTGTTGAGCCGACGAGCCCGCACGACAGCACCGTCAACTGGCGCCTTTCTGGCTCAGAATGTGGTAGAGCACTGCCCTGGCCCGGCGTGCCTGCCGGGATGGCCTCTCCGCGTCTGGACTGGTCGAGCGGTTCCGGTTCGAGGGCTGGCGGTGCCTCGCCATCCGCGGTGCTTTGCGGCCGTACGTCGAATTTATATCCGACGCCTGGCACGGAGAGGATGAAGCGTGGCGCCTTCGGGTCCGGCTCTATCTTGCGCCGCAGGCGGACGACGAGCATGTCGACGCTGCGGTCATAGGGTTCCGCGTCACGCCCGGCAACGGCGTAACGGAGCTGGTCACGCGACAGGACCCGGCGCGGACTGTCTACGAAGGCGGTCAGCAGCGCAGTCTCGGCGCGGGTCAGCTGCACTTCCCGGCCGCTGCCATCGACAAAGGTGTGGCCGGCCAGGTCGAGCTTGCAGTCCGCGATTTTTACCGGCGCCGGGACCGGTTCATCGCCCTTGCTCCCGGGCGACGCCGCCGGTTGGCTGAGCCGATCGAGCAGCTTCTGCTCGTCCAGAGCGTCTTCGGGAAATGCATCCGTCCCCTGACGCGCATGGCCCGGTCGCACGATCTCGTCGGTTCCGTGCCCCACCAAGATCGTTCTTGGGACCTTGTCGCGTAGCTCCTGCCCCAGGCCGACCAGGTCGCGACTCTGCACGACGATTGCCGCTTGGATGTCCTTACGCGCAGCAAGCTCGAGCGCCCGCTTCGGGTTCTCGGCGAGTTCGGCGCTATAGCCAGCGGAATGCAGCACACGCGCAATTCTAGCTCGGAGCTGAATTTGTTGTGCTACAACTAAAACGCTCTTTCTCACCGTGCGCGGTCCTTCGCACAAACCTGTGCGTTCACGCCCCCCCAAATCGCACCACGGCCGCACTCTCACTCAGCGGCCCAGGTCGACACGTTAACCTTGTCTTGCGACGGCTGAGACCGCTGTGACGGCGATCACAAAACCGTCGATTGCCTGCAAAGACCGGGCCTCGCGAATGGCGAGCCCCTTTCCGATTCCATAGTCCAATACCACCCCCGCAGTGGGGGCTGTTACAACCCTGACAACTCCGTTGTTACAGGCCTTTGGTATTATATTAGCCGTCCATAACAGTGCAAACCGGGAACGTTAAAGAGCAACTTTTGTGGCTTGGGGGGCCACCAACAAGAACAGAGGGTCAATATGAGAAAAGCGTCGTCCATGCTCGCGTGCCGCCAGGGCAGGTGCCGTAGACACCTTCGTCTTGGGCGTGCCGCATTGATCAGCCGTGCGCGAGCGGCAGGAATCTATTGTTTCCCCGCTCGCGGGATATCGCGCCGCCTGAACGCGCAACTTCCCCTGCAAATCGCCTCCTCCAGCGCCTGCGAGCAAGCTGTCTCCCGCGAGCTCTTGCTGCCTTTGACCCGGGACACGGTTCTTGCGGCGGTGCCTTGGCTGAGGGCTTCGGCGAAAGCGCGACACTAGCCCCGACCATCCAACAAGCCATGAACCGATCACGACCCATTCGGTCGGATCGATCATCCGCCACGGGCCGTTCGTTCGACTGACGTCGTTCGGCGGAGAGGGGCGCGCCCTCGACGGGCAAATTGCGACCATGTCGTCGGCCTCACAAGAAGCCGACTGCGCCCTGAAGGAGTTGGCCGCGCTCTATGACGATGCCAAGCTTCGATCGATGATCGATGGTGTTGTCGGCAAAGTCCTGGTCAGCCCCCGCTCGGTGGTGCGCCCGGGGCGAGCAATGATCGAGATCGTCGGCAAGCATCGGTTCGTTGTGGTGTGGTTTCCGGTCTCGCGCCTCACTGTCAGCACCGGCGGGGCGACCTGCCCGACAAAGATCGCCAAGGTCAGTGTCATTGCCGACGCGGTGCCGAAAGAATTCCAGAACGCATTCGCGCCCATAGACGGAACACGATGGCTCTAAACGAGCCAACGAGACCATATGGGAGAATCCTCGCCGGCGATGGCGGGCTCGGCCCTCGCTTCCATCTCTCCGCCCGACACAGGGCTTTACCGCCGGA
>Ga0306919_10001024_pt1 | contig 13108 bp, 7 predicted proteins | sample flu12Cox44000172_FD_203764 | JGI IMG/M metagenome (GOLD analysis project Ga0306919, IMG submission 203764) | Lab enrichment of tropical soil microbial communities from Luquillo Experimental Forest, Puerto Rico - flux4day.12C.oxic.44.000.172 (v2)... | ecosystem: Environmental > Terrestrial > Soil... | reverse complement strand
ACCTCGGCGAGGTAGTTCTGCGTCAAGGTCGGCCGAACGAAGCTGGAGAGCTCTTCGCTGACGCCCTCACGTCGCTACAAGCCGCGCTCGGCGACACTCATGAGCGCGTCGTATTGGCAAAAGCGTCTTTGTTCGAGGCAATAAAGGAGCTGTCATGGAAGTTGGACACGGAGGGATCGTCGCTGGATCCTGGATCGGCACAGACTCTCCACGAAAAGCTTACGACGTTTAGACGCGTTTACAAGTCGGCGGACTCCGAGACGCGAACCGAAGACAGCGCGCAAGACTCGGGAGCGCCGACTAACGCGGGCTCGGAGCTGGCGATCGATATCAGCCAGGTCGACGAGCCGCTGAGGGCTGGGTTCCTCGAAGCGGTAGAGCTCCTCGTCAAGACCGGTCGACAAGCGCAGATCCAGCGGTTGGTAAACGAACATCCGCAACTTCGTGCGGTCCTGGAGCCGATTGTCAATCAAGTTCGCGCCATTCAGGAAAAGGCGATGGGGGTCGGCGTCCCCGAGCTGCTCGGTGCGATAGGCGACGCCACCGACATTGACGAGCGAGTCGCATTGTGTCGAAAGGCGCTCCTCCTCGTAAGTCGCGAACAAAGACCGGATATCTGGTTCTCGGTCCGTTGGACGCTTGCCGCTAGCTTGTCTGAATCGAAGTTGGGCGCCGAAGCACAACGTCTAGAGGACGCGATCGCCGCGCTGTTGGAAGCGTTGTCAGTCGACCGGAAATCGGTGCCGCCAAGCGAATGGGCATCGGCCCTCTCCAGCCTCGGCTTGATGTATCGGCGGCGCGTCCACGGCGACGCGGCGGAGAACATCGAGCACGCCATCGAAGCGTACGAAGCCGCGCTGGCAATGCCGGAGCACAGGGCGCAGACGCATTTGTTCGCGAGCACGCAGAACAATCTCGCAAATGCTTACGCAGTGCGCACGCGAGGCGATCGCGACGAGAATCTCTCTAGATCGGTGTCCTTGCTTGAGCATGTCCTTGGCGTCACCTCTCGTGACGCAATGCCGGACGAATGGGCCCGGGCACAGAACAATCTCGGCGCAGCCTGCCTGAATTTTCAGCTTCGCGACGTCGAGTCAAATCGCGAACGTGCGATCGAAGCGCTCCGACAAGCTCTAACCATTCGTACGCGGGAGTACGCGCCTCAAAAGTGGGCGGAGACGATGGTCAATCTCGCCAACGCGTGGCGTCGCCGCTTGGCTGGCGCGCGTCGACAGAATCTCGCGGAGGCACGCACTTGCTACGAGAACGCGTTGCAGATCTGGACACGGGAGTTGGACGCCGAGAACTACTTCAAGACGTTGAACGCACTGGCCGTCGCCTGCCTCGAAGACCGCGACGCCGCCGAGTTTTCGCTCGGGCCATTGCTCATCAATCCCGAATTGCTCATTCCGCTCACGGACGAAGAACTGACCACTATGGCCAGCGACTATCCGGTACTCACGGAGCTACTTGAGGCGAGACGAGCCGGAGCCGATCACGTCGCCCTTTCTGCGCCGCGGCGCGCGCAGCTCACACGGTCTATCTGCACGCTGTGTCTCATCGAGCGCGCTGCTGATCGCAGGCGCTACCTAGCACTTCACCCCGAGCTCGCAACGGGCGACGCCGAGGCTGTCATCGCGTCGAATCAAGCGCTGATAGGGACCGATGGCAGCGGCGATTGGGGCGAAGCCACGGTGGCGTTGTTGGAAGAGAGTCGGCTGCTCGCTCGCTGGCGATCGATCGGCCTCGACTCCGCGCTGTCCGAGCGTATCCAGTTCGAAGAGTTGGAGGACCGCGCCTCGCAACTTGCTGCATCGCTCTGGACGCTTGCTCCCGGGAGTGTCGAAGGTGCCGGATTGATCGCCGAGGCGGTACAAGCGGACGATGCGGTCTTAGCCCGCCTTGGGGATGTAGGTACCGAACTCCAGCGACACCGCTTTCTACCACGCATGACCGCCAGAATGACCGCAATCCTTTCTGCGATCCTCTTGCGGCAGATACAAGATCCGGGGCTCAGGGGCCTTGGTGCGAATCTGATTCTGCGGCGAAAGAAGATTGAAGGGGAGCTGTGGTCCCGACTTCGCGACGGTGCCGCGCGCTCGGAGAGCGAGGCTGCTTCACGCAAGTATGGGGAGCTGCTGCTCACGCGTCGGCAAATCGCTCAAAGGATTCTCGCGGTAGCGGAGGAGGAAGATGGGTCCGAATTCAGACGACATCTTCTCGATCTGCGCGTCAGGGAAGAACAGCTTGAGATCGAATTGGCAGAACTCGTGCCCGTCGCCGATCTTGGCGCACGTGTTGCGCCGGTCGATTCAGGCGCGGTTTCGGCGGCAATGCCAGGAGCCAGCGCGCTTGTGGAATTTCTACGCTTGCCGCTGAGCTTAACCGGCGAGGACACGGCGTCCACGAGCCGCTACGTTGCGGCGGTTTTCGTCGCAGACAAACCGGGATACCCCTCTCTGATCGATCTCGGCGCCGCCGAGGAAATCGACGCCCTCGTAGCCGAAACGCGATACGCAGTGACTGGTGCGCCGGATCGTCGGGGCACCGGAGCGGACAGTCCTGACGGGTCGACCGGCAGGCGTCCGTTCTCAGAGGTCGCGACCGAGCTGCGCTCGAGAGTGTTCGACCCGGTTCGCGAAGCACTCGCAGGTGCGGAGATCGTCTATCTGTCTCCAGACGGCGATCTGGCGCGGTTGCCATTTGCAATTTTGCCGACGAGCGGCGCCGGGTACCTCATCGATAAGTACGAATTTCGGTACGTCGGCACTGGTCGCGACTTGTTGCGATTCGGGTTGCGCGTGCCGCGAACCTTCGCTCGGTCACTCGTCATAGCGGACCCGGATTTCGAGCTCGAGGGAGTCGGCGAATCACCAAACAGAGTATTTTTTTTCGAAGATCTGTTCGGCGGGATCAGCGGCCTTGCAAGCCCCGAGGATCGTCCCCTGGAAAGGCCGGATCTGCGATTTGGTCCACTGAAATGGGGGCGCGATGAAGGAGAAACGGTTGCCAAGCTGTTGGGGGTAAAGCCGCTCGTTGGAAAGAGTGCGGTCAAGCAAACGTTGATGAAGTGCCGGTCTCCGCAGATTCTTCATCTAGCGACGCATGGCATCTTCCTCGAGGACGAGGAAGGGAGAGCGCCTTCTCGAGACGAATCTGCAGCACACCGCCTAGGAATGCGCATCGTTCCTCGTCATGAGGATCCGCTCATGCGCTCGTGGCTCCTGTTCGCAGGCGCAAACCAGTGGCTTCACCGCAAGCCAGTCCCAGACGCCGCGGGCAATTGTGTCATCACGGCGATGGAGGCAGCGACCATGTCCCTCGAAAACACCGAGTTGGTGGCTCTGTCTGCCTGTGAGTCAGGCTTAGGAGTCATCCAGGTTGGCGAGGGCGTTCTGGGATTGCGTCGTGGATTCGCCATTGCCGGTGCTCAAACCGTGATCATGACGCTCTGGGAGGTGCCGGACCGATACGCCCGAGACATTTTTGTGGGCTTCTACGAACGCGCGTTGCGTGGATCCAAGGGTCGCGCCGCGGCGCTCCGCGAAGCGCAGTTGGAAGTCAAGAAGGCCCGACCAGACCCATACTTCTGGGGAGCAGTCGTGTGCGAAGGCGAGCCGGGGCCGCTATCCGCAACGAAAAGCGGCAGACCTGGCGCGCAGCGCTCCGCAAGCATGTGAGTCGGCCGAGTACGGACGCTACGTGGTCATGCCGCGAGAGTCTTAGATTGGAGACCGAGAATGGCGAAGCCGGTTCGAGGGATCGTAATCATCGCGGTGAAGAAGACGGGACAGCTTCCCGAACTTCAGACGGTTCACGATTGCGCCAGACGGATGGCGGCTTGGGCGCTCGCACAGGGGATTCGGAAAAAGTTGGTGAAAGTGATCACCGATGAGAAGAAGCCGGTTGAGGCGAAGAAGATTCACGACGCGGTCGCGCAGTTGGTGAAAGAGGATGGCATCGAGCAGATCATCGTCTACTTCGCGGGACATGGCGTCGTGAATGGGAGCGAGCTCTGGCTCCTCTCTGGCGCGCCGGAGGCAGCCAGCGAAGCCGTGAACTTGGAGGGCAGTGTCCAACTGGCTCGCTCCGCCGGCATACCCCACGTGGTCTTTATCTCGGATGCCTGCCGGACAGCGGCCGAGGGAGTCCGTGGCACGCGCGTTAGAGGCCAGGAGATATTCCCGAACGTCGAGCCATCCGACGAACAGCCGGTCGACGTTTTCTTCGCGTGCCGGCTTGGATCGCCCTCAAACGAAATCCGAGATCCGAAGAACTCGGCGAAGGTCTACAAATCTGTATTTACCGAGGCATTGCTATTGGGTCTGCTCGGACAGCGTCCGGAACTCATTGAGGAGCACGAAGAGGGTGACGAAATTATCGGTCTCGTACGTCCGAAGCGGCTCGATGCATATCTCGTGGCTGACCTCAAGGAACGGCTCAAGGGCGTCAAGACAGAAGAGGGCCCGTTGAATCAGGTTCCCTACGCTCGCCTCACCTCACAGGGCGATCGTTGGGTCGCGCGATTCTCCGAGCCACGTGACGATCGCGCTACGCGAGGCGGCAAGGTGCACCTTCGGCAACCCACTTCACCAGAGCCGGTGGTCGACGCTCACTCTGTTACCCAGCGAGCCATTCGATCCGCGCTCGACGCCAAGCCTGACGACGTCGCGAAGGCGATCGCGGCTGCGCTGGAAAACAAGATCAGTGAGGCGTCGGTTCTCGAAGAATCGATCAAGAAGACGCAGGCGCCATATGGACCTGACCACTTCGAATCAGAGTGCGGCTTCAAGGTTCGCGGAAACGAGTTTGTTTCTGTAGATATGCCGTCGGGGATTAGTTACCAGTTGTTCGCTGACACGAAACGAGCGGTGCGCGTTGACATCGTGCCGCGTAGGGCTGCGAGCGCGCTACTTACGTTCTCAACCGATGTTGGGCTTGTTTTGCCGGCAATCCCTGGTTTCATCGGTGCCATCGAGTTCGAGAAGTCCGAGCTTGTGAACGTGAGCTATGAGCCATCCGAAAACACGACGCGCTGGAGGGACTACCAATTTCAGCTCAACGAGTTTCGCACGCTGCGCGGCCTGATCGCGGCGGCCGCGAGACTCGGCACGTTGACGTTCCAGGGCAGCGACGCGCAGGCGCTGGCGCGTCAAATGCAAATGGCCAAGAACGGCGACCCGTTTATGGCGATCTACGCAGCCTATGCGTATCACCAGCTCGGCCTGGGTGAGTGGATGAGACAGATGTACGAGTTTCAGCATCGAGACCTAGGCTTCCGCCTCTTCGATCTCGCGCTGCTCACGCGGAGTCTGTACGCAAAGGAGGTTGCGGGAGAGCGCGAGCTGTTCCCGCGTTTTCCACTTCTCTCGCAAGGGTGGACCCTGCTCTCCGCGAACCGCGTCAAGATACCCAAGGTGTTCGAGATGTTGCGCGATCAGCTCATGCCCTCCATCTGGACCTTGCTTAGCCGAAAGGGAATCGACGTCGTGCGTGTGGCGATGAGATCGGGAGACTTAACATGAAGCGCCAGCTCATTTTCGTTCACGGACGCTCGCAGGAACACAAGGACGCGCAGGGCCTCAAGGACGAGTGGATTTCCGCACTTCGGGCTGGCCTTGCCAAGAGCAATAAGAAGCTCCCCATTCCTGAGGCCGACGTGCGCTTTCCGTACTACGGTCAGGCGCTTTACGACTTGGTTCACGACGCTCCTCCCGATGAGGTGGCCGAGATCATCGTGAAGGGATCGAAGGATGAGGCGCGGCGCGCATTCACGGAACCAATTCTCAATGAGGTTCGCCGTAAGTTGGGAGTCACGGACGAGGAAGTCATCGACATCGCCGGAGGTGATGTTGTCCAGAAAGGACTTCAGAACAAGACCTGGGTCTTGGCGATTCTCCGCGCGATTGATAAGCATGTCCCGGGAGGCAGCGGTGCAACCATCGCGAGCGTGACGAACGACGTGTATCAGTACATGCGCAATCCGGGGGTTCGTGACAGGATCGACGAGGGCGTCCGAAAAGCGTTCAGCGTGAACGACGCGAACGTCGTTGTCTCTCATTCTCTTGGAACGATCGTCGCCTATGCACTGATCGGCCGGGAAGGAAAGGCGACGAACTGGCAAGTGCCGTTTTTTATGACGCTTGGCTCGCCGCTGGCGATCACGATGATCAAGGACAGTCTAAAGCCCATCAAGACTCCCGACGTCGTTGGGAAGTGGGTCAACGCGCTGGATGTAAAAGACGTGGTCGCGCTCTATCCACTGGACAGAAAGCATTTCAATGTGAAACCCGCGATCGAAAATCTGGGCCATGTGTCGAACCAGACCTCAAATCACCATGGTATTTCGGGGTACCTTGAGGATGAGACTGTCGCCGCGCGCATCTACGCTGCGCTTACCCATTGAGGAGACCTAACCCGGCGGTAGATGCCCAGAATCTGTCTCCGTTGCTCAACGCTGAAACGCCGTGAACCCGGACGTTGACGATCTCCGCTAGCTACGCACCACGGTCTACTCGTTTTACGCGCTCCCTTGGCGCATCACTAACTGCGGCATCAGCGTGCGTGATATACTCTATCAAAGTAGTTCGGAAGCCGTGGGTTCACCCAACACAACATCTGCCCACAGCACGGCATCAGTATGAGTCGGAAGTGGGCTCAGTTTTCATTGCCAAGATGCTGGGGCCCGAACGCCGACATGGAATCCGGGGCTTCCTTGCCATTACAGTCCTCCTTGATGTCAAAGACATACCCTCAGGTGGGACCACTTCAATGGGGGCGATACAAGTCTGAAGAGATCGTCGCGAAGTTGCGGCAGGTCGATCTTCCCTCCTTCTCTCAGCAACAGGAAAAAACCGTTCTAACCTCCCGGATGACTGCGAAGGGCGCTTGACAGGCGCAACTTATCCGTGTTACTAGCGACTCTATCGCGCATAACGAGTTACAATTGACCTCAGCGCGCAGCTTCCACGGCGGAGCTTCGTTGCCGATATTGGCGCAGTTCCCGTTGAAGTAGAGGAGGATAGAATTTCATAGGCTTTGCGCGTTTTGGCGCGCATACGTTTTATTCTCGCCGTCGATCCGCGAACGTCACAAAGGGTGGCACCCATGAAGAAAAGCGACTCAACACAGTCGTCCTGCCTCGGCACGCCTGGCCTGGACCGTCGTCAATTACTGCGGTTTGCGACCGCCACCGGGCTTACGGCCGCAGCCGTCGGTCAGCCGCGTTTCGCAGCCGCCGAAATTTACGAGCAGGGCGACGAGCAGTGCCGGATCGCCCAGCCCGCCGTAAAGCCCGTCGATCTCAGCGAAAATGTGCTCTCTGATTTCATCACGGTGTCGCAGGCGTTGACCGGCGCACCCGAGGTGCCGCGGAAGCGTCGCCTGGCCGGCGAATATCTCGAACGCTTCGCGCAGCTGTGGGACCCGACCAAGACGGACATTCCCAATCCGGGATATTTCCCGAAGCTCCTGGCGCTCCACGACCGGTACAAGAACCTCCCCGACGCACCGCCCGACGCCAAAGCGGCGCAGCTCATCGACGATCCGAACTTCACCGATGCGGCGCAGCAGGTGCTCTATCTCTGGTACGTCTCGGCTTTCTTCATCGAGCCGCCCGACAATTCGATCGGCGCCAAGCCCGGCACCTTCAAACCCGGCAAGACCTGGATCTACGGCACGGCCGATCAATACCGCCAATCATTGCTGTGGCCGCTCCTGCGCGCACACCCACCGGCGATGCCGCAGCAGGGCGGCGGGCCCGGATACTGGGCCACTGCGGCAAAGCCATTCGAGGCATGAGGTCGGAACGGGAGGCACCATATGTCGCTCAATCCCACGACCGAGCACTTTGACGTGATCATCGTCGCTCCGGCGTGGCCTGAGCCCTCGCGGCGGACCGCCTGGTGAAGAAGGGCAAGAACGTCTGCATCATCGAAGCCGGCGGCTACGCGACGGACGAGCGCAATCGTGACCGCATGCTCGACTACTATGTCGGGTCGCCGTCCAAGGCGACGGACGCGCCGTTCTGCGGCGACGAGGTGCTGGCCGAGCAGCCCAATCCGCGGCGATCGCCGGACGGGCTCAATATCGAGAAGCTCCCTGACGGGGCCAACTATTATTACTACCCGCCGGACTACGCGACACCGAACGACCCGCAGAAGCGCGACAAGTTCCTGAGCTATTACGAACGCGTGGTCGGCGGATCGACCTGGCATTGGCAGGGCATCTATGTCCGCATGATCCCGAGCGACTTCACCATGTCCGATTTCGGGATCGATACGTCGAAGCTGACATCCGATCCGAGCAACTTCAGCCTGGATTGGCCACTCTCGTATTCGGAGCTCGAACCTGACTACGTCGCGGCCGAACAGGAGCTTGGCGTTTCCGGCGATCCGCCGAACGAACGTCTGTACCGGAGCCAGCGGCGCGACCGGAAGCGGCCGCAGCCCTATCCGATGCCATCGCTCGTCCCGAGTTATCTTGATAGGAAGATCACACAGGCTGTCAGGCAGAAGCGCCTCACGGTCAGCTCCGAGATACCCAAAGTCCATGTCCAAGGGCTGAGCCACGAGGACATCGCACTCAACGTGACGACAGTGCCGCACGCGATCCTCTCGCACGACAAGGACGGCCGGCAGGCCTGCGACGGTCGCACCTCGTGCGTTCCGCTCTGCCCGACTGGCGCGCGCTACGACGCGACGATCCATCTCTGGCGCGCGCGGCAGAACCACAATCCGGCGAAGCTCATCACCCAGGCGGTCGTCAAGAATCTCAAGCTCGACGACGACGGAAGGCGCGTGCTCGGCGTCAACTATCAGAAATGGCGCTGGGACGACCAGAAGCGGACGCGCGTGGCGGACGGCGATCTCGTCTATGCGTCCGCGGACATCGTCGTACTCGCCGCCAACGGCATCGAAAACCCGATGATCCTCCTGCGCACGGCGGTGCCGGGCAAGACCACCGGCGCGGCGAACTCGAGCGGAATGGTCGGGAAGTATCTGATGGACCATCCCATCAAGCAGTCTTACGCGGTCGCCAACGAGGATCTCTTTCCATTCCGCGGCCCGCAGACGACCTCGCAGATCGAGGACTTCCGCGACGGCAAGTTCCGCAAGCACTATTCGGCGTTCAAGATCTCCCTCAAGAACGACGGCTGGATGACCAACGCGGCCGGGGCGCCGCGCGGCTCCACCGCGAATGTCACCGGAAATCCGCTGTACAAGCCCGGAGAGGATGGCGATTGGTGGCCGGGCACGATCCTCGATCTGGTCACCAACCGCAAATACTCCGGCGCCAAGCTGCGCGAGAAGCTGGTCCGGTCGATGCGGCATATCACGCTGAACGCCGCTTGCGAGCAGCTGCCTGTGGAAACCAATTACGTGGTGTTGGCCAAGGATCCACAAGGCAACGGCGTCAGCGATGAGCTCGGGATCATTCGACCGCAAATCAACTACAAGGTAGATGATCCGCTCGGATATGTGCGGAATTCGTTTAAGAAGATCGTCGACGTCCACGCAAAAGTGTTCGAAGCACTGACGATCAAACCGCAGTTCCAGGTCCTGCAATCTGACAACGACGGTCAGCCGCTGAACTACGGCGGATCGGGTCATATCATGGGCACGACGCGCATGGGCACCACGTCGAAGAACTCGGTCGTCAACAAGGACTGCCAGTCGTGGGACCACGAGAACCTGTTCATTCTCGGCAGCTCGGTGTTTCCGACCAGCTCGACGGCAAATCCGACCTCGACGGCCGCTGCGCTGTCGATCCGGACCGTCCGTGCGATCCTCCGCTATATGGCAGAGAGCACGCTATCCGCAAAACGAACCTGATGAGCGCTCGACCAGTTTCGCCGATGCCGCAGATGACTCGCGAGGATTTACACCATGACCACGAACGATAGATTTGCGGCGCAGGAGATCGATCAGACCATCCGGAAGAACCTCGCCAAGCTGCGCAAGCCGGGGGTGCTGACGGTCCGGCCCGGGTTCGAGATCACGGGTGATCAGTTGACCGGCAAGCAAGCTATCGTCGCGACGGTGCACACCAAGAAGAAACCGGCGGACATCGCCCGTGGCGAACTGCTTCCCGCTAAGATCGGAAGATTCCCCGTCGACGTGCGCGAGGCCAATGCGGATCAGCGCCTCCGCGTCGTCGATCCGGCGGCAGCGGCCCTGAGCGAACTCTACGCGCGGCCGGAGCAAAGAGAGCCGAGCTGGCCGCTGGAGCGCGAGATGCCGAGCGGAAAGCTGCTCGACGACCCGGCCAGCGCCACGCAGACCGCATTCGCGCTGTCTAAGACAACCCAGCCGGCAACCCACCGGGCGATTTCCGCGCACGCGGCAAAGCAACCGCTCAAATATACGCCGCCGGCCGGCGCGCCCGCGCTCAATCGACGCCAACTCAACACGACGATCACGGCGGCGGCGAGCCCGGATGCAGGCTACGCAACCCTGTCGAAATTTCTCGCCGGCACGCAGCATTCGCTGGTGATCGGGATGTACGACTTCACGTCCGGCTCCCTGCTGAAGGATTTCCTGGCTGATCTGGCTGGTCAAAAGACGCTACAGATGGTGCTCGACAATCCCGCGCCCAACGAGACGCGCGACCAGCTCGACTCGGTGACGGTGCAGGATTTGAGAAAAGGCCTCGGCGGCCGCGCCAAGATCGCGTGGGCGCTGGACAACCACGATGCGTTCGTCACCGCGTACATGTTCCCCTACGCCTACCACATCAAGGTGATCGTCCAGGACGACCAGCGCTTCTGGCTGTCGAGCGGCAACCTGAACAACAGCAATGAGCCCGATCCGACCCGGCCGCCGCCGACCACCGAGGATCGCGATTGGCACGTCATCATCCAGGACAAGGGCCTGGCGCAGACCTTCGCGTATTACCTGAACTACGACTACGCGCAGGCCATCCAGCACCAGGCCCCGAATGCGGATGCCGTCGCGATCGAGGACGCGCGGGCAAAGAAGGCGGCGCAGGCCAATCCGCCGCCCGCCGCCCCGGGGAAGCCGGTGAAGAACCCGGTCGCAGCCAAGACCTTCTCCAACATCTCTCTCGCGGTCACGCCGCTGCTGACGCCCGACAAGCTGCCCAACGGTCAGCCGCAATATCTGACCAACATCACGAACCTGATCAAGAATGCGCAGACATCGATCTACATCCAGCTTCAGTACATCGAATCGTCGAAGGGAGACGGCAGCTTCTATGAGCAGCTGCTCCAGACGATCGCGGACAAGATCGCACAGGGCAAGGACGTCAAGCTGATCGAGAGCGCTCGGTGGGGATTGAAGTGGGCCGAAAAGATGAAAACGGTGGGCGTCGATCTCACCGCCAACATCAGCCTTCAGCCCGACGTTCACAACAAGGGGTTCGTGATCGACTCGAAGATCGCGGTGGTCAGCAGCCAGAATTTTTCGCCGGCGGGCGTGCATGACAATCGTGATGCCGGCGTCATCCTCGAGCACGCGGACATCGCCAAATATTTCCAGGCCATCTTCCTCTCCGACTGGAAGAAGGCCAAACCGGCCTCGGCTGTGCCGGCTGGGCCCGCGGGTGGCAAGGGCAAGAAGGGGAAAGGAAAGGGTACCAAGGTTCCCGCGAAACCACCGGTGAAAGGCAAGGCCTAGGCGGCGGATACAAGAGAATATGCCTGACCTTCCGCAAGCGCTCCGAGAACCTCACGAGGCAAAAAAATGGCCCGAGTGCCGCCGAAATTTTCTCCATCTGGCAGCGGGCGCTGCCGCGCTGCCGGCCGTGTCGCGCGCTGCTGGCGCGCAGTCCTATCCGACGCGGCCGGTGCGCATCATCGTCGGCTTTCCCGCTGGCGGCGGCGCCGACGTTGTCGCCCGCCTGATGGGTCAATGGCTGTCGGAGCGCTTTGGCCGGCCTTTCATCATCGAGAACCGGGCGGGCGCGGGCAGCAATCTTGGCACCGAAGCGGTCGTGCGCGCGCCACCGGACGGCTACACGTTGCTGCAAGCTACTGCGACTAACGCATGGAACGCGACGCTGTACGACAACCTCAATTTCAATTTTCTCCGCGACATCGCGCCAATCGCCAGCATCATCCGCGTCCCCTTCGTCATGGTAGTAAATCCATCGGTTCCGGCCAAAACGGCTCCCGAGTTCATCGCTTATGCCAAGGCCAATCCCGGCAGGCTTACCATGGCGTCGGGCGGGAACGGATCCCCGGCGCATGTCTCCGGTGAGATGTTCAAGATGATAACCGGGGTTAACATGGTGCATGTGCCCTATCGGGGTGCGGCGCCTGCGGTTACCGACCTGCTCGCCGGACAGGTCCAGGTCATGTTCGACCCGATCGTGACGTCAATCGAGCACATCAAGGCGGGCAAACTGCGCGCGTTGGCGGTGACCAGCGCGACGCGGTCGGAGTTGTTGCCGGATATTCCGGTCGTCGGTGAATTTGTTCCGGGTTACGAGGCGACCGGCTGGCAGGGAATTGGCGCGCCGAGAAACACGCCAACAGACATCATCAAGAAGCTCAACAGGGAAGTCAGCGCCGCACTAGTCGATTCCAAAATCAGGGCCCGTCCTTACACGGGCGACGACTGTTCCTCGGCCGATGCTATTTCAGAGGATTGCTTCTCTCGGGTCGGGGCTCGGATCGGTCGCTGGGACTGTGGCTGATGCTGATCCGGCACGCGCGGCGAAGTGGTGTTGTCCTCGGCTTGGGAGAGTGTGAGATCGAATTGGGAGGATCTCGAATAGTCTCGTAAGGGATGGCCCGCCTCGCGCCATCCGGCGACGGTATCTGAGATGATTTTTACCGAGGCCAACGCCATGTGGGTGAGTGTGGTGTAGTGCTCCGCCTCGCGCTGAACTCGCTCCCCCTCGGATTCCAGAAAATCTTTTGCCGCTTGCAACTCGCCGATCATTTTTTCGACTTCTGCAATCGACGTGGCTCCGACCTTCTCAATGAGCGGTGCGATCTCCAGGTCAGTTTCCGTCGGCGTCGAACGATTTGCATGGGCGAGATCGCAAACGTCCCCTTCAACAGCCAAATTTGCGGCTACGGCCTGAAAGCTCGTGATGTCAAATTTCATAAGGTGATCCCTCGCGGGAATGGCATTCTTCATAG
>Ga0306919_10001014_pt1 | contig 13171 bp, 16 predicted proteins | sample flu12Cox44000172_FD_203764 | JGI IMG/M metagenome (GOLD analysis project Ga0306919, IMG submission 203764) | Lab enrichment of tropical soil microbial communities from Luquillo Experimental Forest, Puerto Rico - flux4day.12C.oxic.44.000.172 (v2)... | ecosystem: Environmental > Terrestrial >... | reverse complement strand
AGACCGCGATCGAGAAAGGCTTTGCCGGCCCAGGGCTTCTGGCTTTCATCGTGACCAGCAAGTTCGCCGATTACCTGCCACTCTATCGGTTGGAAGATATTTTTGAGCGGCAAGGCTTTGAAATCTCTCGGGCCACACAGTCGGTGTGGTGCGGAGATGTAGCGGATGTGGTCGAACCGTTATACCAGCGGATGGCCGAGCGGGTAAGGAAGTCGCATGTGGTGGCCACTGACGATACCGTGCTGCCGATGTTGAGCCCGGGCCAAACGCAGCCCACGCGCATGTGGGTGTATGTGGGCGACGAGGCGAACCCCTACAACGTGTTCGACTTCACCCTGAACCGCAGTCGAGCGGGCCCGAAGGAATTTCTGAAAGACTACACGGAGGTTTTGCTGGCCGATGCTTACGGCGGTTACAACGGAGTGGTAACCGGCAACGCCATCACGCGTGCCGGTTGTTGGTCGCATTATCCCGACTCCGGCGTTATCCAGAGAGAAGTGCGATAGGAGCAGACAAGCCGAAGAGAAGTGTGATTGGCCGGGGCGTGCACTCCAGATAAGGCTTCATAGACTTTCGAGGAATGCGAGCAGCTTGAGCGATGGTCGCCATCTTTTCGGAGCCGCAGGGGTGAGTCCAGCTCGCTTCCAAAAAGCCTCAAGGACCTCGCGTTTCATCTGCAAGTTGGTCGTGATGTAGCGGCTTGTGGTGGCTACTGATGCATGACCGAGATAATCGCGGATCACTGAGACATCTACACCCGCTTGTAGAAGTGCAACCGCGCAGCTATGCCTCATCACGTGTGGCGTCACAGGTCGTTTTCTAAGCGCCGGAGCGTTCTGTGCAGCGAGCCGGACGTACTTTGTCAATAGATAGGCAACGCCGTCACGCGTCAACTGCGCACCGCGGACATTGCGGAAGAGAGTGTCCTCTGCTCTCTGTGTCCGAATGATCCGACGCAGGGCTGATACTGTTTCTGACCACAACGGGCAGATCCGTTCCTTTTGCCCTTTGCCGAGCAAACGCACCTGCCAAGGCCTTTCCAGCCGGAGATCACAAGGGCGTACTGCTAACGCCTCGCTTACCCGCGCTCCCGTGTTGTAGAGAAACAGCAACAACGCGTGATCGCGTTCGCCATTCCGAGATCGACGATCCACGGTGGCTATTACAGCGCGCGCCTCTTCAGGTTCCAGATAAATGGGGGCCCGTTGTAGTGCTCTCTTGTTGCGAATGGCGAGAATGCGGCCGTATTGACCTGCCCGTGTCACGTCCTGCCGTAGCAGATGCTGTACAAAACTGCGAACGGCCGCGAGACGGCAATTCCGAGTAACGGCTGAGTTTCCCCGTTGCGTCTCGACATGATCCAAAAACGCGAGCACAGCATCGGATTGGATATCTTCGAGCGCCAAGTTAGCCAATGGCTTGTGCTTATGACTGGCCAGAAAAAGGTAGAAAAGCTTCAATGCGTCCCGATAAGCTCGCACAGTGTGTGCGCTTGCCCCGCGCGTGTGCTGTAAGTAGTTTTTGAAGAAGCTTTCGGTCAATCCTAGGAGTGACTCCGACTTCAAACGGCTCATGAGTTTTTATCCTCATCTGCGTTCTTATACCTGCGGCGCAGCCGGTTGCCGGCTAGTGCTAGCAGTTCCGGAGTGGTGTTCAGATAGGTTTCTGTGCCGATGATGTCCACATGTCCCATATATGCTGATAGCCAAGGCAGGCGGGTGTGCAGGTCCACGCGCTGGCCATACCATTTACTCAGCCGACGAATCGCGAAGGCGTGACGTAGGTCGTAAGGTCGTGGGCCGACCCGGCCTTTTTCCGGCTTCAACCCGGCCAGCTTGAATAGACGACTGAGGGTTTCCCAAGCCGTCTTGACCGGCAGCCGATGTCGATTGGCGCCAACGAAAAAACACTCGTTCGGGTCGTGGCTCGCATATTGCATACGGGCGGCAAGATACTGGTCCAGTTCTCGGGATAGCGAGTGATGAAAGGGGACCCATCGTGTCCGCCCCTTGAACGTATCGATAAAGAGAACGGCGGATCGTGTATCTACGTCCCGCATGCGCAGTCGTAGCGCCTCTCCGAAGCGGATTCCTGTGCAGTAGAGAATCATAATCAGGGCTCTGTAGAGCGCAGCTCGAAAAGGTGGGCGCTTGAGTTCAGCAGAGAGCATTATGAGAGTCAGAACGTCCTTCTCAGAAAGAAAGTAGGGAACGAAGGCCGATTCCGTCGGCAGATGTGGCCAGATGGGTTCTGAAATAGTTCTCGAATTGGAAGATCGGCGCAAGTAACAGAAAAACTTTCTCAGAACCGCCGCATCGCAGGAAACGCTGACTGCTTTACGGTCCGGCTTGCTCGATAGCCATGCGATCGCCGCTTGATCCAATTGCCATCGGCGATTCTTGGCAACGTATTCGATAAGAAATCGATCGAATTCGCGCAGTGTGAACTCAGCGCGCGCGTATCCGTAACCGAGGCCACGCTCGAACCGAAGGAAACCAAGCAATTCATCTGCGACTGGACCGCTAAACATGTTGTTCATCGTGGCACCGGGAGGGCAACAGTTCGCAGACGCCTCAAAGCTACGCGAACATATATTGATGTCGAAGAGGAACTGCGATGACCAAGGATATCGCTTATGACTTTGATGTTGGCCCCGGCATCAACCTGCCTGGCCGCATGACTGTGCCGAAAAGCATGTGCGCCGATGACTTTGGCCGAAATTCCAGCCAGACGTGCATAGTGCCGAATACGGTGGCGAATGGCGCCGCTGGTCATACGCTCAAACGGCATATTTTTCCGAAGGAAGAGGTGCTTGATTGATCTGGTGGGCGGCCGTTCTTGTCGTAGATACGCGATCAACGCTTTTGCGATTGCGGGTAGCAGCGGAAGCTCGATCGGCACATTAGTCTTTGGACGACGAGCTCTCAGTACACCGGCCTGCCAATCCAGATCATCCAATCTCAGTGCAAGAACTTCCGCTGCACCCAGGCCGTACGTCGCCAGTAGCAACATGATCGCAAAGTCCCGTTTGCCCGGCGATTGTGATCGAGAGATCGAGTGCAAGAGCCTTTGTATGTCCCTCCACGGTAGAGTGCGTGGGGGGCGTTCATCTATGCGATATCGGGGTGCAATCACCGCACCAGCGAGATCAGCGGATAGCCTTCCTGTAATCTGCAGAAATCGGAGAAATGCTCGGAGCGAACTGCAGCTGTCAGCAACGGTTCGCTTCGCTAATCGGTTGCTGAGGTTTAGGACGAACGCGTCCACATGGTTCAATGTCATCCGTTCAACGGGCTTCATTCTTGACCCCAGTTGCAATAGGAAGCTGCGCGCGGTCTGGATATCGCGTGTCAACGTTCCATCCGAGACGCCATTATGAAGACGCCGGTACTTACAATACTCGTTGAGTAGAGGAGGCAACTGTGGGGTAGGCTTCTCGCGCCACTGAGGCAATGGTGTGCCGAGATTACCCAGCGCGCAGGCCCAGGCGTGAAGCGCGTTTCTGGCAACTCCGCAGCTATTCTGAGCACTTCTTCGTCCTTTGAGCCTAGGGCCAACGTACGCTCGAAGGAACCGCGCTACTCCAGCCACCGTCAGCTGTTCAACCTCGATAAGTTTTCGTTTCTCGCAGCGCTTTCTGAAGCGACGAACCCAGTAAAGATAACTAGTGATTGTTCCGCGAGAAAGGTGGCCTTTTCGCCATATAGCCACGATCTCGCGCTCACGCGGGTCGATTACCTGCACTCGTTCATTCACGAAGTAATGGACGAGGTTACCCGGAGAAAGTTTGATGCATTATCACGACACCCATGCGCAATTTCTACGCTCTGGAGGGCCTCAGGCGGGCCATGTCTGGATAACGCCGGAATCGGGATAATGGGCCTTATCTGGTGATCAAGATAAGTCGCATGCCAGAAGGAAGTTCGTGGAAGCGGAGAAAACGGCACCAGAGATCGCGCGCGAAGCGGTCGCTCTGATCGACGCCCTGTTTGCGGTGGAACGACAGGGAAAAGACGTTTCCGTGGCTGAGCGACTCGAGTTGCGGCAGAAACAGTCGGTCCCGATACTGGCGGAACTGCATCGCAAGCTGCTGATCTGGAAAGAACAGTTGCTACCGAAGCATCCCATGGCCGACGCGGTGGACTATACGCTCGGCCAATGGGAAGCACTGACGGTGTTCACCAGCGATGGCACCGTACCTGCAGATAATAATGTTAGCGAACGGGAGATGAAGCGCGTGGTCCTCAATCGCAAAAACTCCTTGTTCGTCGGCAATCCCCGTGGCGGAAGGACCGCCGCGATCCTGGCTAGCTTGACCAGCAGCTGCCGACGGCATGACATGGACCCGCATCTCTACTTCATGCAACTGCTAGTGAATCTCCCGACCTGGCCAGCCCGTGACCTCGACGCCTGGCTTCCCGACCGTTGGAAACAAGCTCATTTCGCCCGATGCGCCGCTCTGGGAATTCCGGTTCCACCCACTCCCTAGCACCTGCGCTTCACGTAGCGCTCACAAATTTCGCAAAGCAGGATTCGCGACTAGTACGTTCGCAAGTACCGAGACCGGAAGCCAGACTTAATCGTTGCGGTCGCTCCTGCTTCGTTCCAGTTCATGGTTCAATCCCACGACAGATTCTTGCCCGGCTGTGCTCTGGAATAGGAGAGCATCGGTGCGCTCATCGCCGCATTCGGGGAGACTTCCGCTTCCCGCCCGACTGGACCGGCGGCGACACTGGCATCGGCACCGAGCTTAGCTTTTAAAAATCGCAGCGGCTGTCACACCGGGTATCTGCCGATTTCTTGATTTTTTTCTTTCAGATCTCCGACAGCCATTCAGTTCTCTGTGCTGTGATACCACAGGGAACAAGAAGAACTTGTGTAATCGACCTCACAGTCGCCTTCCATCCGGTTCGATGGATGACGCAGCAATTCAGCGTTGGGTGCGTACAAAATAGGTTCCATTGCTGGTTGCTTTACGGGTCGGCGGGTGAGGTATATCGCCGCCGCCGTGATGCACAACAAAACAGAGAGCGCAAACACAAAGCGAATCTCTATTTTAAGCCGCCTATTATGTTTCCAAGCTTGCCCCATGTGTCGGAGGCCTTAATCTCGTTGCCGATAGCTTCACGCCGCGCGCAATCGAGGCCGCAGAGCCAGAATCGTGCCATACACAACCTAATTTTGCTCGGCTCGAGTCCTTAGAGCAGCGAATCTAGCTATTGCTCGTCGTACACGGCCGTGCTTGTGAACTTTTTGGCTGCTGAATTGGGTCGCCTTTGACGGGATAGTCTTTGCCATCGAATTTGCCTGTCCACTCGCTGTGCGTCGGATTGCCGGCGCCGTCGGTGCCATCTGTCGTGACCTTAAAATCGATGCCCTCGGTCTCGTAGACGACCTTGTTGTTCTGCGTCGTCCCAGGCGCAAGTTTTGGACTTGGCCTCATTCAGTTTCCAGGTGCCCATAAAAAGATTCTGGGCGAAGCACACTCCCACTCCAATGAAACACAGGGCCAGAGTCAGTACGATTGGTCTTGCTTTCACGTCCCCTCCTAAACTAGAAACGAAAATCCGTAGTGCAATCTGTCGCAGACCGCGCATCGATAAGGTCTCAACGCTATGAGGGGAACAAGTCAACCAACTCAGCATCATTTAAAGCTGCCTCGTCAGCTACCACCGTTTGCACCGTCATGCTCTCTCGGGCCATCGCACCGGCCCGCACAAACAGAACTTTGGTCGCTTTTCCCGCTGCGCCACCCAGCTACGACTTATTCGTTTTATTAAGATCGTTGTCTTTGGAATACTTTGTACCTTGCAGAGTTAGCTGCAGGGCCAGGCCATTCTTGGTGATCTGGTAGACCCAGACTCCCGGGGCAACTTCGGCTGCTCCCGAGTAAGCTCCGCCCTTCTCACCTGCCTTTGCGGCAGCGTCCGCTTGCGCTGAACCCGACCAGCCGGAGTCGAGGAACTGCGCCAGCGCCTTATCACTTTCGAACACGAAGACCACCCGATAGTCCTTTACTCCGACGCCCAGACCGGCACCGGCGGAAATCATCTTCATGAAGGTTTCTTCTTTGGTCTTGTTATTGACGGCTATTCCTGCGCCGCGGGCTGTGCTCAACAACAAAACGTTCACCCCTGTATTATTGAAAATGGCATATCCGGCCGACTTCTGGATCGTCGCTTGAGCTGTGGGTTCCAGCTTGTACAAATCCTGAAGGGTTTGAGCTGCCATCTTGCGGGATTTCTCCCTCTTTTCGTCGTTATCGTCCGCGGCGATGCACATGCTAGCGGACAGCATAGCCACAGTGAGTATCGAGGCGATCGTTTTGAGTCTCATTAGAATCCTCCTTCAGGTACTGAAGTTGGGTTGTTGCGGGACTTTCTCTTCCACGACTCACATTTCGTAGAAAGGATCGGAATCAGGCGGGATCCGATGCGATTAATCCTGGGCGTCCACCCCGGTGAGCTGATCAGCACACTCCTGATCCAAAGCAAGCTGAATCGGTTGCTTATGAGCTTCGTGGAACTTCGACAGAGAGGACAAAGGTCGGGTCTCGCCTACCTGGCTCGAAGGCGAAACACAGGCCACGCCGCCCGCGTTGGCCTGCACGGTCTCCGGCGCTTCATCCTCTCCGCCTAGCCCAGCCGCAGCTCGCTAGAAATTCCGACTCCAGTCTTCGCTTTTAGGCGTGATCGATTTTCCGGTCAACTAGGCAAACGCCTAGTGGTCCCTTCGGCTTACCGGTTGCTACGTGACGCCCGACAAGCGCTCATGAATTCTTGCCGATAAAGGGCGTACTAACGCGGGTTTCGGGTTAAACGTTGTGAGCTGATGAAGTCCTCGTTTTATCGAGAAGCAGCAACAATGATAAGCAGTGTGCCACCCTGTCTTGGCGGCTCAGGTGTCGGACGCGGCATCGTCCCCGTGCGTTTCACGTGTTCGGACACGACTGTTTCGGGTGTCTCCGTGACTGCGGTTGCCGAAATGTTCATTCCGTCCTTGAGGCCCCAAGCGTCGGTCTCCTGGCCGTCGACAAAATCGTCACTCGAATGGTTTATACAACCGGGCAGGTTCTCCGCCAACATTTAGCCCCATCCCGTTCCCGACAACTGCTTGGTCGCCAGGCGCGCACGCTGAGTAATGGGCTCGGGCAGCACTTAGGCCTGGAAAGTGGTACATTGTACAGATGAGGTGGCCGCCCAGAAAGACAGCAGGTTATGGGGATTGTGCCCGCTCAGGGCTCCCAAGTACGGCTTCTAATCGCCGATGATCATACAATCTTCGCCCAGACACTAAGGGCCTATCTGGAGAAGACGTTCCGGGTTGTAGGGGTGGTGGCAGACGGTCGGGCCCTTGTCGACGAAGCGGTCCGACTGCAACCGGACCTGGTCATTGTGGATATCGGTATGCCGCTCTTGAACGGATTTGATGCGGCCCGAAGAATCAAAGAACAAGCTCCGAAGATTAAGCTCGTCTTCTTGACCATGCAAGTCGATCCGAATCTTGCGGCTGCAGCACTTGAGCTCGGGCCAATCGGATTTGTTCTCAAGCATGGGGATGAGTCGGAACTGTTGAAGGCGATTGATTATGTGCTGCGCGGCGAGTCTTATCTGACTCCCAAGTTGCGAGCGGAAGACTGGTTTTCAACGAAGGCAAAGGCGAGGCAGTTTTCGAAGGAAATGACCCAGCGACAACGAGATATCGTTCAATTGCTAGCTGAGGGGCGACCCATGAAGGAGGTAGCAGGTCTCCTCAATCTGAGCCCCAAAACCGTACAGTTCCATAAGCAGCAAATCATGGATTTGTTCAACCTCAGGACCAATACCGATCTGGTCTTACTTGCATTGATGGAGGGTCTAATCTCGCTACCTCCAGAATCGCCTCACGTGAAAACCGGGCAGAAACGGGACTAGGGTTCCGTCAGTCATGGTCACCTGGCATTAGGTTTTTTCCTAGTGGCATAATACCGTCCCCGCCGATACGCTTCAGGAAGCGTTTTGAACCTGGGCATTTTGTCGCTCACAAAGCGATTGAGTGCGGCTTCATGGCTTGCGAAAGGATAGGCTTGAGTCGCCCGAGGGTAATATTGGCCGATGACCACCGAGCGATGCTCGAAGCCGAGATTGCTCTCTTGTCTCCCCATTTTGATGTCGTAGCAGCAGTCGCCGATGGCGCGGCGTTGGTGTCGGAAGCTCGCCGCCTCCACCCTGATCTCATCGTCACTGACATAACCATGCCGCTCTTAGATGGAATTGACGCTTTGCACGAACTCCGAGCATCTTGCTCCACAGCAATATTTGTGTTTCTGACAGTGCATACAGAAAAAGAGTTCGTCGAAGCATGCATAGAGGCGGGCGCGCTGGGATATGTAAAAAAGTCCGACATGAATGACCACCTCGTACCAGCGATAGAAACTGCTTTCGCTGGCCGGCCCTACCTCCCCTGAGACCACTAGGCATTTTCCCAGTTGGCCGAAACGGGGTTCGGAGATAAGTTCCGGACAGCTTATAGCGTGAGGTCGGTGGTCCCCCAAAACCGACCGCTGGACTCGGGTAGGCACTTTCATCCCCCTCAGGCCTTCCCGAGTCCTCCCTCCAAGGCCAAAGGGAAGTACGGTTGGTTTCGAAGGACTTGACGTAACGGCGACTGCTCCAGCCTGCAGACGAGCCTCAACTGACCAAATGAACTGCTTCTGTACCGATTGCGGTTTGATTCTCGATGTGTAGATTGGCGGATTGCCGGTCTTTATTTGTGGGCTGAATCCCTAAGATGGCACAAAGCCGCCGCGATGCGCGCTATTGTCAAACAATTTTTTGGTCCATAGCGAGCTTAAGCAGACCAACATTACTCGTGGCACCAAGCTTTGTCATAATCCGATACTTATGGAAAGTCACAGTCCTAGCGGTAATGCCCAAGATCGCGCCAACTTCCTTCACCGTGCGACCACTGCTTAGTAGTCGCAACACATCTCTCTGACGGGATGTCAACTGGTGGCTTGACTTCAATCCCTGGTCTTTGAAACTGACGCCTTCGAAGCTCTTCCGCAAGACTGGAGTCAAGTATTTCACACCATGCATCGCATCGCGGAGAGCTGTGATGAGCTCCGGCGAGGTTGATTTCATATGAAGGTAGCCCGAAGCCCACTGGTTTAGACTTTCCGTTGCGGCCTCCACGTCATCGTTTGGGGTAACTACGATGATTTTTAAATGGGGGAAAGTAGATTTTAATTTTGACCCAGTTGCGAGTCCGTGGACAAAAGGCCTGTAAAAGCTAAGGAGAACTCCCTCTGGTTTTAGCGTCCGGACCGTGCTGAAGCGAGGAATCGTCACAAACGATTCCAAGCACTTCAACTTCGAGCTCAATAAGTCTCCTTAAAGCCTCGCAAACAAGTTTGTTTGGGTCAGCGACCAGAATGTGTGCCTGCTCAAGAAGTTTTCCCATCGGTCTTGCAGGAGGGGCGCCTTCCCACATTCCAGAAAACAGGTAGCATCAGCAGAAACTGGCAATCAGTGCAGTGCGGATGCTTGCTAGACGGTAGGCGCGAAAATGGCTGCTCCGCCACTGGGAAAATGCCCAGGTGCTGCTAGGTTGAACAAGAGTGCGCGCCCTTGGCCGATTGAAGTTGGGCTCCTCGTTGCTAGGGCTTGGCCGAAACTAGCACTTCCTCGTTGAGCTCGCCTTCAAATTCCCGGCGCTGGATTGACCACTCCATAAGACGAGGCGTTGCTCAAGCCGTGGCGCCGTGCGGTAAATGAAAGCCAGCAAACTGCTGCGACTAATGGAACATCATTGGATGCTAGCGGCATCGTCCGTCGATGTTGATACCTTCGACGGTGACCGCGTTAATCATCCGATAAACGCCGAGAGACAAACTGGGTATTTTCCTAGTTGCCGGGAAGATGGGAGCAGTCTACAAGAGAAGGCGGCTCGGAAGCGTTCCCAGACTGCGTTCACAAGCGAGGTCCTAGCCACGTATCGGTTGGGCCAGGCCGGAAGGATAAGTGCGAGAGGGACGGTCCTACCTTGACCGTTTGCTGAGCAAGGAGGGGAAAGGGAAAAACTATCGGCGAAAACTTGCATGTCGATTTTGCGGATGTTTATCGGTTTTATTGAAATTCTTGACATTTTTATGTCATGAGGAGGAACTATGAAAAAGTGGATTAGTCTCGGATTGCTGACGGCCCTCGCGCTGCCAGTTTACGGGCAGAAAAAGGAAGAAGAGCGAGTCGACAATTCTGGGAAAGTGATGCAGGAGATCTTGAATGCGCAGGACAGCATACCGCAGGACGTGCTGGATAAGGCTGACTGCGTGGTCGTGCTGCCATCAGTCAAGAAATTTGCCATTGGAGTTGGTGGCAGCTATGGGCGAGGTGTGATGACGTGCCGCGGGGGAAAGGATTTCAAGGGAAAGTGGGGCGCGCCAACGATGATGGCTCTTGAGGGCGGCAGTGTCGGTTTGCAATTGGGAGGGGAGGCGACCGATTTCGTTCTCTTGCTGATGAATTCGGGGGCCGCCTCGGGAATTCTGGCTAGCAAGGTCAAACTCGGCGGTGACGCTTCAGCGGCGGCAGGACCCGTCGGACGGACAGCTTCGGCCGAAACAGATGTGACGATGAAGGCGGACATCTTGTCTTACTCGCGGGCTCGCGGAGCGTTTGCGGGGGTCTCTCTCGAAGGATCTACTCTACGTCCAGATGATGACGCAAACAAAGCTCTGTACGGCAAGCAAATAGGAGCGAAAGAAATCGTGTTGGAAGGTGCAGTCAAAGCGCCGCCGAGTGCCTCAAGTCTACTTTCCACGTTGGACAAGGCATCACCAGTTAACAAATCAAAGTCCTAGGCCTAGCGGCGAGGCCTCAACGCTTACGGGGCCGTTCAACCTGGCTTTCCTCTCGATGGGCTTTGGCGGTTGGCGGTAGGATTACGCTGTGAACGTCGGCGTCCGAGTGGACCGAAAACTAGATCATGCAACTATCGTGCTGTCTGGTCCCTTTGATCTCGCGCACTCAAACGAAGTCGTGCATGCAGTGCACAGCGCCGAGGCACATTTACAAGGCTGCCATTGGCCGACATCAGCTTGGCGCAGGTCAATCGAATCGACGGGAGCGGCGCAGCCCTATTGGCGCGGCTACTCGATCGTTTGGCCGCAAACGGGTGCCGGACCGACATCTCGGGAGGCGACAACCCCGAGGCGGCTAGAGTACTAGCGCTATATCGCCGGCATCGTGATCACATGAGTCCGCTCGCGAGGCTCGGCGCGATTGCAGCTCAGATACCTGCCAAGGCCAACGATGCGTTTGATTTCAGCGGTCGGTGCGCCGCCGCCCTGCCAAAACTTGCTGCTGCGCCGGGGTCTGTCGATTGGTGCTCGTTACCCAAGTTGATGCAGGAAATCGGAGCCGACGGGCTGCCGGTTGCGAGCGCCGCCAATCTGCTCGATCTCGGTGCGATTAACCATCGGATTGGATCGAATCCCTTAGCCCGCAGGGCGTCAATCCCTCCGAAACCTTCATCGTGGCTATCTCCGTGGTGGCCGGTCGCTCGGGTGCGGGCCTCGCATTCGATCGCGGTACTCCAAGAAGGAAAAGATTCTCGGCGGCCAGAGTACAGCGCGGTTGAAGGCTAAGTCGGATGAACCTCAAGGCATCGAGCAATAGATCAAATATGGTCAGTAGCAGGCTGAAGAGACGATCGACTTTCGGCATCCACGACAGGATCGCATACCTGAGGGACTCTCGTCATTGAAGCGAGGACGTGAATCGGGGCGCTACATAATTTTTGCGGACCACAGGACATATTGCAAATACCCAAAAGCACGAAGAAGAACGGAGTCCAATTGCAAGTGCAAGAAATGGAGTCTTCACAACGCCGACAAACAAGTGAGCCGCGGTTATATGGTTGAGGGTCGCCTCTATGTAGGCCCGGGCGGGCATGTTCGTGATCACCAACGTCGCTGCTAGACCGCCCGCCAGGCCAGCAGATCTCCAATCCACGTCAAAAGCGGCAGCGACAGAACGAGCGCGAGAGCAAACAGTTAGCTATGTATCTGGAGCGCCAGGTGATCGAGTACTACGGACGCTAGGCCTCATCGGCGCTGTACCCCTTGCTCCGGCACGTCAATCAGATGCTGGTGGCCTGGGTGATGCGAAAGTTCAAGCGCTTTAAAGGCCATCCAGTCCGGGCGAGCCAGTTCCTACAAGGGCTTGCCAAGGAACAACGGGCTCTCTTCGTACATTGGGATCTCGGCCTGACCGGAGTGTTTAATTGATGGGAGCCGGATGCGCCGGGAGGTTCATGTCCGGTTCTGCGAGAGGTTGTGTCCAGACGACGCGAAAGCGTCCTGCTGTACGAAAGATGGAGGTGGACCCTCCGGAGCCGTCTTTTAGGAGGAGGCTCCAAACAGCCGTGAGCTGCTGCAGTCAAAAGCTGCGGTGGTGAACGTCCACGGTTAAAAGGCGTGACGTTAGATCACGTCATGTGGGGACTAGATAGACGAGCGCAAGTGAACCCCTGGGTAAAGCATCGAAACAGAACTAGGACGACACCAAAACCGGGGCTCACTCTCGGTCCCGGGAACAGTATGGCGGGTGCCTACTTACTGGCCATGCGGTGTCCGGTGCAGAAGGGGCGTGAATCTAGTCTGGGCTTTCGTGCGGAACTTGAGAACCTGGTTGGTGATGATAAGGGAAAAGGTCCAAACGGCAGAACCGTGAGGCCGAAAGTACCGAGGCACCCACCAGGGGCGGACTGCTCCGTAGTAGCGAGGAACCGGGGTAATGCCCGAGGAGGAGCGAAGGGAGCAGGTCACTCGCGTCGGGATCTACCAGAGTCAACGGGCAACCAGAGGAACTCGCTGATCGCGACGGAAGGCGGCAGCCTTCAATGGGTGGCACGAGCCGGATGAATCGAGAGGTTCAAGTCCGGAATCTGTGAGCGGCTCGGGGTGCGACTCCCCGGGCCGACTCGGCCTCGCGGTGACATTCCGCAGGCCTACTCTCCCGAGGTTCAGTCGTGCCCTCACTATCACCAACTGAGCAACTTACGCTATAATCCGCCGCTCAGAGCACGAAAGGTCGCGCACATGCCGAAATTGAATGGACTCTCGTTGGTTGTTGCCCCGCTGCTGATTGCTTGCTCGGGCGAATTGGCAAGGGCTACCGAACCCCCATCT
>Ga0306919_10001013_pt1 | contig 13182 bp, 8 predicted proteins | sample flu12Cox44000172_FD_203764 | JGI IMG/M metagenome (GOLD analysis project Ga0306919, IMG submission 203764) | Lab enrichment of tropical soil microbial communities from Luquillo Experimental Forest, Puerto Rico - flux4day.12C.oxic.44.000.172 (v2)... | ecosystem: Environmental > Terrestrial > Soil... | reverse complement strand
GCAATTCGCGGCACCGCCATGTTGAGAATTGTAATAGGCGCACCACGGATAGTCTCGCGCCTCAGTGGGTTTTGCGAGGCAAACGATAGCTACGAAAGCGCCCATGATGATTAGCAAAAGCCTCATAGCCACCTACCTAATGTTGCGGTGATGGTGCAGTAATATTGCGCTGCGCCGCCTTCGGTGCCAACGAGGTGAGAAGTTGATCAAATTTAGAAGTGGCGGGGATCAGTTGCATTTATGAGAGGGGGCAAGCAAGCAGCTGGTCGTTGTGGTCGCCCACCAAAGCAGTTGGGCTGTTCTTCGACAGACCGGGGCGGCGGGAAGCGGCGCGGCGGGGTCAATACGTTTTGGCTCTCTTCGTGAGGCACTGGGCCGCCCCGGTTTCGCCAACAAGGCGGGGCAATTTTTTCACCATCGGCTTAAAGGGAGCGTTCATGAAACTAGCACTCACTGTAGCGACATTAATTGCGCTAGGTGGTGGAACAGCTCATGCGCAGCAGGGACAGCTATCGCTTGGCCAGCGCGATCTTACCCCGGAAGAGCAGAAAGTGATCATCGATGCGGTTGCGCCCTCGCTACGCAATGCCGGGTCGGCAAAATACCATTGGGCAAAGTTCCCAGCAGTGGTCACCGAGGGCTCGGTCAATTACTGCGCGACCGTAGACGCTCAGAGTCCCTATGCCGCGTATAACGGCCGACAAGCCTACATCGTGGAAACACAGATGAGCGGCAACCGAGTGTCGTCAGCCGTCATCGGTCTAATCGCTGGCGGCAAGGACTTCGCAATCGTTACTAACATGTGCGCGAAATACGGCCTCGACCCGAGAAACGCCAGCTAGCCGTGGACCGCCCGGCCGGGTCAGCCTCGAAATAGACATACGCAAGCTGCTGCCCGTTGCTGTCCCGCACGATGAAGCAGGCATCGTTGTATTCCTTGATCGACCAGGGCGGCGGGAAGCGACGCGAACGGTCATTGCGGTCGGATCGCGCGCCATGCGTGGCGAACCTTCGCATCGAGATGATCGGCAGCGGCGGCTTGCGAGTTACTGCACCCATTTCGACCTAAACCAAGATCGTGACTTCGCGTTGCTCTGATAGATGGGCGACGCTTCATGCAGGCTGTTGCTTGCGCTTGTTGGACGCCGAGTTATTTGCGGGCACCGGCCGCAGACTCTGCCCGACTACCCGGCAGCGAAACCGGGCACCACGACATAGCCGACAGGAAGATCGCACGAACTCGCAGTTACAGCGGAGTTACAGCATTTTAAGAAAATACGCCGCACACTAGCGTCTGCATCGTCCGGTTAAGAGGCAATGGCAAAATCCGCAAAATCAACCGTCAAGCCGTTTCTTATCTTGATCGTCGCCTCTGTCGTGGCGTGGGCGGCAGGGATGGCAATCCACGGCTTCTGAGACGACGCCGCGCGACGGCCTTAGCTGTAGCTTAGCTGACAGCACAGCTAACTAGAGAAATCTATTGTATGGCAACTGCTTAGATTAGATCACGCGGTAAAGCGGACATTGATGCATGAGCTGACCAACTCCGACCCACTGGTTTATCGCCGTCCGTCCTGTCTACGACCGGCACAATAAACCCGGACGATTTTAAGAGCACGGCGGTCGCTGCGGCCGCCTAAAGTTGGCGAGAAACTCCTGAAAAATCGGACTCGACGAACTCGGCAGAACCGTTGACCCCCGGTGCGGCCCCCGGCCTAGTCGGCTTTCTGAAGGGGACCAAACAGAAAACGTGCCTCGAGATAGGCTCCGAGCGTGATCTTTGAAGACTGAATATAAGTGTAGCGTGAGACGTCGTGAACCATTTCTAGTTGGTTATTCCCATGCGGTTCGCGCAATCAGTATTCCCTCGATTCTTTATGAGTTTCCGCTTTTTGTCACCGCATTTATCGTCTGCGTTCGCCCGCAGATAGCCGAGCCATTATTAAGCCTGGCAGGAAAAAGACGAAGTAGACCGAAAGCGACAAACTAGCAGCCAAAGCACTAAGGCCAAGCTTCGCGAAAAGCGCGATTCCAAATAGAAACGGTGCAATGCTAGCCAGCGTTTCACCGCGAGCAACCAAGATCCAGCTAGGCTCGGCGTGAGGCCGCTTGGGGGTCCGCTGAAACACTTGGTGGGCCATGATTGAGCCCGCTAGCCAAGCGCAGCCAATAGTCCATATTAGACTGCAGTTTGCCAGCATTGCGCCGAGCGCGCTTCGCCAAGGGAGAGCGAGATACAACCGATACACAACGATGGCTCGCAGGATGAGCTGCGTCAGGACCGACAGCAATCCGACGGAAAGCGGCCAGAACAGCTTTATGTAGCTAAACCCGCCAAGGACCAGAATAGCCCCGCAAATCGACAAGGGAAGCGAAGCAACAATTGTTGCATCGCAAACCCAGCGCAGCCACCACCGCAAATAATGGGCTTTCTGACCAGCGGTGAGGCTATTCAAACCACGTTGGAGCGGCCGAAAAAAACGGGCGTGACGTTTGATCTGCTGTACGCCACCAATGACCCAACGTCGGCGCTGCCGCTTGTAGTCTCGGAACGTAAATGGCATGAGGCCGCGGCCGTATGTTTTCGTCACGTAGATCCCACGGGCACCATTGGCCAGTAGACGAAGGCCAAGCTCCGAGTCCTCGGTTAAGCACCACTCTGCCCAACCGCCGGCGCAAACGATCGCGTCCTTTCGAATGAGGTTCATCGTGCCGTGCATCAGAATTGCATTCTGACGATCGCGAAGCGCCATCGAGACCGCAAAAACTTGCCAATATTCCCAATAGCAAATCCTCGAAAATAGGTTCGCCGACCAATCCCGATAGTCTTGCGGGGTTTGCACGAAAGCGATGCCGTTGTCTTGAAAATAGCCCATAAGTTCAGTCAAGAAATTCGGTGCGACTTCGTAGTCCGCGTCGACCACGCTTACTACCGACGCTTCGCTTGTCGTTTGCTGCAACGCGTAGTTTAACGCGCCGGCCTTAAAGCCCGGGCAACTTGACAGATGAAAAAAACGAAATCGCGATCCGAGCTCACGGCACAACGCCTCGACCGGCCGCCACAAGAGTTCGTCCGCGGTGTTGTTGTCGACGACCAGGACTTCAAACGCGCTGTAGTTTATTGCACCGAGCGCACGTAATGTTCGGGCGACGACCTCGGGCGGTTCGGAGCAAATCGGCACATGGAAGCTGACGAAAGGCTCATCTGACTCCCGTGGCAGCTTTGCACCGCGCAGCCGGTCTATTAGCATCAGTTCGCAGAGTTCGTAGCCTTCGACCAGCGTACAAAAAATGAGAATGCCGCCGAAGACCCAAAACAGGAATGCAAGCAAATTGTCCATCCAGAAGAGCACCAAAATACCATCAATACATATAACCAATACCATCTATACATATCTAGTGTAGCGTCTAATGTGGCGCGAGAAGATCAGTGCGGAGAGAGGGCTGGGTATTGCCCCTCGATCTTTGCTGCCGCGCAATGAGGATATGCCCCTGTCAAGTTATTTATGCGAATCACAAAGCGAAAAACGATGCACACTCGTGACCGTCCGTTCCGGTCAGGCGGACGTAGTTCCACCGCAAAAGGATCGGCAGCTGGCCCGCCGCTCCTGAGTGTTTCGAGCGACGCGAAAGTGAGCGCGATTTTGTTGTCGTGGCGGCGCGTCGAAAATCTCAACCGTATAATCGCGGATTTGCGAAGATGGAAAAGAGTCACTGAGATCATCGTTTGGAATAACAATTGCGACCGGACGCTGAGCTATCCGAATGTCACCGTCATCAATGCACCACGAAATTTTGGCAGCCTTGTTCGTTATTGTATTGTTCCGCTCGCTATTAATGACACGATCTGGTTTCAAGACGACGATATATTTGTTAAGGAAACGCAGTTCGAGACCGTATTTAAAGCTTATCTATCCAATGCGAGTCGGATCTATGGCTGTCGCGGCAGGAATTTGACGAAAGGCATCTACGCGATGGTCGATGCGTTCGGCGAGTGCGACATCATTGTCAGTCAGACAATGATGTTTCATCGTAGTTTACTCTATCACCTTTTTCAGCTTATCGGTCGCATTCAGATTGGCTGGGCGGCCGACGATATTGCATTTAGCCTTTCATGCCCGACACGACATATCGCAGTGGATGTAGGTCCGCTCGAAGAGTTCGGCTGGGACGATGAAAATGCACAGTGGCGGATGCCAGGCTGGCTTGAGATCCGGCAACGGCAAGTCGACATGATGCTGCCGTTTCGAAACGAAATCGATCTCGATCGGAGAGGTTCGTTAGCTCGGCAATGCAAAACAAAAAAAAGTCGCTGATTGCAAACTACGATGCGAAATCCTTCAGCGGCCACGAGTTGGCGTTGCGCCGATTGATTTTGGGATGCCTCGTGGCTGTAACCACAGTCGGCCTATGCGCATGGCTAGGCGCGATCGTTTTCGGCAATGGCTTCATCCTTCTGGACGCTGTCGTCATTGTTACATTTTCGCTGAAGGCGCTGTGGGTTGTTTTGGTATTTTACAGCACGTCAATTGGATTTGTGCTGCGGCGTGCCACCGTATTGCATTCACTGGAACTCCGACGGCCTTCGGCAATGGCCCCCAATCCGATTTTGGGACGGATTGCCGTAGTTATGCCTGTGCGCGATGAGAACGTGGATAGGTTTCTCGCATGTTTACGGTCTACCAAGGCGAGTGTAGACGGAACAGGCTGCGGGGACCGCTTCGACTATTTCCTACTCAGCGACAGCACTAGACCCGAGTTGGTATCGATCGAGGAGTTGAAGTTTGAGGCTTGGCGAGCGACGCAGCACGTCGCTTCACACCTAACCTATAGACGACGCGAGCATCCTGCGGGTTTGAAAGGGGGCAATCTCCAAGATTTCTGCATGGGGCCGGGCCAGGGTTACGAGTTCATGGTGGTGCTGGACGCTGACAGCATCATGGCTGGGACGACGATCGTTCAGCTTGCGCGCATCATGCAGGCCAATCCTAGGATTGGTATTCTGCAGTGCACGATCAATTGCATCTTCCCACAGAGTACGTTCGCGCGTTTATTTGAGTTCGGTCACCGCCTTGTCTGGCACAATTATATTCTTGGCTCGGTATGGTGGCAGGGCGAACGCGGACAATATCGCGGACACAATGCAATTGTCCGCATCGCCGCATATGCCGCGCATTGCCGCTTGTCAGACTTGATCGGAGCGCGCGCCGCCCGCGTCCATGTGATGTGTTACGATCAAGTCGAGGGAATGTTGATGCATCGTGCTGGATATGAGGTACGCGAACTACCAAACTCGGAAGGAAGTTATGAAGGACTGCCGCCGACACTATTCGAATTCCTTGTCCGCTATCAGCGCTGGTGCCAAGGCAATCTAACGAACTTGCGGCTTCTGTGGTTGCCAGGACTTGCCATGATGGATCGGTATCACTTGGTGGGGGTGGCACATCGATTTTTGGGTTGGCCAGCATTTACGATTTTTGTAGCGTGCGCGACCCTTTTGGCGGCTTCCTGGCCGGGCGAGGTAACGTTCCCGACGCACAGCGCTGCTCTGCTGTATGCGACGTTTTTGACACTGTATTTTTTGCCAAGGTGGCTCGGCCTCATTGATGCGGTGATTTGTGGTGCCAGGCGCTATGGCGGCAACATACGCCTCGCGCTGGGTTCCCTAATCGATTTGCTGTTTACCCTCTTTTTCGTTCCTATAGCCATGGTCAGTACGACTTGGTTTTTGATCCAACGGCTGTTCGGCCACCGTGCGGCTTGGGTACCGCAGCCGCGAACTACCCAGGCATTGTCATGGGCAGATGCCGCATCAGCACTGTGGCCAACGACTGTTTTCGGAATAGCTTTATTTGTCTTCATACTTATGAGTGCAGAAGCCGTGCTGATATGGTTCTTGCCATTCCTGGCGGGCTTACTCCTCGCGGTGCCGTTTGCAATGTTGACCGCGTCGGTGCGGGCTAACACGTGCATGAAACAATGGGGTCTTTGCGCGATGCCCGAGGAGGTCACCCCTCCCTATGAACTGCAATATCTCGAACGCTGCGAACGCGAATTCGGTTTGCCATGAGCGTGCAGGAGCATTTCACCGCTTCTAGCCTCGACTATTTTCCTTTACGGCTCGCACTATTCTATTCGGTCCTCCTGATTGTCATGGGAATCCAAGTGCCTTTTTTGCCTCTATGGTGCAAGGCCAAGGGGCTCGATGCGGAAGCTATCGGCGTTGTGCTGGCGGTACCTATCGGCGTTCGGTTGTTTGCGGTGCCAGTCATTAATCGCGTGGCCGACCGGTGGGGAGAACTCAGGGCGGCACTAGTCGTCTGTTCGTTTATGTCGATTCTGGGTTTTGTGGCGGTCGGGTTCTCCGTCAGTTTCGCAACGATTGTTTTAACGATTGCAATCGCGGCTCTGTTCTTTACGCCGATCGGCGGGCTGGTGGATGCTTACGCTCTCAAAGGCCTTGAATCACGCAAGCAGTCCTATGGACGCGTACGTCTATGGGGCTCAGTGGCTTTTCTTGTCGCTAACGTGTGCGCCGGATTTTTGTTGTCCGTTTTCGCTGCAGAATATCTGATTTGGCTCATTGTTGCTGCTTTGGCGGCGATGAGCGCGACCTCAATCATACTTCTACCGGTGAAGACGGTCCGAGCGGAATCTGCAGCGGACTATTCGATCCGTCGGTATTTGTGGCGCTCGCCCCGATTTCTTATCGTAGCTGCCGCCGCCAGCTGCATACAATCGAGTCACGCGATCTACTACGTATTTTCGGCAGTCATCTGGACGACCAAAGGCTTTGGCAGTGTTACCGTAGGCACGCTGTGGGCAACCGGCGTAGCCGCCGAGATCATCTTATTTGCGGTTTCCGGGCGCTTCGCGCTGCGCCCAGCGACGTGGATCGCCCTTGGAGCAGCGGGCGCCTTCCTACGCTGGGCGGCCATGAGCTTGGATCCGCCAGCGCCCCTCTTGCTTGTCTTGCAATGTTTGCATGCTTTCTCCTTCGGTGCGACGCACCTCGGCTCGGTGCAGTTTGCCTCGCAATCGGCATATCCCGGGCAGGTGGCCACTGCGCAGGGCGATTTCGGTACCGTGATAGCGCTTGCAGCTGTCATTTCGACAGGATGTTCGGGAGTACTCTATAATAGCTTAGGAGAGCAGGCTTACCTCGTAATGGCCGTGCTGGCGGTGGTCGCTGCGCTCTTGCTCGTCCTCGGCGTTCGCTTGCCACACCGATTATGATCATGGCACGATCCACTCCGACTAGTCGATCATTGGAAAGCGCCGCCTAATGGAGCAGGCTAGATGGCTGGCCCTAGGACGGTCCGTCTCTTCGTTTCGTCGCCAGGTGACGTCGAACCCGAACGTCAGCGAACCGAAGTTGTCGCTGAACGTCTGAACGGCATCTATCCTGACAGTATCCGCTTTGAGGTGATCCGTTGGGAAAACAAATTTTACACGGCGGATCGGTCATTCCAGCCGCAAATCAGCGAAGCCTCCGAATGTGAAATCGTGATCGGCATTTTCTGGACTCGCTTGGGTTCTGAATTGCCGCCAGACTTTGTGAAAATGCCGGACGGGAGTCCATATCCGAGCGGCACGGCTTATGAAGTACTGTCCGCAATAGAAAAAAAGAAAGAAAAGGGGCTTGGCGCAGGGGTGGCCGCTAAAGACGAAGTCCACCCGGACGTTTACATTTTCCAAAAACTGGCGCCGCCGTTTCCTGCACCGAAAGACGAAAGGGACTTGGCGGTTCTCGACACGCAGTGGAGGCTACTCGGGTCATTCATCGATCGTTGGTTTCGCACGCATGAAGGCCATTTTCTGGCGGCGTTCCACAACTTTTCGACGACCGATCAATTCGAGGAGCAAATTGAAAAACTATTACGTCAATGGATGGCCGAGCATGTGCTCGGACCGCAGGCGCCGACTTGGCCAATTGCAACACTTGGATCACCCTATTGCGGACTCGATGCCTTTGATTTGACCCATTCGACGGTGTTCTTCGGGCGGTCTCGGGATATTAGGCGCGCGACAGAGAAGCTCAAGACTGCTGCGCGTAGCGGCGCAGCGCAGGCCGCGCGGGACGAAGCGTTCACTGCCGACACGGTTGGATCGAAAACCGGCCTCGCTTTCCTAGTCATTGTTGGCGCCAGCGGCGTTGGCAAATCTTCGCTGGCGCGTGCCGGCCTTGTGCCACGACTGACGACACCCGGATTCGTACCCGAAGTTGACCGGTGGCGGGTGGCGATTATGCGCCCGAGTGAGGCCGCGACCCCATTTGAAGCTCTGGCGCAGGCGCTTTTTGCGCGCGCGGGCCGAAGTCCAGGTAAGGGCGCCGCACGCTGTGACGGACTGCCCGAGATTGCCGATGGCGATTTCAGGAAGGCTGCGGATCTCGCTGAAGTATGGCTAGGAGGAAGCTTATCTACACGCGCAATCGAAGGTGCGCTTGATCGTATCTCCGAATCTGAGCGAGCTTTTGGCAACTTCGATAGGCCGATCCGCACGGCCCTCATGCTTGTGGTCGATCAGCTCGATGATCTTTTCTTACCCGAGGTAAGTCAGGAGCGTACCGCGCGTTTTGCCGCGCTCTTGACCGCCCTCGCCGCCACCGGACGAGTGTGGATTGTTGCCACCTTACGTGCTGCGCTCTATGAGCGATATCTTACCGAAACAGCGTTCGAGCAGTTGCGCGATTGCGGAGTTTTCTACGAGCTTGGCCCTCCTTCTCGAGCAGATTTCATAGACATTGTACGTAAACCCGCGGAGGCCGCTGGTCTCACCTTTGGCCGCAATACAGACGGAGAGTTTCTGGACGAAAAAATATTGGCTGATGCTGCAGACCCGGACACCCTACCACTTCTGCAATTCACACTGGATAGTCTGTTTGATGAGCGAAAAACTGTCGGCGACAAAGCAGAGCTGACGTTTGCCGCCTACGAGGCGATCGGTGGTGTAGATGGAGCGATTGATCGTGCAGCCGAAGCGGCACTGCAAGAGCTCAAGACGGAGGAAGAAAAAGAGGCGCTACCGCGCCTGCTGCGCCAGCTTGTAGTGGCGAGCGGATCGCCGGCGGAATCTGGAGAGATGGCCATGGCGATCCGCACCGTACCGTATGACATTGCAGCCTCCACACCGCAGGCGACCAAGCTCGTAAAGGTGCTGGAAAATGCCCGAATCCTAACTAGCGAAGGTGGTGGCGACGGTGCAACGATCCGCGTCACGCATCAGCGGGCGGTGGAAAGCTGGCGTAGAGCCCGTGAGATTGTTCGCGCGAACATGGATTTCTATCGGATTCGTCGTGACATCGAAGATGGCTATAAGCATTGGAGCGCCCGCGGCCGCAAAAGTGACTTTCTGTTGCCGGCCGGCTTGCCATTGGCCGAAGCCGAATCCGTCGCCACACGCTTTCGCGACGAAATTCCTCCCGAGCTGCAGGACTATGTGAAAGTTTCCGGTCAGCGGGCTCGGCTGCGTCAGCGCTTAACCGCAGCAGCTGCAGTCGTTTTTGCTTGCGTCGCTATAGCGGCGGTCTTCTTTTGGAAGCAGTCTGAGCGCGGGCTCGTTGCGGCGACCGATGCGATCTCTGCCTTGGTGCAAGTGATCTCTGAGGATATCAGACCCTTGGCGCAACTTGATACAGTCGAGGAGCTGGTGACCCAGGCACGAAAGTCAATCAACCAATTCGGCGGTGTATGGGAAAGCGATGATATCCGAAAACAGCACGCGCGAACTTATCTTCTCGTTGCCAATATCGATTGGGACCGCGGTGACTTGGCACAGATGCTCAAAGACGCAAACAGCGCTCTCACACTACTGGACCGCCTGGTAGCTAACGGCGACTTGGAGAGCCTTCTTCTACGTGCCGATGCTTATCGATTAGTCGGCGTCAGCTCGTTTGAAGCAGAGAACCGAGATGATGCGCGTAACCGCTATCAGCAAGGCATCGCAGATGACGTCCTTTTGCTCGATCGAAACCCTAATCCTGATCTTAAGTGGCGCGCACAGCGATCTCTCGCCGACCTCTATCAGGATCTGGGCGACGTTATGCTTTCTCGATACAATCAGCCGCGAGATGCGATCGCTCTTTACGACAAATGCGCTGCGCTGCGTAAGAGCTTAATCGATACCGGTCACAAATCGCCTGCTTTCATACACGATCTGGCGTGGGCGGAGAACAAACACGGCGACGTGCTCGTTCGCCTTGGTGATGACGCATCGGCGCTAAAGTCATTTTCGTTGGCACGAGATGAATTGGAAGGACTCCACGATTATTTGTGGGATAATCTGATCTGGGCCTACAACCTTTCGCTCATTTACAACAATGTAGGTCTCATTGACCGTCGACAAAAACGTTTTGCTGAGGCGATAGGTGCATTCGACAGCGCCGAAAAACTAGCCAAGCGCGTGGTCGATCATGATCCAAAAAACCTTGGACGGCGGGCTGCGCTGAGCTGGACCAAACTGAACCGTTCCGAGGCCTTGTTCCGCTGGGCGCTGGAGACAAAAGACATGAGCATGCTCCAGAAGGCAAAAGCTGGATTTACTGAATCTAACGAAGAAACCGCGGTCGACGCAAAGCAGGCTCCATTGGAGGCCCGTGTTCAACTCGGCTATTTCCGTGGACGTGCCTATATCGCTGCGATCGATGCTACAATGAAGGAATGGAGCGATGACAATGCCGGTGCAGCAGCAGGCTTTGCCGAGGCTGCAAACCTCATTATTTCCAAATATCTACCACATGTGAATGAATTTCCACGGCGCGATTATCTGAGTGAAGCCATCGAATATTTGGACTGGGCAGCTAATGCTGATGCGTCGGGCGGAAATTCTGCTGATGCTCGGCGCCGATTGGAGCAGGCAGGCATTTTGATTGCGCGATATCGGGATATTTTAGGCGATAAGGTATCTGCGACATTGCAAGAGAAAGTCGAGAACGATCTTGCAAAGCTTCATTAGCGGCATTTGGTTCGGACCGACTTAAGATCCCCTGGAACTACACCTTAAGTTTTTCGATCAGGAGCGACTGTTGGGCGGAATCTTGTTGACGGCCGAAGCGCTGGAATCAATGAAGGCGGTGGGAGACCTCCTGACCGATGAGCACATAGAGACGAGCAGGCCGATCGCGGAAAAGACGAACCCATCGTGCTATCGAAAAACGCCTTTAAAGTGATTTACTTGGGAGGAAATTCCATGTCCCGATCGAATTTCACGCGACGCGATGTGATTGGAGGGGCTGTAACGTTTAGCTTGGTTACCGCTGCGGTCAGCGACGAGATCGCGCACACGGCGCCCCGCATAGCTGACGACGCAGCTCTAATGGACTATTTCTTGGATTTCTCAGAAGCCGCGACGGGTTTCTCTCGTGCCGATTTGGAATCAACGGGTCAAGATGAGGCTTACTTCGCAACAGCGCGAGACATTTTGGAAGGAAACAGATTCGAGGATTTTTTACGCGCCTATCACGACAGCGGCTTGCAGGTGCTTTTGAGCTCTCCGAAGTTCGGGCCGATCGCGCGCAATATGATCAAGCTTTGGTACACTGCCACGTGGGAACGCCTCCCTCGCAAATGGCAAGATGATTATGGCAGTATATCGAACGATACTACGTTCGTGGTGAGTGCAGAAGCCTACAAAACTGGCCTCCTGTGGCCGGCGATCGGAGTGAATCCACCTGGTGCACATGGGCCAGGCTATGGGGCCTGGAGCGATGCTCCCAGCAGAACTTGAAAAACGACGCCGCTCTCAACGGCTCGGGAAACTACGGCGTCTCATTCGCGCGGGCAGGATGATTCCAGAGCCGCGGTGATCATAGAAGGTGCTGAGGAGACTTGGCATGGGCGTGACACTTGTAACTCCAGACATAGTTGCCGGAATTCTTTACGACATCCTTGTCGTGGGCGCGGGTGTCACCGGAGCTATCGTCGCAAAAGAATTAAGCGAAACCGGGAAAAAGGTACTGATAATCGAAGCAGGAACTAGCGACAGTCTGACTCCGGTTGGCTTCCACAGGTTCGTTGAAAATTTCTATCGCGCCGTCGATAAGAACTCAAATTCGCCATATCCGTCAAATCCCAACGCGCTAAGCCCGACTGACGACACCAATGGTTATTTCCAGGAAGACGGCCCACTGCCTATCAGCGGTTCTTACACTCGTTTGGTTGGTGGGACGACCATGCATTGGGAGGCGAAGGCCCTGCGCATGTTGCCGGAGGATTTCGAGTCGAAAACTAGGTACGGCATCGGGCTGGACTGGCCGATCGGGTACAATGATCTTGAGCCCTACTATCGCAAGGCTGAGTATGAGCTGGGTGTGTCGGGGGATACGGACGAGCAAAGAGCGCTAGGCGTACCTTTTCCCGATGGTTATGTCCTTCCAAACTATAAAATTCCGCCCTCATATCTTGATGAGTTAGTTAGGAGAAAGATTGACGGAGCTACGGTACAGCTTGGAGGTACTACTATCACATTGAAGCTCAGCACATTCCCACAAGCTCGCAACGGCGAAGCGAATCCCAATTTTGCTCCAGGGCCGGGAGCCAAGCCCATCACGGCCGGGGGGCAGTGCCAAGGAAATGCGAATTGCGTGCCGATCTGTCCTATTCGAGCTAAGTACGACGCAGGAAGGACCTTGGCCTCGATTGGCTCTCCGCAGCAAGTTCATCTACTTCCCCAGGCAGTCGCTTCTAAGGTCGAGATCGATTTCGCCACCAAACGCGTATCGGCAATCCAATTCAAGTGCTATCGCGATCCAAACTCACCCGCTCATATCGTCGGGTTGGCCAAGGCGAAGCTGTTTGTCCTCGCGTGCAATGCGGTGGAGAATGCGAGGTTAATGCTCGCTTCCAATCTGCCGAGCTCAAGTGGCCTCATAGGACGTAACCTCATGGACCATCCGTTTCTGCTCGCCTGGGCCCTAATGCCAGAAGCGGCGGGGACAATGAGGGGGCCGCTCGTCACGTCGGGCATTGGAACTTTTCGCAAAGGCGACTTTCGCAGAAAGCAGGCCGCATTTGCAATGGACATTCATAACGACGGATGGGGTTGGTCGGGAACCGGAGCTATCGATGTGTTGCGAGACGTTGTAGATAATGGACGCAGGTATGGGGATGATCTTCGCAAGCAATTGATTAGCCGAATCTCACGACAAATCCTGCTTGCCTTTATGTGCGAAATGCCCGCCGA
>Ga0306919_10001010_pt1 | contig 13192 bp, 24 predicted proteins | sample flu12Cox44000172_FD_203764 | JGI IMG/M metagenome (GOLD analysis project Ga0306919, IMG submission 203764) | Lab enrichment of tropical soil microbial communities from Luquillo Experimental Forest, Puerto Rico - flux4day.12C.oxic.44.000.172 (v2)... | ecosystem: Environmental > Terrestrial >... | reverse complement strand
GTTCGTAACGTCGCCAGTGAACGCAGGCACACGGGCTGCGGCCAAAGTTCCGGTCGCGTCGGCACTCGACAAATCAACCGCTCTCGCCGCAGCATCTAGCACACCGCCAGTTATGTGGGTGAACCCCGTTCCGGTGGGTATGACTGTGGTTGGCTGCCATACGCCAGCGGTAAAGGTTAAAACCTGACCAGTGGTTGGATCAACGGTGTTTCCAATAGGTTTAGTCGTCAACGTCTGTAGAGCAGTCGCCGTCGCGGGAATACCGGATGGTATGTCAGCAGCCACGAGCGCACGAAACATCGGCACTCCTGTGCTTCCAGTTGGTGGACCTGCAAAGACTTGGTTTACATTCTGAACGACGAATGAACCCGTGAGGGTACCGGTCGTCAATACCGGTGAGCCTGTAACCGAAAACACGCTTGGAGGCAACGCCAAACCGACGCTAATAACAGACCCAGCCCCCAACGACCGAAGCTTCCACGTTTGGCTCGGACCATCGAAGAACAACTCCTGTTGGTCGGTTGGGTTAACCGAGTTGTCGATAGGGAAAGGCGTTGAAGTCTGTATTCCTTTTGCCGCGCGGGCGTCGGAGAGTCTTGGGTCGGTGGTGTTGACCGCATCGGTGATACCATACCCAGCGAGAGTGTTAAGGACAAGCGCACCCGATGCCCCGTTCAAACTAATGACGTAAGCCACACCCGGCGGCGAGGAAGTAATACTACCACCTCTCTCAAGAAAACCCTCAAATACCCCGACGGTGAAGGAAGGATTGGTTAGAGACCCGGTCGTGAGAGAGATTATACCAAAAATTGCTAACGTTCCGTCGGAAGGTACCGCTAGATTCGTGTCAGTCGCGGATAGTTGGAAGGAGAAGTGCTGATTCGTACCGGCTGACCACGTCGCATATGTTGTGGTATTATCGAACCCGGTCGGCGGGGTGATCGTCTTCTGAATTAACAGCGGCCCGTTTGGTGAGAACTTACGGACCGTTATGGTCGCCGCTAAGATGTTGGAAATGTCAGATACAAAGTTCGTCGATACCGATGGATCACCATTAAATAGCGACGCGTTAACGATCATCGGCTCGTCCTGCCAGATCGTAGCTATTGGGTCCGTACCAATGTTTGGCATCGGTGCCCGCAACGACTGGTCGAGAGCAAACCGAAGGGTGGTATCGGAGAGGACTGGCATGTGCTACTCTTCTTTACCGAAGACGGTACCGTTTATTGTGGCAGCAACGCTGGCCTGCAACGTGAGAAGATTACCCGCCGTGGCTGACAGAATCCCCTTACCCGTCGGTCCGGTGAACGATCTATTCGCAGCGGCGACTCCGTCCCGTAAGATGATGGTCCCGGCGGTGTTGTCCCTAAAAATCAACGAGCACGCCGTGTCAGAATATAACCAATACCCCACCAACCTAAACCTTTTCCCCGTCTTCGGCGTCCACACTGTCGTCTCAGCCGCACTTGCGGAGATTGTAAAGGGTTTAAAAACATTCGTGCAACTCGGAACGCCTGGTTCAGTATCGGTAATCATCTCATCCTTCTCGGTTTCTTATCGCTTCCAACTCTTTCTGGAGTTGTTCCATCTCGTCGTGTGGCGAGAGGTTGAAATTGTGTGATCGTGCCGTTACGACCTTCTGCACCGGCTTCCCTGACGCATGTTCAAGCAGCGTGGTTGCTGCTGCAAGTCGGGTAGGAGGCTTAACAAACTCGTCGTCGCGAATGCTGACGATCGTTTCTACCGACTTCAATGCCTCACCCTTAATAACTCCGAGGACTTCACCGCCCTCTTCGTTCGAAAGTACCGCGAGAAGCTCTTGAAACCACCGTTGCGCCCTCAAAATTGACACCTCACCCGGCGTCACTCCCGCACCCAACGCTATTTCACTATTCGTTCTACCCGCCAACAGCATGTACGCAGCCATTCGGTGCCATGCTTTCTCATTCTTCAACCCCGCCGACGCTGTATCATCCCTCTCAAACCGATGTAGCTTGACCTCCGACCCCTTAAACTCACTCCTCCGTCGCTCCGGACACTGGTTCGGGTTCTCTAAATTCCCACCACGCGGCCCCTCAGTCTTCGCTTCCATCTTCCGTCTCCTCCCCTTCTATGGAAATTACGCTCCAAACGATCGCAACCCGATCATGTTCTTTGGTTGGTTGCGGCCCAGTGTATGGTGCCGCCGTTAGAATCGGTGGAAGCGTAACAACATCTCCACCTAGACATACTTCGTCCACACGGCATTATCCTGATACGTCACACAAAAGCAAATATGTATATTGTTACATTTCCCTCCCCCTTACCATCCCATCAAATCGTTACATTATACATACTTCCCCTCCTAACCCTCACGGGCTAAAATTCTGAAATGCAACGTAATCCGCCTATCCGCCCCACTAATGCATTTCCATCTGCCCTCGCTCCCACCACCCATCACCCTCGCCTCTGCGATCTGTGCGCATTGTCATTTATTCCTCGCCGCTCGTGGCAAAAGTTTTGTTGCCCCGAACATCGCTCTTTATACTGGCGCCTTTTTAGTGGCACGATTTCAAAACGGCGAAAATCGCGGCGAGGTAGAGTATGACTAATCTCCTAACCGCTCTGGGCGAAGGAACCTCGGTGCTATAATAGATAGAGGGATATAGAGTTTTTCTATTGGGTTTTGTTCTTTGATAGATTAAAGGTTTTTGCAGTTGAAAACCTCGGATGCTCCATAGAGGTTTCTGAAAGCGATAAGGCGGCAATTACGCCGCTCTCGTAATTCAGAGGCTTCTAATAGGAGTAAATGAAATATGAGTAAAGTTGATTTCACAACTGGTAACTTCGATCTAGTTATTCAAGGTGAATTAAATCCTGATAAGCAGGTTGAGGCGATTGATGCGGGAATTCGGTATATCGTTCAACGAGATGGCGCAACTACCGCATATAAGGCGCTATTCGGTGAGAGCAACGCCAAGCGGAAAACCTTGGAATTCTCGCCGGAAAACGCGGAAGCTATTCGCTCTGCGTTCGCCGATGCGCTGGCTAAATACGGAAATTTCTCCGTTTCGGTCAGCGAGCATATCGCATCGGAGGGGGTTACCAGCCGGAAGCAGGCCACGGTTCTTTGGGAAAAGGCCAAAGCTGGTGGCGCGAAAGGATTGAAAAACCTTTCGGCTCTGTTGGGCGTGGAACTTGATGCCAGCAACGATGAGGTTGCGATCGAGGCTTGCCATGAGTTTCTCAAGGGTTTGAGAAAAGCCTAAGCCGAGGTTAGATACACCATCCACTCGAAAGCGGGTGGATGGTAATCTAATTTCATGATTCAAAAAACCGTATATAATTCTACGAGGCGTCGTTGGTTTGCAGGTCAGACTTCTCGTGGTTCGCTGCCGTTTTGTCTTGATGCACCAGAATTACCGCGCAAGGTTCCACATTGGTCGTGGGACGAGCGCGCTGCTAGTAAAAACGCTGCCGAAAACAAACTTTTACGGAGCATCGGCAAATTATTACGGAGCAAAGGAATTGATTACCAATGGTAGCTTGGGGGGTAGGTAAGGTATGGCATATGGCTATGCCCTATAGACGGAGCATCGGCGTGGTGGCGCGCCCCTATTCCCCCTCTGGTTAAAAAAAAAAAAAATTATATACCATAAGGAGATATGAGGCCACCGAAGGCCATGCTCCGTCTAGGAGGCATAGGGGATGGCTATAACTCACCTACCCCCCAAACTACCGGATTACGGAGCAAAAGAAATAAACCTAAAATGAAACCTAAAATGAAAAGAATATATACTATCATATACACGTGGCACGGTGAACGGCATCGCAGCCACAAAACCTACGAAACATTCGCCGATGCGGGTAAGGCGCTGGCACTCTTTCGTTTCGAAGGATGGAACTCATGGATTGAGTCATCCTACGAGTGGATCAAGAACTAAAACTATGAAAAACATAATATATACGATAGTCTACGCGTGGCGGAGGCTAGTGTGGAAATGGAATGAATGGATGACTAATATATGAGCACACCAAGAACTGAAAAACAGGTGGAAGAATTAACTAGATTCTGGGGTGGCAAGGAGGGTTTGCTTGCTCGTATGGAGCGGCTGGAACTCTATTGCCAGTCCCAAGAGGTAGAAATTGTGCGACTTGAGGAGGAGTTGGCAAAAGAGAAGGCAAAACACCAGTTTTCCCTAACGTTGTGCCCACCAAAATGAAAACGTTATTAACAATCGGCGGCGTCGAGATTCACCACAGGGAATCCGATGAGTCAGACATTTCTACCCATTACGAGATTGTAAGGTTTACGAGCAATCTGGATATTTGTAATGATGGATGCGGACCGAGTTATGGCGACCCGCATTACCAACCGAAAACAGCATATTACAATAGTGGAAAGTATCTCAATGCGGACGTGGATAAATACATTGTTATCCCACCGCAGATTCGCTCGATGGTCAAAGGAGTCGTGATGGGATGTCAGGCGCGCCTCACGAACCTTGAAACCAATGTTGAATGTCCAGCGGTCGTCGGCGAGATCGGTCCAAAGAATAAAACGGGCGAAGCCTCGTATTGTTTGGCGAAGATTATCAACCCGTCGATCACACACAATTCTGGCGACAAGAGAAGGATTTACCTTTACGAGTTCTGGCCCGGTATCCCCGCAGTCGTGGGAGAGAAAACCTATAAGCTAGAACCAGCGCGGAAACGAAAACCAAAGTCATGACCGAATTCGAAACCATAGAGCGCGATGAGGTGGATAGACAGAACCGCGACGCACTAATCGCATTGGTAGCGAAGCATGGGTTGTGGATTGGTAGAAAAGAGTTTGACAAGTGGAGACCTACCACACCAACAGCTGGTGAGATTGATGGGTTCTTTGAGGTGTTTCCAACGATGACATGCATCGCAACCGATGGAGTTCAAGCGTGGTTCCTATTGCCAAACGGTGACGCCCTTATCGGGCACGTGAAGAACTTTCATTGGGGTGGAAATTCAGGCGCACCCGGCCCGCTTTATCGAACGTCGAAAGAGAAGGAAAGTAAACCAAAACCAAAACGCAAGAGCGTTTTACAAAAAGCATTGGAGATGTTAGGAATATGACCAAAAATAAAACCGTTAGATGTCCGCGCGGTGGCGCGGCGTTGCAGATATGGCAACGAGAACAGTGGGTTAAAGGCCAGCGAACCTGTGATTGGTGCGAGGGCACTGGCAAAATGAAACACTTTGGCGTGACCTGCCTAAAATGTCACGGAACGGGAAAGGTTTAACGATGAAGTCCATACTTCTCGTTTTGGTTCTTCTATCGATCGGTTGCGTTTCGCGTGACCCATCGCTACCACCACGAACCGTAACGTACGATCGGTGGCCTGCTTACGTTCCACAACCAGCCACAACCCGACGATAAATCTATGACAACGAAACCACCATCAAATAGGTATCAACATAAGGAACTCATCGGCAGCCGCGTGCAGTTACGCGATGGCAGGTGGGGAAAAGTCGTCCATGCCGGTTATGGCATGATAATGATAGTCTTTGACGACGGTCACTGGTTCAGTGGATCGGAGCGTGATTTAAATGAAAATCAAAAAACTACACCCAACACTTAAAGCGTGCGCTTGCGGGTTTATCGGGACCAGCACACAACTTTACCACCACTTTGAATACGCCAGGTCCGACAACGCCCGACGAGGTTTGTTGGAAAGAGCGTTCTACGAAGACCACGGCGAGGTGCCGTTGAACGAGGACGACATTCGCGTAGTTCGGAGAGAAGCATACTTGGACCATTACCATCTCAACACATGAACGGTGAAATAAACTTAGACGAAGCCCTCAGAGCAGTAGGAATGAAGCCAATATATATTGGTTTCAATGAAGCAAAAACCATGACAACAACACCAACAACAATAACACTAAAGAAAAACAAGGATTGCACACATTCCGTGAGGTTTGATGTTGCCGACGATATCAAGAACCCAATCGTTAAGTCGGTATACATCAACCGTCCATTCTCGGACAACTGGAAGGAGGTCAAGATAACCTTTGAAGGATTTAGCGAGGTCAAATTCTCTGCTCCGTGATCCTCTGCTAAATGAAAATTACGGAATCGGCGGATTGTTACATTATACAATCTTGCAAATTTCCGTGATGATGGTAAGTTGCTCAAAGGCCAACCCATCAAAACGGAGGTAAAATATGAAATACTGTGTCAAGGTTGACGATGAACCTCGGATAGCAGAAGCGTATGGTTCGATACTGAACTTGAAAGACCTTAGTGGTGATCCCCGTTCGGCTACTCCAACCGAGATAGAAACAGCCATTTTTAACTGGCTAGAAGGTTCAACCCACGATTATGAGCGGCGTGAGAACATGAGTTCGTTTACTCCACCACCACTCGAAGGTGGATCATTCACCGCAATGTCCCAGAAGACGTCAGCAGGTGGTCTGACACTGTAAACCAATGCCTGAGCCGTCGCTAGCACTAGAGATCAGTCGTCTTCACAAAGTGTTTAGCGACGGTGCACAGGCAGCATTGACAAAAAAATGGATGAATAGGTTTTGTTTGTATGCTGCGCTTTGTCATTTTCTAACTATGTTCGTCCCCGAACCAGAAGAATTTAGTATTCCACTTAAAGGAGTAGATACAGATGAAGGAACGTGAGACGGACGTGCTTTATGGAAACGTGACGGTCACGCATCCAGTGCCGTCGAATTACGAAGAAGGCGATAAGATGGTTGGTATTACCGGCGGCGTGCTGGACGGATTTAACTCGGACTGCGTTGCAAGAAACTTTCTACCGAGACTCTATCGTGAAACCGCAAAGAGTTTCATTGAGAGGTTTCCAAAGAAGAACAATGGGACGGACGACAAACCCGTCGTGCCAACGGACATCGCATACCTTGGTCAACTATGGGACGAGCACAAGGATTTACGACGAGAGATTGAATCGACGTTGATGAAGAAGGCGCGAGAGGTGCCGTTCTATCAGTCGATCCAGACGTCAGGCGGTGGTAAGATTTCACAAGCCGCAATAGACGCAGCGAACAAGTTTATTGCCGAGGGTAGGGAGGTTAAGAGTGCCGAGTATATAGAGGATAACGTGCCAGGGTATACCGTGCAACGTGGCCCTGACGGTAAGCCAACGTTGGAAGGACTCGCACGAGGAGTTCAGGCGTTGCAACGACACTTAAAGAACATCGCAATTCGACAAGCGGAGGCAAAACTTGAGTTATGAATTTGGATTCCCACAGGGTCCAAACGAGACATGGTTAGTCCTTATATGCAACCTGCGTTAGTGGTTTCAGAAAGACGGGACGCTGGCACCGACGCCCAAATATCGGTGCATATTCTAAAGACATGATGAACGATCAAAAACGATTAGAGGGATGCGACACCAAGTATGCATATCGTGAAGGCGAGAACTACTCCCCTCGTGTTCGTCATGTCTTTAGAGTATGAAAAATATTTTCCCCGTGCCTGTGCTGGCCGAGTTGATTACAGAGGTGCAAAAGGGAGCTAGAGGTTCCACCAAGGGCTGTGCAAACGAATGCTCGACTGTAACTGGCGAAGCGCGAGAGGGCACCAAGCCCAAAAAGGTATTGGCGGATAATAAAACGCCTCTGGCCGGAGGGACTCTCGCGGCGGGGAAAACCTATCATGACACTTAGAGATTTAACAGACGAAGAAATTAAGAAGTTACAAGAGCACTGCAAGGTAGCGTTTCAGGCGGAGCTTGACCGAAGAATACTGAGGTCGAAAGGACCATGGGATTACTTCTTGGCAGGTTATGATGCATGTTTACGACTGCGACTGCGGTTGATTACGAAACCCGATGCGTAGCGGATATTGGAACGATAATCCGGCAGGTCGAGTTCTAACAGATCGACGTATTAAGCACTACATTTTGGAGGGTCGCTATGGCGACGCAGCAAGACAACGACTACTTGAACGACAAAAGCCGAAACCTAAGAACGCTCTGCGACTCGCACTGAAATTATTAGACCTATGAAACTAGACCGACTACAGCCAAGGAACCTGGCAGGAAATCCGAGGGCGTCGTTACCAGCGTGGTTGAAATACCGTGATATGTTAATCTCGGCGTATCGACAACATCCAAGACCTTATGTTTATCGACCGATCAACATGGCACCGATCTCCGTTGTCTCAAGAGCACGTGACGCGATGCGTGGGTGTCTTACATTCAGGTATCCAATTGAGCACGACGATATTAGCCACGAAGATTTGATGCGGTGGTATTCCGAGGTCATTTTCAAGTTCGACGACGAGCAGGTCTATATTGGTACCTCTGAGAAGGTTAATTCTGTTCTCACCGGCACAGAGTCGGTGAGCGACAGCACGTTACGGTTCACCACCCTCGAACTTGAGGACATCACAGCATTTGAGGTTCTACTTTCCCGTGGCCGCCTCGTCGGACCCATTATGATTCAGCGTCCACCCGATCTTACTCTGCTCCCAACCCGTGAAAATGTCGAAAGGCTTAACCGTCCTGACGGCTCGTTAGTACTGATATAATATGCTATGTTTAACAATCCCTACCCAAAGGAGCGTCGCCTCAAGTGTATCCTCGCTCGTGTCGATGCTCAAGACTACGTCTTTGTCACCCGTCGATTCTATCTCGCCGGTATGCAAGACAAAATCCTATCAAACCTATTTAAGAAATTCGTAGATGAACTCAAACGACTACATAATATCGAACCCATTGAAGGAGGACTCAGTGACCCCTTCCCAGTCCTCGAAGACATCTTTAACAGGCTCGTTTTCGTGGATAGATGCGCCGCTGGAAGCACTAATAGCGGAGGAAACTCTAGTCCACAACATGACGAACGAGGAGTTGGTGGACTTCATAAAGCGGTGCTCGACGCTAAGGTCGAGTGCCCAGAGTCGAAAGGCCGCACTAAAGGGGGACGGCGCACCAAAACCAAGAAAGCAGAGTAATTTAGACAGAGCATTAGAACTGTTAGCGCAGTTAGAACAGAAGGAGTAAAAAATGAGTAGAAAAGAAGAACTAAAACGACACTACCAAGTGGCCCACGGGCCAGAGGGTGCGGAATTGATGCGTCACGACGCAGAGAAGAAAGGTCCTGGCATGTATCATACCGTCCACGGAGTACACAAACCTGGAAGCGGAGAACATGAGTATCAAAAGGGACGTCAAGAGAGACACAGCCCCGAGAGTAGAGGAGGTAAACATGCCACTCCGAAAGGGTACTAGTAAAGAAGTTGTGTCGTCGAACATATCGGAGTTTCATAAAGGGAAAACGTATGAGAAGACGAGAAAGAAGTTCGGTAAAGCAACCGCGGATAAGCAGGCGGTTGCAGCCGCACTAAGTCAGAAGCGCAAGAGCGGTGGTAAGACAGGAAGGGACTTTGCGTTCACAAGGAAGTGAAAAAACATAACGGTTTCCCATTACTCGAATCGACCGAACTCCCAGAGGTCCTACACATAAACTCCGACCTATTCCGTGCCGCGTGTAATGCGCGACTATTGAAGTCGGGTATCACTCCTGTAGACTGGGTGAACCGGAGTATATCAACCAAACCCAAACGTCCAAAACGCGGTTACCGCAAAGGCAAACAACATGCTTGACCCATTAAGTGTTTCTATACCAGTATCGTCGGTTGGCCCCGCGAGGAACAACTGGCCGAAGCGCGAGTTGATGACTCGGTCCCCCGACCATCCCGATGACTACGTGATGGAGTTGGACTATAGTTCATTATCTAACTTCATGATCTGCCCCCGTAAGGCGGAGAACTATTCCGTCAAAGGACGCGAATCCTGTCGCGATCAATCGGCTATGACGTTCGGGCATCTCTTTCACGCGCTCGACGCAAAACGTCTCATCATCGGATTCACGGAGGAATTCGCACGGTTCAAGGCAGACAAGATTGCAGAACATTTCGTGTCGTATCCTTGCTCCACATCGGATCATCGTAACAGTGAAATGATGGAGAAGGTAATGGCACAGTATGAAGTCCGTTACAAAGGGGATGGGTTGCGTGAGCAACTGGTCTATTCTGACGGAGCACCGCTTATTGAACGGCCATTTAAGGTTCCGTTAATGACAGTCGCGGTGAATCGACGGATAAAGATTGGGAACATTGATGTCTATGTTAGAAACATCCATGTGATCTACACCGGCCGAGTTGACTCCGCGCTTGTGCAGAACGGACAATACTTCGTCATGGACGACAAGACTTCGAGTCGTGGTGGACAAGAGTTCGAGGAGAACTTTAGATTATCTCTACAAACCAGAGGCTATTGTTGGGCGCTACAGAAACTCCTTGGAGTTCCGGTCGCTGGACTTATCCTCAACGCAGTGATTGTGAGGGTGCCGACCAAGACTGGTAAAGGAACCGAATACAATCGTCGAACGTACTTCTACAATCCCGATCTGATCGCTGAGTTCGAGGACAATATCAAAGCTCACGTCAGCTCGTTTATTCAATGTCTTGTCAACGGTTTCTTTCCACAAGTTGCGTTGTCGTTTAAGAGTCCGTGTCCCTCCTGTGATTACCATGAGAACTGTGCGCTGCCCCGTCACCAGCGTGCGGACGACCTAGCGTCGGAATTATATCGTGACGTAACTTGGAACCCAATGCACGAACACTAATGCAACCACTTAAATCATTCAACTCTAATCTCGGTACCGCGATCCTTATTACTGGTGGTGCCGGCGTCGGCAAGACGGTTCTTGCCATGCGACTCTGGCCGAAGTCGTATGTATTCGTAGCCGATCTGAACTTCAAATCAGGAAAAGACTACCTTGAGAAAATATGTAAGTCATCCAATATCGTCGGCTTCGACACGGCCACTCCGGACGAGGATGGAAAACCCGTCCCGCCTGCTCTGCGGTACCCAAGGATGATGAACAAGATTTCAGCCGCAATAGAGTCCAAGGATGTCGACGTCATCATACTAGACTCAGCAACCTTCATCGAGGACATCATCAAGGCCCGTATCTGTAACGCAACTAGTGACGCTAACGTTCGCCTCGAAGGGTTCAAACAGTGGGGAGATTTGGTGATCACATGGAAGTCCATAATCCTACAGCTCCGACAGTCAGGTAAGAAACTCATCATGATCGCCCACGAGAACAAGGAGCGGGATGAGTCCGACGGAATCTACAAATACCAGATCGCCGTCGATGGTTCCATTCGAGAGAAGTTTCCAGTTCTATTCTCGGACGTCTGGCGATGCGAGGTGAACGAGGAAGGACTCACCCATAAGCACACTTGGAACGTCAGAATGCTTGGCAACGTCCGTCAAGAACACCTGAAGCGTTCGTCCGAGTTCTCGACCCTTCCTGCGGTCCTCACCCAAGACGCACTCGTCGCAACGATTTCCCCAGAACCGCCGACAGTCGTACCTGTCCAACAACCACAACAACCAACAATAGAAAAAACAAACTAATGGAAGACCCATTAAACGTTTCAATCCCAATGGCAGGGGTTGACACCACTATGCCCCTCGTCAGTGATGGGGATTATGAGTGTCAGATCACAGCCTCGGCGGTTGAACCAAACAAAGCACGTACAGGCCACAACTGGAACCTGACGTTGAAAACCGTTGATCCAGTTACGGCTACAGATGGTAGAGAGATGTCGTCTGCAACCTTCTTTGTCAACAACATCGCACTACAACCAACCGACACAAGCACGGACCCAGAAGGGTTCAAACGCAACATCGCTGCCGCGATGGACGCGATATTTGGGACGGTAAAAGCTACACGTCCCATATTCAACCGTGCCGTAGTCGAGGGATCGTTGGGACGCAGAGTCGTTGCCAACGTCTACATCAGCGAATACCCAGAAGGTAGTGGGGTTCGCTCCAACAAGGTGCGACGGATAAGGAAAGTGACGACGTGAAGTCGAAACCAAAGAAGACTCCGAAGTCGAAAAAGGAGACTTCGATTCCGGTCCGCAAAGAGCGTATCCAGGAACTCGCCGACATCATCGCCTTCAACCGACAATATCTGTCCTCACTCTCCACTCAAGAGGTGGAAATACGGATGAAGCTAAACAAGATCGGTGAACAGAAGCGTGGTGTCAACGTTGCTCTCGCAGCAGCGTACCGCGAGATGGACAAGCAAGTCGTAGGTCCGGTACTTAACACGTAACAATTCCGGCGCTGACAGGACGGCCGTAGAAAACCCGCTGTCGTAATTATGTTAAAACTAAAAGCAGGTGATTTAAGACAAAAGGGGGACGAGGTCCGGCATATCGACCTAAACGGTGATGGATTCGACTGTCCCGGATATTACTTCTCGTGTGGACACTCAATGTCGTTCGCTGAAGAACATCCTCGAAAGGTTCGTAAACCAACTCCCGGTCCCTGGAAGCCGGTCAGCCTTATCGGACACAAAATCCTTCAATCCGACCTAATGGTCTTTGAATTTCGTCGCCATGATTGAACTACCCATCTCTAACATCTATATCGGTGAACGTTACCGTAAAGAATACGGCGACCTCAGCGGCCTCAAAGACAGTATCAAACGCGTCGGTCTAATCCATTGCATAGTATTAGCTCGATCTATGGAAAAGACGGAGCTTGTAGCGGGCGGACGGAGGATTCGCGCCCTTACGGAGCTTGGCTTTACCAAAGTATTTCACGGCTCGACGTTGAATCCAGAAAGACCAGGGTTTGTGTGGGAGGATGAGGTACCGGAACATCAACGTAAGGAAGCGGAGTTGGATGAGAACCTTTATTCGCTTCGAACGAAGTGGCACGAAGAAGTTTTACAGGTCGCTGATATCCACCACTTGAAGAAGGAGGTGGACATGAAATGGGGGTATAAACAGACCGCTACGATTCTTGGTCCAGGCTACGGCCTCTCCGTGGTCGGCAACGCAATCATGTTGGCGAAACTAATTCGTCGTGGGGATAAGGAAATCATCGGGTGTGAGAATATGTCCGACGCCATCGCACTCGTCGTGAAGCGCAAAGAGGACGCGGCGCTAGCCGAGATGCAGTTACGGGCGACACCATCTCGGACGTCACTAACAAGTTTCCTTGACACTCTCAAGATCGACCTTGCCGGCGACGGTGCAGCAGGCGCGAAGGATGGACGGACTATGCCACCCCTCACGGGTTCGATTCCCGTTGCACCGACGGTTCCATTGAGTCGGATGTTTGTGTGCGGAGACTTCCGTGAGGTGTTGCCAAAACTCCCTAATGGTTCGGTCGAT
>Ga0306919_10001000_pt1 | contig 13226 bp, 13 predicted proteins | sample flu12Cox44000172_FD_203764 | JGI IMG/M metagenome (GOLD analysis project Ga0306919, IMG submission 203764) | Lab enrichment of tropical soil microbial communities from Luquillo Experimental Forest, Puerto Rico - flux4day.12C.oxic.44.000.172 (v2)... | ecosystem: Environmental > Terrestrial >... | reverse complement strand
ACCGCGTCTCCAGCGCGCTCGCCCAGTTGCCGCAGGCGGTGCAGGCGCAAGGCGTGACGGTGCAGCAGAAATCGACCGCCATTCTGCAATTCGTCACCTTGATCTCGCCTGACGAACGCTATGACAGCCTGTTCCTCGCCAATTACGCGACCATCTCGCTGCAGCCGGAGCTCGCGCGCCTGCCGGGCGTGGGCCAAGTCAATATTTTCGGGGCCGGCCAGTATTCGATGCGGATTTGGCTCGATCCCAACAAGCTCTATGCGCGTTCGCTGACGACCGAGGACGTCGTCAACGCGCTCAAGGGCCAGAACCAGCAAGTCACCGCCGGCCAGCTCGGCATGCCGCCCGCGCCGAACACGCAAGCTTTTCAGTACACCCTCGACATCGCCGGCCGCTTCGACGATGTCAGCCAGTTCGAGAACGTCGTGGTCAAGACCGAAGCGAACGGGCAGATGGTCTACGTGCGTGACGTCGGACGTGTCGAGCTGGGTGCGCAGACCTACAGCCAGGTGTTCACGCTCAACGGCAAGCCCGCGGCGGGCATCGGCATTTTTCAGACGCTGGAGGCGAACGCGCTCGACGTGGCGGGCGAAGTCGCCAAGAAAATGGACCAGCTCGCGAAAAGCTTTCCGCCGGGACTTGCCTACAGCATTCCCTTCGACACCACCACGTTCGTGCGCGAGTCCATCAAGGAAGTATGGAAGACGTTGTTCGAGGCGGCGATCCTGGTGCTGATCGTGATCGTGGTGTTCCTGCAGGACTGGCGCGCCATGCTGGTGCCTATGACCACGGTGCCCGTCACCATCATCGGCGCGTTTGCGGCCATGGCGGCGCTCGGGTTCACGATCAACCTGTCGACGCTGTTTGCGATCGTGCTGGCGATCGGCATCGTCGTGGACGACGCCATCGTGGTGGTCGAAGGCGCGGCGCATCACATCGAACGTGGCCTGTCGCCGAAGGAAGCGGCGATCCAGGCCATGAACGAGCTGTTCGGTCCGATCGTCGGCATCACGCTGGTGCTGATGTCGGTGTTTCTGCCCGCCGCTTTCATCCCGGGCCTCACCGGCAAGATGTTCGCGCAATTTGCCCTGGTGATTGCCGCGACGGCCTTGCTCAGCGCCATCAACGCCGCCACGCTCAAGCCGACGCAATGCGCGCTGTGGCTGCGGCCGGCCCTTCCGCCGAGCGAGCGCAACCTGTTCTTCCGCGCCTTCAACGCGGCCTACGACCCGTTCGAGCGCGCCTATGCGCGGCTGATCGGCGGCATGGTGGCGCGCAGCTCCCTCATGTGCGTGATCGCGCTGATCGTGATCGGCGCCGCCGGCTATGGCCTTACTCGCGTCGCCACCGGGTTTCTCCCGATCGAAGACCAGGGCTACCTGCTGGTGACGGTGCAGTTGCCGGATGGCGCTTCGCTCGTGCGCACCAAGCGCGTGCTCGATCAAGTCAGCGAGATCGCCGGGAAAAATCCCGCGGTCGCCAACGTGACCGCGATCTCCGGGATCTCCGCGCTCGACAACAATTCGACGCTGGCCAATGCGGGCGTCGCCTATGTCATACTCAAGGATTGGAGCGAGCGCGGCAAGGGCGAGGACTTGCGGTCGCTGTTCCAGCAGTTCAATCGCGACTTCGCCGCCATCGAGCAGGCGCGCATCGTGGTGTTCCCGCCGCCGCCGATCCAGGGCATCGGCAATGCCGGCGGCTTCGCCATGCAGCTCGAGCTGCGCGACGGCAGCTTCGATCTCACCAAGTTGCAGACCACGACCAATACCGTGGTCAAGGATGCCCAAACGCAAAGCGGATTGCAGCGGGTAACGAGCTCATTTCGCTCCACCGTGCCGCAGCTCAAGGTAGAGGTGGACCGCGCCAAGGCCGAGACGCTGCAGGTCTCGATCGACGACGTGTTCGCGACGCTCGGGGCCTATCTCGGGTCGAGCTACGTCGACCAGTTCAACAAATTCGGCCGCGTCTTCCAGGTCTATGTGCAGGCGGATTCGCAGTTCCGCCTGCGGCCGCAGGACATCGAGCAGCTTCCGGTCCGCAACAAGCAGGGCGCCATCATCCCGATTGGCACCATGGTGCACATCACCCCGATCGTCGGGCCGTCCTTGCTCAGCCTCTACAACCTCTACCCGTCTTCGACGGTGATGGGGCTGCCGGCGGCGGGCTTCAGTTCCGGCCAGGCGATGGAGCTGATGGAGCAGATCGCCACCAAGGCGTCGCCGCCTGGTATCGGGTTCGAATGGACCGCGATGTCGTACCAGGAGAAGCTCGTCGGCAACCAGATCTATTACATCTTCGCGCTCGCCATGCTGCTGGTCTATCTGGTGCTGGCCGGCCAATACGAGAGCTGGTTCATGCCGGTCGCGGTGCTGCTGGCGGTGCCGCTCTCGCTGGTGGGACCGGTGCTGGCGCTCAAGGGGCTCGGCCTCGACAACAACCTCTACACCCAGATCGGTCTCGTGCTGCTGATTGCGCTCTCCGCCAAGAACGCGATCTTGATCGTGGAGGTAGCGCGCGAGCGGCGCATATTCGACGGCAAGCCGGTCATCGAGGCGGCGCTGGAGGCGGCGCGCGCCCGCTTCCGTCCCATCCTCATGACCTCCTTCGCCTTCATTCTCGGAGTGATGCCGCTGGTGCTCGCCACCGGCGCCGGCGCCAGTTCGCGCAAGTCGATCGGCATCGCGGTGTCCAGCGGCATGGTCGCCTCGACCTGCCTGGCGGTGCTGTTCGTGCCGTCGTTTTTCGTCGTGGTTCGCCGTTTCGAGGAATGGCGCGCCGCGCACAAAGGCAAGGGGGCGGCAAAGACGGCCCCTGCCGAGTGAAAGCCGACCTGGTGAAAGGAGACACGTCCCATGGCTGAGCTATCGCGAGATGAGGTTGCTGAAATCCTCGGTCGGGTGAGCGACGCGGTTGCGGCCGAGATCATCGCGACCGGGATCGACAAAGCGGGCCTGGTGGCGGCGCGGGATCGGGTCATAAGCGACCGAAAGACGCATCGGCACGACGTGCCCGTGGAGCCGGGAGCGTTTGCCCGGGTCGTCGATATCCTGGAGCGGGCGCACGGGATCTTGGGCGAGGGCGGCGGCTCCCTCGAATAGGCCGCAAAACGGGTTAGCTCCGCAAAACCGGTCTCCCTAGCCGCCGGCGGTGGTTGGCGCGTCCGGCTCACGCCGCCATCGCGGGGCGGCCGGGACGACGAACCGGAAGGTTTCGTATCAGGTTATGGTGATGACCACCGCGGCCGCCGCCGCGACCAGAACGGCGATCGCGGCCGTGAGCACGGTGATGGAGGTTGCCAGCGCTGTGATCATCCAGTCGCGGCGAGCCCTGAAGGCCCCCCGGTAGGGCGGCACAGTCGGCATCGCGGGTCGAGAATCCATAGAATGCCCTCCTCAACGCACACGCGCAGGGAACGCATACTCCGAGCCGTTGGTCGGTGGCCTTACTCCGCCGCCGCGGCCAGGAACACGGCCATCAGCGTGATGAAGGCGGTCGCCAACCAGAGCAGCTCGGGGGAAATCAGCGAGGTCATGGGGTCACGCAGGCCGGTTCACGAAGGCGCATCTAGAGCTTTAGTGTCGCGAGCGCCCCGTCCGGTTCACGGTTTTGGCCGTGCCGGGAACAAAAATTAGCGCGGCAGCGTTGGCTTAAATCGCGTGGACGCGACCGGCGGGGTCCGGCGCCGGCGTATCTGGTACCCCTCAAGTGGCGGCCCAGGCCGTTGTGGTTGGGAGTGCCGGGAAGATGCCCCTGGTCCGCCCCGGCGCAAAAGCTGGCTCCCCTCGCGGGGACGAGCGGAGACGGGGCCGCAATTCAACACTCGAACTAGGCGACGATCTCGACCGGACTGCCGATCGCAAGACCGAGATCGCGGTCTGCGCGCCCCTGGTTGACCGCGATTTCGGCAAGTCCGTTCGAGTTGTCGTACCAGAAGGCCGCGCCGAGCGGCCGATCGCCGAACGTCCGCGCGTGCTCGAGCACGCGCCCCGCCGCGGCGAGCTTGGTATTGGGCGCCAGCATCGCCGCCCGCAAGCCGGTCATGGCATTGCCGAAGTGATCGACGTAGACGATTTCGGCGAGGTCGTCCGGCCAGTCCGCGCGGCGATCCGTGTCATCCTTGCGCGGCCGGCCTGGCGGCGGCTCGCCGCGCGCCAGCATAGCTGCGACCGGCGCGAACAGGTCGCGGCCGTGAAAGCTCGCCGACAGGCGTGCCGGCTTAAAGTCGATGTCGAAGCTGCGCGTCTTCGCGGCGCGGCGCTGGATCAGCTCGAACAAGCCGTTGCCCGGGCCGACGTACCAGCGGCCGTCGGCCTCGACGATGACGGGCGGGCGCGTGCCGCCGACGCCGGGGTCGACAACGCAGAGAAACGTGGTCCCCGCCGCAAACCAGTCGGCGTAAACGGCCAACAGGTAGGCCGCTGCCTTGGGATTACCGGCCGGCGCATCGGCGAAGAGGTCGATGATCGGCACATCCGGCGCCATCTGATGCAGCACCGCCTTCATCTGACCCGTGTAGGGGCCGTGCAAGCCGAAATCCGTGAACAGCACGATCATGTGCTTGCCCGCGTGCGCCCAGCGCCCCGGAATGACCAACCGGAATTTTCGCGGCGGCCGCGCGGCGCGCAACGCGCGCGCCGCGCCGTCAAGAACGCGTCGGGCGATGCGGGGCGTTACTCCCGCTCTTTCGGCTTGTCGGCGTCCCTTGCATCGCCACCTTGCGGAGAGTGGAAAGCCTACCGCGTCACCGCGGCGATCGCCCGAAACTCAATCCAAGCTCACGGGACCTGTTCGATCTCGGTCGCGCGCAGCAGAATGGCTCCCCGGGCCGGATTCGAACCAGCGACCAACCGGTTAACAGTAGTTTTCAGCCGCTACTACCTTGCATTATGCCGCAAGCACTTGCACAGCGCAAGCCATTGTAAATCCGCAACATATCGGCCAAAACACCATTCGTGTCATTGCAGGTTATTGCACTTAAGCGCATGCAGGCGTACCTAGCAGGTACGGACCAACGACCAAGCGGGCTGGAGATTCTTGCTCGTGCCACGCCTCGCGCTGACCGACCGATTCGTCGCCACCTGCAAGGCGGCTCGCGGCCAACCTCAGACCGACTATTTCGACGAACGCACGCCCGGGCTGGCATTGCGTGTCAGCAAGCAAGGGCACAAGGCGTGGTCCTTCATTTTCACCGCACCAGGCAATGACAAGCGCGCCCGCGTCACCTGCGGCACCTACCCCGCAATGAGCCTTGCGACAGCTCGAACGAGAGCACGGGAAGCGCGCGGGCTTGTCGAGGCGGGCGAGGACCCCCGGATAGCGTTCAACACGCAAGCCGCCGGTGCCATGACCGTAACGGTGCTCATTGAATCCTTCCTCGAGAAGCACGCCCGACCGAACCTGCGGACCGCCGCCGAGATAGAGCGCCGGTTGCGCAAAAACGCCATCCCGCTCATCGGGAACGTGCGCATCGCCGATCTGCATCGGCGGGATATCAACCGAGCAGTAGATCCCATCGTGCGGCGCGGCCGGCTAGCCGAGGCATGCCGCGTATTCGAAGACCTGCGGTCGATCATGCGCTGGGCAGTGGCCCGCGGTGACCTTGACCGCAACCCAATGGAAGGCATGAGCAAGCCAGCCGCTCCCCGAAGCCGGACGCGAGTGCTGAGTGATGATGAAATCCGGCAACTATGGAGTGAGTTACCGGAGACGCTTGCGAAATCGAAGTCCTGTCAACGCATCATTCAACTGTGCCTCGTGACCGCCCAGCGAGTAGGGGAGGTGGCCGGGATGCAACGCGCCGAACTCGACCTGACGAGGCGCGAGTGGCACTTGCCCGGCAGCCGCACGAAAAACGGCCACCCGCACTGCGTAGCGTTATCGGACCTCGCCATCCGCATCATTACCGAAGCGCTAGCCGACGCGGGCAATTCGCCGTTTGTGTTCCCATCGAACGGAGGCGCGTTACCCGCGATGGCTGTCGCGCGGACAATTGTCCGTGCGCAAAGACGATTCGGTATTGCGCAATGGTCGGCACACGATCTGCGACGAAGCGCAATCACGGGCATGGCTCGGCTCGGTGTGCCGCCAATAGTTCTTGGATATGTCGCAAATCATCGAACCACCACAAAAGCCGGCGTCACATTAGGCGTGTACGCCCACTACGACCACGCAGTCGAGCGACGGCAAGCGCTCGATCAATGGTCCGCTCATCTTGCAAACATCGTTGACGGATGAGAGGGCGGTTATGGACGATTTAGATGAATTATTGAGAATAGCCGACGCGCCAAATAATGCTCGCACCCGTTCTAAGCTAGACGTAAGCATACAGGTGGCGCGAAGTCAGGCCGAGAACTCAAAAGAAGGTAGCCGAACTCCCGCAGGGCTTCTTAATCAACTTGATAAGAGCATAACAAAAACAGTGCACCTTCTTCGGAGATTAGAAAGGTATCCGAAGTGGCGGGACGTTTGCGGCAGACAGTACACATCCGGCGACGGCATAGCGGTTGCTGTGTCGCCAAAAGAACTATTTGAAGGCAAGCTAACGCTGTCGCGCAACCCCCCTCCGAGAAAACGTGGATGGCGCGACATCCCGGAACTTAGACCGGACGGCAAAGCTATTATGGTCAATGTCCGAGCCGCGCTCGATGACGTCCAGAAGGAAGTGAAGCGCGCAGCGGAGACGGGCCGAACGCGCGGCCAACCAGAAAAATGGGATAAGTCCGTCTGCGTTGATTATGCAATAAATTTCTTTGAGACCTTTTCCCCTCATAAGATTACCAATTATCCGAGTGGTCGATTTGCGAAGTTCTGCGAGGCTTTCTACAGCGCCGTCACCGGCACCATTCCTGAAACTGAATCGCTTGCCTGGTACATCCGAGAAAGAATTAGAAATCCGCATAAGCACAAGAGGATGCTGAGCTTAAGAAAGTAAAGCGCCGATTAAACGCATTCATTTCCTGCAAAGACGCGCGCACAGTTGCGGCAACCTGAGGTGCCGCCGTGTCTTCCCACGAACTCATTCTCGAGCGTGAGTGTCGCGCCCTTACCCGGCTGCACCCAGCGACGCGATGGCGACTCGAACGGCGCGGGCTCTTCCCCCGCCGGATCAAAATTGGCGACCCTCGCGCTGTTAACGGCCGTATCGCCTGGAGCCGGAGCGAAGTCATGGAGTGGCTCGCTGAGCGCATGGCCGCCCGTTCGACTGGTCCGCCTTAGCGCCCCCGCTTCCTAATTCCCCGGACCGCCGACCCGAGTTCTCGAACGTGCCTTGCACGCGAACGGCACCGCCATGCCCGAAATTGAGATTACACGCCTGCTTGAGGAAATCGGTGCCGCGCAGGATTTAGCCGAGCTAGCCGCCATCGTCAGCCTCGCCGGCGAAATCGATGACTCCTACGACGAAGAATCCGTCGCGCGCGTGATCGATGCCATCCGCCAAGCCCGTCAACGACTCGATGCAGTGCCGTAACCGCGCAGCGGCACTGATATCCTTTCACATGCGCGACGAAAGGACTGATGACAATGAAAACGGAAACGAAGGCCGATAACGCGCTTGCTGTTACCAGACAGACAGACTTGTTCCGAACATACGCTGATGCATGCGCCCCACGGACAATCATCGGAAAGCTCATCAAATTCAGCAAGGGAGACTTCATCGTTGGCGACGCTGGCGAGACCATCGCGGACGACGTCGAGTTCGCCGCACTCATGGATGAATTGCTGGTCGGATGGGTTCGCTGGGAAGACACCACGATTGCGGAGCAACGCATGGGACGCGTGATCGACGGCTTCACACCGCAGGCGCGACGCGAGCTCGGCGATCTCGACGCTGCTGCTTGGGAAACCGGAGCAGACGGCAAAGCGCGAGACCCATGGTCATTCCAGAACTATGTAGTTCTGCAACGAAGCGATGACGAGTTATTCACGTTTGTCGCCGGCTCTCGCGGCGCGCTTAACGCGGTCGCCGAGCTTTGCCGAATTCACAGCCGACACGCCAAACAGCATCCAAACGACTATCCAGTCATCCGACTGCGCTCCGACACTTATCAGCACAAGAAAAAAGAGTACGGGAGGATCGCGTTCCCCGTGCTCGGCGTCGTCGGCTGGACCGCAAAAACCGACCTACCCGAGCAGGCAAAGCCAACAGACGACCCGCTCGAAGGCTACCTACCGTATTGAGTGACGTGCCAGTGCCAGGCGCGAATGCCTGGCTCTCCCAATTTCATACCGTAAGGCCACGCGGGGGAGCGTCATGCACTTCTTCGACATGATCACCAATCCTGGCGCTCCCCTATTTGTGACGTGTCTGCCAAATACACGCGACGACCCGGAAATCCCCATCCGATGGGCTAACGCACGCAGCGCCGACGAGCTCGACCGATTTATCGCCAAGCATGACCGCGCTGGCGCAGCGATCTATTTTGCGGTTGCGCAGCTAAGAAATGGCGCAACCACGCGGTCAGCGGCGACGGTAGCAGGGACGCACTGGCTATGGTGCGAAGTTGACGAAAAAGATCATCCAAAACTTTCCGCCGACGAGATCCTTCATCGACTAACAACAATGCCAAAGCGTCCGACGCTGATCGTCGCCAGCGGACACGGCTATCACTGCTACTGGCGACTGCGCGTGCCGGAAGATCTGACCACCGATAATGGACAACATCGGATCAAGGAAGCACTGAAGCTAGCCTGCCAGCACGTCGGCGGCGATTCCGCCTGCGCCGAGGTCGCACGCCTTATGCGCGTGCCACGCTCGCACAACAGCAAGAACGGCGACTATATCCTGGTCAGCATTATCGACTATGCGTCCGCGCGAACGTACGACCTCGACCAACTAATCGACTATTTCCTCGACCAGGACCCGATCCTACCCGAGCCGTCAAAGCAACCAACCAACGGCCATGATCGAGAAGATGCATTCGCCCGCCAAACGGCTGCGTTCCGATCCTCGCACGTCGACGTAGACGAACGCCTGGCCAACATGAAGTTCAAAGGGCCAGGCGATACATCGATACACAAAACACAGCTTTCGGTCACCGCATCGCTACTCTGCGCCGGTGTACCGTTCGAGGGCGCGGTGGAGCGCGTCCTGCAAGCGACCAAGGATTGCGCGCGCCGCGATCCGCGCTGCGCCAAATGGAACAAATGGGCACAAGCAAAAACGCGCATTGAGCGGATGTGTACCGATTGGATCGTCAAGCATCCCGAACTCTCCAGTTGCCTGCCGGAAACCCTGCGCGCGCCGTTCGAAGCCATTGTCGCCGCCGGCAAACGACCGACTATCGTTCGCGCTTACGGAAAGCTGCATGTTCGCGGATACGATTGCGGCGACCGCTCGCCCGCGACCGCGGCGGCAAGCAATAACGGCGAGCCGCCGAACCCCGAGGTCGAAAGCAGCGGCGGCGGCTCCGGCGGGCCCGGCCCGCGCAAACGCATTGAACCGACGCCCTATGCACCACTAGACCCTTCCCAAATCCCGCAACGGAAGTGGCTCTACGGCCGCCACTACCTGAGGAAAGCGGTCACAGCGACCGTCGCTCCCGGCGGTTCAGGTAAGACCAGCCTTGGCTTAGCAGAGGCGGTCGCAATGACCACCGGCCGCGATTTACTCGGCGAGCAGCCGACCGGCCGGTTCAAGGTCTGGTATTTCAACGGCGAAGACAGCCGCGACGAGATCTCCCGGCGCGTTGCCGCGATTTGCATCCACTACAAAATCGACCGTGAAGAGTTGCGCGACTGGCTGTTCGTCGACAGCGGCCGCGACATGCCGATCAAGATCGCCATTGCCAACGGCCACCTAAAACTCGAGACCGACACGATCAATGCAGTTATGCGCGGCATCAAGAAATACGAGGTCGATGTCGCGATCTTTGACCCACTGATTTCCGTGCATAGCGTCCCCGAGAACAACAACACCTGGATGGATGCGGTCCTAAAGCAGTTCGCTCAGGTGGCAGACACCTGCGACTGCGCGGTCGAGGTCGCGCAGCACGCACGCAAGCTCGGCCGCGAGCAGGAAGAACTCACCGCCGCCGACGCACGCGGCGGAAGCGCAACGGTCGACGCCGCCCGTTCGGTCCGCCTACTCAACCGAATGACCCGGGACGAGGCGAAACGCTTCGGTCTTGAAAATAACATCCGTCAACAACGATCCATCTTTCGGGTCGACCGCGGCAAATTCAATATGACCGCGCCCGAGAACGCGACCTGGATGACATTCATCTCGGTCGAGCTACCCAACGGGCCGGGAGGCACGCCCGGCGACGACGTGGGCGTCGTCAAGCGCTGGATCCCACCGGATGCGCTGGCAGGGATCTCCGACGTCGACGCCGAGGCTGTTCGAAATCAGGTACGACTCGGCAATTACCGGCTCGACGTGCGCGCCAAAGACTGGGTCGGGCTCATCATCGCCAAGCGCTTGGGGCTCGACCCCACCGAAGACGGCGGCAAGGCCCGCATCAAAGCCATCATCCAGGCCTGGCAGGCCACCGGCGTGATCGCCGTGGAGATGCGCGACGACGGCGAGTCGCACACGCGAGCATTCGTCGTCCCCGGCCCGTGGCCGAAGGAGCAAAAATGACGACTCAACCCCTGATTTGTGATTTCCGACAGTTCGTCAGTTCGATTTTGACCAACCGACGATCTGCCGAGCAACGGTCCGTCAGTTCGTCGGTCACTATAGACCGACGAATATATCGGACCGTTGCGACGCGACTGACGGGGGAGGAGTCGAGATGTCGATGTGCCTTGGAACTGTCGGAAGTCAGTACAACCAGGAGAGTGTGTCATGGCAAGGAAGCCTTCCCCGGTTCGCAGTAGCTTTGACGAGGTCGCCGATTGGGTGCTGCGCGACACTGACAGTGCTCACGTTGTCGTCGGCCCTGTGCTTTGGCAGCCGAGCGACGGTGCGGCGGGCAAGGTTTGGTATTTCATCGTTGCCAGCTCGGGAACGGGTTGTGGGTTTCGGTGCGACCAGGTCGTGGTGCCAGCCGATTTGCGGGACTGGGCGCGCTCGGGAGTTATCGCGGCGCTGATGCAGCGCCCGCCGCTCGTTGTCCATAGCATCGATGACGAACTTGCCATGGTGCGGCTGTGCGAGATGCTATGGCCGGGCGGGCGAATTGCTGCCTTGGGTCAGCAGGTCGAGGCTGAGCGGGGAGTAGCACGGTGAACGCCGTTGCATGAGATTTTTTCTGTAACACACTTCAGCCGCTTGCTAATTGCTAAGGGCGTAGCCAAATAGGCTGGTCTTATTTATCAATGCAGCCAGGGCCAGACTGCGCCAGGAGTTCCAAGCCGATGACGAGAGACAGGATGACTTGGATCGCTTCCACCGCGCGGCTAAGCGGTCGGGAAATCAAGGCCGACAAGCGTTTGGAAAAACGGATCGCCGAATTGGAAGGTACCGGTCTCTCGAAACAAGCCGCGCACTCATAAAATCGCGATTTGTTCGGCAATCGCTGGCTGCCGCAAACGACGTGCGCGGATTGCGCCGAAAGCTCAGGCGATCTTTTGCCGCCGCCGCCACCAGCCGAGAAGGCCACCACCCACCAAGATCAGGCCGGGCAGGCCAGCACCGGCGATGGGGCCGGGTTATGGCGTGCCAATGGGGGCCTAGCAGACGCTACCCGCAGAACAGTGAGGTCGCAGTCGATACCGCATCGCACTGTCGATGACAACGCAAACACCCTGTTCGAGAGGCGAGAGGCTGTCGAAGGCTAACGTCCACAGATGCCGACGGAGCCACTTCTCCGCGCGGGCCCTGATAACCAATCCGAGCAGCGTCTTCGGACCTTCGTCTAGAATCCGCATCGCCAGGGCATCGAGCTTGGCGTCGTCGGGCACAGGCGCGTGGTGCAAGTCCTCGAAAAAAGAGCCGAGAAGGAGCAGCGCCATATCCGGTTGGGCGGGCCGCGGCGGCTGCGACGGATTGTTCATGCTGTCCTTTTGAAAATTATGATGCGTGGGGGGAAGATTGTGAACGAAGTCCACATGTGAGAGTGTGAACTAGGGCGCGTACTCATAAATCGCGACCGAGCCTCGGCAAAATCAGCGTGCCAGGGCTCGCTCTGTTCAAGACCTCGCCGTTTTATTTGCCAGGCGGCTTGTATGCGCTACGAACCTGGACTGCGTGTTTCCGAACTTGCATGATTTCATCCTGGGTCAGCAGACGAGTAAGCTTTACGTTCTGGAGAACTTCGGTTGCTACCACAACGCCAGAAATTGCTGCTGCGGCACCAGGATCAGGAACATCAAAGATCACCAATACGCCCGGGCCTTCGACAGGGGTGCCGTAAAAAGAGATCAATTTACCCCCGGCAGTTTCAATCGCTTTTTTGGCTGCTTCCTGCCGATTTGTTGTTGGATTGTCCAAAATATGGCTGAGAGCTTGGGGTGTGTATTGTCCTGTCAGACAGAAGTGCATGGCGAATTCTCCTCTCCCGTTTAATGCGCAGGCAGGGGCTGGGCAGTTAATGAGTACACGCCCTAGTTTGAGAGTAGCGTGAATGCAGCGGCTACTCGAAGGATCCGCGATGCGGGCCGTCCCAGCGTAGCGTAAGACCGAAAGCGACGAGCATGACGATGCCGGTCATTATTCCTACGTCGAGCGCTGTCGTGATCATATCAACCATACCAAGCGCTCCCTCTCGACAAACGATGGGTCGCTCGTGACCTGATGCGCTATATTTTTTGCGGGGATGTGTGAGCTACTTCACACTCGGGAGAAAATTCAGGAACCCCCAGCACAGAAACCCAGCCTAATGGCGGGGCCCCCTGCTGGAATTCCAGCGTGTATTGAGGAGGGGCAAAAGCGACTCCGATGGTCGCCGCCCCCTCCCATTAGAGGGGGTGGGGGGTCTACCGGACCCAGTTCGTTGAAAACAAAAGAAAAAAAGAAAAAACCGCAGAGAAATATTCTTTCTTTTCTCTTTCTCTTTGTGGGTTGCGGTGGCTGCGCCAGCACCAGCACCAAAGCACTGAAAAGCAGCGCTAAACCGACATAAAGCACGATGTACGGCGCGATCTGCATGCGATGCGTAAGCGTGAGCGAGCGCAAACTGCCACTCTGCTCCCTAACAGCAATACTCAACCCAATATTCCATTCGATTCCGAGGATGCGCCTTGTCCTTTGAACCTTCCGCAATGGCCTGACGACACACAGTCGGGTCTGGGAGGATACGGCCATGAAAGACTTATTGGCACCGCTCGGGATTATCGTTCTT
>Ga0306919_10000991_pt1 | contig 13268 bp, 8 predicted proteins | sample flu12Cox44000172_FD_203764 | JGI IMG/M metagenome (GOLD analysis project Ga0306919, IMG submission 203764) | Lab enrichment of tropical soil microbial communities from Luquillo Experimental Forest, Puerto Rico - flux4day.12C.oxic.44.000.172 (v2)... | ecosystem: Environmental > Terrestrial > Soil... | reverse complement strand
GCGATCAACGTCGCCATCCTGACCGGGCGCGAGCGCGGCCGCGAGCGCAGCGAGATTCTCAAGCGGCTCGCCTTCGGTGCCATCCATATCCTGGTGGGCACGCATGCAGTGTTCCAGGAGCAGGTCGAATTTCGCGACCTTGGGCTGGCGGTGGTGGACGAGCAGCATCGCTTCGGCGTGCACCAGCGGCTCGCGCTGGCGAAGAAGGGCGAAGCGGTCGACGTGCTGGTGATGACGGCGACGCCGATACCGCGGACCCTGGTGCTCACCTATTTCGGCGACATGGATGTCTCGGAACTGCGCGAGAAGCCCGCGGGCCGGCAGCCCATCGACACGCGAACCGTTCCGCTCACGCGGCTTGCCGAAACGACCGACGCCGTCGGCCGCGCGCTGGCTGAAGGCCGACGCGTTTACTGGGTGTGCCCGCTGGTCGAAGAACCCGAGAACACCGATCTTGCAGCAGCGGAAGAGCGCGTGGCCGCCTTGAAACAGCGCTTCGGCGCAATGGTCGACCTGGTGCACGGCCGCATGAAGGGCGCCGACAAGGATCGCATCATGGAGCGCTTCGCGGCCGGCGAGACGCGGCTCCTTGTCGCGACCACGGTGATCGAAGTCGGCATCGACGTTCCGGAGGCCAGCGTCATGGTGATCGAGCACGCCGAGCGCTTCGGGCTCGCGCAGCTCCATCAATTGCGCGGTCGCATCGGCCGCGGTTCGGAGCATTCGACTTGTCTGCTGCTCTACAAGGCGCCGCTCGGCGCAACCGCCAAGGCGCGTCTCAACATCATGCGCGAGACCGAGGACGGCTTCCGCATCGCCGAGGAAGATTTGCGCTTGCGCGGCGAAGGCGACGTGCTCGGCACGCGGCAGTCGGGCATGCCAAGCTTTCGGCTCGCGCGTATCGAGGTGCACGGCAAGCTGATCGGACCGGCGCGCGACGATGCCGCGCTCATCCTGACGCGCGACCCTTCCCTCGCCTCGCCGCGCGGCGAGGCGTTGCGGCAGCTGCTCTATCTGTTCGAGCGCGACGAGGCGATCCGGCTGCTGCGCGCGGGGTGATACCAGTTATGTCGTCATGCCCGGCAACGCAGTCAAGCTTGCACAGACTGCGTAGACTTGTCTGCGCTGCCGGGCATCCACGTCTTTACTTTTTACTTCTAGTACAAGGAAGTCGCGGATGGCCGGGACACCAGCGCGGTTACGCGCGTCTTCGACGCGCTATGCCCCGCCATGACGGACTACTTCGCCGGCGCCGTTGCGTGCTTCGGCTGCGCGGCTTGGGCCGCGCGCGCGGTCTCGGCGAGCGCCGCGAGCTTGCGCTGCTGGTCGCCGCCGCCGGGCTGCGCCATGCCGGCCGACATCAAGAGCGTCATCGCCGCTTCGACGGTGATGTCGAGATCGATGATGTCGCGGCGCGGCACGTAGAAGAAGAAGCCGGTGGTTGGGTTCGGCGTGCACGGCATGAACGCCGCCACGTGCTCGGTGTCGGGAAGGCGCGCGGCGATGTCGGTGCTTGCTGGATTCGACACGAACACCAGCGACCACATGCCTGGCGAAGGAAACTCCACCAGGCCGACGCGGCGGAAGCTCGAGCTGGATTTGGCAAACAGGGTCGCGAAGATCTGCTTCAGGCTCTTGTAGATCGGGCGCACCACCGGCATCCGATCGAGAATGTGCTCCCCGGTCTCAATGAGCTTGCGGCCGACGAAATTCGCGGTGAGGAACCCGAGCACGGTTAATGCGACGAGGGCAAGAATGAGCCCCAGTCCGGGGATTTTTACCGGCAGGTAGGTCTCGGGCCGGTACGCGGTCGGAATGAAAGGCCGCACAAGATCATCGACCCAGTTGATGAACCACCAGGTGAGGCTGATGGTAATATAGAGTGGGCCGACCAGGACGAGCCCGGTCAGGAAGTAATTGCGCAGTCTGCCGATCAGGCCGTGGTGGAACGCCACTGGCTTGCTAGCATCGGGCACAGCAGCCGCCGATGGCCCGGTATCGCGATCAAATTCGCTCATAACGCAACGATTATCGGCGCCTTTTCGCTTGCTGCCGCACCATAGCGACCCGGGTGCGGCGCGGCGATATACAACAAAGTCGCGGGCACATCACTCTGCGGGCATATCACTCTACGGTGACCGACTTCGCCAGGTTGCGCGGCTGGTCGACATCGGTGCCCATCACCACCGCCGTATGATAGGCGATGAGCTGGACCGGGATCGCGTAGACCAGCGGCGTCACGAGCGTGGGCATGGCGGGAAGCGTGAGCCTGGCCAGCGAATCCGCCTGAACTTCACTGGCGCCCTGCGGATCCGTAACCAGAATAATGTTCCCGCGCCGCGCCGCCACCTCCTGCATGTTGGACACGGTCTTGTCGAACACGCGGTCGTACGGACCGATGACGATGACCGGCATTTTTTCATCGATCAGCGCGATCGGTCCGTGTTTGAGCTCGCCGGCGGCATAGCCTTCGGCGTGGATGTAAGAGATTTCCTTGAGCTTGAGCGCCCCCTCGAGCGCGATCGGGTAGCTGGTGCCGCGGCCGAGATAAAGAACATCGCGGCTCTTCGCGAGATCGCGCGCGAGACGCTCGATCTGCGGCTCGAGGCCCAACGCCTCGGTCATCAGCCGGGGCACCTCGATCAACCCGTGCACGAGCGCCCGCTCTTCGTCCGCGGACAGCACGCCGCGCGCGCGGCCGGCAGCGATCGCGAGACACGCCAGCACCGCAAGCTGGCAGGTGAACGCCTTGGTCGAAGCCACCCCGATCTCGGGGCCGGCCAGCGTCGGCATCAGCACGTCGCTTTCCCGCGCAATGGTCGAGGTCGTAACATTGACGATCGCGACCACGTGCTGCTTGTGCTCCTTGGCGTAGCGCAGGGTTGCCAGCGTGTCGGCGGTCTCGCCCGATTGCGAGATGAATACCGCAAGCCCGCCCGGTGACATCGGCGCCTCGCGATAGCGAAACTCGGAGGCGACATCGATCTCGACCGGCAGCCGCGCGACCCGTTCGAACCAGTATTTCGCGACCAGCCCGGCGTAGTACGCGGTGCCGCACGCGGCCATGGAGATGCGATCCACCGCACGCCAGTCGAACGGCAGCTCGTTAGGCAGGCGCACGCATTCAGCCGCCATGTCGAGGTAATGCGCGAATGTGTGGCCTACGACCTCGGGCTGCTCATGAATCTCCTTCGCCATGAAGTGGCGGTAATTGCCCTTGTCGACCAAAAACGCCGATGCGGATGAGCGGAGCACCGGCCGCTGCACCTTTGTGCCTTTGGCGTCATGGATTTCCACGCTGGTGCGCGTAAGCACGGCGTAATCGCCGTCCTCGAGATACGAAATGGTGTCGGTGAAAGGCGCGAGCGCGATGGCGTCCGAGCCGAGATACATGGCGCCGTCGCCATAGCCGATTGCGAGCGGCGAGCCTTTGCGCGCGCCGATTAGCAGGTCCTCCTTTCCCGCAAACAGAAAGGCGAGCGCGAACGCGCCGCGCAGCCGCGGCAAGGCGGCGGCCACTGCTTGCAGCGGCGAGCGCCCCTCCGCCATCTCCTGAGTGACGAGATGGGCAACGGCCTCGGTGTCGGTCTCCGAGCGAAATTTTGCGCCCTTCTTCTCCAGTTCGTCGCGCAGCTCGCGAAAATTCTCGATGATGCCGTTGTGCACCACCGCGACCCGGTCGGTCGCATGCGGATGGGCGTTGGCCTCAGTCGGTTTTCCGTGCGTCGCCCAGCGGGTATGCCCGATCCCGCTCGTACCGGCGAGCGGCTCGCGGGCAAGCCTTGCTTCCAGGTGACGCAACTTGCCCTCGGCGCGCCGGCGCGCGAGCTGCCCGTTTTCCAGGGTCGCGAGGCCGGCGGAATCATAACCGCGGTATTCGAGCCGCTTGAGCGCGTCGAGCAACGCGGGGGCGACCGGCTCTCGCCCGAGAATACCGACGATTCCGCACATGCGAGCGGCGGCTCCTAATGTCCCGATTCCGAAGTTCGCAAACCCTTGCGGCACCCTCTGACGCGAACTTCGGAATCAAAGGGACACTAGCAACGGTTATAATTCTAGTGCCGCTTTTGAACCCAAAGTTCGCAAACACCCTTGGCCGCCCGATCGTGCGAACTTCGGGTTCGCGGCACTAGCCTTGATGGCGCGGACTATATCCGAAGGAGGGTGTAGCGGCCGTGAATGGCAGCTGGCAAATCAAGTTAACTCTCAACTTGAGACAATTAAGACTAACATGCCGCCACTCCATCATTTTGCCGGTGTGGTCTTGGCCTTTTTGCTGGCCGCCTTGCGCGCGCGCAGCCGCAACGCCCAGCCTTCCTTGACGGCCTGCCGTCCGCGCGCGACGGCGAGCGCGTCGGCCGGCACGTCGTGCGTAATCACCGATCCCGAGCCGATATAGGCGCCATCTCCAATCTTCACCGGCGCCACCAGCGCTGAATTGGAGCCGACAAATGCGTCGCGTCCGATTTCGGTGCGGTGCTTGCCGACTCCATCGTAGTTGCACGTGATCGTGCCGGCGCCCACATTCGCGCCTGCGCCGACCGTGGCATCGCCGATGTAACTGAGATGGTTGGCTTTGGCGCCGGCCCCGATCACTGCCTCCTTGACCTCGACGAAATTGCCCACGTGCACGTCTTCCTCGAGGCGCGCGCCGGGCCGCAGCCGCGCATAAGGACCGACCGACGCGCCCTTCCCCACGTGGGCGCGGTCGAGATGGGAGAACGCGCGGATGATCGAGTTGTCCTCGACGGTGACGCCGGGGCCGAACACGACGAACGGCTCGACGACGACGTCGCGGCCGAACTTGGTGTCGGCGGAAAGAAAGACCGTCTCTGGCGCCGTGAGCGTAACTCCCGCCTCCATTGCCGCCTTGCGCAGACGCTGCTGCAGCGCGGCTTCCGTTTCCGCAAGCTGCGCCCTCGTGTTGATGCCGCGCACCTCATCCTCCTCGGTTTCGATGACTGCCACCTTGCATCCCATGGCGCGGGCGATGGCAACGGCGTCGGTGAGATAATATTCGCGTTTTTCGTTCGCGTTGCCGATCCGCTCGAGGATCGGCAACGCGGTCGCGCCGGCAAATGCCATTAAGCCGGCGTTGCAGAGTTTGATCGCGCGCTCCGCCGGCGTGGCGTCGAGTTCCTCGCGGATCGCGACGAGCTCACCATTCTCGACGATGAGTCGCCCGTAGCCGGTCGGATCTTTCGGTCGAAAACCGAGCACCACGAGGCATGCGCCCTGCGCCAGCGGTTCGCGCATGCGGGAAAGCGTGTGCGGCCGGATGAGCGGCGTGTCGCCGAAGATGACGATCACGTCGTCCGCGCCGCGCGCGATCGCCTGCTCGGCCGCCAGCACCGCATGGGCGGTTCCCCGGCGCTGCTCCTGGACGAACACCTCGGAATTCGGCAGCACGCATTTGGCTTCGTTTGCCACCGGCTCAGAATTAGGTCCGATCACCACCGCCGTCATTGTCGCGCCGCTCTGCCGTACCGCGTCCAGCACGTGGGCGATCAGCGAGCGGCCGGCGATGGCTTGCAGCACTTTGGGCCGTGCCGAACGCATGCGCGTGCCCTCGCCGGCAGCGAGCACGATGGCCAGGCAGGTGCGCTCAACATTCACAGCAACATCCTCAATGGCCGGCCCTTGGTCGCCGGCGTCGTCATATCGGAGCCCGCGATAATGGCAAAGATGCATGCGTCCCTGAACATGCGGGTCTGCCGTCGATGAGGCCCAGCACGAACGATTGTCGTCAACACGCGATCGAGAGATAGTGCCCTATGCCGCCCCCGCCCCCCCTATTTTCACCCACCGCGCGCCAGATCCACTGGTTGCTGGTGCTCGGTTTCTTGGCGATCGGGGAAGCGGTCTATCTGCGGTATCTTGCACTCGAATATGCGCCGGTATCGCTCGCCTGCCAGGCAGGGCTCGAGACCTGGTTGTGCAGCACGTTCCGGCTCGTGATCGCGTTATTCAACTATTCGGCGTTCGGCTGGCTGGCGTTCGCCGCGGCCCTGCTCAATCTCGTGCGACCGTCCATCCTGCTGCTGGCGATCGGCGTCGCTGCCAGCGGATTTGGCCTGGTGCTGCACAATGCCGGCCTCGCCGGGCTCGCTGCGGCGCTTTTGATTCTCAGCCTGGCGCGTCCCGCGCCTGCAGCAGAGTGAAGGCGAGCGCAAGGAGGCCTGCGGAAAACCAGACCGCCTGCCAGTTGGCGAACCCTTCGTTGAACGCGATGTAGACCGCCGATAGGGCGAGCGCCGCAGCCGCCACGCGCTCCGCCGCCGGCGCCTTGGGCCGGCCTTTCCACCCCGTCAGCACGAGGAATGGAACGACCGCGCCGGTGAGCGGCGCGAAGGGAAAATCACGGTAACGTGGGTCGAAAACCAGCCCGAGCGCGGCCTGCAGCGCAAGGACAGCGAGCGCGATCAGGAGCACGCCGAGGGAAAGCTCGAGCCGATCGCGCGGGCGCTGTGCGGCTCGCCCGAGGATCCGAGCGAAACTCGGTATGCCGGCACCGGATGCCAAAGCGGCACCGACACACATCGGCGCAAGTAGCGCGACCGCCGCCCACGCCACGGAACGCAGCCAATCGCCGACTGTCAGGCTTTCCAGCGGGATGTTCTTGAGCGTCCAGCCGGACAGGGATGCGGAGACGATTGCGATGACAGCGATCCGCAACCAAAAGCCGGTATGGACTTTGTCCACGGGGCGGCGCCGGGCGGCAAAGCCGGTCACAAAAATGATGGCGGCGAGAACGACCCCGCCGGCAGCCTGCCAGCTCCAGTCGGGGTGATTGGAGACAGCGCCGCCCCAGGCGAACTTGGGCGCGCGTCGGTACGCGTCGAACAGCCCCCAGTGGCCGCCGACTGCGCCTTCGAGCTGGCGCTTCCAGGGCTGATCGTAGGCTTCGATCAGGTTGACGCGATATCCTTCGCTTTTCGCCCGCGCGAGCACCTCGTGCATGGTACGCGCCTGGTTGACCGGCGACGGCAATGCGCCGGCGCGCATGCGGCCGAAGCTTGGCCAGCCGAATTCGCCGAGAAGCACCTCCTTGTCCGGAAACGCGGCGACCATTCGCCTACGGATCGCCTCGACATGGGCGGCCGCGTCTCGCGCCGGGATCGGAAAATCCTCCCAATAGGGCAGAATGTGGATGGTGATGAAATCGACCGCGGCGGCGACATCCCGATACCGCAGCCAAAATTCCCACACGTCGGCGTAGGTAACTGGCATCGAGACTTGCCCGCGCACCTCGCGGATGGTCCGGATGACCTCGGGCGCCGACATCTCGCCGCGCAGCAGGACTTCGTTGCCGACCACAACCGCGGCGATGACGTCCGGAAACCGTTTGGCGAGCGCAATCGCCGTTTCGACCTGCTGCCGGCTGCGCTCCGGCCGGTTCGAAAGCCACAAGCCCTGTAGCACCCGCATACCGTGGGCTTGGGCCACCTCGGCGATCTGATCGAGCCCATGATCGATCGAATAGGTACGCACGCAATTGGTGATGGGCTTGAGCTGGACCAGATCGCTTTCGATCTGTCGGCGATCGATTGGGACATCCGGCCCGAACGGGCTCTGGTCGCCCCGAAACGGCGCATAGGAGATGCAGTACGGGTTTTTGTCCGGTTCGAGCGGCGATGGCGGCATCTGCACCGGGGCCCCGAGCCATGCCCAGGCAGAGACGATCGCCACCACGACAAGCGCGAAAAGCGTGGTCGCCAGGCCTTTCAACGCGACTCGCCCCTCCCGGTGGATGCTGGCGCCTCGCTTATCCCGGCGGGATAGTGGTGCCAAGCGCTACTGCTGCCGATTTCGGACTCCGCGAGTGCCGCCGGCTGCTACGTTTTCACCGTCAGGAAGCTTGAGCGGCAATTTTCCATCGCGCCTACTTGGCGCGGGGTCGCGCGGCTGCTTTAATCATCGGAGCGGATGTCTAATCGTCGCATAAGGAAGGCCTAAGGGGGCGCCGCCGCAATGCTGACGGAATGGGTCAGCATGTGAAGCAAGCACCCAAGGTCCTCCAGATCCAGAGTAACCATGCGCCTTCCCGGAATGCCTGTGCTCGTCGGCCTCCTCGGCGCGAGCCTGCTCTTTGTCAGCCATCCGACACTTGCCCAGAATGCCGAACCGAAGGCGGACAAGCCGCCTGCCGCCGATAGCAAGGAAGCGCCGAAAAAAGTCGACGAATTCGCCGAAGCCGAGAAGGTCTTAGGCGGACCTGCCGCCAATCCGGAATGCCTTTGGCTCGGCCGGCGCGTGGTGAGCCTGCTCTGGCGCGACGACCTCGATACCGCGTTCCGTCACCTCGACCTCTACGATCGCTTTGGCTGCCCCTCCGGCCACATCCAGGCGACCTTCCGCTGCGTGGTGCGGCAGGGAAACATCGATCCGAAGGCGACGGATACCCTCAACAGCCGGGTGCACGGCTGCTGGATCAATCCGACGGCGGAGATGCAGGGAACGGCGGCGGTGCCGAGCGGCACCACCAACCGCTAATCTGTACAAACGTTCAGCTTCGCCTCCTCCAAGCCGTACGCGCGTTCACACTGCGCCGCTTAAAATCTTCCGGAACGATTTTGCCTCCGCACTGTTTGTTGCTTGAATTCGCCGCAACTGGCGACTACTTGCTAAAACGCCGCTCGCTAAGTACGTTACGAAACGTGCTTGGTTGAACCTAGGGGACGGGTTCGGGTCCCTGTTGCTTTGCCCCGCGTGGTTGCCGTTTTATGCGCACCGTCGCTGCCGTGGTGGCGCTCGTCGCTTGCGTGCATGCCGGCCTATGGACGCTGCTGCAACGGCAACAGGCGGTACCCAGCGTCGACCTACCGCTGGCGAGTATTTCCTACTCACCGTTCACCCGGTCGCAGCATCCCGATTACGGCGATCGGCCGACGGCCGACCAGATCCGCGCCGATCTGAAGATCTTAAGCCCCTACACCCACACCGTCCGCACCTATAGCGCGACCGGCGGCAGCGAGCTGGTGCCGGGCATCGCCGCCGAATTCGGGCTCAAGGTCACGCTCGGTATCTGGATCGACAAGAACGAGGCGCGCAACGAGCGCGAGATCCAATCCGCGATCGCGCTCGCGAAGCGCTACAACAACGTCAATGCCATCGTGGTGGGAAACGAGACGACGCTGCGCGCGGAGAAGTCGGTGCCCGAGCTCATGCGGCTGCTTGCGCGCGTGAAGCGACAAAGTCCGGTGCCGGTTACCACTGGCGAAATCTGGACCGTCTGGATCGAGCATCCCGAGCTTGCCTCGGCGGTCGACTTCATCGCTGCCCATATCCTGCCCTACTGGGACGGGTTTCCCGCCGAGCAGGCCGTCACCAAGACCATCGAGTTCTACAACAAGCTGCGCAACGCGCATCCCGGCAAGCGCATCGTGATCGCCGAGTTCGGCTGGCCGAGCGGCGGCTACAACATGCTGCAGGCCGATCCCGGCCGCATCGAGCAGGCCATGGTGCTGCGCGAATTCATCGCCCGCGCCGACGCCTACGGCATCGACTACAACATCGTCGAAGCATTCGATCAGCCCTGGAAGACCAACGAAGGCGGCGTGGGCATGTACTGGGGCATGTTCGATGCCGCGCGCCATGCCAAGTTCACCTGGACCGGGCTGGTGCAGGATCCCGACCACTGGAAGCTGGCCGGTCTTGCGGTGCTGCTCGGCCTGTTGCTGTCACTGCCGATCCTGGCGCGCAGCCGCATCGCCTTCGGCGAAGCGGCGACGCTTGCGGTTGCCGCCAACGCGGTCGGCGCCTGGTTCGCCACGGTATTTCAATTCTGGCAGACGCATTACTTCGTGTTCGGCGCCGCCTTCGCGCTCGCGTTTGGCGTCTTTCTCCTCGTCCCGCTGGTCGTCATTGCGCTCGCGCGCATCGAAGAGATCGCGGCGGTCGCCTTCGGCCGCGGCCCGCGCCGGTTGATCGCCGGGGCACTACCCGCCACCGAAGGGTTTGCGCCCAAAGTCTCGATCCATGTGCCGGCGCACCGCGAACCGCCGGAAATGCTCAAGGCCACGCTCGATGCCGTGGCGCGGCTCGACTATCCGAATTTCGAATGCGTGATCGTCATCAATAACACGCCCGATCCAGCATTCTGGCAGCCGATCGACGAGCATTGCCGCACGCTGGGCGAGCGCTTCAAATTCGTCAATGCGGACAATGTCACCGGCTACAAGGCCGGCGCGCTCCGCCTCGCGCTCGCGCACACGGCGCCCGACGCGGAGATCATCGGCATCATCGATGCCGATTACGCCGTGCATCCGGACTGGCTCAAACACCTGGTGCCGGCATTCGCCGATCCGAAGGTGGGGATGCTGCAGGCGCCGCAGGACCACCGCGACGGCGAGCGCTCGCTCATGCATCACGCCATGAACGGCGAGTATGCCGGCTTCTTCGACATCGGCATGGTTCAACGCAACGAGGCGAACGCGATCATCGTGCACGGCACGATGTGCCTCATTCGTCGTCAAGCGCTGCTCTCGGCCGGCGGCTGGTCGAGCGACACCATCGTCGAGGATTGCGATCTCGGGCTCGCCGTGCTCGAGCACGGTTGGCAAATTCATTACACCAACCGGCGCTATGGCCACGGCCTGCTGCCCGACACGTTCGAAGCCTACAAACGGCAGCGCTATCGCTGGGCCTATGGCGGGTTCCAAATCCTGCGCAAGCACTGGAGCTATCTGCTACCTCGGGCGCGCGGCCTTACGCGCGATCAGAAGCAGGAATTCGCGCTTGGCTGGCTCAATTGGCTCGGTGCGGAATCGATCGGGGTGGCGGTCACGCTGCTCAATCTGATCTGGGTGCCGGTGGTCGCCTTCGTCGGCATCGCCATTCCCGACAAAATTCTCACGGTGCCGATCCTGGTGGCATTCGTGATCGCGCTGTTACATTTCATCGCGCTCTATCGCCTGCGTGTCGGCATTCGCCTCGGTCAGATGACCGGCGCCGTTATCGCCGCCATGTCGGTGCAGTGGACGGTCGCGCGCGCGGTTGCCTGCGGCGTTTGGAAGGAAAGCATGCCGTTCATGCGCACCGCCAAGGGCGGGACGACGCGCAAGGGGCCGGATTTTCCGGCATTCTGGGAGGCGCTGGTCGCGGCACTGCTTCTGGTCGGCGCCGTGGTCGTGGTTTGGACCAATTACAAGCAGATCCGCGAAGTGAATATCTTCGCGCTGGTGCTGGTGGTGCAAAGCCTTCCGTTCCTGAGCGCCGTCGCGATGGCGGCGATCGAAGGCTCGCGCTTCAACGAATTCGCCTATTGGCGCAGCGTGGAAGCCAAGGTGGCGGAGACGCTGCCGCGGCCGACTGCGGTTGCCGAGTCGGAAATCAGTAATCAGAAATCAGCAATCGGTGGCCAGTAATCGGCACCTGTTTACTGATCACTGTCTTCTGTCACCCGGGCATCGCCGTTTCCACGAGCTTCACCCAATACGACGTCCCGAACGGGATCGCCTCGTCGTTGAAGTCGTAGGCGGGGTGATGCAGGCCGGCGCTGTCGCCGTTGCCGACGAAGATGAAGGCGCCCGGTCGCGCCTCCAGCATGAAGGAGAAATCCTCCGCACCCATGACAGGCGCGGCCTGATCGTCGACGCGCTCGCGCCCGGCCACTTCTCGCGCCACCGAAGCCGCGAATTCGGCTTGGCGATCGTGATTGCGCGTGACGGGGTAATCGCGCTTGTAGACCAGCTTGACCTTCGCCCCGTAGAGCTTGGCCGTCCCTTCCACCACTTCGCGGACGCGCTGCTCGAGAAGGTCGCGCACTTCGGGCGTGAGGCTGCGCGCCGTTCCGCTCAGCCGCGCCGTCTGCGGAATGATGTTGTCGGCACTGCCGGCGTGGAACTGGCAGATCGAGATCACAGCAGCGTCGAGCGGATCCACGTTGCGCGCGACGATCGACTGCAGCTGGTTGAGGATCTGCGATCCGACCAGGATGCTGTCGATGGAAATATGCGGACGCGCGGCGTGGCCGCCGCGCCCCTCGATGTCGATGTAGATGCGGTCAGCCGCCGCCATGATCGGGCCGGGCCGGATGGCGAACTGGCCCAGCGGCAAGCCGGGATAGTTGTGCATCCCGTACACTTCCTCGATGCGGAAGCGCTCCATCAACCCATCCCGGACCATCGCCTTGCCGCCGGCGCCGCCTTCCTCGGCCGGCTGGAAGATCACCACCGCGGTGCCGGCGAAGTTGCGCGTCTCCGCCAGATAGCGGCTGGCGCCGAGCAGCATGGCGGTGTGGCCGTCATGGCCGCAGGCGTGCATCTTGCCCGGGACGATCGACTTATACGGAACGTCATTGGCTTCCTGGATCGGCAGCGCGTCCATGTCGGCGCGCAACCCGATCACCCGGCCGCCGTCGCCTTTGCGGCCGCGGATCACCCCGACCACGCCGGTGCGGCCGATCCCGGTCACCACCTCGTCGCAACCGAATTGCCTGAGTTTTTCGGCCACGCTGCCGGCGGTGCGCTCGACGTCGTAGAGCAGCTCGGGATGGGCGTGAATGTCGCGCCGCCAGGCCGTGATCTCGCCATGCAGGTCGGCGACGCGATTGACGATCGGCATCGGTGCCTCCTTGCGCCATGGCGCGGCCTCGCATTGAACATATGTCGATTGCAGCGGCTTGGACAGGTCAAACCGGCGGCGCTGCGCGCTATTGACCGCACCAGTGCCGGCCCCTACACACGCGCAACCTGTCCCTGCGTGCGTCGCCCAAGGCGACGCCCGCCGCGTTCCGCGCATGGCATCGGGCCCGTAGCTCAGCGGTAGAGCACGTGACTTTTAATCACGGGGTCCTGGGTTCGATCCCCAGCGGGCTCACCAATAAATCAAAGACTTAGCAACGAGTGGTTTCAAATGAAACTTGCGTAGGTACGCTATAGGTACTCGCCTAAGTCCTACACTTATATATATTAGGTGCTGGGCCTGCGCATTAGCGACAGTCAGAGCCATTGGCTAAACGCTTAGGTCGGGCTTGCCGGGTAAGGGACGCCCACGGTGGGCTAGGCCGTGACCGGGCGATTCGCTTTGAGCTAGAGGCCGTTAGCTCCCACATAGCTACCACAATTAGCTTTGGGCTGAACTGTTAGTAGGAGGTTGGTTGCTTGGATGCATAAGTAGAAAGGGTTCTACGTCGGCATTAGCCTCGCTGAGGCAGTGAGACGTTTAGGTATTCCTACGGATGAAACACAGCCAAGGCAATACGGGTAAAGTGTTGTTAGATCAACGCATAGGAAAGGGGGAATGACATGCGGTTCATAGCTATCGTA
>Ga0306919_10000988_pt1 | contig 13287 bp, 10 predicted proteins | sample flu12Cox44000172_FD_203764 | JGI IMG/M metagenome (GOLD analysis project Ga0306919, IMG submission 203764) | Lab enrichment of tropical soil microbial communities from Luquillo Experimental Forest, Puerto Rico - flux4day.12C.oxic.44.000.172 (v2)... | ecosystem: Environmental > Terrestrial >... | reverse complement strand
GAGAACCGGCGACGGCCGCGCGGCCGGGCGGGCTAAAGAAGGCGCACTACTCGTCATAGGAATGACCGGAACGAAGGCCCATGCGAACCCGCTGGGCAATCCTGACGAATTGCGCTGTCTCGCGGATTTCCAGCGTGCGCTCGCGGGGAAGATCGCACTCTATGACATCGATGATGCGACCCGGACGCGGCGACATGACGACGATCCTGGTGGACAGGAATACCGCCTCCGGAATCGAATGGGTCACGAAGATCACGGTCTTTCCGGTCTTATCCCATAGACGCAGGAGCTGCTCGTTGAGATGGTCGCGGACAATCTCGTCGAGCGCACCGAAGGGCTCGTCCATGAGCAGCAGCGCGGGATCGAATGACAGCGCGCGCGCAATGGAAGCGCGCTGCTGCATTCCGCCCGAGAGCTGCCAGGGGAACTTGCGCTCGAATCCGGAAAGATTGACCAGCGCCAGGTAGCGCGTGGCGCGCTCGCGTCGCTCCCGGTGGGAATATCCCATCACCTCGAGCGGCAGCATCACGTTCTTCTCGATGGTCCGCCACGGATAGAGCGCCGGCGCCTGGAAGATGTAGCCGTATGCGCGCGTGAGCCGCGCTTGCCCCGCGCTCATGCCGTTGACCAGGAGCGCGCCGGCGCTCGGCTGCTCGAGGTCCGCAATCAGCCGCAGCAGCGTCGTCTTCCCGCAGCCGGACGGCCCGATGAAGGAGACGAACTCGCCCTCGGCGATTGCCAGATTCACCCCCGACAGCGCCGCGACCTCGCCGTCCGCTGCCTCATAGGTGAGCGAAACATCGCGCACATCCACCGCCAACGGACGAACGGCAGAGGATACCCTGGTCTCGCTTACGGCGCTTGCCGCCATGTGCATCGGCTTGACCACGCGGAAAAGCCCGCCGGAACGAGGCGGCCCCGCCACGCTGCTTTCGTCCCGATGCGTCGACAGTGGCATACCAACACCCATTGGGTCATATTCGCAAGCGCGGTCAGCGTTAGCGCGCCCAATGTTTGTTCAACCCGGCGGGAAAAATAGGCATAGATAAACATGGCCACGCGCTATTTCGGCGAGCCCGTCAAGCGCAACGAGGATGAGCGGCTGCTCACCGGGCAGGCGTTGTTCGTGGATGACGTGGAGCTGCCCGGAATGCTTCATGCGGCGTTCCTGCGCAGCCACCTCGCGCATGGACGCATAGCGCGTGTCGACGCTGCGCCGGCGCTGCGCCGCGCAGGCGTCATTGCGGTCTATACCGCCAGGGATTTGGGTGAGTATTGGCAACCGGGACCGTTGCTGGTGCCGCCGCCGCCGATCGCCGGCATTACCTTCAACCAGCGCACGCAGGTGCCGCTGGCGAAGGACAAGGTGCGCCACGTCGGCGAGCCGATCGCGGTCGTGATTGCGCAGAGCCGCTATCTCGCCGAGGATGCGCTCGTCGACATCGTGATCGAGATTGAGCCGCTGCCGGCCGTCGTCGATCTCGAAAGCGCGCTCGCCGCCGGATCTGCGCTCGTCCATGATGATGTGGGCTCGAACGTCGCGGCGCATGTTCGGCAGACAAAAGGCAACTATGCCGCCGCGGTTGCCGGCGCCGATCGCGTCATCCGATGCCGCCTGCGTTACGATCACGGCATCTCCTCGCCGATGGAAACGCGCGGCGTGGTCGCGCAGTGGGATCCACGCGCCAATTCGCTGACCGTATGGGATACCACGCAGGCGCCGGTGTTCATCCGCAACGGGCTTGCCGGCATGCTGGGCCTGGGCGAGCGCCAGGTGCGCGTGATTGCGCCGTTTGTAGGCGGCGGGTTCGGCCCCAAGATCATGATGTTCTACCCGGAGGAGGTCCTGCTGCCGTGGGCCGCGATCAAGCTGCGCCGGCCGATCAAGTGGATCGAGGACCGCCGCGAGCATTTCGTTGCCACCACCCACGAGCGCGGCCAGATTCATAACGCCGAGATCGCGCTCACCCGCGACGGAAGGGTACTCGGAATCAAAGATATCTTTCTGCATGATACCGGGGCCTACGACCCGTATGGGCTCACGGTACCGATCAACAGCCAATGCACGCTGCTCGGGCCCTATGACGTGCCGAGCTACGACAGCACCTTTACCGCGGTATTCACGAGCTTGCCGATCGTCACGCCCTATCGCGGGGCCGGCCGCCAGCATGGCGTGTTCGTCATCGAGCGGCTCATGGATTTCGCCGCGCGCGAGCTTGGCATCGACCGCGTCGAGATCCGGCGCCGCAACCTGATCGCGCCCGACGCGTTTCCGTACAACAACGAGATCATCTATCAGGATTTTGCGCCTCTCGAATACGACAGCGGCAACTACGAAGCTGCGCTCGACCGGGCGCTCGCGCTGATTGATTACCGGCGCTTCATCGCGGACGAGCAGCCGCGGCTGCGCGCCCAGGGACGCCGCCTCGGCATTGCAGTCGCGTGCTACGTCGAGGGAACAGGCATCGGTCCCTACGAAGGGGCGAAAGTGCAGGTGCAGGCGAACGGCAAGGTCAGCGTCGTGACGGGCATCGGCACCCAGGGGCAAGGCCATTTCACCAGCCTGGCGCAGATCGCTGCCGATCGGCTCGGTGTCGATGTCCGCGATGTCGATGTGGTAACCGGCGACACGGATCAATTTTACTGGGGCGCCGGCACCTTCGCGAGCCGCGGCGCCGTGGTTGCCGGCAATGCGGTGAACGAGGCGGCCAAGGTGGTGCGCCAAAAAATCCTGCACACCGCCGCCGAGCATTTCGAATGTGCCGAGGACGATCTCGAGATCGAGAACGGCCAGGTCTCAATCGTCGGGGTGCCCGGAAAGTCGGTCCGCCTCGGCGAGCTTGCGATGCGCGCCAATCCGATGCGCGGGGCGGTGCGCCCCGGCACCGAGCCCGGCCTCGAATCCACGCAATATTTCGGCCCGCCAAGCGGCGCGACCGCAAACGGCGTCCATGCCATGCTGGTCGAGGTCGACCCCGAAACGCTGACGCTGCAGATCCTCAAATATGTTGTCGTGCACGACTGCGGCACGGTCATCAACCCATTGATCCTGGCCGGTCAGATCCATGGCGGGGTGGCGCAGGGGATAGGAAACGCGTTCTTTGAGCGGCTCGTGTTCGACGACCAGGGGCAGCTGCGCAATGCGTCGCTTGCGGACTACCTCTTGCCGAGCTCGCTCGACGTCCCGCGCATGGAGCTCGCCCACACCGTGACCGCCTCGCCGCTCAACCCGCTCGGCATCAAGGGCGCGGGCGAGGCCGGCGCCATTCCGGTCGGGCCCTTGTTTGCGCAGGCGATCGAGGATGCACTCGATCTTGCCGCGAAGCATGAAAGGCTGTGCGAGATTCCGCTCAGTCCGCAGCGCCTGTGGGAGCTGATCGGGCAAGGCTAGGGACGCGGATGTTTCATTCCGTCATTCCGGAGCCGACCATATGTCGTATTGCGTCGCTCACAGAAATCACTCTGCCAGCGCGATTACTCTGGCCGGACTCGCATCGCCACCTTTGATCCTGAGAGGGGCGGCTATGAGTACAAACCTGCCCTTGCCGATCTGGGAAAGATTGGTCACGAACTGAATCATTGGAATGCCCTTCTCGAGCAGAGCGAGGTGGTTTGCAACCCACACTTCGCCTGGATCAAGCTTGACCCCCCTCCAGATCGCTTTCTCCGGAAAGACATCCATGGCAACCGCGGAGACGTTCTTCTTCGCCATCAGCTCGCCGACGCCGGCTTCGAGATAAGGCATCTGCTCCCAGAATTCGGGCTTGCCCCACGTCTTCTCCGTCCAACCCGTATGAATTACGGGTATGAGATTGGGACCAAACTCCACCCCAGTGTCGAGAATGTCCTTCACAGAGACCGTTGAATTAGGCCCCTTGTTCGGCAAATCGATCAGCACCGCCTCCTTCGCAACCTGCTCCAGGGGCACCTGGTCGACCGGCCGCCCCTTATCGATCATGTGCCGAGGGGCGTCGATGTGGGTGCCGTTGTGCACAAGGATTGAGAGAATCGAGATCATCGAGCGGCCGTTGACCGCCAAATTATTGCTCAGCGTCATTCCTTCCGCCCGCAACAGCTCTTTTTGAGCCTCGGTAATGGCTGCAATTACGGTCACGCTGGAGGGATTCTCGGCATAGGACTTAAGCCCGGGAATTCCTGGCATGTTGCTTTCGATCGGCAGGGTGAGATCGACCACCCGGGTGTATTTCAGCTGAACAGGTGACTGCGCCGAGACGCTCGATGCTGCTGCTAGCATGCACACCGCAACGGTGAAAAAGGCGAAGCTTCCTGCGTGCGGCATGTTCGGGCTCCTCTGTTCAAGCGTGATTGCGGGAATCGGCGCGACCAAGCTCCAGCCCCGCGGCCACGATGGCTTTCACGATAGCGGCATAACCGGTGCAGCGGCAAATGTGACCGCTGAGCTGGTTTCTGACCACTTCGGCATCCGGTCTCGCGATCCGCAACAGAATGTCGCGCGCCATCATCAACATTCCCGGCGTGCAAAAACCGCATTGCAGCGCATGATTTTCGTGGAATTGCCGGCGCAGGACTTCCATTGTCCGGTCATTCTCCAGACCTTCGAGGGTTTGTACCGATTGCCCCTGACACATGACCGCAAGACGCAGACACGAGCGTGTGGCTTCCCCATCCACGGCAACCGTGCAAGCGCCGCACGCCCCGTGCTCACACCCGAGATGAGTGGCGGTGAGGCGACAGCGCTCGCGCAGGAAATCCGCGAGAGTCTCCCGCGGCTCGACATCGCAGGTGATCTGGGCGCCGTTCAATTCCAGTTCCAGAAAGATCATCGGGCTTGCATCTCCCGCACGGCGCGCAAGACGGTCGATGCATGCAGACGCATCAAATAGGGATCGTCGCGAGGGATGAGTGGCGCCACATCCTGGGCGACGGCCGCGCGGAGCGGCTCTTCAGCGGTCTCTCCGGCTCTGATGCATTCGGCAATCCTGGGAAGCGAATATGGGCGGCCAGCGGCGGCGGCGAGCACGACGGATACCGGCCCGCCACGCCCGTACGCGACAGCGAATGCGATCGAGCTCGCAAACGCCCCGCTCTTTCGCACCACCTTGAAGAATCCCCAACGCAGCGACGTATCGGGACGCGGCACTTCGAATCCCAGTATGATCTCGTCAGGGTTGAGTGAAGTCGAATATTGTCCGCGGATGAACGCGTCAACCGGCTCAGAGCGGGCGCCTTGCAAGCCTGAGATTCGCACCGTAGCTCCCAGCGCCATCAAGCAGCCCGACCAATCGGCGGCAGGATCAGCAAGCGCCATGCTGCCGCCGATCGTGCCATAATTGCGAATCGCTCGATAGGAAATCCGGGATGCGACCTTCTGCATCAGCCCGCCGAAGCCGTCTGGCAGCTTGCCGTCCTCGATGGCGGCATGCGTGGTCAGCGCGCCGATCCGAATCATGCCCGCTGTTGCGGTAACCTCCCTGAGCTCCTGCAACCCTCCGAGATCGACCAGCAGATCGGGCAGAGCGACCCGCAGATTGAGCATCGGGAGGAGCGATTGGCCGCCGGCGATGGCGACCGCACCGGGCCCCGCCAGTGATGCGCCGGCTTCGGCGACCGTCTTGGGAGCGACGTAGTCAAATGGTGCCGCTTTCATGCAGTGGAAGCTTTCGCCCGTCGCGCGCGTTCGATCGCCTCGGAAACCCGGCGCGGGGTAAGCGGCGTCTCATCGAAGCTCGCGCGAATGTCGCGAAATGCATCGGCAACCGCATTGGCGATCGCGGCCGGGGGCGCAATGGCGCCTCCTTCGCCAAGACCTTTCACGCCGTACTCCGTCGTCAATGCAGGCGTTACCAGATGAGCGATGCGCACGGCAGGAATTTCCGCCGCACAAGGCACCATATAGTCCGCGAAGGTGGTGGCGAGCGGTTGCCCGTGATTGTCGTAAGGAATCTCTTCATAGAGCGCGGTGCCGATCCCTTGCGCAATACCGCCCTGGACCTGCCCATCGACGATCATCGGATTGATCATCGTGCCGCAGTCTTCAGACACCACATAGTCGAGTATTTCAATCGTTCCATTGTCGGGCTCCACCGCAAGGACGACCGCGTGCGTCCCGTACGCGAACACGCCTCCGGAATCCGTCGGCTCGTATGTGGCGACCGTTTCCAAGAGCGGATCCATGCCCGCCGGCAGATGGTCCGGACGTGCATTGGCCGCGAAAGCAATCTCCGCAATGCTGACCTTGGCGGAGGGACCGTGGACCATTCCACCCTCGACACGGGTGTCAGCAGCATCGGCCTGCAATAGATGCGCGCCGATGCGGCGAATCTTTTCCGCCAGCGCGCGCGAAGCTTTGCCCACGGCGCCTCCGGCAAACACGATCGATCTCGAAGCAAAAGTGCCAAATCCATATGGCCCCACGGCCGTGTCGCCGTATCGAACCGAGATTTGACCAGGATCGATCCCGAGCTCTTGCGCGGCTATCTGCGCGAGCGAGGTCTCGTGTCCCTGGCCGTGATTGTGCACGCCGACATAGATGAGAACGCCGCCGTCCGGCAGCATGCGGACATTTGCCGACTCGTAGCCTGGTATCACGCGGAACTTGCGCTTCATGAATTCCGCCGTGCCGTGACCGCTTTGCTCGGTGTAAAACGCAAACCCCACGCCTATCCTGCGTCCATCAGGCTCGCCGGCTGCCTGCCTCTTGCGGATGGCCGGCAAATCGATCTTGTCGCGCGCGATATCGAGCGACGCGACATAATCTCCGGTATCAAGTTTCATGCCTGCCGCAGTCCGGTACGGGAGCTCCGAAGCGGTCACGATGTTCTGCCGCCGCAGATCGAATGGCTCGCGTTTGAGCTCGCGTGCGACCTCGTCCACCAGGCGTTCGAGTGCAAAGGTTGCTCCCGGCCGCGCCACTCCTCGATAGGGGCCCATTGGAGCTTTGTTGGTGGCAACGGTATGGGCATTGAGCCTCAGATGGCGCATGCGATACGGCCCGGTCAGATTGCGGGACGCCATGCTTGCTTCCTGAAAGGCGCCCGTGGGCCATAGGGCGTAGGCCCCGGCATCGATGTAGATATCGCCTTCGATTCCCAGAAGGGTTCCGTCGCGCTCGGCCGAGATGATGAGATCGTAGGTATGATCGCGTGCGTGGACCGACGCGAGCAGATGCTCCCGTCGGTCCTCGATCCACCGTACCGGATGCCTGACTTTGAGCGCGATTGCAGCAACCGCAACATCTTCCGGCATGATGCGATTTTTTCCGCCAAAACCGCCGCCGACATCCGGAGCAATGACGCGAACCTTTTGTTCGGGGAGCCCGAGCATCCGCGAAAGCGCGAGCCGCTTGACCTGGCCGCCCTGCGTCGACAGGTAGACGACGAGCTCGTCGAGCCGATAGTCCCAGTAAGCGAGCACGCCACGTCCTTCCAGCGAAACCGTCGCCTGGCGGTTGAGCCGCAGCTTGCGGCGCAGCCGGATCGACGCCGAGGCCAGCGAGTCCGGATTTCCCTCCACCACCGTTGTGCTGAGGTACGCGTTGTTCGGCCATTCATCGAACACCCGTGGGCTGCCCGCGCGCATCGCCGCAACGGCATCGACGACAGCAGGCAGCTCCTCCAGCTCGACTTTGACCCTGTCGGCCAGATCCTCCGCTTGCGCCCGTGTCGGCATCATGCAGGCCGCAATCGTCTGGCCGACGTAGCGAACGCGGCCGTCGGCCAACGGAGGGTACGGGCTGTGGCGATGCGCGGCGAGCTCGGGTCCCGCCTCGAGGATGCTGATGGGGCCGATATCCGCCAACGTGAACACACGCCCGGCTGACTCCGGCGGCTTGATCACGTGTCGCACGTTGCCGTGCGCCATCTGGCTGCGCACGAAAGCGATTTCGTGGAGACCGGGCATGCCTATGTCGGCGATAAACATCGCCCGACCGTGGAGATGACGTGCATCTTCCTTGCGCAGCAAGCTGGCGCCGATCCAGCCTCCGGCCTGATTGTGCTCGGTCATCGGCCCGCGTACCTATACACCGGCTGGATAGCGTATGCGAGCACAGGGAAGGAGGCCGCCATGTCCGGTCTTGGAGGCGCGCAAGGGGTTTACAGAGCGGCTCTGGCGCTGGTGATATTTCTTCTTCCTGTCATCCCATCGGGAGCGGAGACGTGGCCGCAACGCCCGGTCAAGTTCATCGTCACCCTTGGAGCCGGCAGTGGCGTAGATTTCGGCACCCGCCTGCTTGGTGATCGCGCCAGCAAGCGTTGGGGTCAGCCTGTGGTAATCGAGAATCGGCCCGGTGGCGATGCTCTGGTGGCCGTCAGCGCCGTCATCAGCGCAAACGATGATCACGTCCTGCTCGCCTCTCCTACCTCCGCGCTCACCGCGCACCCTTACGTTTTGCAACAGATGCCTTACAAGGACAGCGATCTTCTGCCAATCGCGAGAGGCTGGAACACCGTTATCGTCATCGCCGTTCCTGCTTCGCTGGAAGTCAGCACGATGCGCGATTTGGCTGCCATGACGCGGGCGAATCCGGGAAAGCTCAACTGGGCCGGCACGACGGGTGCGATCGACTTTCTGTTCGCGGGCTTCCTCAAGAAAAACAATCTTGACATGGCGCGCGTGCCTTATCGCAATCCGCAGGATGCAGCCAACGACCTTTCCACGGGACGAGTTCAGGTTGCCGAGGCATCGTTGGCAACGTTGCGTCCACAGCTGCAGGCGGGAAGCATCAAGCTGCTTGCGTCGACCAACAGCATTCGGCCGCCGACCCATCCCGAGACGCCTACCGTCAATGAGGCCGGCTATCCGGAGCTTGCGCTCGATGGCCTGGTTGGCTTCTTTGGTCCCCGGGACATGGCTGCGGAGCTTATTGCACGTATCGCCGAGGACATACGCGCCATCGTCCAGGAACCGGATTTTGGGGAAAAGCTGAGCCCGACCGGCCAGATTGCGAATGCGGGCGGGCCGAGTGAATTCGCAGCCGCGATGCAGGAACAACGCGACCGACTGGCCATCGCCGCCAAGGAGCTGGGCCTGAAGGCGGCGGCCCACTGATCAGGACTGCGCGGTATTCGCCTGACAGAGCTGCCGCTCAACCCCGAAACCGTTCTTTGCGCAGTTCGGAGCAAAAGCGGAAAGCCCTGGAGGACGCATAAGCGACGGACTGTATCCGCCATGACCAGCTTGCCGAGAGTGGGATTGATTCTTACGGGCGGAACGATCGATTCGGTCGGTACCGATCGTCTGGATCTGGCTTGGTACATCGAGGCGAACAAGCGACTTGCTGAGGGCGAGCTCTTGAGCCAGCTCCCGGAGCTCAAGAGAATCGCCAGGGTTCAGGAAATACCGTTTCGGCGCCTGCCCAGCCAGGCGCTGGTCGACAAGGATTGGCTCGATCTGCTGCGCAAGATCCAGTCGATCTTCGATAATGACGAAGCGGATGGCATCGTCATCACCCATGGTACCAATACGCTGGAAGAGACCGCCTATTTCCTCAACCTGACGCTCAAGACCGATAAGCCGGTCGTGATCGTCGGCTCGATGCGGCCATCCTCGGCGATGAGCGCGGATGGCTACCTCAACGTGCTCAATGCCGTCCGGGTTGCCGCCGATCCGCAGTCGCGCGGCCGCGGCTGTCTCGTGGTGATGAATGACACCATCTTCAACGGCCGGGACGTCACCAAGAACTCGACTTATCGTGTCGAGGCCTTCCAGTCACGCGATCTGGGACCGCTCGGCTTTGCGGATGCGGACGGCAAGGTCGTTTACTACCATCAGCCGGTGAGGAAGCACACAATCCACACGGAGTTCGACGTGCGTGAGATGACATCCCTGCCGCGGGTCGACATCGTTCTCTCCTACGTCAATGCCGATGGCGTCATGATCGAAGCGGCAGCGAGGGCGGGCGCCAGGGGTGTTGTGAGCGCCGCGACCGGGGCGGGCCGCCCGACGCCCGCTCAGGATGCTGCCTTTGACAAGGCGCATCAGGAAAGCGGCATGCTGATGTGCCTGTGCAGCCGAGTGGCGGCCGGCCGCGTGGTGCGAAGCCCGGGACTCAAGCGCAAGGGCTTTGTCGCCAGCGGCAATCTGCCGCCCTGGAAGGCGCGCATCCTGCTCTCGCTCGCGCTCTCCAGGACCACGGATGCCGATGACATTCAACGGATGTTCGACGTCTACTGATCCATCGAGGCCCCCCAGGCCGCCAGATAAGGGAGGATGTCATGAAAGCGGATTTGGTCGTGAAGAAGGGGACGATCGTGACGCCCGAGGCCACCCTCAAGGGCGGCGTCGCCATCAACGACGGCAAGATCGTCGCAATCGGCGCCGACGATACATTGCCGGAGGGCAACCGGACGATCGATGCTTCCAATCTCCACATCCTGCCCGGCCTGATCGACGCGCACGTGCACTTCCGCGATCCCGGGGTCACGCACAAGGAGGACTTCTCGACCGGATCGACCGCGGCAGTCTGCGGGGGCATCACGACCGTCATCGACATGCCGAACCAGATTCCACCGACCGAAAATGCCGAGCAGATCGGCGTGAAGAAGAAGATCGCCGAATCCAAATCGCTGTGCGACTTCGCCGTGCTCGGCGTCATCCATCAGACCAATGCCGATGACATCCTCCCCATGGCCCGGGCGGGAGCCATCGGCTACAAAATTTTCTTCGGCGAGACGATCGGGAACCTGCCGTTCCCCGATGATGGAATGTGCCAGATCGTATTTCCCAACATCACCAAGTCCGGGGTGCCGCTTTGCGTCCACGCCGAGAACCGGCAAATCCAGCACTTCTGGACCAACAAGCTCAAAGCCGAAGGGAAGAATGACCCGATCTACTGGGAGTCGTCTCGGCCCTGGCTATGCGAGGCGGAATCGATCGCCCACGTCATGTTCCTGGCCGAGACCTTCGGCACCAAGCTGCACATTGTTCACGCCTCGACCAGGCAGGCGGTCGAGATGGTGCGCGACGCCAAGGCGCGCGGCTTGCGTTTCACCGCGGAAACGCAACCGCATTATTTGCTGCGGGTCGACACCGACATGAAGGACGTTGGGCCGCTTTTGAAGATGAATCCGCCGGTGCGCAGCAAGGACCATCAGGACGCGTTGTGGCAGGGCCTTCTCGAAGGCTCAGTCGACATGATTGCGACCGACCATTCGCCGCACACGCTCGAGGAAAAGGGCTGTGACATCAACGGCAAGATGCTCAAGCCCGCGATCTGGGAGTGCATCTCCGGCTTCTGCGGCGTCGAAACCAACGTTCCGCTGCTGCTGACGCAGGTGAACAAGGGCCGCATGACGCTCAACCATTACGTCAAGGTGCAGAGCGAGAACGTCGCCAAGGTCTGGCAGATGTACCCGAAGAAAGGCACGATCAGGCTCGGGTCCGACGGCGATCTCACCATCGTAGATATGAACAAGGAAGGGACGATCGACCCGAACAAGCTTCACAGCAAGAACCACCCGACACCGTGGGGCGGCTGGAAGGTGAAGGGCATGCCGGTTTACACCGTCGTGCGAGGCCACGTGCAGATGAAGGACGGCAATCCGGCCGGCGGGGTCATCGGCAGGATGCAGACGCCGATCATCAACTAGGGGAGTGATGAGACTGCGGATGCCGAGCGCCGATTGCGGCTTGCAACCGGCAAGGAAACAACCCACCTTTCAAGGCATGATGACGCCGGGCGCGACAAGGACGGATACCAAAGCCTCGGTCATTATCCTCACCGGCTTTCTCGGCTCGGGCAAGACTACGCTGCTCAATCGCATCCTGACCGCCGAGCATGGTCGGCGCGTCGCCGTGATCGTCAACGAATTCGGTGAGGTCGGCATCGACCATCACCTGCTGCTCGCCTCCAATCAGGAGGTGGTGCAGATGAACAACGGCTGCGTCTGCTGCACGGTACGCGGCGATCTGGTGCGCAGCTTCTTCCAGCTCACGGAGCACCGCGACAAGTTCGATACCGTGGTGATCGAGACCACCGGTCTCGCCGAGCCGGCACCGGTAGCGCAGAGCATTTATGCCGACGAGCGCATCAGGAGCCAGTTCACGCTCGCCGGCGTCGTGACTGTAGTCGATTCCAAATACATCTCCATGCGGCTCGAGGAATCGGCAGAAGCTTGCGAGCAAATCTCTTTCGCCGATCTGATCGTGCTCAACAAGACCGATCTCTCCACGCCGGAGGGATTGGACGACACCGAGCGGCAGATCCGGCTGCTCAACAAGGTCGCGAAGATCCATCGCACCAGGAATTCCGACATGGACCTCGCGGCGATTTTCGATATGGGCGGTATTGATTTTTTCCCCGAGCTCGAGCAGCCCGGCAGCGAGCATGACGCTCACGTCGATTCGCATCACGGTATTGCTCATCATCACGGCCGCCACCGCCATAACCATCTGCGGGACATCGAGACCGTCTGCATCGAGCAGCCCGGTGAGATCGATGCCCTCAAGCTGAGCATCTGGTTCCGCTCGGTCATCGCGGAGCTCGGGGACAGGATCCTGCGCATGAAAGGGATCCTCAACCTCAAGGGCGACAACGACCAATTTCTGTTGCAGGGCGTGCATTGGGATTTCGAAGGCCGACCGGGTCGTGCCTGGACCGTCAGCGAGGAGCGGATCAACCGGCTGGTCTTCATCGGCCGCCGGCTCGATCGCGAGAAAATCGGCAGAGGCTTCGCCGGTTGCTACTTCAGCGCCGCCTCGCGCGACCCGGCGACCGAGGCCGACCCGTTTGGCCGCTATATCGAAATCTCACCCTACACTCTCGAGCAAATCCGCTACTGGATGCGGCAAAACTTCAACTTTCCGAAAGAGGTGCCCATCTTCATCAAGGAAGTGCCTTGCGTGAAGGACAAGTGCCCGCCGATTGAAACAGCAATCATGGCGATGGAAAAGAACGCGCCGCCGCGGGCATTCAAGATCCAAAAGCCGATCAATGAGATTACATTCGATCATGTTTACAACTTGATTGAAAATCCAATGCCCTGCTGCTGATAGCTGCACTGCTGCCGAATCCCGCCGGTACGCAATCGCATCGGTTGGCATTACTGCGTCATGGCATTGCGTGGCGGGGTGTCGCGCACCTTTGACTGGGGTCCACAGGGAGGGTGCAGCGGGCACGATCGCCGGTAATTGCGCCCTCTCCCCTTGCGGGAGAGGGCAGCGAGAAGACCACAGCGGGCTCGCATGGGTGAGGGGTTCGCCTCTTTATGGTCGCCCTCACCCATTCCTTTCTATTGCACCTTAGGAGCTGCCCTCTCCCGCAAGGGGAGAGCGACTGTCTTGTTTGTCAAGCGGGTTGCCATGGCC
>Ga0306919_10000987_pt1 | contig 13301 bp, 15 predicted proteins | sample flu12Cox44000172_FD_203764 | JGI IMG/M metagenome (GOLD analysis project Ga0306919, IMG submission 203764) | Lab enrichment of tropical soil microbial communities from Luquillo Experimental Forest, Puerto Rico - flux4day.12C.oxic.44.000.172 (v2)... | ecosystem: Environmental > Terrestrial >... | reverse complement strand
CCATAGAATCTTCCAGTACGCGGGCGCGGTAAGTCTGGTTGTCGCCCCTTTTTTGCGGCCCGGTTGGTCGGCTCAGCACGCCGGAGCGGGTGCCGCGGTTGAGCTCGTTTGGCCTGCCTCGATTTTGTGCCCTCGCGCACGAGCGGAATGAAATCGAGTGTGCGAGAGCTGCTTCGGTTTTCCGCTGTCGGCGCTCCCGAGGCCGCCCTAGCCTTCATTCGCCTGCGGGATCGCCGCAGTCGCGCGCGATGGCGTGGTTTGATGAGCTGCGTGCCTCGCGCCGTCAGCTCGCGCTTCATGCGGCGGCAAATCGGACGGACAATTCCGGGCGCACTCGCCTCGGCCGCTGACCTTGTTGCGGGCAAATGTGGTTCCTGATCATCGATATCGATCAGCTATTCTTCAGAGGATCCGAATTACGAGGAAGGTCACGATGGCGACACCAACTGAGGCTCAGTCCAGCGCCAACTCGCCAAGCTTCGGCGTGCGAGAGCGCGCCACTCGGTTCTGCCGCAGTTTCGGGCTGCGCGTGCCGATACTGCAAGCGCCGATGGCCGGCGCCTGCCCCGCCAGCCTCGCAAGCGCGGTGGCAAATGCCGGCGGCATGGGCGGCCTCGGGGCACTGATGACACCCCCAGACGGGATCACCGATTGGGCCCGAGAGTTCCGGGGCCAGAGCAATGGTGGATTTCAAATCAACCTGTGGATCCCGGACCCGCCTCCGGCTCGCGATCCCGAGCATGAGCGCGAGGTGCGAGAGTTTCTCGGAAAATGGGGCCCGCCTGTGCCAGCGGAAGCCAGCGATGCCGCACCGCTCGACTTTGCCGCGCAATGCGAAGCGCTACTCGCTGCGGCACCGCGCGTCGTCTCGTCGATTATGGGGCTCTTTCCGGACGAATTCATCGCCGAGATCAAGGCCCGCGGCAGCGCCTGGTTCGCCTGCGCTACGACGCTCGATGAAGCCCGTGCGGCCGTAGCAGCGGGTGCGGACGCCATCGTTGCGCAAGGTTCGGAGGCCGGCGGCCACCGCGGTGCGTTTGATGCCGCCGCTGCCGAGCGTCAATCCGTGGGGCTGTTCGCTCTCTTACCGCGGTTTGCGGACAATTTGTCAGTGCCGATTATCGCGACCGGCGGGATCGGTGATGCTCGGGGGATCGCCGCAGCCTTGACCTTGGGCGCTAGTGCGGTACAGATCGGCACCGCCTTTCTACGCTGCCCCGAAGCTGGCACCAATCCGGCCTGGGCCGATGCCCTCGCCGAACTGGAGCCGGAAGCGACAATGCCGACGCGAGCGTTCTCTGGTCGCCTCGGCCGCGCAATCGCCACCGATTATGTGCGCGCTGCTGCCGCTCACGGCGCGCCGCCGCCGGCACCCTACCCGGTTCAGAGAGCGCTGACGGCAGCGATGCGCGACGCGGGTGGCGCTTCGCGTGATGTCCATCGAATGCAAGCCTGGGCCGGCCAGTCGGCGGCATTGGCGCGGGCGGAACCCGTCGGCCAACTCGTGCTTCGCCTCTGGCAGGAGGCGCAAGCCTTGCTGCCGGCCGGTTAGACGGATGATCCGGTGCGCGCGCGTCCGAAGCTTTATCGCGACGCGGGTTGACAGCAATTGGCTGCCTGCCGCGAATGGCAAATTCGCGGGGTCCTAACCAGCTGCTTCAATCGGCAACGCGTCATTGCCATTGCCACGCAAATGGGTTGAGGCCGTCGCGGGAGTGGGCGGTCTTGACGAGGAGATGCCCATCCAATATCGGGGCGCGACAGCGGACGTCCTTCCCCGGAGAAGCCGCCGATCCAGCCTTGGCAAGAGAGGCCTCCCATGCCGAACGATCCCTTCGTCGATGTCGCTGCACTCGCGTCGCTCGGTCCAATACGCTATCTCGACGCCCGCGATCAGGCGACGTTCGAGGGCCGCCACGCGCCCGGTGCGGTGCGCGTGCCGGTCGATGAATGGGATAAAGCCGCCAAAGCGGCCGGCGTAGGACTTGACAGCACCGCGTATTGGGATCGCGCGCTCGGGTCGCTCGGTGTCGATCCTTCGGCCGTCGCCGTGACCTATGATGGCGGCCAAATGACCAACGCGGCGCGCGTTTGGTTCATCCTGCAGTATTTTGGCGTCAAGGCCGTCATCCTGAATGGCGGATGGCCCGCGCTTTCCGCAGTCGCCGGACTGCCCGCGGGCGCCGGGCCTGCGCAAGGCCCTTTCCACGCCGTTCCCGGCTCAGGCTCCGTAGGCTTGATCGATCGCGAGACCCTCAAGCGTCAGCTCGACGGCGCTGCGCATGTGTTCGACACCCGTACGCGCGCCGAGTTCACCGGAGAGGACGCGCGCAACCGTGCGCGCAGCGGGCATCTCCCTGGTGCCCGCCACCTGTCCCATGTCGATTTGCTGGACAATGGCGTCGTTCGTCCGGCGCTGGCGCTGCGAAGCATGCTGGAGCGCGCAGGTTTCGGCCCGGGCGACCACATCGTCACCCATTGCGAAGGCGGCGGGAGAGCGGCGTTGGGCGCAGCCGCAGCCGTGCGCGCCGGATTTGACGACGTCCGGGTGTACTACCTCAGCTTCGCCGATTGGGTGCGCGACGAGAGTTGCCCGATCGTACGCGATTAGAACAACCGCTCCGAGTGATCTCGCCGAAGCCGCCCAGGGCTCTCCGGTTCACAATTCTTGATGGGGTGGACCCTGTTCCGATCGGAGGGGGTCGGCTCAGGGGATATCCATCCCGTTTGAGTTGCAGCAGTTCGTGGCACTGGTCACCGGTCTCGCGCTGGGAAGCGATGAATCGAACAGACTGCTCGGTGCGAAGTCGTCCTTGCTCCAGCCCGCCACCGCGGTCACACTCGCTCAAGCAGGAACCTTTGGGCGATCAACTTGAGCGGCCTTGCCGGAAGCGGCAGCTTGCCAGAAAACAGCGTACGCTCGATCACTGTGGCCTCCAATGGACCCCCAAGTCATGACCCTCAATGAGCTGATGCGACAGATTGAGGAAACGGAGCGGCTCATCGCCGTCTATCACGATGCCGATGAAGTGATCGTCGGCACCGAAGATCAGATCTATAGTAGGCGTGGGCTAATAAATCGAATTACCCTCACGGCGGCCGAGATTGGCGACCAGATCGTCAACATCCTCGAACGCCGGCTTGCGGCGATGCGGGTAGAGCTCCAAAAACTCGAAGGCCAAGGGGAAAGCCGATAATCGACCCTGGCCAATGTCGCTCGAGAAATTGCGGTCCGCGATTTTCCCCGCCTCAGTCGAGACGATAAAGCCGCCTCGCCGTACCGCTATAGAGGCCGAGTTTCTCAGTCGGCGAGCATCCGGCCGTGATGCGCTTGAACGCGTTCCACAGCGTCGCGTAGCCGGTTCCCATCTTGTCCACGGGGAAATTGCTCTCGAAATTGCACCGTCCGGCGCCGAATAACTCGATACAAGGTTCCACATAGGGCCGCCAGGCGGCTGCCCAGGCCGCAGAATTCGGCGGCTCTGCAAGCTCCCGAAAATTGAGCGCGGCGCCGCGGTTCAGCATGCCGCCGAGTTTGACGGAAACGTTCGGGCACGTGGCCAATTCCGCCATGTTGGCCCGCCGCGCGGCGTGGACTTCGTCCTTCTTGCCGGTATAGGCGCCGTAGCCCAGCACGCCGCCGACGTGGCACATCACGATGGTCGCTTGAGGCACCGCGCGCGCCAACGCGATCACATCGACGAGTTGCGGATGATAACACCAGGCGTCGAGCGCCAGCCCGTACGCGGCGAGCCGCGCCACCCCGGCGCGGACGTCGGGCCGCGCGTACATATGGGGCGCCGAGTCCGGCCGGCTATTACCGATGGTCGGGTCGGGATCGTAGCCGACCGAATACCGGATGCCTGAAAACCGGCCGCCGCCAGCGCGGATTAGTGCCTCGAGCACCGGCTCAACCCGATCGCCGAGCGCGAGATCGGCGAAACCGACGATGCCTTGCGCCACCTTGATTGGGCCGTAACCGCCACTTGCACTCATCGCGGCGATGCCGGCGACGAACTCGACCTCCCGACCGGGCGCATCTCGACCGGACCATCGGCACGATACATCGAGCGGCATTCTTCGAAGACAGTGGCGACTATGTTGTGGCCGCTATTGAGATCGGCGAGCAGTTCGGGCAGCAAGTAAGTCCAGCCGCCACGGTCCCATAGATGATGATGGGTATCGATGATTGGCAGTTCGGGTTCGAGGATGGATTCCTTCTCCTGTTTTGCGAGCCACCCATCGTCGGGCTTGCCGCTATGACTAAACCGGCCTGGTTGAATAGATTGCGCCATGGAGGATTCCTATTTTGCCGATATTGCCCGCATTCCGGGGGCCGTGATCCGGCTGTCTTCTCACTCTGATGCCGTAGCAAAGCTCTCACTCGTGACAGCAGAGTGCAAGCCGCGCTACGCGGATGCCAGCGGGTCGACAACGGAAGCTGCGTGGCGGTATCCAGACCCCCGGGAACCACCCGGCGGAGAGCGAGACCAACAAGTTCGAATGCAGTTTCCTCCAGCAGCGGGCGAGCGAACTGTGATCGCGTGCCTTCAGCCGATCGCGCGGCCCACCACCTTCCTGTCGGGGCGCCCGGCCAACGCGCGGTTGTTTGGTTGGCAAGCGGGGGCGGCGCCAATCCTCGCTTGCCGCCGAGGTCGATCTGCGCTTCGGTGCCGCTGTTGAACTGGGTATCTCCGATATCAGCCCGAGTAGCCGCCCGCCATGAAGACAGTCCTTTCTCATGCGAACCTGATCGACTGCGTCGAGCCCCAGGTACGGCCGGATAGCGCCGTGCTGATCGAGGATGGCCGCATCCGCGCCATCCTGCCAAGCGGAGAGGCGGGCAGCGCCGGCGACGCGCAGATGATCGATCTCAAAGGCGGGTATCTGATGCCCGGCCTCTGGGACGTGCATATCCATCCCGATTACCTGTCGCTCGACGAGATGCCGCTCGCCGATCAGGTGACCCTGTTCGGCCACCGGCTTGCGGCCGCGCTTACCGAATCCGGCATTGTCGGACTGCGCTGCGCCGGCGCCCATCACTTCATGGACGTCGCATGGAAGCGGGCCTTCGACTCCGGACAGCATGTCGGCCCTCGGCTGTTCGCCAGCGGTTATTTCCTGACCACCACGGGCGGACATTTCCTGACCTCGGGTCATGCGTTGGAGGTTGACGGTCCCTATGGTTGGGTGAAAGCCATCCGCGAGCAGATCAAGAACGGCGTCGACCATATCAAGCTTAACCCTCTCGGGCGGCATCATGGGGCCGGCATGGGACCTCCACACCCATTCGTTCCTGCTCGACGACGAGATCCGCGCTGCCTTCGAGATCTGCCGGAAGCGCGGCTTCAAGGTCATGGCGCATGCCACCAACCCGGATGCCGTGAAGAATGCGATCCGGCTCGGCGCCCACAGCATCGAGCATGGCTACATCATGGATGACGAGTGCATCGCGCTCCTGCTTGAGCACGATACGTGGTACGTGCCGACCCTCGCCATCAGCCATCTTACGGCCAGCCAGGCCACCAATCGGTTTGAAGCTGCCTGGGTTGCAGAGCGCGGGCTCTCGCATGCGCTATGTTGCCGTGCCGAGGCAGCCTCGGATGTGCACGCCACGTGGTTCCGCAAGGCGCTCGATGCCGGTGTACGAATGGCATTGGGCTCCGACATCCGGCCTCTCAAGGACGCCGCGCTGCTCGAGATGGGGCTGTGGGTCCGCGACGGCGCGACGCCGTGGCAGACGCTGGTAGCGACCACGCGCCATGGCGCTGCGGTGTGCGGCGTCGGCGCCGAACTGGGCACGGTGGAGGCGGGCAAGCTCGCCGACCTGATTGTGGTCGCCGCCAATCCGCTCGAGGACATCACCAATGTACGGCGCCTGCAGCTGGTCCTGAAAGAGGGCCGAGTCGTGTCGGACAAGCGGCATCTGAGTGGAGCGGTTCCATAACCGGAGGAAGTACGCTTTGGACCGCGCTGTTCTATAAAAGGCGTAGGCCGGAGAAAAAGTAGAGCCGAGCCGACTTGGACCGCTGCATCTTTCGCTCTCGTCATCGGCGGGCGGGCTGGTTTTTCGCTGATGTTCAGCCTGCTGTCTTTGTGCAGTAATATCCGACCGCCCGGTTCAGAGTAATCGGGTCAGGCCCAGCCGACCGCACGATGCGAGCTCCGGCTGCCCTAGAAAGGCTCCCGCCCTCACTTGATACAATTACTGCGTCACAGCTCCTTTTCGGCGAGCTCGCGGAACGCGTCAGCCACCGAGCGGGAACCTCCCAACGCGACCGAGGCGTATCAATGGCTTCCCACGGGGTCTTGCCGCACTGCATCTTGATTGGTCGTGCCCGCTGCCGCTGCCGCGATACCGGCCGGCGTACGCGATGGCGGTCGATGACATGTCGTTGTCGATCGCTGCCGGCGAGACGCTCGGGCTCGTCGGCGAGAGCGGCTGCGGCAAGTCCACCCTGGGCCGGTCGCTGCTGCGCTTGATCGATGCGGATGCGGGCAGCGTCGCGTTTGCCGGCAGTGATGTGAAGCGCCTAACGGGACGCACACTGCGCCGCTTTCGGCAGGGAGCGCAGATCATCTTTCAGAACGCCGATTCTTCGCTGAACTCGCGGCTGTCGGTCGATGAGGCGATCGCCCGGCCGCTGCGCTTGTTTGACGCCAGCGCGCCGGCCGAGCGCGACCGCCGGGTACTCGAAATCCTGGATATGGTGCAGCTACCATGCTCGTACCGCACCCGTTACCCCTTCCAGCTCAGCGGCGGGGAGCGGCAGCGCGCCGCGATCGCTCGGGCGCTCAAACGACCAGAGCCGTTAACGGTTATAGTGTGAGGCAGCAACGGGCCGCAGGTCTCCCGATCGATTGCGCGGCACATCGGCGGTCGGCCCGATGCCGCTCGTATAGGGGTGCATTGCGACATCCGCATCGTAATCCGGAGGCACCTGGTAGTACTCGACCCTCCGCGTGTAGTTTGGGCCGACCTTCTGACCGACGCCGCTCGTGTAGGGATGCATCGCAATGTCGGTCACATACTCCGGTGTCGCTTGATAATTCTCGACCCTCAATCTGCCGTTTGGACCTGGCTTCGGGCCGACGCCGCTCGTGTAGGGATGCGAATTGGGCGCAACGACTGAGACGTCCGGCAGCGCTACGCCGTCGCGCGTTGGGGTTGCATCGGACGGGAGAAGGGCCGCGATTGCACTGCCCGATAATTGGCGGGCGCCGCTCGGCACACCGGCATCCGAGGCCGCCGATTTGTCGCCGGTGCGAGGCAGCGGGTCTGCGTTCGCAACCATGGTGATGCCGACCAAGAGCGCCGCACCCAGGACGATCTGTTTAGCGGGATTGGGCATGTCATACCTCTGGCTTCCCCGAGGTTGCCCGTGGTGACCCAGCGGGACCTCGACCGGACCATTGTTTGCCACGACCAGCGGTCGAGCATTTGTCGCTGGCCGATGCGCGGACGCACAGCCTTTGTGATGCCTTCCGCTGCGAAGACTCGAGCTATCCGAACATCCCACTCGATGCCGGAGTTGTATGTGATCCGCTTCACAGATGACGTGAAAATATCTCTCCGGCCAGTTAGAGCCAGACCGCGTGCTGGATGATCACCGACGGAAAGTGATGGCGGCGATAGGAGATTTCATCCATCGCGCCAACCTACCCTCGGCCTCGCTTCCGGCTACCCGGTTAAAACTGGCAGAGCGTTTGCGGCTCCAAGCTCCGGAGCAGCTAAAAAATGCTCGACTTGCATCCAGGAACAGAAATTTCGAATCCAGTTCCCTCCAGGGAAGAGTCAGGCGAACTTCCCAACCGCGCTAGCGAGGCCCAATCCTTTCCATCTTCGCGCGCACCTCCAGCCGCAGAATCCTTTGCGTCCGGTTATGCGCTCGTGGGCTGAAGGTCCTCGAAGAGACTGGATGCGCTGTCGCCCAGGGCGGCTCCTTCCAGCGCGTTCACGACATCCTCAAAGCGGCCGTAACTCATCATTCTCTCGCGCCCTCCGATACGACGAAGCCCATCGCTTTGTGCAGGCGGCGGTAAGGGCGCGGATTTTATTCGGAGCGGCTTTGGCCAGCGCAGCGCGATCAATCCGATGGGCAAAGTGCCGGCCATCCAGCATGGTGATGTTGTGGTCACTGAAGCAGCAGCGATCTGCGCCTATCTTGCCGACGTGTTTCCAGAGGCTCACCTCGCGCCGCCGCCGAGTGATCGTTTGCGTGGACCGTATTGTCGCTGACTGTTCTTTGCCCCGGCTGTGAAGTTTATTCGGGAGCATTACCGCTTGCGGCGATCATCTAACCAAATCTTACGCCGTTTTAACTCGTAGACGGTCCGTCGATCACCCACTTTGGAATTGACGAAGGAGTATGACGAATGGATCGGTGCATAAAGGGTGGCGGCTACACTGTAGGTCTCCCTGGCCGCGGGCCGAGCGACCAACGGGTCAGGATGCTGATCATCATGCAGCAAGAAGGTGAAATCGCGTTTCAGCTTCACAGTCTGGCGCAATTGCAGTTCATCGGAGGAAGCGTGCAACTCGAAAGCCGGACGTACGAGGCCTAACGCCAATGGTAGCGACCCATGTGACTGCACCTGCGTCACCTCGCTGCCGTCGAACGAGACCAGCTTCAATCAGACCCCACGAAGGTGGTGCGACCAAGACCGATTGGCCAACGGAACACACGCGATGACAAGAATCATCGGGATTTCGGGTAGCCTGCGTCGCGGCTCCTACAACACAGCGCTCATTCGCGCCGCAACCCTGCGTCGATCTGGACGTGCAGTACGCCCCTGGCTGGTGCCTGGCACACCGCTAATGCTCGGCATTTTCGTCCGGCCAGGCCCGGGTTGAGGAGGCGGGCCGCGCTGTCGAACCTCTGTTTTCGCTCGAAGGCGGTACGGGGCTAAGAAAACGGAGTTCATGGCGCTGATCCCCGTCGCTCGGGATTGCCCGAGAGGACATCGCTCCTCGCGGCGTCTGGGTCAGGTGCACGAGAGGCGAACCCGTCCGCGAGGCCAAGAGTGCCGCTCATTCCGAATGCCATGTTGCTGCAGTGCCAGCCGGGCTGCACACGGCTAGTTCATGACCAAAAACGTCAAAGCCAATCGATCACCTGGGCGCTGGCGGTGCGGCACTCTGCGGCCGACTCATTGTGGGCCCTATGCTCGGCACCGTATTGCCGAGACTAAACATGCACGCGGCAAAAGCGTTGTCGTACTGGGCTTGAATCGACCTCTGGGCGTTGGAAGAGCCGAGCGCGCCTAGTCCGACGCCGCCGAGCGCGCCGCTCGCCGCACCAATTCCTGCACCGCTGCCGCCGCCAATCGCACCGCCCAAACCTGCACCGAGGGCCGTCGCGAGCGCCGCCGTACCGAGCCCGCGAAGATTGGCCCCCTGGGCTTGGTCTGCAACGGCCTGCTCGGCGAACTTCCGACACGTGCCCTGATCGTTTTGGAAACTTGCGAGCGATGTGTTCGGGCCCGGCATGACCTGAACAGTGGGTCCCATCGGCGTCTGCACGCAGGAACTGAGCGTCATTAACGTCAAAGCGGCAAAAGCACATGATTTGATCATTGCGTCATCCCTTCACACCGACGGTATAGCTTTAGGACTCCATGCGCGCGGTCTGTCCGAACTCGTCAATCCACGTCCGCAGCCGTCAATAGATGTCAGGCACGAAGCGCTGACTTGTTAGCTTCGGACGCTTGTAGCCGCTATCGGATTGGCGCGGAGGCAGCGCAATCTCGACGGGGTTCAGGTCATTGTAAGGGACTTGCGACAACAGATGAGCGATGCAATTGAGCCGGGCTTGTTTCTTATTGTCGGAGTTCGCCACGTACCACGGGCTCACCTTAGTGTCGGTTTGGGCGAACATAAGGTCTTTTGCCTGTGAATAATCGACCCAATGTCGGCGGGATTCTATGTCCATCGCGCTAAGCTTCCAGCGTTTTATCGGATTGCGCATGCGGTCTTGGAACCGTTTCTCCTGCTCCTCATCATTCACTGAAAACCAATATTTTACGAGGATGATGCCCGAGCGAACCAGCATTTCTTCGAAGAGGGGGCACGATCGCAGGAACTCCTGATATTCGTCCTCTGTGCAGAAGCCCATGACGCGCTCAACGCCGGCGCGGTTGTACCGGCTCAGGTTCGAACAGAACGATCTCACCGGCCGAGGGCGATTCCGCCACATATCGCTGGAAATACCATTGCCCGCGCTCTCTCTCGGTTGGAGTGGCGAGGGCGACGACGCGGCAGACGCGGGGATTCAGCGGGTCTGTAATGCGCTTGATGACGCCACCCTTGCCCGCTGCATCCCGCCCCTCGAAAATAACGCACGTCTTGAGACGGTTGTGCCTAACATACTCCTGTAACTTGATCAGTTCGATTTGGAGGTCTATGAGTTCCTCGACGTAGTTGTAATTCTCCGGGGGTTTGCGTGGTTCGGATCGGTCACCCACGATCCAGTACTGCTCGACTTTTGCGGTCTCCCTCGCTAACTCCATCACTTCCCCGCAAGCGTGTTGGTGTTTGTGCTTCTTCATCTTCATTTCAATCGTCCCCTTCTTATCGCGATGGGAGGGCAGGTTACCTTCCCGCGTGACAAACGGAACTCGCAGGTTACGCCGTTTGCTCAGGGTTCAACCAGACACTGCCTGTGGCATTGAGGAGGTGGAACCGCGCCCCGCTCGGCTTGAGCGGGACAGCATAATAGGCGAGCAAAGGAGTTCCCCGACCCGAGCCGCCGCGCCACCGTCACGACGAACATACCACAGCCGCTTAAGTTGACAATGCCGGTGGCAACGCGAGGTCGCGCCACCCCGCGCCCCGGAAGCGATTTCGCCCACCCAGATCTTGATTCAACAGGTATGGGAGGCCGAGGCAGCGCCGAGCGTCTCAAAACGCCAACCCGCGCGCAAGCCGCTCAGGCGTACTGCGCGGGACCCACCTTCCGATGCCGGATCTCTGCCACTGCCGTGCCGCAACGCTGAATCGGTTTCGGGTCGCCGGGGTCGCGAGACCGTTCCGGTCGGCTAGCGCCTTTGGCGGCGCCTCGCGCGACGGCCGGCAACGCGGGGAATGTCGGGTACTTCGGCTTACCCTGCCTGCGGCCTGTGCAGTTGCTCCATCGCGCGCCACTGAGCGGATTTCGCACCGAGCAGTCCGAACACGCCCGGCTGGCATGGTTGATGCACCGGTGTCGGCGCCTCGTCGGAGGATACGATGGTCGCCCTTGCCACTATTTCCGTTACCCTTCGCAATATTTTCGACCGAGCCGGCCTTACTTCGCCGCATCAGCGGACCGGTCTTCCGAGCGGGATCCGTTTCAATCGCTGGCAAAGGATGCTTGTAGCGCTTGGAGATTGGTCGGCATTCTTGAACCTCGCATGGCGCAGCGAAGTTCTACTGCGCGACCGACGCGAGCGATTCCTCCACTTCTGCCGAGATTGCGGCGATGATACCCCGCATGACGGCTTAGATGAGTTTGGCGTCGGCTGGTATGCCCAGATATGCCGTTGCCGGTATTGCGGGGGAGAAGGCATGAGGGTGTGGCCTCTCGCCTGGTGGTGAAGAAACGGAGCATGCGACTTTTGCATGCCCATCGAAGGCGAGTACGCCGCTTATGCAGGATCGGGACCGAAGAACTGCACGACGCAGGGCAGGTTCGAGGACATCGCGCGCGATCGCGTCATCATCGGCGACAAGGCATCGGTGAACCCAGAGATCGCGCGGAATCGCGAGTCCTCCAATGCTGCAGCGGAACTTGGTCTGCTCCGGTTCGCTCACGGTAAGCCTGGGCGCGCCCCCCTTCTGGTGGTTACGATGACACCGCCAAGATTGCTCAGCCCGCAGCACGTCGTGCTCGATCCGCATCGTATCTTGCCCTATTGTGTGAGAAGCAGCTCTCATACTTGACCGGCATGGTGCGGGCTCAGCAGCAAGAACGAAAACAAGCGGCGGGGCTGGCGCGAGGACCTTCAAACGGCTGATCTTCGCGACGCCCGGGAGGAATGAAAGATGAGAAACGGATTCAAGATCGTTGACATCGACACCCATGTGAACCCGAGCTACGACACGCTCGTCAAATATCTCGATCCCGACGCTCGTTCGCGTGTCGCCGAGCTCCAGCCCTTCGTGCGCACCAGAGGCTATCGGGGCGAGACGGCCACGCGCCTCCTGACCGTCGCTCCCTATCCCTTCGATCGCTTTCCCGGCGAAGCGCCTAAAGAGGCGAAGGTGGTGGCAGGCGGGAAGGGCGCGCTCGAGGGCCGTGTCACCAGTGCGTCGAGCCATCATCGCATACCGCCGGCGGCCAGCGTCATGGACGAGAACGTGCATGACCGCATCAAGGACATGGACACCGAAGGCCGGGATATCGATTTCCTAATTCCCGGAACCTGGGCGACGGCGGCGAGCGGACTGCCCGACGTGACCCTGGCCGAGGCTCTCTACCGCTCTTACCACAATTACATTGCGGCCTATTGCCAGCCGTATCTCAACCGCCTCAGGAGTATGGTCCTGGTGCCGGGCGCCGATGTCGAATGGGCGGTCAGGGAGGTGAACCGGTTAAAGAATGAGCCGTGGGTCGCAGCGGTCTGGCCGCTCTTACCCGAGGGCAAACCGATCGACCATCCGGATTTGGCGCCGCTTTGGGATGTCATGAACGACGCCCATCTGCCGATCTTCTTCCACAGCTTTTTCTACGAGCCACCGTATTTCCCCGGCTATCGCGACATCTGGGGCAATGCGGTCGTGGCGCGTACCGCCGCGCATCCATGGGGAGCAGCGCGCCTTCTGTCTTACCTCATCGTCGGGCAGATCTTCGACAGGTACCCTAACATCAATGCCGGCGTCGCGGAGGTCGGTCACGGCTGGCTACCCCACTGGGTGATCCGTCTCGGCGAGATGATCCGCTACGTCTCGGGCGCGACGCCGCCGCTCAAGTACCGGCCGATCGAATACGTGCAGATGGGCCGCTTCCGTTGTGGTGCCGAGCCGTTCGAGGGTCCCGCCATGACCAAGGCGGTGATCGACATTCTGGGACCCGGCGTGCTGATGCACCAGTCGGATTACCCGCACGGCGAGGCTCATTTCCCGGATACCGCCCAGATGGTCGTCGATTGGCCGATCTGGAACGACTTCGGCCGCGACGCGCTACAGCAGCATATGGCAGGCAATGCGGAGAAGTTCTTGCGTATGGGTTAAGGAAGTAAGCGCCGCGGTTAAGGAGCTCTAGATGATCCGGCTGGCCATCGTCTTCACAACGGCGTTCGTAATGTTGATAGCGGGCGGCACG
>Ga0306919_10000985_pt1 | contig 13305 bp, 10 predicted proteins | sample flu12Cox44000172_FD_203764 | JGI IMG/M metagenome (GOLD analysis project Ga0306919, IMG submission 203764) | Lab enrichment of tropical soil microbial communities from Luquillo Experimental Forest, Puerto Rico - flux4day.12C.oxic.44.000.172 (v2)... | ecosystem: Environmental > Terrestrial >... | reverse complement strand
CCCAGCTTCGCGGCGGCGCCGCGACCGTCGGAGGGCAGGCTCGGACCGCTTCTCAACCAGCAGCCAACCGCAACGAACGCTCCCAACCCAACCGCCCACCTCGGCGGTCCGAGGCTGGCCTCATTAGGTGGTTTGCTCTGGATTTATGCTAAGACACATCGCAGGGAGCCGATGATGGAGGGCGATCCCTTCAGGACGCAGCGCGACGTGGGTCCTGCCGTCGTCACGGAGTTGAGTGCGGCCGGATTCGACGGCGCCGAGGAGATCGGCCGCGGCGGCTTCGGGATCGTCTATCGGTGTACCCAGGTCGGGTTGGACCGCACGGTGGCGGTGAAGGTCCTCACCGGCGAGCTCGACGAGGACAAGGAACGCTTCCTTCGCGAACAACGCGCGATGGGGCGACTCACGGGGCATCCGAACATTGTGAGCGTGCTGCAGGTCGGTCAGACCGACAGCGGTTATCCCTACCTGGTGATGCAGTACCACCGGCAAGACTCCCTGGATGCGCGGATCCGCCGAGACGGGCCCGTGCCGTTGGATGAGGTGCTGCGGCTGGGGGTGAGGATGACCGGCGCCCTGGAGACAGCGCACCGCCTCGGGATCGTGCACCGCGACGTCAAGCCGGCCAATATCCTGCTCACCGACTACGGCGAGCCAGCGTTGAGCGACTTCGGCATCGCCCATGTCGCCGGGGGGTTCAAGACCGCCACCGGCGTCTTCACCGGCTCGCCCGCGTTCACCGCGCCCGAGATCCTCAGCGGAGAGCCGCCGACCACGGCGTCGGACATCTACGGGCTGGGCGCCACCCTGTTCTGCGCGCTGACTGGGCACGCGGCATTCGAACGCCGCAGCGGCGAGCAAGTGGTGGCGCAGTTTCTGCGGATCGCCACCGAGTCGGCCCCGGATTTGCGGGAGCGCGGCATCCCCGACGACGTCGCCGCGGTCGTGGAGAAGGCGATGTCGCGCGAGCCCCAGGACCGCCCTTCGGCTTTGGCGTTCGGTGAGCAACTCCAACAGGTTCAGTCGCGTCGCGCCCTCCCCGTCGACGAGATGGCGCTGCGCGCCGAAGCGGACACCCAGGAACCAGCGCGGCGCCCCGCGGCATCTTCCGGATTTCGGCGGGCCACCGGGGACCTCCCACTGGAGTTGACCAGCTTCGTTGGTCGCAGCGCCGACCTGTCTGAGGTGAAGAAACTGCTGTCGGAATCCCGGCTGGTCACGTTGGCCGGAATCGGCGGGGTGGGCAAGACCCGGCTTGCGTTGCGGGCCGCGGCCGAGTCGGTCGCCGACTTCCCCGATGGCGTCTGGCTGGTCGAGTTAGGTGAGCTGCGCGATACATCGTCGTTGGTGGACCTGGTAGCTGCAGCTGTGGGCCTGCGGGACCAGTCGGCCCGACCGCTGCTTGAGGTGCTCGTCGAGTTCCTGTCCTCGCGGAAGCTGCTGCTGGTACTCGACAATTGCGAGCAGCTGGTCGACGCGGTCGCGAAGCTGGCCGAGAAGCTGCTGCGCGCGTGCCCGGAGCTGCGGATCCTCACGACCAGCCGCGAGTCGCTCAGCATCGGCGGGGAATCGGTGTGGCGGCTACCTCCCTTGGCGTGTCCGAACATAGATGCCGAGCCATCGCTTCGTTTGCTGCCCAACTACGACGCCGTGGCATTATTCGCCGAACGCGCCGCCGCCGCGGTGGCGGGTTTTGAGCTCTCCGACGACAACAAGGTCACCGTCGCCCGGATCTGCGCCCGGCTGGATGGGTTGCCGTTGGCGATCGAGCTGGCGGCCGCACGGTTGCGGGCGATGTCGCCCGAGCAGATTCTGCAGCGGCTCGCCGCCCGGTACACACTGCTGAGCCGCGGCAGCCGGGGTGCACCAACGCGGCAACAGGCGCTCGAATGGAGCATCGACTGGAGCTACGACCTGTGCACTCCGGCCGAACAGCAACTGTGGGCCCGGCTGTCGGTGTTCGCCGGAAGCTTCGAACTCGAGGCGGTAGAGGATATTTGCGGCGGCGATCTGAGACTCGACGACCTGCTCGATCTGTTGACCTCGCTGGTGGACAAGTCGATCCTGATCCGAGCGGAATCCAAAGGTGTGGTGCGCTTCCGGCTACTCGATACGCTGCGCGACTACGGCCGGGAGAAGATCCGGCAGAGTGCCGAGCACCTGGAACTGCGCCAGCGGCACCGGCAGTGGTACCACCAGTTGGCGCTGGACGCTGTGGCCGGGTGGTTCAGTTCCCGGCAAATCGACTGGCTCGATCGCCTCGAGCGGGAGCTGCCCAACTTGCGCGAAGCGCTGGAGTTCGCCCTGTCCGAGGCCGGCGAGACCGGGCTGGGGCTCGCAGCCGCCCTGTATCCCCTGTGGTTTTCCCGCGGAATGCTGAGCGAGGGGCGCCGCTGGCTGGACCGGACGTTGGCCCATACGCCGAGTGAGCCAACCGTAGAACGCGCCACAGCACTCTACGGCGCCGCGATGAGCGCCGGGCTGCAGGGCGACCTGCCGGCGGCGACGGCTCGGGTGGCGGAGGGACGAGTCCTCGTTCAGCAAACGGCCGACCCCATCGCGCACGCCATGGTCGCCCTTGGCGACGGCTTCACCGCGCTGGTGGGCGGTGACCTTGACCACGCATGCACTTGCCTGGATGATGCCCTCGGCGTTCAAGGCCACCCGGCCGCGCAGGCAGGGGCCCTGCTCATGCTCGGTTGGGCACACGAATTGCGCGGGGACGTGCATGAGGCCTTCCTCTGCCATGGGAAGGCGCTGGCCCTATCGGAATCCCACGGCGAATCCGTATATCGGACGTATGCGTTGTGGTCTATCGGAGTTGCCGAGTGGCGTGAGGGTGACCGCGGTCGCGCGGCGCAGCTGCTGAAACAGGGCCTTGAGCTGGCCCAACTGGCGAACGATCCGCGCATGGCCGCGTCGTGCCTGGAGGCGCTGGCCTGGATCGCCGGGGAGATGCACGATCCGCGGGTCGCCGTCGTGATGATGGGTGCCGCCGAGGCACTTGGCCATGCCGTGGGAAGTGCGACGGTCGCTTTTCCCAATCTGCTTGTCTACCACGAGCAATGCGAGCGCCGCGCTCGGGAGGAACTTGGCGTGCGAGGATTCGAAGCAGCCCGCCAGGACGGCGCCTCGCTGAGTTTCGACGAGGCGGTTGCCTACGCCCTTGATGGCTTGACATCGCTGACTAGGTCCGCGATGCCGGAGACCTCGGCCTCAATCGGCGGGAACCAATACAGCTAGGCGAGGTTGCGGCAGATGGCCGATTTCGCCATCATCGCCCGAGGCTGCATCTTCAGAAGCCGCTGTGCGCCTGCGACTTACAGGTCGCGCTTGTAGGTGCGTCGCTTGGCCATCAGGCGCTACTCGCAACCCAAATCCAGGCCGGGAGAGGGTCAACCCTTCTCAGTTCCTCGGCACAAGTCCTGCTCGTCCCAGCACCTCACATCGATGATTTTCGCTTCTATTCAATTCTATCGCCGAGATGCGCCAAAGTTGTTGACCGACAGGCTATGTCACTGATCGATGTTGCATGCGGCCACATCGCATGCCGCGCGTAATTGGGCGCTGTAAGCGAGCGCTATTGCGCTGTCAATCGAGGGACTGGCTGGGCACATTTTGGGCACACTCTGTGTCCACAGAGGTCAATTATGGTGAATCACAATGATGTCATTTCGCAGCTCAGTGCCGGTGCGGCTCAGGGACCAGCACCCCGAACCGGGTTCGATTCCCGGCAGCTCCACCAGAAGAACAGCCTGTCAGGGGCCGGTCGATATTGAAATCAAGATCAACGCGCGAGCCCACGGGATGGCACATGGATGGCACAGGGCGGCAATTGAGACAAGTAAATGGCCTCTAGACTGGTCTTATAAGTGTGCCCCCGGCAGGATTCGAACCTGCGGCGTTTTCGGGAAATCTTGCTAGGAAACTTCCGGCTCCTATCTGGAGTCCGGAGAATCCCATCATCATCATCATCGTCACTTAGTCGATGCCGGGCACTAAACGGCGGCTATCCGAGGGCTGGCTACCTGCCATCGAGGTAGATGAGCCGCTGTGCCCACATATTGCCCACAATTTGCCCGCAGTTACAGACATCTCCAGTGATCACCAGTGATGAACTTCCGCTGCTAGAAGGGGATTTCGGCGTCTCCCGCTGCACCGTCAGAACAGTTCAATCCTGGCAGAAGGCTCGGGGCTTGCTTGGGGCGGAGGCGGCGCGGACAGATGAGCTGCCCGCCGATCTCTGTCACGGGTCCGTACGATCGCCGAATGACGCAAGACCTGGCGGGGGAGAGTCCCGAGTCGGCGACCATGCGCCGCATCCTGGAGTCTGCGCGGGACTGCTTTCTGCACCACGGCGTGCGCGGCACCCGGATGTCCGACATCGCCGAGGGCGCCGGGGTGGTCCGTCAGACCCTCTACGACTGGGTGTCCAGCCGCGACGAGCTCGTCGACCTGGCGATGGCCGAGCGCACCCGCGAGTTGGGTGAGCTCATCCGGCAGCGGCGGGTCAACCCTCGGGTGCCGGTGGGTGAGCAGATCCTCGACCTGCTGGCCGCGATGATCGAGCTGGCCGGAAACGACCCGGAGTTCGAGCTGCTCGCGCAGGCCATGCCCGAACGCCACGCGTTTGCGTTCCTGTCCGGTCCGTCGGCGCTCACCGACGTCGTCGAGTCGGTTCTGCAACCCTACTTCGACCGAGCCCGCGAGGAGGGGATCCTGCGTGAGGAGATGGGCTTGCGCGCCCTGGCCGAATGGGTGCAGACCGTGCTGGCTCCCCTGCGCACCAGGGACGACCTCACCCCCGGCGCGCTGCGAAGGCTATTGCGGTACTTCCTGATACCGGCCCTGATCCACGAATAGCGGCGCACCGCCCGCGCCGCTGCCGCCGGTTTTTGAGATCTTATTGACCAAAAATGCGGTCCATGGTTACACTTGTGTCCACCCAGACGACATTCACACGAAAATGTCGTCTCGCGGACGCGGGAAGCCCGCCGCGGACGCCTACCCGTGTCGAGATTGATCGGCTAACAAACCTGGAAAGGGGACAAGGATTTCCATCAGACAGCTCGCAGGCCAGCCCGAGTCCGGGGCTGTCGCTGCCACGCCGAAAGTTACGGCCGCTGAGGCGCGGCCCATCGTCCCGGTCAAGTGGTGGGCTGGGTTGGGTGCGGTAATCCTCACGTTCATCGCCTATGTGCTCATCGACTGGGTGAGCGGATCGTTCTTCAAGGCGGTGCCGGTGGGCCCCACCCCGGTGCCGATGTTCATGAAGGTGGCGATCATCTTCTTCGAGGCCGCCTCGATCCCGGTGGCCTTAGGCCTCATCTACTGGTTCGCGGTCAGGCCACTTATCAAGGAGCGTCGCCTTCCGCTGGACGGCATGCTGGTTCTGGCGTTCTACACGTTGTGGTTTCAGGATCCGCTGTCGGCGTACGGCGGACACTGGTTCACCTACAACTCGTGGGCGCTGAATTACGGCTCCTGGGTGCACAGCGTGCCCGGGTGGCTGTCCAACGGCAAACCCGGGGCGATGCTGGTCGAGCCGATCCTGATCATCCCGGGCGTCTACGGCTACGTCTTCGTGATCACCATGTTCCTCGGGGCGTGGGTGATGCGCCGGGCGAAGGCGCGCTGGCCCCGGATCGGAACGGTGGGGTTGATCGGCGTGTGCTTTGTGGCGATGGTGGCGTTCGACATCGTGCTCGAAGGTGTCATCTTCATGCCGCTGGGTATCTGGGAGTACCCCGGTGGACGCGGACCCTCGATCTTCCCCGGCACGTATCATGCCTTCCCCATCAACGAAATCGTCACGGTCTCGGCAACATTCACTGCGGTTGCCTGCCTGCGCTACTTCCGCAACGACCGGGGACAGACGCTGGTGGAGCGCGGATCGGAGCGGCTGCGGATGTCGACGGGTAAGCAGACGGTGGTGCGTGCGCTCGCGGTGCTCGCCGGCGTTCACGTCGCTCTGTTCGTCACCTACACCGTCCCCAACACCTGGATCGGGATGCACTCCAAGGAATGGCAGCAGGATCTGCTCGACCGTTCCTACTTCACCGACGGGCTGTGCGGCGCGGGCACCGATCGGGCGTGCCCCGGTCCCGGTGTTCCGTTGAGCCGCAACGACAACACCGATTCGGGCAAGGGATCGGCATACATCACACCCGACGGTAAGGCTGTCGTTCCGGCGAACACCCAGCTGCCGCAGACATACCCGTTCAAATGACCGACGCCTGACCGAGCGCTGTCACGCGCAGTGGCGAGCCGGGGTCGCCGGACGACCGTGCGGCTGGCCATGAATGCCCATATCTTTCGAAATAAGGAGACGCATGTCCGTGCCTCGTACTACGTTTTCGGAGCGCAGCCAACGTGCCATCTTGTGGTGGGGGATCGGCCTTGCCGTGGTGTACACCTTGGCGCTGATCTTCCTGATCCAGCAGGTGCCCCCCAAGAACCCTCAGTGGAGTGCTGAGCAGGTGGCCGCTTGGTACGAAGCCAACTCGCTCAAGGTCAAATGGGGTGCCGCCGTCTGCAGTTGGACCGGCGCGTTCATGATGCCGATCTTGGCGGTCGTCGCGGTCCAGATGGCGCGGGTCGAGACCGGAGGCTGGAAGATCTGGAGCGCACTGTCGCTGGTCAGTGGTGCGCTGATGTCGCTGTTTTTGATGTTGCCACCGATGTTTTACGGCGTCGCGGCCTACACCGCGCCGCGGAAGAACCCCGAGGTCACCACGCTCATGCACGAGCTGGCAACGCTGACGCTGGTGACCACCGATCAGTTCTACATCTTCATGTGGGTTGGGGTGACGGTGCTCGCGCTGCGTCCGGCGACTCAATTGGTGAAGAACAATCCGTTCCCCCGCTGGTGGGGCTACCTGTCGCTGTGGATAACCATCATGTTCGAAGCGGGCGCTATCGCGTTCATTCCGCGCACCGGCCCGTTTTCCTGGCGGGGTCTGCTGGTGTTCTGGTCGCCTCTGAGCCTGTTTGGGCTCTGGATCGTGATCCAGTGCTGGCTGGTTTTCCGGGCGCTGCGCTTGCAGGAGGCCGACGCCGAGGACGCGGTCGCCGCGGGGCGAGAGAACGCGACGGTCTCCTGAGGGAAGTTGGCAAAAGCGCGGCGCACTCCACGCACTCGTCAATGCACTCTGAATTACGAAGAGCCTTATTTGTACGTGGCCGTCAGGGCGACGGCATCAAGGGTTTCGCGGGCCTCGGAATTGCGGGCCTCGGAATTGATGGCCTTGATGAGCCAGATCGTGTTGACGACGAACAGCGCCACGAACACCGTGGCCGGAATCCAGAAGACGAACAGCCCGTTCCAAGCGAAGGGACCGGATTTGAAGAACGGCAGGATGATCGCCGGGGTGAACATCACCTCGGCCCAGATGTTGAAATACGCCAGCCAGCGTGGAAACAACGGCTGGGGTCTGGGGTCAGACAGGATCGCGAAGGCAAATGCGAAGTACTGTGGCATGAAGGGTGCCCAGGGCATCACCAGCATGATCCAGCTCATGTCGTTGAGCAGCAGCGTCGCATCGGGTGAACGGTCGGGACGAAACGCGGTGATGGCGAACAGCATCGCCGGCACCAAAAACGTCAAGCAGGCGAACGCCCCAGCTGCCAGCTGCGCGTTGACTACGGTGGGATGCACACCCGGGATGCGTCGCATCTGTCCGGAGATCACCGCGGTGAACCAGACATAGAACATTGAGCTCAGGAAGATCAGCCCGGCACCCAACCGGATCCCCGTGGTGTGCGCACGGTAGTGCGCCGCGATCTCAGCCGCCGACATGGCGGGGGATAGCGGCGGCAGAAAACTGGCCGCGACGAATCCCCCGAAGAACAGCAGCACGCAGATGATGCCGCTCAGCGCGCAGATGCGCTGAAACGTCGCCTGGGCATTCATCTCACTGGCCGCGGTTGCCGATGAAGCTGGTGGTGGTGCCGGTCGGCGCCGGCAGGTCGAGGAGTTTGGCGACGAGTTGGCTGGCCGGATTATTTTGCGACATAGGGGAATCCGGCGGCATCATCCCGGCGGCGATCATCATGTGCGCGGCGCGGACCATCAGGATCGCCAGCCGGGTGCCGGCCAGGATCTCGTAGTAGTCGAGGTTGCACACCGTATGGCCGGTGATCCGTTCGTAGTAGTCGATGGTTTCGCCGCGGTCGGGGATACCCGCCGGCAGCGGGAGGCCGACACCGTCGGTGTGGTGGCGCATCAAAAACAGCCACCACCCGAGCTCCTGTTCGCGGCTGGCCAGCGCCACCATCTCCCAGTCGAGCACCCCCGCAGCGGCGAGGTCGTCGGCGAAAATGATGTTGCCCACCCGCGCATCGCCCCAGTTGAGGACCTTGGCTTCGTCGCCGTGCGGCCGGTGGGAGTCCAGCCAGCGCAGCGCCGCTTCGATCGTCGGGTTCGGCTCGCCCTCGGCCGCCCACTCGAAAGTGCGTCGCCACTGGGCCAGGCCCGCCCCAAGACCGCTGTGGTTCTCAGGTGTGTCGAGGAAGTCCAGTCCGATCGCGCGCCAGTCGACGCCGTGGATCTGCGCCAGGACGTCGATGCTGTTGTGCCACATCCGTCGTCGCTGATCCGGCGTCAGGTCCAGCACCCACCCGGCCGCGGTGAACGGCGGATCGTCGGCCGGGATACGACCGTCGATGCGCTGCATCACCAGAAACGGCGAGCCGAAAACCGCCGGGTCTTTCTCGAAGAAGTACACCTGCGGCACCGGGACCGCCGAGTGCTCGGCGAGCGCGGAGATGACGGCCGCTTCCTTGCGCAAGTCGTAGTCCGGGAACACCCCGGGCCCGTCTGGCTGCACGCGGGCGACCATGCCCTCGGTGTGCTCACCGCCGCCGTCGCGCCAATGGGCGGTGAACAGCACCGTCTCGTTGGACAGGCCACCCGCACCGGGCACGTGCACGTCGGTCACGGTTGTGCCCTGCGCGTCAGGCTGTTTCGACGCCAACCAATCAGCGAGCCGCTTTGCAGCCAGCTCGGTGTCGATGATGTTCTTCAGGGCCATCGTTTGCTCCTTTTGCGTCAATGTGCCATTGAGACGAGGCTTTTGCGCGACCCGACAAGGAGTCGGACCGTGTCAGTCTTTCTCAGCAGTAGCTGGTGGGCTGCCGACCCGGGATCCCTCTGGTGTCGTTGTCAAAATTATTGGCATTCGGGACTTTCCACTTTTCGTCAGGAGCGCGGGGCTGCCAACGCTCGGTGTTTCATCCGGCGCTGGTAGTCGTCGAACCACAGTTCCTGATACGTCGCGTGGGTGGTTCGGCCCTGTTCGTCGGTCCAGCGATACACGCTGTCGTGAAACGAGGTGTTGGGCCAGGCCGGCAGCGAGGCGCACGCGATCGCCTCACCGTGGAACCGGTAGACCTCCCCGCGCTCGTCTTCGGCGGTGATCTCTTGGCGGGTGGGCAGATAGATGCGCGGGTGGTATTCGAGGACGTCGCGGCGCACCCAGTTGATCGACCGGGTCTCCTCGCCGCGCTGAATCCAGGCGAAATGATGCGACGGGCGGTCCCCGACGTCGTAGAGCCCGGCCCACGCGGGGTCGGTGTCCAGGGGCTCGAAACTGATCTGGTTGAAGATGAGATCGGGGCCGAAATACATCGGTGACCAGCCGACGGGCGGCACTGGGACCGCGCCGCGGCGCTCCACCCGGATCTGGCGCCACGAGCGGTCCCGCGGGGCATAGCAGTCGACGGGATACGTCGTGCCGTCCAGCACCAATTCGCCTGTGACGCGCATGAATTGCTCGCTGCCGCCCGGTTCGCGGGCCACGTCATGGTGGTCTTCCTCGCCCGGCATCACATGCCCACGGGCCAGGAGCGGGGTCACGGCCTCGGCGACGACGTCGACGGAGGTGGCCCCGTCGCTGCTGCCGTAGGTGATCCGCGCGGTCCGGCCCGGCTCGACGAAATCGATGGTCAGCCCGTTATCGGTCGTGATCGTGGTGCCCTCGACACGCGGCCAGGGCATCGTGACCTCGTAATCAAGGAACGCGATGTCGGTGTATTCGACGTTGTCGGTGCCCTGGAAGATGCACACACCGCCCTGAGACAGTGGGAACGCCGGCTGGTAGCGCACGTACAGGAACGCGCCGATCGCCGCTTCGGGAACGCAGAATCCGAAGTAGTGAGTGTGGATCAGGTGCGGATCCCACTGCTCGCCGGCACCCGGCATCGGCAGCAGCAGGTCGGTGTCACCCGAATGTGTGGCGAGTGCCATGTCCGCTCCTAAGCGTTGACGGGGCTGGGGACTGCTGGGCGCGGCTCTGGCGCAGAGATCGCTTTGAGCTTTTGCCACAACGTCTCCGACTCCGGGTGCGCCAACTCGCCGCGACCGACAACGGACAGCCCGATGATCCACACCGAGAACAGCGCCAAGCCGAGGGTGACGAAGGACGCCAGGTAGGTCCAGACGTAGGACACGTCCGCTTGGTTGAGCGCCGCCCACATCGGCCAGGCGGTGGCGCCGTTGGCGATCCCGTCGGCCATCGGGATGCATGCGATCACCGCGGGCAGCTTCCACGCCGTGTTCAGATGCGGGCGGATGTGGAAGATCAACGCGCCGGCCACCATTGGCATCACCGGGTTGACGAATCCCCACCACAGCGGAAATCCCCAGATGTTGAACGGCTGATGGCCGTAATACAGGTAGGTCCCCGCCAGGATGCCAGGGCTTTCCAGGAAGATGTCGACGAGAAAGTCGATCGCCCACAACAGGAACAGATCCCGCATCGTGACGCCCCGTTTGAACAGCTTGTAGGCCAGGTAGCCCAGACCGCCGACGTACCAGGGATAGACGAAGCAGATGTACAGCGGCATCGTGCGATCCAGGATCGTGAACGTGCCCAGCGCGCCGCGCTCCTTCAAGAACACCAACCCGAGCACGTCGACGACCGGCTCGAAGCTGGCCGCCAACGCCCCGCCGAGGATGCAGTAGAGCAGCAGCGGCCCCTGGCCCTTGAACAGCTTGCGCAGCGCCAGCGCCAACCCGATGCCGAGTGGGATGAAGATGAAGACGTTGAAGATGGTCTCCGCCGTCTTGGGCATCAGCGCATCGACCGGCGGCTGCGGAATCGTCGCCAAGACCGTCGTCACCATTGCCGCCCCTTGTGTGTGCCAGTTCACGTCAGCAGGGCTAAGCTAACATCGAATGAATATGATTTCAAGAGTGAAAATTGATTCATCCGGTAAGAATCCGGGTGTGAGGTCCGAAACCGACGGCAAGGCGACGACGCGCGTCGAACGCCAGCGGCTCCGCACCCGGCGCCTGCTGCTGGACGCCGGCCGAACGTTGATCGCCGCCAAAGGCGTTGCCGGCCTGCGCATCCAGGACATCACCGAAGAGGCCGACGTGGCGCTGGGCTCCTTTTACAACTACTTCCAGTCCAAGGAGGAGCTCCTCGAGGCGGTGATCACCGAAAGTCTCTCCGACCTGACGTCGACGATCATCACCAACGTCGACGACGAAACCGACCCTGCCGAGGTCGTGGCGCTGGCCAATCTTCGGGTCATCCGGCTCGCCTACGACGAGCCCGACTTCGCCCGCCTGATCGTCAACATCGGCCACTCCGAAGCACTGTTCGGCGACGCCGTCCACCCGGACGCGCGCATCGCCGTGGAGCGCGGAATCGCAAGCGGGCGCTTCGTTGTCGGAGATATCGAGGTCCTGCTCACCGCCGTGATCGGCGGCGCGTTCGCGCTGATCCGGGAAATCCTTGGCGGTCGCCATGGCCCGCACGCGCACGAGGCTTTCGCGCGCCACGTGCTGGCGTCACTCGGGTTGTCGCCCGACGAGGCCGAAGCTGTCGTCCGCGCGGCAGCCGGTCGAGAGCAGGGAGGGGCTTGAGCCTCGCCACACACCTGAGTTGGTGGACACTGCGTCTATTCCCGACGACGACAGCGGAGGCTTACGCGGTCACGCTCGATCGCCGGCTGAACCGTAGATGAGCCGCCAGCCGACCTCCGAGATTGACCGCGCGAACGTCTTGTCGGAAGCGGCGGGGCGGGCGGCTATGTGCTGGGCGGTGAGTCGCTCGAACCCGTAGACGATGAATTCCGCGACCGTCTGCGCATCGAGATCATCGGCCACCGAGCCATCCCGCTGCCCCTCGCTGATCCGTTCTTTCATGACCGTGACGACCGCCTTCATCCGGTCGTCCCAGATTGCCGCGAGCTCGGGATGGTATGCGGCGGCCTCAAAGTAGGCCCGCAACAGCGGCGCGTGCTCGCGCCAGACTCGCACGGTGTTCCACTGGGCGGCGACCATGGATTCCTTTCCGCCAGTACCCGCCGCCCAGGCGAGAGCCGTGTCGAACAGATCGCCCGTCGCGTCACCGACGACCCTGCGCAACAGGTCGGTCTTGTCGGCAAAGTTCTTATAGAAAGCCGACCGCGCGACACCAGCCTCCTCACAGATCCGTTGGACCCCCAAGCTGGTGACGCTCTCCCCGGCTGAAATGCACCGCACCGTCGCGTCGATGACGTCCCGGGTGACGCCGTTGCGGCGGGTTCGGCCGCTGGGAACCTTGCGCGTTGGCACCCAACGACTCTATCCTGTCGTCAGAGTTAACGGACACAGTGTCTCTTTACAGATAAGGTTGCCGCCCATGTTCCCGACTCCCGCAAGCAATCCGCTTGCCACCCCTGAGCAGCGTGATGGCGAGGCTCTTGCCATGCGTGCGTTGGCATCTCCGATCGTTGTCCAGGCGCGCGAACTGGTCGCCATGCGCTGGAAAACCCTCGCCGGGCGGGGCGCGCCTCAAGAGGCATGGGGGCCGCGGTTCGATGAACTCATCGAGGAGTTCGCCTTCAACTACTGCCTCAAGGCCGCCGCCGGTGACCCCAACCACCCGGTGGTCCTCGGGATGCATTACTGCCCGCCGCATCGATGGTTCGGCGTTGACGTGCCAGGATCGCGGGGATCAGGGGGCGACGGCCCGGACCAGCATTACGCGCTGGTCCCGGTCACCTACGGTGCGCACTACGAGATCGAGGCCACCCGGTTCGATCCGGTACCGGCGAGTATCCCGTTGACGATTGTGGGCAACCCGTCACTCACGATGACCCTGGGAAGCCTGGATCTCTTGCGGATCAATGTCGCCGACGACGGTCACTACCGGCTCACGGTTGGGCCCGAGGCGGCCAACGGCGATCCCAACCACGTCCAGGTGCCGCCAGGCGCCCTGTACCTGTTCAACCGTGAATGCCGATCGGACTGGCGGCAAGTGCCCAGTAGCTGGGCGGTCCGGCGCATCGATCCGCCGACCGCCGGGCGCTGGA
>Ga0306919_10000970_pt1 | contig 13358 bp, 13 predicted proteins | sample flu12Cox44000172_FD_203764 | JGI IMG/M metagenome (GOLD analysis project Ga0306919, IMG submission 203764) | Lab enrichment of tropical soil microbial communities from Luquillo Experimental Forest, Puerto Rico - flux4day.12C.oxic.44.000.172 (v2)... | ecosystem: Environmental > Terrestrial >... | reverse complement strand
GTGGGCAAGCCCCGGCTTTCGACCAGCCGACTGTTTGCAGAGCGGGGCCGTCACGCGCCGCTTCCGCAAATGCCAACTAGCTAAGCGACTTTTTCCAGGTGTTATTGAAAAACTTGCCGAATGAACTCCTCGTTGTCCTTGGCAGCAACGACGAAGAGCCTTTCGATCTCGTCAAAATGTACTAGGCGGCGGCCGCAGGATCGGCCGCCGGGCTTCAGCGGCGGTGAGCTTCTTGCACCCGATCAAATGCATCGTGCTTCCGGTTCTTGACCTTGATCCGGTGCTTTGATCGGCCGGATTGATAGGGTCGGTCGCGATGCTTCGGGCCAGCGTGGTCTTTCATGATTGCGACCGATGCCTGGCTGGTCGCTTCCGCACAACGCCAACGGTCGAGTTCGGCGCCTGGACTGCGCCCCAGCCGCCTCCGTCGCGACGCCAGTTCGGATCGATGTAGGGGTTGCCGGGGCCTTTGTTCTGGCAATTCGCGGTGGGGTAGAATTGTGCGCAGTAGCCGGGCTCGGAGATCACCGCTCCCTGCGCCAGCGCCGGTGTTGCGATGACACTTGCGAGAATGGCCGCAGCAAAGAGCTTGAGGGACGACATTGGCTCTGCTCCTTTAGCGTAATGCATGGAGACTACGCGTAGACTCAGCATCGGCTATCCGCCGCCCCACCTGGATTCTTCGGGTATGCTAAAACCTGGGCTCGGGATCCACGTGGGCTGCCGTTCGACCGGCCCCCTTATCACGTTCATCGAATTGGAGCTGCGGTAATGGGTTCGCTTGTGGGGTTGGGCAAAGGCGGAAGTGCTCGATACCACGACGGCCGATGCGACCATCACCAAGGCGAGAAACTTGGGGCCGGCAGGAACCTTGGTTGCGTTGGTCGGCAGGCAGAACTCGAACGCCTTGAACATGCGCTGAAGATAGGGATTTGGACGGCGAATTGCCAATCAGCGGGCGTGGTCGTCGATGAAGTCGGCGATCGACACCGGCGTCTCGCCGCGATCGGCATGCGCCTGGGCCAGCTCGGCCCCGATGTCGTCGGTTACGTCGCGCGACCAGCCCTCAGCGGTGTTGAAAGCGACGATGCGGACCGGCGACGAATACTGGCCCTCAAGTAGGTGGCGGATCAGCGTGGCGCGGTCGGCATCGGCCTCATCCATTTCGCGCCAAGAGCGGCCAAGCCGTTCGCCGAAGTCGTCGAGCACGAGATAGACATCTCGGTCGAGGGCGTCCGGTACAATTGAAGGTGAAATACGCATACGCAACTCCCTGCAACAGGCGATAAAGATAGGGGGTCGCAGCGGTTTTGCGAAGCCCATAAGCACAGCCCCGCCGATGGGCGAAAGGCGAGGCCGTGCCCGGATCACTATGGGCAACGTGACCCATCAGCCAACCGCGACGGATGGGGATCGTTCCTGCGCAAAAAAAGGGCCCCGAGTACGATCGGCGGCCTGGGGGTTGCCGCCAACGGTTGCGGGGGCCGAGGTTACTCCCCAGGGTAGGTTACGGGTTGGGGAGCAAGCAATCGAACTCAGTTGCCGTTTGTTCCTAGTGGGCGCCGCAAATCGACGCGTCAATATATCCTCAACATGGCAACGGGGAGCGCGAACGCCAAGACGGCGAGCGATGCGAGGGAAATGGTGAAGAACCACTCATCGCGCTCCATGCCGCGAGGCTATGGCACCATGCTGACGTGGACCTTACACTTGGGTTAAAGGGTGCCTACCGATAGCCCATCATCCAGTTCTGTCTTTGGTAAGGTCCCCGTCAGCCTTCATGATTGCGACCGATGCCTGGGTGGTCGCTTCCGTACAACGCCAACGGTCGAGTTCGGCGCCTGGACTGCGCCCCAGCCGCCTCCGTTGCTACGCCAGTTTGGATCGGTGTAGGGGTTGCCCGGACCTTCGTTGTTGCAATTCGCAGTGGGGTAGAATTGTGCGCAGTAGCCGGGCTCGGAGATCACCGCTTGCGCCAGTACCGGTGTTGCGACGAGGCTTGCGAGAATGGCTGCGGCAAAGAGCTTGAGGATGGACATCGGCTCTGCTCCTTTCACTGCGCAGTTTAGGCAAGCCCCGAAGACGACTTGATCATCTCAGCAAGGGCCGAGAATGTTCGCCGATAAGATCCTAAATTTGTGCCGTGTTGCGAAATCGACGCGGCCCAATACTGCATAGGCGCGGCCTCTCTGTGACTCGGGCAAAGCTCTGATGGTCGATTCCAGCTCATCGATCTGCTTTGCCGCATTAGGGCATCGCAATGTGCCATGCGCCGTTCAGCTTGCCATCGCCGTCTGTATCACCGGGCGCCTTGTCGTTCTTCCAGGCGTACAAAGGGCGGCCCTTGTAGGCCCACATCTTCTTGCCGTCATTTCGTGTCACGATCGACCAGTCTCCCGATCCTTTGTCGGTGTCGGATGCGTGTAAAGCGGGCCAATTGTCAGCACATGGTCCATTGCAGGCGGATTTGCCGGGTACGTCCTTGTCCTTATCGAAGACATAGAGCGTCATGCCTTTGTCATTGACTAATGCTTTGCCCTTCGACGTATCGCCGATTTTTGCCGGTGCCATTTGGGCAACGGCAGCAGAAATCATAAAAGCGGTGCTGACCAGAAATATACTCGCGCGCTTCATCATTGATCTGCTCCCTCTGCAAATGCAAATCACACACGGGCTAACACTCGGCCCGATAGGGTATTCCAAGAAAAATTTCTCGCGATGCATGGAATATTTGGAGGCCCTTTTGCGGGGCGATAAAATCCAGTTCCGTCGGCAACGCGTCAGTTGCCGTAGGAGTCAGCTTTCGGCCCCACCACGCGTTGCGTCGGCATTCGCGGTGAGACCGGGCGACCGTCGTCCCGTCGCGACTGATCTAAGGCTATCGCCGATCGGCGCGACCACAACTTCACTACCTAATTAAGATTATTCGCTGAAGATTCGGTTAGTTCTGGAACCGCGCGCTGGCTGGTAACCTCAATATCAAAGGCGAGTTGTCGCTGAGCTTCGTTTGATGCACGAAGCCGCAATGTTCGTTGAAAATTTTTTGTTAATCGCCATAGCCGCGACCGTGCTCTGCATCTTGGCATTTGCCGCTGACGCCAGCCACTAGATGCGGCGCATTGATACGCTCGACGTAAATCCGACCGTTCTGCGTGGTCTCGACGTCATTCGCGATCCCGACGATCGTGCGCGCGGCGGTATCGGGATCGGCGAGGGGACGATCGGACACGAACCCTCTCATGATGGCACACGATCTTCTTCGTGAGCGCGCCACGCGGCACAATTTTAGGCGTCGCGCTCGAGGTCCGTCTTGTTTGTTTTCGTGGAACCGATTCAATCGGTGGGAAACGCGATTCAAGTCAGGGTATGCAGAATTGAAACGATTTGAGCATCGGTTAGTCTCTCGCTATCGAGAAACGGGGGTGCGGATTGATTCGCGGTGGGCTTTCCCTTCTTTTGGCGGCAACTTTTGCGTCAGTGGCAACCGCCAGAGCAGAGCCAGCTCTCAAAGTTGGGGAGGCTGAAATCATTCGCAACGAGGTCGTGAGCGTCAACGAATCGGAGCTATTGCCGATTGCGGTTGGTGACGCTGTTGTACGCGACGAAGTGGTTCGCACCAGCACCGACAGCGATGCTCGGATCGGGTTGGTTGATAACACCAAACTAGTGCTAGGTCCCAATGCAAAGCTAAAGATCGATAAGGCAGTTTACTCTGACGAGTCCAGATATAAGCAAATAGTGATCAAGCTGACCGAAGGTGCCTTCAGGTTCGTTACCGGAAATTCAGACAAGAGATCCTACAAGATCGAAACCCCGACAGCCACGATTGGTGTGCGCGGAACTATCCTCGACATTTTAATTTCAGAAAATAAAACTCTTGTCACTCTTCAGGATGGTCAAGCCAGTGTCTGCGCCGGAAAAAAGTGCACGCAATTGCTGGAGCGCGGGCATACCGCAGATGTCACACGCGAAGGCGGTGCCGTTCAGATCAAACGCAGTCTGGTGCCGACCTGGACATTCGCCTCGGTCTGCTCCAACAACGCGCAACTATGTGCTCCCTTGCCTTCACTCACAAAGAGGGCGAGCCTTCCCGCCTCTGTACCAAAGGCGGCAAAGGGGCTGAAAGAGATCACTCGCATTTGCCCAAGCGGCCAAAACTTGGTCGGAGACCGCTGCATCCCTGACCCCACACGCGACGCTTCGTTGCCGGCACTGAATGATGTTGCCCGCAGCACACCGTTGCCAACGGCTGTACCATCGACCGGGCAAGTGTTGGACACACGCGGAGGGATTGGCCTTCCCTCAATCGGGACAACTTCAGGAGGGGGCATTTCACTCCCGAGGTTGGGCCGCTAGTCCGGCATCAATTCGAGCCAAGTCATCCCGCCATCAATACGAAAATCAGCGTAGCTTCCGCTTGCCAACACGAGAAGCTGCCCCGCCGATGGACGATCGCCTCGCCTCGGCGAGGTACAACGGCAATTGACACAGCGCGCGCAAAATCTCTCACATTCGGTGTCAGCACCTATGGACTTCGCAGTTTACAAGGTTAGCCTTGCGCCGATTCGTGAGGGTATGGGTGGAGCATGGCAAATCTGAAATTTGGCATCGGTACTTTGCTCATACTGGTGAGTTTGGCGAGCACCCATGCTCAAAGCGTCGGCAAAGTAACAGGGATCGTTGGCGCAACAGCTGGTTCTGCCGCAGCTTCGGTTGGTGTTTCAGCCGGAGCATCGGCCGGCGGAGCATCGGGCGGTGGTGCTGACCTGAGCGGCCTTGGAAATGCTCTCGCAGGCCCAACTTACAGCGGCGAGTTGCCAGGAAGAATGGGCGTGAAGATGGGCGACAAGGTCATTGAATTGCGGGGTGCGGTCGGCCTTGGAGACCAGCAGAACAATTACAAGATAGGCGCCGGCATACCTTTCTGATCGCCTTTGAGAATGACGATCAGCGCAGATGACCCAGACCGATTCCGAGGGTTAGCGCTTTCTGTCGCAAAGAACCTTCGGATCTCCTCATCAGTTTTGCGATCTTGGACACCGGCGTCCTCGCCTTTGAATGCCGCCTCAGCAACTTGACGTCAGATACCGTGTACGGTTTACGTGCTGGTCTCTTCTTTTTCTCTTTGGCCACTATCCCTCCTCGTTTTGCTCGATTTGAACTGCTACCTGCATAGCGCGTACTGAACCGCTTATTTGCAAGCGCGGGGATACCGTTTCGCGCTTCTATTCAGCGCGATACTCCGCGATCATATGCGCCAAGAAAATCCCGGCGCTCGCCAAACCCACCACGGCCACTACTAACTCAACCATCCACGGCAGTTCGAAGTTGGTCATCGCGCTCTGATAGAAGCCGTCGGTTTCAAAATGGCTTCGTGGGTTCGGAAAAATGGTTTCAGGCTAGAAGGCGCGAGGTGGAATGGGCTGCCCGTTGTCCTTTGTGCTTAACCAGCCAGTTTCCCTGCTTCCTATTCCAATTGAAATCCGGCCTCACGTAAGCACCGCGCTTGCACAAACCGCGGGCTGACGCAAACCACGCGCGACACCCAATTGTTATTTGCGCTTTGGGGGGACTTCGGCGGTGCCGGAGGCGGCGATAGATTGACAGGGATGAATTGCTGCGTCTCGCAGGTCTCTATGATCACCGATTGGCGGGTTCCCTTGTAAACGTCGTTGTCGAAGAAAACAGAATAATAGACAACTCGGGGCTCAGAGCTCGAAGGTGGTGGCTGAGAAAAAATAGACGGTTCGCGCGCAGAATCATCTGCTGCCGCCTTAGGACTCGACGAGGGCAGCATCGTTCCTTTCAAACAAGCGAAAAAGCGCCCCGGACCGTGATCTGTGGGGCGCACCGTCGATACTTCCAAGGGGGCAGTGAGCTTGGCCTCCGATGCTGCCGCTTTCAGTCCAGTAATCACAGCATCCTGAGTAGGGGCAGAGGGAGGCACGTAGACTACTGGCGATCCGCCGATCTCGACCTTGTCCGATGAACACGCACTGAGCAGTAGGCCCAACAGCATTACTCGACAATCCCGCATCGAGCGAAGCTACTGAATCAACCTGACACAAACCTTACGTCCACCGCGCCTTGATAATCGGACGACCTCACATCATCGGGCCAGCTATCGCCGCTGATTGCGATCCAGTGGCCGCAGCGGTAGTCGGCGCAATAGATCAGCAGACCGCGGATGCCGCTTTCGCGCTTGAAGAGCAAGAACTTCCCAAAGTGAGGAGCTTTCTTGTGAACCAGTTCACACTTGCTCAACGCGAGGTCTGCTAAATCAGCCTTACTGGGGATTTCAGGGGCCCAGTAATCAGGCGCAGCTGGGACGCGACATTTGGAGCCCGACGGCGCAATTTTTTGGGGCCGTCAGTTACCGTTTCAGCCGCACGGAGGCCCTGACGAGGTGTTGTCGCGCTTAGGGGAGAATGATACCGTTAATACCTGTTGACGATCGTGTATCGTGTGAGACCATGCGGGGTACGTCGGCATTCCTCGAACGGATTTTTCCTGCCCTTCCGGAGCTAGAGAGTTTCGCTACGGGCCTCGAAGCTAGTCGTGCGGAAGCGGCTGGCCGATTGGTCGACGGTATTAGGCACCTTTCAGCACTTGTCGAGGTTTCAGAGACAGTTACCCAGAGTTTTTCGCTTGACCATCAGCTGCCTCGGCTAATCGAGCTGATTACGGAACTGCTCGATGCCGAAAGAGCCACACTCTTTTTGCATGACCCCGAATCCGGCGAGTTGTTTTCGCGGGTTGCGCAAGGTGAGGGCTTAACCGAAATACGCGTATCCGATAGCGACGGGATTGTCGGTTCAGTATTCGGCTCAGGTATAACCGAGATTATTCCCGATGCTTACGCCGACACGCGCTTCAACCGCGAGGTAGACCGCCGGACGGGGTACCGCACCCGCGATCTGCTTTCCGTGCCGCTGCGCAACCAGGCTGGCCAAGTGATGGGCGTCACTCAAGTGCTGAACAAGCGCTCAGGGACGTTCACCGAAATGGATGTGGCCCTCGTGGAGGCAATCAACCGCCAGGCGGCGAACGCGCTCAACCAGGCTAGACTGATCGAGCGGCTCGAACAGCAGCAGCGCGAGGAGCGGGAGCTCTTGGCGATTACCGAAGCGATTGCGACCGAGCTGCACCTCGATAAATTGCTCGCCCGCATACTTAAGGCGGCGACACAACTCCTCAATGCCGAACGCTCGACGCTGTTCATCTACGATCCAAGCAAGGATGAGCTCTGGTCGCAAGTCGCCGAAGGGATGGGGAAAGAACAGATCCGAATACCGGCGAGTGCTGGTATCGCCGGTGCTGCGTTTACCACGGGCGAGGTAGTCAACGTGCCGAGGGCCTATGCCGACCCGCGTTTCAATCCGGAAGTCGACCGGGTTTCCGGCTTCCGCACCCGCAACCTGCTCAACGTCCCCATAGTTGATCGCAGCGGCGAGGGTCTCGGCGTCATCCAAGTCCTCAACAAGCGGGGTGGGTCGTTTACGCAAGGCGATATTCGTCGGCTGAAAGCCTTCTCGGCCGATATCGCTATTGCGATTCAGAACGCCCGACTGTTTTCCGACGTGCTCACTCTCAAGAACTATAACGAAAGCATCCTGAAATCACTTTCGAACGGGGTCGTTACGCTCGATCAGCAACTCATCATCGTCAAGGTGAACGAGGCGGCGCAACGCATCCTCAGAATACCATCCGAAGCAATGATCGGGCACTCTGCCGAGCGGGTGCTCGGAAACTTGAACGCCTGGGTTACTCGGAGCCTCGAATACGTGGTCCGAATGGGTGCCACTGACTATCACGCCGACACTGATCTGTTGTTCAGCGATGGCGATAGTGGAGCCGTCAACCTCACAGCAGCGCCGGTCGTTGATACGGAAGGCAAGTCGATCGGCTACATGCTGGTATTCGAAGACATCACTCGCGAAAAACGGGTGCGCAACACGATGACCCGCTACGTCGCCAAGGAGGTCGTCGATCAACTGGTTGCGAGTGGCGCAGACGTTCTGCAAGGAAGCTCTCTCGTCGCCACGGTGCTATTCTCCGACATCCGCCGCTTCGCGATGCTTTCTGAAACAATGACCCCGCGCGAAACGGTGACAATGCTTAACGAGTATTTCGCAGAGATGGTCGAGGCGATTTTCATCCGTGGGGGTATGCTCGACAAATATCTGGGTGATGGGCTGATGGCGATTTTTGGAGCGCCGGTTGAGGGCTCTATCGATGCCGACAATGCGCTGCTGGTCGCGACCGATATGATGCGGGCGCTCCGAGGGTTTAATGCGCGTCGCGCCGAGCGCGAACTCGAGCCGATGGAGATCGGTATCGGGCTTGCCACCGGCGAGGTGTTGGCTGGCTCCGTCGGTCCGATAAAGCGCATGGCGTACACGGTGATCGGCGATAATGTAAACCTCGCTGCTCGGCTCGAGAGCGCCAACAAGTATTACGGCACGGCGGTGTTGCTGGCAGGGAGCACGGTCGACAGTCTGAAATCGCGGGCGGTTTTGCGCCGACTGGATCTACTCCAGCCCAGGGGCCTATCGCGGCCGAGCTGGGTCTACGAGTCCCTCGGGCATCATACGGCCAAGACCTTCCCGAAGCTCGCGAAGGTCATCGATGAGTATGAGGCTGGCCTCGATTGCTACCGACGACGGGACTGGCAGGGTGGAATCGCGCACTTTGCCGATGCGCTTGAACTGGCTCCACAGGATCGACCCTCTCAGATTTTTCTCGACCGTTGCCGCTATTATCAGGCGGATCCGCCGGCCGACGAGTGGAATGGCGTCTGGATCATGGAACAGAAGTAGTCGGCGTCGTGCCAACTCCTCCTGCACTTTCTTACCGCGTCGAGCTTGGAGCGCGGAATCTAAGCGCCGCCTATTAGGCCGCCGCCTGTGTACCCAGCTTCGCGAGGCCCTCCAATGTCCCCCAAATCACTCAATTTAACGGACCGGATGCCCGGCTTGCTTCGATCAAAGCGTGATGCGGGGGGTCAGTTGTGGACGTAAGTCGGCACCGGGCCGAGGATGTTGGCAGTGCTGGGTTCGACCGGCATGGCCGCGCTGTTATCCGTGTCGGTCAGGAACTTGTCGAGCATGGCCTCGATCGAGACCTTTGCCTCCTCCGATCCGGTATCGCGCATGTCGTTATGCCGGAAGGGGGTCTTCACCACCGTAATGCCCAACTTTTCGCACTCTTCGTCGCTCGGAATCACGCCGGGGTCGGTCTTGAACTGCGGGTCCTTCGAGCGGAAACTCAGAATCTTGAACTTGCCCGAGGTGATGAAGGGGACGCGCAGATTGTCGAGCGTCACGACCTTCTTGACCTCATCCGGGTATTGTTTGGCGAAATACATCGTGATGTCGCCGCCCATGGAATGTCCGACCACCGTAAGATGATCGTAGTCGGCATTGGGCTGGAGCTTCTTCATCTCCTCGACAGCGAAGCGGATATTGGCGACGCCGCGCTGGATTTGCGCGAGCCGCCCGACATAGAGCTCGCCGACCTTGGTCACCATCGGCGGATCGGTCGGCAGGTCATGCTGGATGCTCACCACCTCGTAGCCGCGCGCTGCCATCACGTTTGCGAGGAAAGAATATTCGGTGTTCTTGACGGTATTGCCGTGATTGAAGATCGCGACCGGCAGCTTGATCATGCCGGCGTCGGCCTGCATCTGCTTGTCGCGACGGACAGCGATGTCAACGGCGACGGGACGGTTTTCGCGCGACGCATCGTAAAATGTGAAGGACTCGTGACGGATCGCCCATTTGCTGACGGTGAAATAGGCGGCCGTCGCGACGATGCCGACAGAAACCAGTACGGTAATTCCACGTTTCATGTTTGGCCCGTCTCACTGCCTCTCAGGACCTGGGGTCCCGCGTTTCCTCAAATATACGTCACACTAAGGTGACAGGAAGGCCAAAAGTTGTAACTTGCCCGCCTGAACGTTGTGCGACGCACCAACGCACGCTCGATCCAACCTTGATGGACCCGCCTTTTTTTGACGTTACCTCGCAGAGCGCGGTTCAGAAATTCAGTAGAATCACGGTAGAAACTGGCGGGTTGCCTGCTGGTTCCATCGATCCGTGTGAAAAGCGCGACAAAACGCGCTCAGGGCGACCTAAAGTAGTAGCCGCCTACCGCGCAAAAGTCAGGCGCTGATGATGTCGTGTATTTCGAGCGGCTTGTCAACCTGATTGAACCATTCGGCCCGATTCGCTGCGCGACGACGACCGCGCTCGTCGAGCGGCAGTTTCAACTGCCGCAGCAGGCTCGTGACCTCCTCCCGAGCCGTCACATGGCCGAGATTCGGGCGCGTACCGAGCGTAGCCTCGTCGATGTCGTCGAGCGCGGTCAGGCCGCGCGGGAAAAATTCGCGATAGACCACGCGTTCGGCGAACCCGTCGATCGAGCGGAAGCCGAGGCGCAACGACAATTCCTTCAGACCATCGGCGACGAGTTGCTTGTTTCGCGAGCCGAGCATGGACAGGCGGTTACGCACCACGATCCAGTCGGTGGTGGCGCCATCAAGCTGGCGGCGCTTCCGCCTGGTGTCGCGCACCATCTCGGCATAATGGCTCTCGCCGGTAACAGCATAAGTCTGCGGGTCGACGGTGCCGAGTACGTCGAAATCCAGGAAACTGTCGTTGATCGGGGTCACCAGCGTATCGGCCATGGAATGGGCGAGCCGCATCAGGTAGCTGTCGGTACCGGGCGTGTCGATGACGATGAAGTCGAATGTCCGTTCGATCTCGCTGACCGCATCGATGAACTGCTGGAATTCCGAGTTTTCGTTGTCGGCGATCTGCATGGTCTCGCCGAGCTTGATGAGGCAGTGGAACGGCATTTCCAGATTGAGGCCGGTTCGACGCGCCCAGGCGCTGCGGTTGTTGATATAGTGGGTAAAGCTTTGCTGACGGCAGTCGAGATCGATGGTGGCAACGCGCTGGCCGGCCTTCATCAGGGCTACCGCAATATGCAATGCGGTTGTGGATTTACCGGAACCGCCCTTCTCGTTGCCCAGCACAACGACGTGCGCCGAGCCTGATTGCCCATGGCTTGCCTGCACCAGCATTTATCGGCCCCCCGCAGATATCTTCGAATTACGCGCAGCCGCGGTCAAGCGAAATGCGCGCTCCGATTTTCAAATTGCCCATCGTCGTGAATCCATGCTTCGCACATGGGCAGTTTTATGATCGAACGCGCAAATTGCTGCGGATAGCGTCGACAATTTTTCAACCCATGTGTCGCTTGGCGCTTGAGCAACGCGCTTGGTAAGGTCGACCGCCACCCGCCAGGGTGGATCGCCACGCCTTGCCCGCCCAAAAGATTGAGTCCAGATGTCCCGTAGCCCCATGATTGCCCGCACGGTCCCAGTTTTGCGCCGCGCCGTGGACGCCTTTCGCGCCAGGAAAGCCACAATAGCGCTGGTACCAACCATGGGCGCGCTCCACGACGGCCATGTGTCATTGGTCCGCTTGGCAAAACGGCGCGCGAAGAAAGTGGTCGTCTCGATTTTTGTGAATCCGACTCAGTTTGCTCCGACGGAAGATTTTGGCTCATACCCGCGCACGTGGAAGAGCGACCTTGAGAAGCTCACAGCGGAAGCAGTGGATTTGATCTGGAACCCCGACGTGAAGACGATGTACCCGGAGGGCTTCGCGACCCGCATCGCGCCCGAGGGTCCTGCGACGGCCGGTCTGGAGGATCGCTTCCGGCCGCATTTCTTTGGCGGGGTCGCAACCGTCGTCGGCAAGTTGTTCACCCAATGCCGGCCTGACGTGGCAATTTTTGGCGAAAAGGATTTCCAGCAGCTCCGGGTGGTGGCGCGGATGGCGATGGATCTGGACCTCGGCGTCAAGGTGATCGGTTCCAGGACGGTGCGCGAGCGCGACGGCCTCGCGATGTCGTCCCGTAACGTCTACCTCTCAGCCGAGCAACGGCGCGTGGCGCCTGTGCTCTACCGCGCGATGAAGGAAAGCGCTGCGCAGTTGAAGGCCGGCGATGAGATCGCGGCCGTGATGAGTAAGGGCGCCGACATCATCAAGGCCGCGGGTTTTGCACTGGATTATTTTGAAATTCGCAACGCGGAGACGCTGGCACCGGTTGCGTCCGCGAGCGACGGGCCGTTGCGCATCCTGGTCGCGGCCAAGATCGGCAAAACGCGGCTGATCGACAACATTGCGGTGTCATAGACTGGAAGGCCGGAATCAGGACTCTAAAATTAGAGCAATCCGAGATCGCGCAGCTCGCGGCGCATCGGTTCCGGCATCGCGGCAATCGTTCCGGCCGCGGCCTTGCCGAGATCGGGCGGCGCTGCATCGGCGGTAAAGTAACGCCACCCCTGGAACGGACGCATTGGCCGCGGCGACACCGCGATCACCTTCGGCTGCATAATAAGTCGGCAGCGCCCGATCCCATCCCTGTCGCGGAACGGTTCGACGCCAACGATCTTCTCGCGGGCGGCAATTTCGCCGCGAATCACCCAATAGAGCGAGCCACCGGCAAGGATTTCGTCAATCCGCTTTGGCGTCATTCTGGTGACGTGGACATGACGCTGCGGAAGACCCTTTTTCTTCGCGGTCTTCATGCGATCGGCGACCCAGCCCTTCAGTTCTTTGACGGAATCGCAGCCAACGGCGAGCTTGATCAGGTGAAGCGGCATGAGGTTCCAGGCGCGGGTGTGAGGGTCGGCGGAAGGCGTATTTCCGCGACGCCACTGGCTCCTGTCAAACCCAAAAGCCGGACAAGAAACAATCTATTTGTCGACGCATCAGTGAGTTGAAAATCGTCAGTCGTCCGACGAGGCAGGCGCCTGCGCTTGCGCAGGTGCCGCGGGCGCTGGCGCAATCGACGTCGGCGCAGCCGGCCGCTTCGCCGCCGGCGGCTTCTTGGCCGAGGCCAGAGCTGACGCCGGTGACGAAGCGGGCGGTGGCGGCGACGACGCTTGTTTCGGCGCGGCGGCAGCCGGTTGGGCCGGACGCTGTCCGTTCGGCGACCCCGTGCCGGGCTCTGGCGTCATGATACTGACAGCCGGGGTGGAAGCTGAACTCGGAAATTCGGCATTGGTCGGCCTGCCCGTGGGAACGGACGGCGGCAACCCAGCGAGCGGACCGGCGGCCGCCGTCGGCGGCTGGGGTGCGTTCCAGAGCGGCGCATAATGCGCGACCAGAACGTCGTAGACGTGGTCGCCCATATTCATTGCGATCTGGCGACTGTCCATCAATGAGCGGAACGCAGGACATTGCGTCTGCGTGCAACCTTCGCGGGAGGTCAGCACCTGGGCCACCATGCCGTAGCGGTCACGCTCCAGCGCGCGACGCAGAGCCAACAGCTCCGTCGTCATG
>Ga0306919_10000951_pt1 | contig 13458 bp, 12 predicted proteins | sample flu12Cox44000172_FD_203764 | JGI IMG/M metagenome (GOLD analysis project Ga0306919, IMG submission 203764) | Lab enrichment of tropical soil microbial communities from Luquillo Experimental Forest, Puerto Rico - flux4day.12C.oxic.44.000.172 (v2)... | ecosystem: Environmental > Terrestrial >... | reverse complement strand
GGTTCTGCGCTATCTGTTTTTGATCGTTACTGCGATCCTTGATCATTTTTGTCCTGAATTTTGTCTGCCTCATAGCGATCGGGTGGCTCTAGGAACCGACATGGCGGCTGTTTCGGCTTATCGGCCTTATGATGGACACCAAAGAGTCTGCAAAGCGCCCTTGGTGTCAACGTGGGTGGGTAAGGACACCCATGGGATGTAGGCAAACCCATGGGGGATGAGGCGAGCAGGCTCGCGCGTTCAGAAAGGAGAGAACCTCAGCCGCCCCGTTTTGCAGGGGGGATATGGAGCGGGGCGCGCGCGTCAAATTTTTGCCGGACTACGCAGCCATGATCGCACGGCGTATCGGGCGTTGGGGCCGGGGTTGCATCCTTTCAATTTCTTCTTGTCCGTCGTGTGCGCGGGAAGCGTAATCGCCGGAGCCGCTGGCGCCGCGCTCGCGGACTATCGCATCCGCAAGGACTACGGCGGCTTCATCGATCAGTACAAGCTCAAATACGCCGCTATCCGCGACCGTGGCGAGCGGGTCATCATCGACGGCGTCTGCAACTCCGCCTGCACGCTGGTGCTCGGCATCGTCCCGCTCAGCCGGATCTGCGTCACCCCGCGCGCGAGCCTCGGCTTTCACACGGCCCATTTCGACACGTCCTACACTTTCGGCATCAAGGTGACGAACTATTGGGCCACCGCCGATATGCTGGCCTACTACCCAGAGACAGTGAAGAAATGGATCGACCGCCACGGCGGGCTCTCCGCCGACATGAAGACGGTGAACGGCCCCGAACTCAGGGCTATCGTCGATCCCTGCCCGAAAGAAGTTTTCTGAGTGTCGATCGACGCGCAGCACATTGAGCTTGCCCGCGATGTGACCGAATATGAGATACATCCTCGCCACGTGAGGACTGTTCTCACGCACATCCGCAATGGTCCGTGAGCGGACTTAAAATCGCTGGGAAAGCTTACCGCCGCTTCGTGCCACAAAGAGGCTCGTGCAATGCAGCAAAAAACTACTCGACCGCCTCGTCGGCAAGCGCAAGGATCGAGTCCGGAATAGTGACCCCAATCGCCTTCGCAGTTCTGAGATTGATGACCAGGTCAAACTTCGTGGCTTGTTCAACGGGTAGATCAGCCGGCTTTGCGCCTTTGAAAATCCTGTCCACGAAGTATGCGGCGCGCCGATACATGGAAGCAAGGTTCTCCCCGTAGGAGATCAGACCCCCCGCCACTGCCCATCCCTTCTCTTGAAACATGCTCGGCAGCCGCTTCTGTATTGCGAAGTCGATGATCTCGCTTCGCTGCTGCATCGTCACCGCATCCTGCAAGACGAGGAGCGCCTCGGGATGCTCGTCGGCTATGATCGAAAAAGCGCCCGCAAAGTCCTTCGGTCCTTGAACCTCGTGAGATTGAAGCGTTACCCCCAGTGCGCGCGCCGTACCTTGCGTCTCTTTCCAGGAAAATACGATTGCGGAATTGCCCGGGTTCCAGAGCGCTGCCACGCGCGATAGCCCCGGCACCAATTGCTTTAGTATTGCCAGGCGTTTTGCGCTGGCTTCCGCGGTCAGTTGCGCGCCTCCCGTAAGGTTCCCGCCGGGATGCGCAAGGCTGGCAATCAAACCGGTGTTGAGCGGATCGATGGCGTTCGGGTGCACGATGGGAATGGTCTTGGTCGCGCTCATGACGGCAAGGGCTGCGGGCGTCGTAACCACGATAATTATGTCGACGTTCAGTCGAACCATTTCCGCTGCAAACTCCTTGAAGCGCTCAGCTTGGCCTCGTGCATACCGGCGCTCGACTATAAGGTTGCGGCCCTCCTCGTAGCCGTAGTCACGAAGGCCCTCGAACAACGCGTCATAAAACGGTTCATGTCCGTGGGCGATAAATCCCATCCGCCAGACTTTGCCCGCTTGCTGGGCCAGTGCATGGACCGGCCACGCCGCTGCGCCGCCGATCAGCGTAATGAGCTCGCGTCGCCGCATATCGGCTCCCAAGTAAAGCGACGGCATTTTATCCGCTGAACAGGAACGTTTATAGGGCGTTGAGAGCAGCTGTAACCGGCGCGAGGCCGTATGCTCACTTCGTGCCGGCAACGGACATCAGGCGCAATGGGCCTTTTGCGCAGCACTCGCTTGTTTGCTGGCTGGTGATCCCATTCACGTTTTCACGGTAAAGCCCGTGTCGGAACCGCCGATCTGGTGCCAGCCGTTGGACCTGCCGTTGCTTAGGGCCTCAACCCAGGTATCTCCGGTGCTGTTGTTGCGGAACAGGATGTCCTGCGTGCCGTTGGCGAAATAATCGCCGACGGCAACCACCGCATAGTGCGTGTCGGAGCCACCGACTTGTTGCCAGCTCTTGAACGCGCCATTGCTGATCTGCTCAATCCAGGTGTCACCCGTCGAGTTGTTGCGGAACAGGATATCATCGGTGCCGTTATCGAAGAAATCGCCGACGCCGACAACGGAGAAGCGCGTGTCGGATGCCCCGATCTGGTGCCACCCGTCGAAGGAGCCGCTGCTCATCTGCTCGATCCAGGTGTCGCCGCTTGAGTCGTTTCTGAACAGAATATCGTCGGTCCCATTGCCGTAGAAGTCGCCGACGCCAACGATCGCATAGTGAGTGTCGGAACTGCCGATCTGGTGCCATCCATTAAAGGCGCCGTTGCTGATCGCCTCGAACCAGGTATCGCCGCTCGACGTATTGCGGAAGAGAATGTCGTCGGTGGCATTGCCATAGAAATCGGCTACGCCCGCCACCGTAAAATGCGTGTCGGAGCCGCCGATCTCGGTCCAGCCGGCAAGGCCGGCGTTGCTGATCGTTTCGATCCAGGTGTCGCCGGTCGTGTTATTGCGGAACAAGGCATCCGCCGTGCCGGTGCCGTAGAAGTCGCCGACGCCAACCTCGGCAAAGCTCGTGCTCGAGCCGCCGATCTGGTTCCAGCTCTTGAAGCCGCCGTTGCTTATCGTCTCGACCCAGGTATCGCCGCTTGAGTCGTTGCGGAACAGGATGTCCGAAACGCGGTCGCGATTGAAGTCGTCGAGCTGACCGTCGAGCCGGATGCTGGTGCCGGCTGCGCCCTGCGCGGACAGCTCGAACTTCCAGCCGGCGAAACTCTGCGCGGGGTCGAAGTGGAGGGTGTAGGTTTGGCTGTTCTCCGTGATCTGCAGCACGTTGCCCGCTTGCAACGTGATGCTGCCGTTGATGTCGAAGCCGACCGCGGCAAGGTCGATGGTGTTGCCGGGAGTAAAGCCCGAGATTGTGTTGGTCGGCATGCCGCCGCTCGTCGGTGCATCGATCGCCAGCGTGCCGCCGGTCCCGGCGAAGGTGATGACACCACGCGCAATCGCGCCCGCCTCCAGCTCCTCGGTGCCGCCGCCGATGATTGTGCTGCTGACGACGCCACCAGGAAAGATCAGTTCAAACCCGTCCTTGGTGACGATGGTGCCGACGGCTGTACCGCTGAACCTGACGTCCTGTTCGGCGCCGCTGTTGACGAACGTGCCGCTGGCCGTACCGCCGGAGGAGACGAGCTGCTGGCCGCCGTTATTGACCATCGTGGCGAAAGTCAGGCCGTTGACGTCCTGCTCGCCGCCGCTATTGACCGTTGTATTGACGGCCGTGCCGCCGGGAGACGAAAAAACGCCCGATCCGGACCCCCCCTTCACGGTCTGGAGCCCATTGAAGTTCACCGTCGTGCCAACGGCCGTACCGCCGTGCTGGACGAACTCCTCGCCATTGAAGTTCACCGTCGTGCCAAAGGTCGTACCGCCGGCATCGGCGACCTCCTCGCCACCGCCGTTCACCGTGGTGCCGATGGCTGTGCCGCCCACATCCACCCCGCCGCCACCGGCCACCACCGTGCCGCTGGCGATGCCGTCTTCCCCTATATCCTGCAGCCCCGGGGCCCCGCTGATCGTCGTGGCAATAGCCGTGCCAATGACGTCCTGCCCCCCGCCCAACAAAATCGTGCCGATCGCGGTGCCGCCGGCGAAGACGGTCTCTGCGCCCAAGAACGTGACCACTGTGCCGCTGGCCATACCGCCTGACATCACAAGCTCTGCAGCGGACGCGCCCTCTACCGTCGTGGCGAAGGCCTTGCCGCCTGAGGAGATGATCTCGCTGGAGCTCTGGTTGACTGCCGTGGCGCTCGCCACGCCGCCGGAGAAGATGACCTCCTGGGCGTCGATAAACTCGACCGTCGTCCCGATGGCCGTTCCCCCGGCCAAGACATTGAGGGTTCCTTCTACAATGAGGCCACTGCTCGTCTCACCGGAGATATTCAGTGTGCCACTGATAATCGTTGGCATGGCGGCGCTCCTCTAATAACCGCGCGATTATGGTGCGAATAGATTCGCGAGCCGCCGCCAGATGGAGTGGTACGAGCGCTACGCCACTGACCTGGAGGCAGCCGCATGAAGGCGAAACGCCGGTCGCCGGCTTCTTGCAAGCCGTCGGCGTGGCAATCGCTGCAAATTTCCCCACCAACCTCCTGCCGTGCCCATATGGCAGGAATAGTCCGATTTGTTTGTTCCAAAAAGGTAGTGTTGCTTACGTTTATGGGAGCTTTACAGAAAGGACGATGATACCACCGCTGGTCTGATCAAAGGAGACGTAGGACGGCCGCACGCGATATCGCCAGCCTCCATCCTTCGAGACGGCGCTGCGCGCCCTCCTTCAGGAGGAGGTTGTTGGGTTCAGTTTGCTCGATTTATGGAATCGCCGATCTGGTGCGTCGAACCTCGCAGTAGGTTACGCCCGCGCCAAGCAGATCGGCACATAATTTCTGCGCGCTGGCACGGTCGTCAGCCCCCACGCGCACGTGCGCCCAACCCATGGTGCCGCGCCCCAGTCCATGGTGAACGACGTAGGTCTGGCGACCGCCCAGCATGGACGCGTGCTTCTGCTCCAGTCGCCGATAGGCGGCAAGGGCAGTCTCGTCAGTCGGGCCTCCCACCAATTCTACGCCCCAAGTAGGTGTCGGCCTGCTTGCGGGCGGGGGCGTGCGGGCCGCCAGCGCGGCAAATTCCCGGCATGGGACCGGCATTTGCGACTGCATCTCGCCGATGCCTGGCCCCGCGCCGGTCCATTGCCCCGGTGAGTAGCCGGTGACGATGCGCACATAAGCGCTTGTCTCAGCCGGGAGCGCGCCCCGGCCGGCGAGCCAGTCGTGCACGCGCCCGGAGCCGGCATTGTAGGCGGCGGCTGCCAGCCCGAGATTTCCGAACTCGCGACGCAGATCGCGCAAGAGCCTTGCGGATTCGGCGATAGCTTCGAGCGGGTCAAAGGGATTGGAAAGACCGCGCCGGCTCGCGGTCGCAGGCATGAACTGCGCCACGCCCTGCGCCCCGGCTCGGCTTACGGCCAACGGATCGAACCGGCTCTCCTGCCAGATGAGCCGGGCGAAGAAATCAGTCGGCAGATCGTTTTGCGCTGCGGCCGCCGCGAGCGCGCTGCAGAGAGTATCGGTCGATACCGGCTGCGATGGTGTCTGGCTGCCTTACGTCGCGCCGCTCTCGTCAGGTTCCGCGGTACTCGCCTGCTCTGTCAGGCCGACAGCACTCAGGAGTGGAACCAACAGGGCCAGAGCGCGTGCAGATTCGGCAAGGCTGCGCATGTTCCCACCCGATTGGGCGCGCCACTAGCCCATCGATTCCATGAACCTTGTCATTCCGGGGCGTCGCGAAAGCGGCGAACCCGGAATCCAGTAAGCGACGCCAGTGATTACTAGATTCCGGGCTCTCGGCCCTTTCGGGCCTCGACCCGGAATGACGCTTGAAATATCGAGAACTCCGGCAACCCGCTCCGGTTCAAATAGTCCGCGCCTAAAGGAACCTTTTCGCACTCCTTGGGGCGTAATGCGCGACTGGTAATGGCGGAAACCTGGAGCCGGTCGTGTCGACATTTCACCTCATTTCTCGACTGAATTTTAACCCATCGGGAATCATCGTTCTGGGATGGGGACTGCATTCTCTCGACCGGATTGCGCGGGCGCGATGCCGGCGCCCAATGCAGAGATTGCGCGCACGTCGGATTGCGCAGGACGTTTCCGCGAGCGTGGTCGATAGGGGCGACACCGGATGATTGCACAGGCGGATGCCGTTTCGCAAAGCGTCGCTGAGGGCAGCGCAGAGGCGTCAGCGCAGCTGGGCGGTTCCGCGCCGGTCCGTCAAGCGCCGCCTCGTAACAGCGGCGCCGCGGCACAAACGGTTGGCCGTACTCTGCTTATACTGGCCGGCCTTGCGATGGCCTGCTGCATGCTTCTTGCCCTGATTGGATTGTACGCCAACTCTTCCAGCGAACCGAAGGGCATGGCGGTCGAAGCCGAGCACGCAAATCACGCGGTTCGTTTTGAGCAGCTCGCGCCGGCCCGGGGTTTCCAGCAGGGGCAAAAGCTGGTCGGCGCTGGCGCGGTGGGCAGCAGCAATCAAGGGATGTCGGTTGCACTGTCTGCCGACGGCCATACCGCGATCGTGGGGGGACCTGGTCCTAATAATGCGGATCACGATCGGTCGCCCTCCGCCGGACCTGCCGGGTCGGCATGGATATTCACCCGCAGCGGCGGTGCCTGGACACAGCAGGGCAGCAAGCTGGTCGGCCGCACGAGCGAGCATGGAGGTGGATTGTGGTCGCAGGGAGCGTCCGTTGCTCTCTCCGCCGACGGCGACACGGCTCTGGTGGGCGGGCCCAGCGACGACAGGACGATGGGAGCGGCATGGGTGTTCATTCGCAGCGGCAGTGCCTGGACGCAGCAAGGCAGCAAGCTGGTCGGCAGCGGTGCCAATCGCACGGGCGAACCGCCATTATCGGTCGGCCAGGGTACGTCCGTGGCGCTGTCCGCCGACGGCAACACCGCCATCGTGGGCGGGTGGCGGGCCGAGGCGGCGTGGGTTTTCACCCGCAGCGGCGGCGTCTGGACGCAGCAGGGCGAGAAGCTGGTCGGCACCGGCGCCGTGGGGAGCGCGCGCCAGGGAATGTCCGTTGCGCTGTCCGCCGATGGCAACACTGCCATTGTGGGTGGGTGGTCCGACAACGGCAAAACCGGCGCGGCATGGGTTTTCAGCCGCAGCGACGGTGTCTGGAGGCAGCAAGGCAGGAAGCTGGTGGGAAGCGGTGCTGTGGGAAGCGCCTGCCAGGGCATTTCCGTCGCGCTGTCCGCCGACGGCAACACCGCCATCGTGGGCGGGCCTGACGACAACCAGTGGGATCGATCTGCGCCGTTCGGTCTCGGCGCGGCCGGGGCGGCGTGGGTGTTTACCCGAACTGCAGGTGTCTGGACGCAGCAAGGCAACAAGCTGGCAGGCAAGGACTCCATGGGCAGCGCGCGCCAGGGAATGTCCGTTGCGCTGTCAGCAGACGGCAATACCGCCATTGTAGGCGGCCTGGCGGACGACAGGGGTGTCGGCGCGGCATCGGTGTTCGCCCGCAGCGGCGATCACTGGACGCAGGACGAACGGCTGGCTGGCACCGGCGCCATGGCCGTATCCTCGGTGGCGCTATCCGGCGACGGCAGCATCGTCATGGTTGGCGGCCCTGACGTGGGCGGGGGCGTAGGCGCGACGTGGGTGTTTGCACGCGGCGACAACGCTTCTGTCAGATGATCCCGGTGTCGAGCTGCAAAAGAGTCGGGAATGGGCGACTGCGGACAAGGGCAGTCGTCGTGATCGGCTTGGCGATTTTTTTGAGCAGTCGACCGGTTGCTGCGGCCGACAGAGAAGTGACACAGGCATATTCCACCTGCATTGCCCAATCGAATGGGGTTACGGCGCAGATGATCAATTGCATGCTTGCTGAAACAGGACGTCAGGATGCCCGGCTGAATGAGAATTACAAGAGGCTGCTCTCGAAGCTGGGGACCGAGCGAAAAAACGCATTGATTGAAGCGCAGCGCGCCTGGATAAGATTTCGGGATGCGAATTGCGGCTTTTACGCTGATCCGGAAGGCGGGTCCGCCGCAGCAATGGCTGCCAACGAATGCTTTCTGAACGCAACGGCCGATCGTGCCAAAGAGCTGCAGCTGCTGACCAGCGATTAAAGCGGGGTCCGCTGACGTTGAGGCACTCGCGGTTTTACCTCTCCCCGCAGGGGAGAGGTCGGAATGTGCGCGCTGCGCGCGCACATTCCGGGTGAGGGGGTCACAAACCGTCATCGAGCCGGCCCCCCTCACCCGGATCGCGCAAGCGCGATCCGACCTCTCCCCTGCGGGGAGAGGTAAACCGCGACTGCCTCAACTTAGCGAAACACGCTATAATTCGTGCAATCGGCGCGGCTCACCCCATGCCGGAAGCCGAGGTCGGCTCGATCTCGCACAGCAGGCGCACTTCGCCGGGCGCGGAGTTGGTGTACTTGTCCTGCCCGAGATATTTCCTGGCGAGCGAATCGATGTGCGCGACGGCGCCGTCCTCCGTCACCCGCGCGACCCGGCCGCGAATCTGGACGTAGCGGTAGGGATTATCCGGATCGACGATGGCGAGCGCGACGGCAGCGCCTTTTTTCAGATTGCGAGCCTTGACCCGGCCCTTGGCGGTGTTGACGCGCACCTGTCCGTTCTTGAAGTCGAACCAGACCGGCGTCACCTGCGGCGTGCCGTCCGGCATCGTGGTGGCGATCACGGCAAATGCCTTCTTCTTCGTCAGCAGGTCGAGATATTTGTCGGGAATGGTGGCCATGACTCGCTCTCCTTGCCTGCGTACTCCGGCGAACGTCAGACCAGCGGTCGCCCGTCCGCTCCCATATGACCCTTGAACGCGATGTAGCCGCCGTCGATCAGAAGATCGGTCGCGGTGACGAACGATGCCTCCTCCGACGCGAGATAGACCGCGCCGGCCGCGATCTCCTCCGGCTCGCCGGGGCGGTTGAGCAGATGACGCGGTCCGTTCACGATCCGCGCCCGCTCCTTGCCGCCCGAGCGCGCGCTCGACCTCTCGGTGAGGATGAAGCCCGGCGATATGGTGTTGGCCCGAATCCTGTCGACCGCGTGATCCATTGCGAGGATGCGCGTGAAATGCAGCAAGGCCGCCTTGCTGGTGCAGTAGGGCGAGCGCAGCCCAATCCCGAGATGCCCGAGCTGGGAAGCGATGTTGATGATGCTGCCGCCGCCGGCGCGCCGCATCGCCGGCACCGCGTATTTGCACGTCAGGAAAGCGCCGGTGAGATTGACGGCGATCGCATGGTTCCATTGCGCGAGCGTGAGCGTCTCGACGGTGCCGTCGGGGGTGATCGCTGCGGCGCTGTTCACCAGCGTCGTGAGCTTGCCGAACGCCTCGATGGTCTGGGCCACCGCGCGCCCGGCGCTCGTCTCGTCGCAGATATCGACCGCGAACGCCCGTGCCTGGCCGCCGCCCTCCGTGATGGCGCGCGTCACCCGTTGCGCCTTTGCAGGATCGAGGTCGGCGACCGCTACCCTCGCGCCCTCCTGCGCGAAACGTCGCGCAATCGCGCCGCCGATCTCGCCGCCGCCGCCGGTGATGAGCGCCACGCGCTCGGCCATCCTGCCAGGGTTGGTCATGGCCCAATCCTTCCCGGGGCGACGCAGGCGTCGCCCGCTCGTTGGCGATTATTCCACCTGCGCGGCGAGCGAGGTGATATTGGGATCGATGAAGCGTCGCACGTTGAGTGAGCCGTCGAGGTCCCCCATGTCCTGCATCGCCTTGATGAGGTTGCCGAGCGTGCTCGCCTCGAGCAGGCCGCGGCGGTCGAAGATGCGCAGCCGGCGATAATAATCGTAGGTCATCTCGACATCTCCGCGGGTCGACCCGGACTCCGAGACCAGAATGTCGATCGCGCGGGTGCGGTTCTCATCCCGGTAGAACCAATCGACGCCCTTCGCCGTTGCGGTGAGGAAGGCGGTGAGAAGCGCCTTGTGCGTCCTCGCCCAGTCCGTGTTCGCCGCATGGCCGGTAAACGGCAGGTCGCGCACGTAGTCCGCCACGTCGGCGATGAGCGAAAGGCCCTCGCTCTTCGCCTTGAAGCTCGCCGGCGGCACCAGGATTGCGGCATCCACCGCGCCGGACGACAGCGCGGCGAAGCGCGCAACGGTCGTTCCCGCGAAGATCATGTCGTATTGGCCGGGACTCACTCCGTTGGGGATCAACGTGCGTTCGAGGTAGATGCGCGTGATGTCCTTGGCGCCGCCGATGCTGATCAGCTTGCCGCGCAGGTCGGCGACCGACCTGATCGTGGGCTTTGCCCACAGCGAATAGGGCGGCACCTGGGTTTCGACTCGCAGCAGCGAGATCGGCGCTCCCTTGGCGATCGCGCGCAGCGGATCGGTGAGACCGCCGGAACCGACATTGGCGGAGCCGGCTGCAAGCTGTTGCGTGGCCGCGGCAGTCGAGGAGGTCGCGACGAGATCGAGCGTCACGCCGTGCTGTGCCATATAACCCTCGGCAATTGCGATGAAGATCGGCCACTGCTGCGCCGAGCCCTTTCCGGTTGTCACCATGGTGAGCGTTTCGGCGGCGAGCGTGCCCGGCATGCCGGCCGCAACCGCGAGGCAAATCAGCATCCCGACGATGAGATCGACCGCACGGTTCTTCACGAGTTCCCCCATGGCCGATCAGGCAGGTCGTGCGAGCCGGGCGGCGGCGGGTATCGGCGGCAGCAGCGGCAGCACTTTCCTCGCGAACGCTTCCAGTCCCTCGAGCATGGGGTGGAAATGCAGCAGGAACAGTTCCACCCCGATGTCCTCATAGCGGCGCATGCGCTCGGCGATCAATTCCGGCGTCCCGACGAGGCAGGCCCCAAGGGCGCGAGCCGCCGTTGAGGAAATGCGATCGCGCCGGCCGTAGGCTTCGAGCTCCTCGGCGCGCGCATGCGCCTGAGCCAGCGTGTCCGCGCAGATGACGTGCGCGCTCATCCCGTAGCGGAGCCTGCGGCCGAAATGCCGGGCGCGCTCGCCGAGGTCGGCGATGTCCGCCATGATGGAGCGGAAATTCTCCTCGTACAGCCGATGGTCCGACTGGTATGTCACGAACCAGAGGTCACAGTGCTCGGCGATGACGTCCTTGCCGGCATCGGTGCGGCTCGCGGTGTAAATCGGCGGGTGCGGAACGCACACCGGCTTCACTGCCAGCGTGGCTTCCTCGGCACGATAGAATTCCCCCAGCAGCGTGAACTGATCTTCCCGCCAGAGGCCCTTGAGCACGCGGATGAACTCGTCCATGCGCCGATAGCGCGCCGCCGAGGATTCGATCCAGGCGCCATTGCTGAACAGCTCGAACTCCTTCTGGAACCAGCCGTTGACGACGTTGACGGCGAAGCGGCCGCCGGTGATGCGATCGAGCGTGGCGCCCATCTTTACCACCAGCTGCGGCGTGATCATGCCGGGATAGACCGCGGGCATGATCTGAATTTTTCGCGTGCGGGCGGCGAGCGCCGCGGCCAGCATCCAAGCTTCGAGGTCGGGCCCCAGCAACCGCTCGGCGATCAGGGTGATGTCGAAGCCGAGCGCCTCGGCCCGCGCCACCACGTCGAGCGCGAACTGGAACGACTTGTCGGGAGTGCCTTCCCCGCCGCGCGCCTTGACCTGATGCACTCCCGCCTCCATGGCGGGCTCGGAGCGGATCGTGTGCGGCAGCGGCGTCCAGATTCCCAGGCGCATGAATTCCGCTCCACGACTTCAGGTCTCAACGCCACCATACGCCGTGGCGATCAGGGAAGCGAGGTGTGGTCCCTGACTGCGGCAGTGGCAGAGTACCCTGTCCCTGATATGCTCTCCCGTCTGCCGTGACATTTTGAGCGGGAACCGGATCATGTCCTGGTGGCGCGCGCGGCTTTCGTTCATTGCGGTGGCAATCCTGTTGCCGGCGACGCTGCTGCATGCGGCGCTGCCGGCGCCGAGTCCTGAGCGCGCCTTTCTCACCGGACAGCTGCTGATCGCTGCACCGGTCATGACCGATCCGCGCTTTGATCGGGCGGTCGTCCTCATGGTGCGGCACGATCGCAACGGCGCGCTCGGGATCATCGTCAATCGGCCGATCGAGGAGCGTTCCGTTGCAAGCCTGCTGGAAGCATTGGGCGGAAAGGATACCGCAGGGGTCACGGCGAGCGTGCGCATCTTCGCGGGCGGCCCGGTCCAGCCGGAGATCGGTTTCGTCATCCACAGCGCCGAATATCACCGCCCCGGCACCATCGACATCGACGCCCGCCTCGCAATGACGTCGAGCCGCGAGATCCTGCACGACATCGGCAGCAACAAGGGTCCGGCAAGGAGCCTGATTGCGTTCGGATATGCGGGCTGGGGAGCGGGCCAGCTCGAAGGCGAGGTCGAGCATCGTTTCTGGTTCATGGCGCCGGAAGACCCCGGGCTCGTCTTCGACCTCGACCGGGACAAGGTCTGGGACGAAGCCATGAAGCGCCGCACCCAGGACCTCTGATCGGCTCTCATCGGCGTGGTTTGCCCCTTCATACTTCCCCGAAGGGGGGCCGCTCCACTCGCCGGATGCCGTTGCTACCGCCTGCGCCGGGGTTGGGGCTGCTTCTTTCTGCGATAGCTGCCGGGGATTTCATCCTCGGCCTTGGGAGCTTCGCCGCCACGCCTGCGCATCAGGCGATCGAAGGCGGCAAAATCCGCGCGAGCCGCCCGTTTGGAAAAGTAGTCCGCGGTCTTGAGCGCTGCGAGCTTTTCTGCAACCGCGCTCACAATGAACTGGTTCAGCGTCGTGCCGTCCTCGCGGGCGGCCGAACCACTTGTGCAGGATACTTGCCAGCTCATTTTCGCCGCCCGGAGCGCGCACAACGTTTACAGCGATTTTTGCGACTATCGCCTGCATGGGCCGACCCTCGACCAGAATGTCCAAGGGCCCTTTCGGCAAGCTGCCGCCGGTATTCCCTGACGGCAAAAACAACATTGGACTGCCGCTGGAATTACGTGAGACGGAGCAGATGACATCGGGGGCCTTCCCTCGCGCCAGGTATTGCGCAAGTCGCCAGTCGAGAATTTCTCGGATAAGAACCCCAAAAGCCGCACGATCAGGAATGTCGAAAGCAAATGCAAAGGTGCGGCTATCAAAGGTGAAATATCGAACACCTCCCATACCGCGAGCATGAACAAAGGCCTCAATGGGATTGTTGATCAGAAGCCGTTTAAGTGCGGCGAGGTTGGACAGATCGACGGAGAAGTCTTCAGCCAACCCATGCATTCGCTTTGCTATCTCAGCAACGCGGTGAGCGAGTTCGTCTATCGTAAGGCTTGGGATCAGTTTTTCGCTACTGTCAAGCATTGCAAGCAGCAGGACGAGTTTGTAACTCCGCGACGTCTCGGTCGCCTCGAGATTGCTGAAGAAGTTCCGCTGGGCAGACCATACGATCCGCTCTGCGCTCGTGAGCCCACCCATACGCTCGACAAATCCAAACCAGGATCGTTCACTATTGCTGCGCAGATTAAGCCTGGCATGGTAAATTTCGACTGCCCTCGGACGGATTCCATTTCGCTCCTCGAAATCGCGATAAAAATATACATGAACT
>Ga0306919_10000947_pt1 | contig 13495 bp, 17 predicted proteins | sample flu12Cox44000172_FD_203764 | JGI IMG/M metagenome (GOLD analysis project Ga0306919, IMG submission 203764) | Lab enrichment of tropical soil microbial communities from Luquillo Experimental Forest, Puerto Rico - flux4day.12C.oxic.44.000.172 (v2)... | ecosystem: Environmental > Terrestrial >... | reverse complement strand
AGCTCGCTCCCCAGCGGTCCCAATAGGTCACGGTCTCCGACGGCGGTCGCGCGGCCGGCTGGAAGTCAGTGCCGATCGTGTAAGCGACAGGGAACAGGGCGGCCTGCGTGACCGTGGGCGGAATTCCGAGCACCTCGGCTACCTCCTGCTCCTTGGCCAGATGCATCGTCGTCCAGACGGATCCCAACCCGCGGGACCGCAGCGCAAGCAAGAAGCTCCAGCCCGCCGGGATGATCGACGCCCAGGCCGTCGCGGTAATCAACAGATTCTCGCCATCAAAGCGGCGGTCCAGGCACGGGATGACATGCACCGGGACTTGGGCCAGCGTCTCGGTCAGGCCCGCCGCGCTGCTGTACACCCGCCGGGTCTGCGGATCCGTCGTGTTCTCGGCGGCATACGCGAGGTACTGAGCACCGATGCTGCCGTAGATGTCGGCGATCGCGGCACGCTTGTCGGCATCGGTGATCACCAGCCAGCGCCAGTCCTGTGCGTTGGCTCCGGTGGGCGCCTGCATGGCCAGTTGTATGCACTCGAGGATCAGCTCGCGAGCGACCGGACGGGTCAGGTCAAGGCGTTTGCGCACCGCCCGCGTGGTGCTCAGCAATTCGTCGACCGTGGCGATGTCCATGCCGTCCTTCCCGATGTGCTCAGAGGTCTATCGCGCAGGACTGGTCGATACCCAGCACCGTCAACGAACGCCCGAGGCCGAGGAATACCGCGACGCAGAGCGTGAGATCGAGGATCTCCTCGTCGGAGAACGACTCCCGCAGTCGTTCGAAGAAGGCGTCGTCCATCGACGCGTGGTCGGTCGCGAAGCGTTCCGCGAATTCGATGGCCAGACGCTGCCGCGGCGTGTAACCGGGGTAGCTCGCGTAGGCGGCGACGTGGTCGTAGAGCTCCGGGGCCGGGGCTGTCGGACCGGCGTTCAGCACGGACTGGGCGCGAAAGTCTGCGCAGGCGACGCAGTCGTTGATCTGGGCGATCCGCATCCTGGCAAGCTCGCGCTCGTCGGCCGGCAGGATGCTCTGTTGATACGCGCCCCGGATCATCCGCTCGACCATGCCGCCGAGCTGTGGCCGCAGCGTCCAAATCATGGCCGCTTCGCCGCCGGGCCCAGCCGGCACGTTGAGTCGGGCCACCACGAACTCCTGCCCGGTGAAGACAATTACCGAGTTGAGCAAACCAGATTCTCAACTCGCCTGTCTAGATCGGCCACCGCGCGCAATTATGCATACGTAAGCCCGGCGTAGCGCCGAAGCGCTGGCCGGGCTACCGTCCGTTGAAACGAGGGCGTTCAAGGCGGAGCGTCCGGTGTCGGGAGGTCTCGGCGTGCTGTTCATCCACGAGGTGCACAAGGTGCGCGGCCGCTTCGAAGACGACTTCGAGGCCGCCTTTCGTGAGGGCTGGATGCCCATGCTCGCCGACGGCGACGACGCTCGGCTGCTGTGGTACACCAACCAGGCGCACGGCAGCGGCCCCGCCTACACCGTGATCACCGTGACCGCGGTTCGCGACGGAGCGGCATGGGAGCGCCTGACCAAACGAGTCCAGAAGGGCGATCTGCAGAAGTGGATGCGCAACCTGGACGAACTTCGTCATGACGTGGACGCGAAACTGCTGGTTCCCCTCCCGTGGTCGCCACTGTTGGAGGTGCCGTTCGATGAGGTGCCGGTCGACGGGCGGGAGCACGAGATGAGCCTCTACATGGAAGACACCATGTGGCCCTACGAGGACAAGTTCGAGGAGTACATCGTCCGCTGCGGTGACGTATACGCCAGGAGCCTCGAGGAGCCCTCGTCCATGCTGACAATGCAGGCTGCATTCCAGCCCGCCCTCGGCAGCCACGTGCGCCGTGAGGTGATCCTGATGCAGCGCATCAGCCGACCGGACGCGCTGCTCGATTTGCTCCGGACCCATATCCCCGCCGAGTACCGCGCCCCCGGGACCTGGATGTATGACGCCCTGGACCTGCGCGATCAGTGGACCACCCGGTTACTGCGGACCTCCGAGTGGTCCCCCTTGTACTAGACCGCGCATGAACACCGGGACGATCCTCGACGCCGCCGCGACCGGCGATCCCGCGCGGACCGCGCTGATCATCGATGGGCGATCCATCAGTTACGGGGAGCTGGCCGCGACGGTGCGGCAGTGCGCCGCCGGCCTGTCCGCCCATGGCGTGCTGGCCGGCCAGCGCGTCGCCGTCGTCGACGGCGGAAGTCGGCTGTCGATCGCGACAGTGCTCGGGGCGGCGCGCATCGGCGCCGCGGCCGCGCTCATGAATCCCGCACTAACGCCGCCGGAGTTGCACGGGCTCTTGGAAAATGCCGGCTGCGCCGACGTGGCCGTCGCGGGGGAGCCGTACGTCGACCGGCTCCGCGAGGCGGGAGCGCCCACGGTGTTAACGGAGTCCGACCTCGCAGCCGGACCTTCCCCGGCATTACCGGACATCACTGCCACGCCCCACCCTCCCAATCAAGACCGGGACGCCTTGATCCTGTTCACCAGCGGCACCACCGGACTCCCCAAGGCAGTGAGCATCACCAGCGGGCGGCTGGACCTGCGAATCAGGGGAGTGGCGGCACCGTTCCGAGCCGATGCGAAGCCGTCGGTCGGGATGATGTGCGTTCCCTTTTTCCATGTCGGCGGCTCCCTGGGCATGCTGGGCAGCCTGTATTCCGGCAACACGTCGGTGGTCCAAAAGCGGTTCGATGCCGGCGAATGGTTACGGCTGGTCTCCGCGCATCGGGTGGCCACCACATTCATGGTGCCGACAATGCTGCAGCGGATTCTCAACCATCCAGACTTCGCCGACACCGACCTTAGTTCACTGGTCGCCATCGCCTACGGGGCCGCCGCCGCGCCAATCACCTTGGTGCGCAGGGCGATGGCCGCGCTCCCACACGTTGCGTTCGCCAACGTGTTCGGCCAGACGGAGACCCTCGGCGCGTATACGACGCTGCTGCCCGACGATCACCGCGATCCGGCCCGCGCCGGCTCCGTCGGCCGGCCGCTGCCCGGGGTTGAGGTGCGAGTGGTGGACCCCGTCACCTGCAACGACGTCCAACCGGGGACGGTCGGTGAGTTGTGGGTCAACACCACCCAGAACGTCACGGAAGGTTGGCTGCACACCGGTGATCTCGCCCGCCAGGACTCCGACGGCTACATCTTCCCGGGCGGCCGGCTGAGCGACACCATCAACCGTGGGGGAGAGAAGTTCGGGCCGACCGAGGTCGAGGAGGCACTGCGCTCGCATCCGGCGGTCACGGACGTGGCGGTCGCCGGAATCGCCGACGAGGAACTCGGACAGCGGGTGGGGGCCGCGGTGGTGGCGTGCGGCCCAGTGACGCTCGAGGAGCTGCGGTCACACTGTCGCGAGCTGATCGCCTATTTCAAGGCGCCGGAGCGGCTGGCCATCGTCGACCAGATCCCGTACAGCGCCACCGGCAAGGTCAGCCGCCGTCAGCTGGCCGCCCTGATCGCCGATGATGCCCGAATGTAGGGAGTCCCAGTGCTTTTCCTTCACGAGACCCACAAGGTGGTCGGCGCACGGGAGGCCGAATTCGAAGCCGCCTATCGCGACGGCTGGATGCCCACGCTGGCAAAGGACGACGGCGCTCGGCTTCTTTGGTACACCAACCACGCGCACGGCAGCGGGGTGTCCTACAACGTCGTCACCATCACGGGCATCGTCGACGGCGCCGCGTGGGAGGGGCTCGATCGCCGCACGCGGACCGGGGATCTCAAGCCGTGGATGCGCGAGCTGGACCACCTGCGCCACGAAGTGACCGGCAAGATCCTGCTGCCGGTCAATTGGTCGCCGCTTCAGGCGGTAGACCTGGCGACCGTGCCGACCGATGGTGCGACCCACTCGCCGAGCCTGTTCATGGAGGACACGGGCTGGCCCTACGCGCCGCTCGATGACTACATCCGTATGTGGGACGAGATTTACTACCGGATGCTTTCCAAAGCCCCGCCGGGGATGCGGATCCTCGACATCCAGGCGTGCTTCCAGGTCGCCCACGGGAGCTATCGCCGACGGGAAGCGATGCTGTGGCAGAAGATCGACGATTCCAACAACTATGCGGCGCTCGTGCGCCTGCTGACGACCGAGACGTCGCCCGAGCACCGAGTGCCAGGCAGCTACATGGTCGAGGCGCTGAAGTACCGCGATCAATGGGAGAGCCGTCTGCTGCGGACCTCGAACTGGTCACCGCTGTACTGACGGTGCGCTTACGGCTTTTGGTGTGCGCCTACGGCGGGGTCCCTCGGCGTGTCGCCACCGTGAGCGCACTCCCGATGGGCGACCGATTGCAGGAACGGCTCGACGATGGCGAGGAAGCCGTCGGGATCCGACGAGAAGACCACATGCCCGGTATCGAGAATCTCCAGGCGGGAACCGGGAATGGCGTCGTGGGTGGCGCGTCCGCCGATCAGCGGTATGGCGATGTCTTTCTTGCCCCACACGATGAGAGTCGGCGCGGACAGCTCGCCGGCACGGCTGCGCAGATCGTGCCCGGGCGTGGCGAAGCTTCGCCAGAGCCCCACTCCGACGCGGACGCCCTCGGGCGTTTTCGCCACCGCGGTCGCACGCTCGATGATCCGGCGGTCGTTGTCGGTCTTGGCCTTCATGTAGCCGCGGACAAACAGGGGAGCGGCGCGGCGGAAAACCGCCGGCGTGCCGAGCACGCGGCAAAAGCTGCGGGACAGTGGATTCCACGGTACGAACCCGCCCGCATTGACCAGGACCAGGCCCGCGACGGATTCGGGACGGTTGATCGCCAATCGCGCGGCCGCAAACCCGCCGACCGAATTCCCGATCAGCACGGCGCGCGACAGGCCTAGGCCGTCCACGACATCTTCGAGCGCGTCCGCCAAGAGCGGTGCGCTGGGTTCCATGGACGCGTCGATAGCGTCCGAATCCCCGTGCCCGGGCCAGTCAACGGCGATTGTGTGGTAGTTCCGGGCCAGCGTCTCGATGATCGGGTCGAAGTCGTGCCGGTCATGCAGCGTGGCGTGTAGTAACAAAACCGTTGGGCCGCTGCCGGATTCGTAGTAGGCAACGCGTCCCGCCCGGGTTTGGATGGTCGTCATGGGAGTTCCTCTCGAGGGCCTTGACCGACTGGTCGGTCATCGCGTACGCTACAACGATGGGAACGTCCTGACAAGAGGGGATCCGGGATGCAACAAGCGCCGCCGTCCGACGCACCATTCGCGGACAAGATGGCCTACTACCGAACGCAACACACATCGAAGGGGGTAAGGGCAACTCATCTAGTCGGCACGCCCGTCATCGCGGCCGGCCTGCCGCTGGTATTCGCCAGGCCAAAAGTCGGTGCCGCGATGTTCGTCGGGGGATGGGCCATCCAGATCATCGGCCACCGGGTATTCGAGAAGAACCTCCCGTCGACCCACAAAGGCTGGATCACTTATCAACTCACCGGCGTGATCCATGTCTGTGAGCAGTACGGCGAGATGCTGGCCCGGCGCAGCCAGCGCAGGGCGGCGCGGTGAGACCACCCGAGCCCGGGCGCAATGCGCTGCTGGACGCGGGACAGCGCCTGTTGGGAACGGCGGACCTGGCCAGGATTTCTGTCAACGCGATCGTGGCCGAGGCCGGCATGGCGAAAGGTAGCTTCTATCAGCATTGGCCGAGCCGGGCCGAATACGTGCGAGCGTTGCATGTCCGATTCCACGACGAGCTGGCCGAATCGATCGCTACTGCCACCGCCGACCTGCCGCCGGGACGCGACCGGCTCGAGGCGGGGATGAACGCCTACCTCGACGGCTGCTTGGCGGACCCGGCCACCAAAGCGTTGCTCGTCCAGTCGCGCACCGAGGCAGGCCTGAGCGATCTGGTCGCGGCCCGTAACGACAGCTCGGCCACCCTGGTGCTGCCCGACCTGGTAGCGCTCGGATGGGCACCGCCGGAACCGATCGCCGCGCTGCTCGTCGCGGCGGTCGCGGAGATCGCCCTGGTCGAACTGGCCGCCGGCAAACGCGATAAAAAGTTGCGCCGCGCGTTGCTTCGGCTCGCCACCCGGACACCTACTGATTAGGCAAGCGGCGCCAAACCCGAGCGAACCAAATCCAGGCTCGCGGCCACGAGCTCACCGAGGTCCCCAGCGCACCCGCTGCGGCCCCAATTCTCGACTGCCACAACAAGAGCGGCGGCCAGTGCCGAGCCCGCGACCTCGGCGCCAAGGTCGATGTTCGCGACGTCGGGGTTGCGCGTCCTGATGAAGTCGGTCAGCACCCGCGCAAACGACGCTTGCACCACCCGCAGATGGCTCGCGATGCGGTCCGCGCTGATCAGCTCCGCGCGGGCCGTCGCGGCCTGGCGCACCACTTCGAGGTCATGCGGGAAGGCCGCAACGCTGGCGAGCACCGCGTCGAACAGCGACTCGCGGGCCGGACGCTGCGCGAGCGCCTCGGCCAGCCATTCCAGGTGCGTGTCGTAGTCCTGGAAGAGCACCGCCTCCTTGGTCGGGAAATGGCGGAAGAAGGTGCGTTCGGTCACGCCGGCTTCGGCGGCCAGCTCGGTTACGGTCACATTTGTAAATCCCTTGCGGGCGAAGCTCTTTAATGCCGCTTCGCGTAGCGCCTCGTGCGTCGACCGTCGACGCAACTCGTGACGGTTTGTCGGCTGACCAACGAGCATCTTCCAATTATGTCAGTACTGACATATTCTTGTCACGCGCTAACTGAGGGAGGACGCGATGACGGACTATGACGCGATCGTCGTGGGAGCCGGGCACAACGGGTTGACCGCTGCCGCGGTTCTGCAACGTGCGGGCCTGCGCACCCTGTGCCTGGAGGCCAACACCTACGCGGGGGGCATGGCGGCGACGGTCGAATTGATCGACGGCTTCCGCTACGAGATCGCGGGTTCGGTGCAGTTCCCCACCGCGAGCCAAATCACCAAGGACCTCGGCCTCGACACCCTCCCCACGATGGAGCCGGAGGTGATGTCCACCAACATCGGCGAAAACGGCGAGGAGCCGATGGTCTTCTACCGCGACCCCATACAGCTGATGACGCACCTGGGCGAGAAGCACGGGTTCGAGGCCATCACCGGCATGGCCGAATTGATCGGCTGGAGTCAGGGACCGGCAAAAGCCCTCGGCCGCTTCGATGTCCGCAAACCTCCGAAGACCCTCGACGAGATGTATGCCTGCGCTGCCAACGAAGCCGAACGCCGCGCGATTCACGAAATGCTGTTCGGGTCGGCAATGGACGTGATCGACCGATTCCTGCCCGACAAGGACAAGCACGCGGTCATGCGGGGAATGCTCGCGTTTCTGGCCGTCAACTCCACCTACCGCGGACCGTATACACCGGGCAGCGCCACCTGCTTGGCGTTCGCCCTGGCAGTCCCCGACGACAGCACCGCGATGATGACCAAGCTCAAGGGCGGCATCGGCGCGCTCACCGAGCACCTGCGTGAGCTCTTCGTCTCCCACGGCGGCGAGATCCGATTCCGCGCCAAGGTCGAACAGATCCTCGTCGACCATGGCGCGGTGACCGGCGTACGACTTCGTGAAGGGTCAACGATCACCGCGCCGATCGTCGTATCCAACCTCTCGCCGGATGTCACGCTCACCGAGTTCATTGCGCCGGAACACGTTCCGGCGGAACTGGTCTCACGCCTGTCCGGCCGCGATCACCGCGCCTCCTTCGTGCAGATCCACTTCGCGCTTGACGGTCTGCCCGAATTCGCGCCGCCCTACGAACTGTTGAACGAGGCCGGCATGCAGCAGTCGGTCGGCATCTTCGGCTCGCCAGAAGAGCAGCAACTGCAATGGGAAACCTGCCGTCGCGGCATCGTCCCGGACAACCCGTCGATGGGAATGCAGATTCCTTCCGTGCACGATCCGAGCATGGCGCCGCCCGGAAAACACGCCGCGAGCGCGTTCGCCTACGCCTTCCCGGTGGAAGTCGCCCGTGACCAGCACGGCCATCTGAAAAACGAAATGGCACAACGTGTTATCGACAAGATCACCAGGTTCGCCCCGAACTTCAAGGACATCGTGATCCGCCATATCACGTTTGCGCCCTACCACATGAACACCATGTTCGGCGCGCCCGCCGGCGACTTCTGCCACGGCCTGTTACATCCAGATCTGATGGGACCCAATCGACCCGGCCCAAAGGGATTCCTCGACTTTCCCATTCCGATCGACGGCCTCTACCTCGGCGGCGCGGGATGCCATGGCGGACCAGGGATCACGTTCACTCCGGGCTATAACGCCGCCTATCAGGCTCTCGACGACATGGCCTGACCGGTTCAGGGTTTGCAGGCGGGGTCCAGGGGAAGGACCGGGCCACCGGTCTGCAGCGACAGCAGATGCAGGTAGGTCGCGAGCGAATGTTCGCATATCACAGTGCATGTGACCAACCGAGCGGGGTTCAGCTCGTAAGGAGTGAGCACGTGCTCATAGCCTACGAACGTGGGAGGTACCGCGGTGATGACGTCCAGGCGGTTGGTGACCCGATACGAGTTCTTGACCACCTGGTCGTAGGTGCTGGCAAACAGCGAATCCCCGGTGCGTGGGCTGCCATAGGTGTATACGGCCGGATCGGTGAAACTCGTGTTCGCCGCCACGTCGAGGGCGAGCAGCGTCGCGAGGGCACCTCCCAGACTGTGGCCGCAAATCGTCACGGAACCAACGGGTTTGGGAAACGTCAGCTTCGGCAGCGCGTTGACGACCGTGGGCGAATCCGGCGCGGCACCGGTCCGCAGCGACTCGTACATGTCGGTGAAGCCGTCTTCGGTGTGGCCGGCGCCGACCAGGAACGGGCATGGCACCTGCAGGAACTCGGCGTCGTGAACCCACTCCAGGATTCCTTCGGTGCCCCGGATCGCGATCACGACATCGCCCGATTTATTCACTTGGCAGATCAACCCGATGGACACTTCGTCGTCGACCCGACTCGGGTTCATGTCGGTCGCCAAATCGTTGGCATAGATCGTCGTGACCACGGTGTAGTCGACGCCCCCGGCGCTCAGCGCCTGACCGGCCTTGTTCCTCAAATCGCTGGGCAATGTCGCGTACGTCGCGTTGACGAGCTGGCCGAACTCTATTGCGTCCGCTACATCTAACGTCGGCTGTGTAGGCATATGGCAACCGCGTTAGGCGCCGAACGTTCCGGTGAACTGTGCCTGTGCCGCGGCCGCCCGTGTTATCGCCTGCACCGCTTGCCCCCCGGCAAGTCCCGGAGGGAGCTGGTACGTGGCGGGAAGCTGGTAGAGGGTGAACCGGTAATGGTGCGCCCCGGTGCCCGCAGGCGGGCACGGCCCGCTATATCCGGCCTGGCCGGCCGAGTTCGGCAGGCTGGTTCCGCCAGCGGGTGTTTGGCCATCCCCGGTGCTGCCCGGACCGGGAGGAATTCCAACGACGATCCAGTGGATGTAGGGCCCGCGGGGGGCGTCCGGGTCGTCGACAACGAGCGCCCCGCCCAATGGCGCTGACCACGTCAACGGTGGCGCCGTGTTGGCCCCCTTGCAGGTGTACTGCACCGGGATCGGCGCACCGTCGGCGAACGCCGGACTGCTGATTGTCAATGGCGCGTCGGCAGGCGCCGCCGCGACGGTCCGACCTACCGTTGTCACTTTCGGCGTCATTGGGGCCGTCATGTTGCTGCCGCCGTGGCCACCGCAACCGGCCACCGCCAGCACGAGTGCCAGGCCGGCGACAGCCGATCCGATTCGGTGCAATGTGCTCGCCCATGTCGAGTTCATAAGGACAGTGTCGCTCGCGAGTCGCGGGTTCGGAAGCACCCGTTCAGGTGCGACCTGTGAGCGAGGTCAGGTCCTGGATCCGCACGCACTCCTGGGTTCCGTCGAGCCAGAGCAGGAACCGCGAAGGCAGTGGAAACCGGTGAGCGGCCACGCGGGTGGAAACGAGGGTCGGGTTGCCGACCGGGATATCGCGTCCCTGCCAGTGCAATTGGCCGGGTCCGGCCCGCAGGTTGATGTACCAGTTGGTTCTCGGCCCATAGGTGAGCGGGACGATGAAGCCGCCCGGCTGCTCAACCACGCGGAGCGGTGTGGTGTAGCGCCGGCCGGATCGCCGACCGGTGTGCTCGATCACCGCGAAGATGCTGTGCGGTCGGCCCGCTCGGCCCACGCTGGTCACCATCTTGTTGGCGAACCGCTTGTTGCGGTGCCGCTTGGCATCGATCACCGCCTGATCACCGCGACGCATACCCGCCGCGATGCGGACCCGCCGCACGACCGCGGCGACGAGCACGACGGCCAGCACGGCCCTAGCGCGTCGACATGCTCGGTCGCTCGCCATTCAAGCGAGACTACGTGGCGTGCTTCTTGACTTCGAGCACCCGCTTGCGCAGTCCCTTGGTAGCCGTGTCCATCAAACCCTTAGCCCCTCTTTTGATCAGGAATCCCGGGACGGGCGCGGAGAGATCCACGGTGAGCTCGAAATGGACCTGGGTGGAATCGCCGACGGGCTTCAGGGTGTAGCGGCCCTCCTGCCCGCGCTGTTGTTTGGAGCTCTCCAGCGTCCAGCCCACCCCGTCGTGGTGAACGGAATAGTCCAATACCTGCTCATCGGTGACGCCCATGATCTTGACGGTTTGCCGAGATTTGGTCGGATGGCCATCCTCGTCCCGTTCCAGGATTTCGATTTTCTTATGAAACGAGGACCACTCGGGTAACGACTCGAGGTCGAACAATACGTCCATGATCTCGTCGGGCGTCGCCTCGATGACGACGTCGCGGGAGTCGGTGATAGCCATAGGAGATATATATAGCCAGCACGGCGACGCCGAAACTCAAGGCACCAGCACGACCTTGCCGACGTTCTCCCGGGCCGCCAGGATGCGGTGGGCCTCTGGCGCTTCGGCGAACGGCACCGCCGCGTGGACGACCGGAGCGATCGTCCCCGCGTCGAGTGCCTCGCTCAGCGGAGCGATCCAGGGCTCGAGCGTGCCGCGGTCGTCCCAGAGCCGCAGCATGTTCAGGCCGATCACGGCCTTCGACTCCGAGAGTTGGTCGAGCAGGTTGAATCCGCGCAGCATCGCCAAGGCCTGGGGCGCGGCCCTGCGCAGCGAGCGCTTCTCACCCTGCTGCATGTTCGAAACCCCGTATCCCACAAGCCTTCCGCCCGGGCGCAGCAGAGCATAGGACCGCCGCAGCGACGTGCCGCCCAACGCGTCGAGCACCAGATCGTACGGGCCGAGGCCCTTCCACCAGCCGTCGCGACGGTAGTCGATCGCCCGGTCGACACCCAACTCGGCCAGCTTCTGGTGCTTTCCGGGCGACGCGGTACCGTGCACCTCGGCGCCGGCGGCCTTCGCGAATTGGATAGCCGCGATGCCGACACCGCCGGCCGCGGCGTGCACCAGCACCCGCTCCCCGGCGCGCAGCGACCCATAACCGTGCAGCGCGGCCCAGGCGGTCGCGTAGTTGACGGGGACCGCGGCGCCCTGTTCGAAGCTCAACGCGTCGGGAAGCGCCACGGAATCGTTCGCCGCGACATTGACGATTTCGGCGTAGCCACCGAATCGCGTACCGGCCAGCACCCGTTCTCCGACACGGTTCGGTTCGACACCCTCGCCGACGGCCTCGACCGTGCCGGCGACTTCGTAGCCGACCACTGCCGGAAGTTTCGGCGCGTCCGGGTACAGGCCGACGCGGGCAAGGTGGTCGGCGAAGTTCACGCCCGCGGCGCGTACCGCAACGCGCAGCTGGCCCGGGCCGGGCGGCGGCGGGTCGGGCCGCTGCTGGACCTGCAAGACCGACGGGTCGCCATGCTTGGTGACGACGACTGCGCGCATCGTGTTTCCTCCTATTTCCTTTTAAGGCCCGGCTTATCCGAGATACTGCCTCATGCCTGCGCGGCTACCTCACTGAGCCGCGGGAGAATGACATCGCGCCAGCCCGGGCCCATGCGGTCGAAGGCGTCGGCCATCCTCTTGTCGTCCAGGTCAAAGCCGCTGTGTTCCAAGAACACTCGGGTACCGGTGCCTTCCGCCTCCAGGCGCCAGGTCAGGGTCCAGGCCGAGGTGAAGGTGTAGACGAAGCGGTGCGGGGGATCGACCTCGAGCACCTTGCAGGGTTGCTTGCCGTAGCCCGGCATGTCCAGGCTGAACTGGTGGCCAACCACCGCAGCCACCTCGCCCTCCGCCCACCACAGTCGCATCAGCTCTGGTTCGGTCAGGAGCCGCCACACCTTCGCCGGCGGTGCGGCCACGAATTGCTCCACCCGGATTGTCTCGGTCATTCCAGCTCCTCTGCCGCCTCGGCGAGCCCGGCCAGTCGCGCACGCCAGAACTTCTCGAACGGATGCAGCCACTCACCCAGCTCCGCCAGCGGTTCCGCGGTCAGGCGGTAGATGCGCCGGCGGCCTTGCGGCTCGTCGGCCACGAGCCCGGCGTCGCGCAAAACTTTGAGGTGCTCCGCGACGGCCGGGCGGCTGAGCTCGAACCGGTCGCTGAGTTCCCCAGCGGACAAGGGCCGCCGAGTGAGGATCTCGAGCAGCTCCCGCCGCACGGGATTCGCCAGCGCAAGAAAGACGCGATCGGCGGCGGCCACGCCGAGAACATATGTCGGGAATTCCCGACATGTCAACGTTTCCCGACATGTGCTGACGGGGTCGCCCCGTGGCGGCTACGTTCCTGCTTGTGCATTTCGCCTGGGAGCAGCTGACCCCCGGCGTGCATCGCTGCCGGCTCCCGTTCTGCGATGTCACAGTCGGGCTGGTGCGGGGGCGGACCGGAGCCCTGCTCGTCGACACCGGCACCACGCTCGTCGAAGCGGCCGCGATCGACGCCGACGTCCGCCGGATCGCGGGTCACCCCGTTACCCATGTTGCGTTGACGCACAAGCACTTCGATCACGTCCTGGGTTCTTCGGTGTTCTCCGAAGCCGACGCCTACTGCGCACCTGAGGTTGTCGAGTGCCTGACCTCGGGGACCGACTGGCTTCGCGGCGACGCGCTGAGCCACGGCGCGGACGCCGAGGAGATCGAGCGCGCGATCGCGGCCCTGCGCCCTCCGCGGCACGGAATCTACGAGGCCATCATCGACCTTGGCGACCGAACCGTGAAGATCGCCCACCTTGGCCGCGGCCACACCCTGTCGGATCTGGTCGTGGTCGTGCCAGCGAAGGACGACGAGCCGGCCGTGGTGTTCACCGGTGATCTCGTCGAGGAGTCCGCTGACCCCGCAATCGATTCCGATTCCGACTTGGCGGCCTGGCCGGCAACGCTTGATCGGGTACTCGCCATCGGTGGGCCCCAGGCCATCTACGTGCCGGGTCATGGGAAGGTCGTCGATGCGCAGTTCGTCCGCCGGCAGCGGGATTGGTTAAGCGAACGAGCCGACCTCGGGCCGGGCTAAGTGTGGGCCACGGCGCATGCGGCGATGAGGGCGTCCGGGTCGGTGACACTGACCCATAACGAGCGCAGCGGCACCGACAAGATCTGTAGGTTCGCTCGCGCCGGCGGCTCTATCGTCAACGCCACCAGCCCCTTAC
>Ga0306919_10000946_pt1 | contig 13497 bp, 11 predicted proteins | sample flu12Cox44000172_FD_203764 | JGI IMG/M metagenome (GOLD analysis project Ga0306919, IMG submission 203764) | Lab enrichment of tropical soil microbial communities from Luquillo Experimental Forest, Puerto Rico - flux4day.12C.oxic.44.000.172 (v2)... | ecosystem: Environmental > Terrestrial >... | reverse complement strand
TACAGAAGACGCGTCCCGCCGTCATTGAGTTGCACCTCCAGCGTTCGCGGCGCCACAAGGCGGCCCGTACCCATGATCAATTCGGCGCCGGTCGCTTTGTAATTCTCCAGATGTGCCGCGATTTCGCGCTTGACCATGTCGCGCTTGCGCTGGCGAACGGTCCGCATATCGGTGGTGACGTTGCCGGTTACGACGCCGAAGCGCGCGCCCTGGCGCGCCAGATGCGCGACCCTTGCGCTCCAAATTTCGTTTTTGCTGGGAAGGCAGGCGACGTTGGGGCAGGAGCCGCCGATCCACTGACGCTCGACCACGGCCGTCCGCCGGCCTGATTGCGCCATGTGCCAAGCCAACAACTTGCCGCTCTTTCCGCTTCCGAGGACTAGGATGTCAAATCGTTCCGGTTGAGCCATGGCGTGTCCATGTACGATTGCGCTCAGCAATTACGATGAGCGCAGACAAACGTCAGCAATCGCGGCAGATGCGCAGTTTCCTGTCGATGGCCTCGTCTTCGAGGGACCTTGTTCCGAGATTTTCCTCGATCCAGGACGGCACATCTTTCGCCCTCGGTTGCCGATGACCAATCGGCGCCTCCCGGGCGCTGCTGGCCGTTGGGCCCGTGCCCTGCGCACTGCCGCTGGATGCTGATGGCCGTTGACCCGGATTGTTCTGCGCCGCGGCAGCACTCCACAGGAGAGTGACTGCGACAAGGGCATAACTCACTGCGCGCATCGGGCCACTCCTCGGAAGGCTTTACAATTTCGACTAAATGTCGAGCGTCACTTGGAGCGCGACAGGAAATTGCGGATTGCCGCGGCGATCTCGTCGCAGTGTGTCTCGAGCGCAAAGTGGCCGGTATCAAAGAAGCGCACGTCTGCGTTCGGGATGTCGCGTTTGAATGCCTCCGCACCAGCCGGGAGGAAGAACGGATCGTTCTTGCCCCACACTGCCAGAAACGGCGGCTTGTGCTTGCGAAAGTAGGCCTGGAATTCGGGATACAGCGCGACGTTGCTCTTGTAGTCGCCGAAGAGGTCGAGCTGCACTTCATCGGCGCCAGGTCGTGCGAGATAGAAGTTGTCGAGCGAATACCCGTCCGGAGAAACCGAGGACGTGTCGGCGATGCCGTGGGTGTATTGCCAGACCGTTGTCTCGGGCGAAAGAAAGGCGCGCAGCGCCGTGCGGTTTGCTTCGGACGGGTCCTGCCAGTATGCGCGGATCGGCTTCCAGCCGTCGCTGAGGCCCTCGACGTACGCATTGCCATTCTGCGAGATGATGGCGGTGACGCGCTCGGGGTGCCTCATCGCGAGGCGGAAACCAGTCGGCGCGCCATAGTCGAAGACATAGATGGCGAAGCGGGCAAGTCCGATCACTTCGGTGAAGCGGTCAATAGCCCCCGCGATGTTGTCGAAGGTGTAGCTGAACTTGCTCCGCTCCGGCATGTCCGATTGGCCAAACCCGGGCAGATCGGGCGCAATCACATGAAATCGGTCGGCGAGCTGCGGAATGAGATCGCGGAACATGTGGCTTGCAGTTGGAAAGCCGTGCAGCAGAAGGAGTGCGGGAGCGTTGGAGCGACCGGCCTCGCGGTAGAAGATTTCGATGCTGTCGACGGCTATTCGCCGGTGAGCGATCTTAGTCATTTGTCTTCAGGTAAGTGCGCTCTATAACTTCAACATCCAGCCGGCGATGGCCCGCCCGATCTCGTCCGGCGAATCTTCCTGGACGTAATGGCGCCCCGCGACCTCCACCTCGGTCAGCGCTGGCAACCTGCGGATGAAGGCGAGATCCTCGTCGTTGGCGAGGATCGCACCGGGCTCGGCCCTGAAGAACAGCTTGGGCACGCCGCTCGTTGACAGCCAGTCCGCGGAGGCGGCCACGATCTCAGTCACGTCGGCGGGCTCGCCCTCGATGGGGATCTGCCGGGGCCACGTCAGCGTCGGCCGTCGCCCCTCGCCGGGCTCGGCGAACGGCCGTCGGTACTGCGCCATCTCCTCGGCGGAGAGGGTGCGCAAGATGGCCCCCGGCAGGATCTTCTCGATGAAGAAGTTGTCTCGCAGGACCATCGCCTCGCCGGCCTCGGAACGCAGCGCCTGCAAGGCTGGACGCATATTTATCTTGTCCCAGTGGTCCCAGCCCTGCGGCCGCACGATCGCCTCCATGAACGCGATGCCCTTTACGGCCTCGCGGTGGCGGTTGGCCCAGTCGAAGCCGAGGGCCGAGCCCCAGTCATGGATGACGAAGGTGACGCGCTCGTGCACATCCAGGGCCTCGAGCAGGGCGTCGAGGTAGCGGCGGTGCTCGACGAAACGATACGAGCCGGGGCCACTGTCGGGCAGCTTGTCGGAGTCGCCCATGCCGATCAGATCGGGGGCGATGCAGCGGCCTCGTGGCTGCAGGTGCGGCAACACGTTGCGCCAGAGGTACGACGAGGTGGGATTGCCGTGCAGCAGCACGATGGGGTCGCCCTTTCCCACCTCCACGTACGCCATCTCGCGGCCGAGGACCCGCCGCCGCTGCTTTTGGTACGGAAATGCCGCCTTGTTAGTCGGCGTCAGGGACATCGCCATGCTCATGAAGGCACTCCTTTTAGGTTGGAGGCGCCGCGCTCGACGAAGAACGACGCACTGAGTGCGACGTCAGCGTTCGCGGCTCGGCGGCTGCGAACGGAACGGAGCAGAGGGCTTTCGCGCGAGAGAGTTCCGTCATGGCATGCCGCATCGTTCTGGCGTTATACATTCGAGCTTTGGAGGCTCGTCCGGCCACTGTGCGCGGTACGTTGCTCCCCGCTACGCAAACGCTCAATTGCACATGCGTCTGGACGGCATGACCAAAGGTGGCAAAGCCGCTCGACCTTGGTCTATGCGACTTGCGACTGCGGGAAGGGATTTGAAACCGCCCACCTGCGAGCCGCAAAGCAATTACAGCTTGGATGAACTGGCCCACGACGCCGCCCCCATTGGGGACGGCCGGCTTCAACCGGCTCACGCAGCCGTTAGCGTGGGTGGAGACGCCGGACCAGTTTGAATGTTGATTGCAAGATGCGTAACGGCTCAGGTGACAAACGGCCACCGGCTAGCCGGTGCATGCCGTTGTCATGCGCGCGGTCCACGCACTGCTGGGCACGCATTGGAAATCACTGACGCACGCTACCTGGTATTTGCCCGCGCCTGCGCCTCAGAGGCTTGCAACGTTTTCGGCGTGAAATCAAGCTGTTCCGCCATGCGCGCGAGATCGAGCACAGAGGAGGCTTTCATCTTGCGCATGATCTGGCCTCGGTGGGCTTTCACCGTGACCTCACTGACACCTATGTCGCCGGCAATCTGCTTGTTGAGCCGCCCCTTCAACACCTCGGCCATCACTTCGCGCTCACGGGGAGTCAACGTCTCGAAACGTTGCCGCAGCGGGGCCAGTCGCCTTTCAGCCTCGCGTCGCGCGCGATCGCGTTCGAGGCCGAGGTTGATCGCGTCCAGCAAGTCCTGGTCCCGAACTGGCTTGGTCAAGAATTCGATCGCCCCTCCCTTCATGGCTTGAACCGACATGGGAATGTCGCCATACGCGGTAATGAAAATGATCGGCACATCGATGTTCGCCGCCGCGAGCTCTCGTTGGAAATCGAGGCCGCTTCGTCCGGGCAGTCTGACGTCGAGCACGAGGCAAGTCGGTCCCTCTGGGCGTCCGGATTTCAAAAACTCAGGGAGCGACGCCAGCGCTCTGAACTGCAGACCGACCGATCTCAGCAGGCTGCCCAGCGCCTCTCTGATATCCGGATCGTCATCGACGATGACGACACAGGGTTGTGGCTCAGTCATCGTTCCGTCGTGCCATCACAGCAAGCGCAATTCCCGACGCTCAGCCCTGGTAGCCTTGAACGGACCCCCACTCATAACATGCGCTTTCTCGATCTTACCCGCAAGGCGGAGGTGTCCTGTCCGAGGGTATAACGGTGCTTAGCCCAAGGACGCGCGTCCGTACACCCGCGAAACGGCGTTGGCGTCGCTGCTCAATGCTACTCTCTCACGAGATAGAGGAGGCGGATTTGCCTGCGAAGACTCTGATCTCGATCATCGATGATGATGAGGACTTTCGCGAGGCTTTGCAGGGTCTGATGACTTCGATGGGGTTCAGGGTCGAGGCGTTCTCGTCCGCGCTGGATTTCCTCGCACGCACGAATATTCGCGATACGTCGTGCCTGATCGTGGATGTCCATATGCCGCGAATGACCGGAATCGAACTGCACCGCCGTCTGGTCGAGTCGGGCTACGCCATTCCAACGATTCTGATCACTGCATACCCGGACGAGAGTGTTAGGGTTCGCGCGATGGCTGATGGCGTCATCGGCTACCTCACCAAACCGTGTGATTCCGAGGAACTGCTTGCATGCGTCTCGTCAGCTCTGGAGCGCGCCGAGCGAGGTGAACATCGTTGATGGGTCCAGTTAGCCGCGCCGCGGAATAAGATTGGTTCCGTGCGCTTCAGCCCCTGCGGGTGGCGCTCCGATGGCGAACAACACGACGGCTGCCGCACCAGAAGAACAGCATTTCGTCCTCTCGCACTTATCGCCGAGCTTGGCGCAGCGACGCCTCGCCCTTGCTGTTGTGCTGGCCTTGCTTGTCGCCTTTGTCATCACGACTGGGCCGCTTTCGACCATACAACCGGGGCGGATCGATGCCTTCGTCCCGGCCTACGCCACCGCGATCTTCGTCAACGATTTGATCACGGCGTTGCTGCTGTTCGCCCAGTTCTCCATTCTGCGCTCGCGTGCCCTCCTTGCGATAGCGAGTGGATATCTCTTCACGGCGCTTATCGTGATCCCGTGGATTCTGAGCTTTCCGGGCGTGTTCACGCCCGGTGGCTTGCTTGGCGCTGGGATGCAAACCACGGTTTGGCTCTATATTCTGTGGCACGCTGGTTTTCCCATGTTCGTCATCGCGTATGCCTTGTTGAAGGATGCAGATCCGACCAAGGGGGTGTGGCAGGGTTCCGCGGGTGCGGCCATTCTTTCAAGTGTGGCTATGATCGCGGCCGTAGTGTGTACAGCAACATTTTCTGCCACAGCGGGAAATACGCTATTGCCCCCTGCCATGCTCGACCCGGTCCGTTTTTCCATCCTCGCGCTTTATCTTGCTGGATATATAACCCTGTTAAGCGTTGTTGCGCTCATTGTGCTTTGGATCCGGCGGCGTTCGGTCCTGGATCTGTGGCTGATGGTGGTGATGTGCGCGTACGCGATCGAGTTGGGGCTGACTTTTCCCTTTCCGGCCCGCTACAGCATCGGCTGGTATGCCGGCCGGGCCTTCGGGGTTGTGTCCGGCAGTCTTGTCCTGTTCGTGCTGCTGTACGAGATAACGATGCTGTACGGCCAACTGGTCCGCGCGGTGCGCGCCCAACGGCGCGAGCGCGAGGCGCGGCTAATGACCGGCGATGCGATATCGGCTTCGATGGCTCACGAGATCAAGCAACCATTGTCGGCGATGACTATGAACGCCAATGCGGGCCTGCGCTGGCTTGATCGCGCGGCACCCGACCTCGATGCGGCCAAGGCCGCATTACAGCGAATCGTGGCCAACGGGCACCGTGCTGGCGCGATGATCGAGAATATTCGGGCGCTCTTCAAGCGGGATGCGCGGACCCGGACTTCGCTCGATGTCAACAATCTTTTCCGCGAAGCTCTGGCCCTCGTGCGCGACGACCTGCAGACGCATCGGATAGCCGTTCAAGCCGACTACAACCAGTGGTTCCCGCGGATAGAGGGCAACCAAGTGCAGCTGCTGCAGGTGCTGGTGAATTTGATCGCGAACGCGATCGATTCCATGGCCACTGAGGATGGGGCGCGGGTACTTTGCTTAAGGTCTGAAGTCCACGACTCCGGCAGTGTGATCGTGTCGGTGGAAGACACGGGGAAGGGTGTCGAGCCGAGCGCCATCGATCAGATATTCAATCCCCTGTTTACGACCAAAGCGCAGGGCATGGGGATGGGGCTGTCGATTTGCCGGTCGATCATCGACGCCCATGGGGGGCGGTTGTGGGTGACCGCCAACCTGCCCCGAGGTGCTATTTTTCACTTCACGCTGCCCGCCCACCCGGACAGCGCATCGTGATAGGGGCGCTGGGACTGTCACTTACCGACATACCAGCCTGCGCACAGAGGAGACGAGCCTGTACCAAGGCGTGCCGGTGTGAGCGACGTTACGCGGTGAGAACGATATGCCCGGCGGGTGGATCGCAATCTTCGTCTTATGCCTGCTGGGGGGATGGTGATCGTGGAGAGATCGTCGTCTAGAGTGTTGCGTAGCGGACCGCATCGTATCGTGATGCGTATCGTGTTCGGTCTGGCGGTGGCGTTGGCGCTCGTCTCGGCGCGAGCGGAGCCGTTGCCGCGCACCATTCTATTCCTCGATGAGGATACTCCGATATATCCGTGGTTTCGCCAAATGAGCGAGGCCTTTTACGCCACCATCAAGACGGAAACCGCGAACCCTCCATTTGTCTTTATCGAGAATCTGGGAATTGATGCGTATGATACGGCAGACTATTTCAATATCGTGCGCTCTCACTTCCGTGAAAAGTATCGCAATAAGGCTATCGGCGTCATCGTATCCAACGCCTCGCGGTATCTGCCGTTTACCCTGAGGTTGCGCGACGAGCTTTGGCCAGGGATACCCGTGGTCCTTGCCGGTATCCAAGAGCGACGCGCCGCGCGGTTGAGTCTTCCATCCAACGTCACCGGTTTCACGTTTCGTCACCAGCTGCAAGATATTGTCGCGACGGCGGATGCGCTCATTCCGGGTCTCAAACGAGTTGTTCTCGCGGGAAGCCGCATTAAGCCAGGTGGATGGCGGCAGGATTTCCTCGATGACCTGCCTGACGTTCGTGCGAGGTTTGAGGTGATCGACCTGACCGGCTTGTCGATGGCCGAGTTGAGACAACGCCTTACCGAGCTCCCAGGCGACTCAGCAGTGGTGTACGTCGGCTTCTCGACGGATGTTACTGGAGAACACTATCTCCCTGCCGAGGCCAGTCAACTTGTTGCCGAAGCCGCCAACCGGCCGACCTTCGTTGACAGCGAAACGTTTATCGGAACCGGCAGCGTTGGTGGTCCTGTGATCAGTCCCGCTGGCATCGGTAGGGTAGCGGCTCGGTTTGCATTGCGCATTCTCGATGGAGAGAATGCTTCCGACATTCCCATTACCAATAGTGAAGAGATTCTGACGCCGGTTTTCGATTGGCGGCAGTTGCAGCGGTGGGGCATCAGCGAGAACCGATTGCCCGTCGGAAGCGAAATTCGGTTTCGGTCGCCGACGGCGTGGGAGCAATACCGCTGGCAGATCATGCTGATTTCAGCCGTGCTGGTGCTGCAGTCGCTCTTGATTGCAGGTCTGTTCTACGAACACCGGCGCCGCCGCCAAGCCGAAGTGGAAGCGAGCCGCCGCATGGCAGAGCTGGCGCACATGAACCGCAGCGCCGCCATCGGCCAGATGTCAGCATCGATCGCTCACGAGATCAAGCAGCCGCTGGCGGCCATCGTAATGAATGCGGGCGCAGGATTGCGTTGGCTAGCAAAAGACACGCCTAACGTCGAGGAGGCGGCTCATGCATTAAAAAACATCGTAGGCAACGGCACCCGCGCGAGTCAGGTGGTCGAAACCATCAGAGCCATGTTTAAGAAAGAAATATCGAACCGCACGTTGGTCGATATCAACGACGCGATTCGGGAAGTATTAACGCTGTTACACATCGAGCTGAATGAACATGGGGTGTTGACGAAGGCTACCCTGAAGGAAGGGTTGCCCCGTGTGATGGCGGATCCTGTTCAGTTGCAGCAGGTCATTTTCAATTTGGTCAGGAACGCGATCGAGGCCATGAGTTCGACCGCGGCCGGCTCGCGCGTCTTACAGCTCAGATCTGAGGCGAGCGAGACCGGAGAGTGTATTGTTGCTATCGAGGACTCCGGCCCGGGAATCGAACCGGAAACATTGAAACGTATCTTCGAACCGTTCTTCACGAGCAAAAGCAAAGGGATGGGAATGGGGTTGTCGATTTGCCGCTCTATTGTTGAGGCTCATGGCGGGCGTCTATCGGCCGCTTCGGCCAAGCCGCGTGGTGCGATCTTTGAAATCTTGCTGCCGTTGCCGCACTAGAGCGCGAATATCTGCGAAGGGTCACAACGCGAAAATCTCGCAATGAGCATCGCAGCGATTCCTGAAACGTACGCGACCGCCTGGACCTGCCTCGAGATCACCAAGAGGCAGTCTAAGGGAGGAACACTAGATATCGATCAACTGCGGCCACCAGCTGCATCTCCGTGGTGCGCAGCATGCCCGTCGGTCATAAGTCGAGGACCACCTCGCCGCGAGGCCGGCAGCAGCAAATAAGCGCGTCGCCCTGTGCGGGCGGATCCAGCGGCTCAGGGTCGTAGTCCACGTCGCCGGCAATCAGCGCCGTTTCGCAGGTGTGGCAGACCCCGGTTCGACAGGACCACCGCACAGGCACATCGCATGCTTCCGCAAGTTCGAGCAGGCTCTGGTATTTTGCATTCCAAGGCAACGTGAGTCCGCTCCGCGCGAAGGAAACTTCCGGTCCTAAACCCGCCGGTTCCGCAGGCAAATGCGGAGAATGAGTCACGGCTTTCATCCCCGGCGTGGTGGAATCAAGCGTGCCGAATATCTCCGTGTGAATATGATCAGCAGTCACACCCCACGCCGCTAAGCCAGCGGTAAGCTCCCGCAAAAACGGCGCAGGGCCGCACAGATAAAATTGGCCTTCCTGCGGAACGCCAATCTGGTCGAATGCAGAAACGGTTAGATGCCCGGCAGCGTCGAAATCGACGCCCCTTTGGTCGGCTGGTCCCGGCCGGCTGTACTGGATGTGGCTGTGCCCGTCCTTCAATTCTTGTAGCAGAGAACGCGACTCCTCGCGGAATGGATGCTCCTCACGATTGCGTGTTCCGTAGAGCCACCAAACCGGGTGACTTGACTTCTCGGCCGCCAAGGCGTGCAGCATTGCCAACACCGGCGTCACGCCAACTCCCGCGCTTAGTAGCACGACCGGCTCGCCGCCCGAACGGAGCGTGAAGCTGCCACGGGGCGCGCTTACCTCCAAATTGCTCCCCGGCTTTATTCGAGTGCGCAGATAGGTACTGCCAAGGCCCTTTTCTTCTTGCTTAATGGTCACGCGATAGTGCCCGGTGCCCGGCAGGTCTGACAGCGAGTAACTACGCAATACCGGCGGCGCACCGGACTGCACAGGAAGACGCAGAACCACGAATTGCCCAGGCAGGGCAGCCGCCAGGGGTTTGCCGTCAGCGGGCACGAGGACCAGAGAAAACACGCTGACGCTCTCCCGGTCGATCCGCGACACCCGCATGGGGCGAAATCCCGTCCACGCGGGCGGCGGGCTCACGACCGAGAGGCCGGAGTTTCCCTTTGCCTGCCCTTCATTGGGTCCCTGTTGCAGCAGCGCTTGGAAGGAACTCCGCCAACCAGCGGGCAGAGCCGGGATGCGCAAGGCGCGTTCCAATTGAGCGCGGGAATGACCGCTCAGATAAAGGAGCGCATCGGCCTCGGCGACGCTCATGCGTTCCGGACCATCGCTGACTTTCACAATCTCATCACCGGCTGCGACTTCGCCGGCTTCCAGCACACGGAAGTAGAAGCCGGGTCGGTGATGCTCCACCAGCAGGGCGGCCATACGCGGCTCGTCCATTCGGATTCCGACCCGGTAGCAGGTCACGCGGGGCTGCGTCACTTCGAACAGCGCGCTGCCAATCCGATAACGGTCACCAATGCAGACCTCATCGTCGGACAATCCCTCCACCGTGAAGTTCTCGCCGAATTGTCCAAATACGAAGTCCTTTCGCCCGAGCTGCCTTTCCCAATAGCGATAAGCATCGATCTGGTAGACGAGAACGGCCCGGTGCTCGCCACCGTGACCCTGCAAATCTCCCTGGCCATCGCCGTCGATGTTCAGCCTCCCAACCTTGCGGCGACCCACGACTGCCTCCTTCCACACGGCTGTGCGCACGGTCTTCCCTTTCCATTCGATTTCGCGCGGAAGACCAACGTTCACTGAGAGCAGTTGCGCCATTTAGATCCTCATGAGGCGGTTAACTTGCAGGAGAGCTGCGAGGTTCGGTGGGCGGCGGAACTGCAGCCGGCAACGGGCCGATCTACTCGGCTCATATGCGCTGCTCAAGCCCCGCGGTCCCCGGGCAGACGGCCGCATTGAACCGGCGGGCTGCGACTACGATGCGCGCTCATCCGTCCTCATCTTGAGGAGCGCGCGTGCGATAGGGGTGCCGCAAATGCGGGCGGGGCGCGCGCGTCTCGAAGGATGAGGAGGGGTCCCTTATCCTGCAAGCTCGGGTTGCGCCCGCTCCCTGTTTTCGTCCTGTTTCGTCCTGTTATCGCCGGCAATCCGCGCCCGCCCACTGGCCGCCGGTTGCGCGGATTTCCCGTTGTCATCCTGGAGCTTACGGCAAGGCCGCAGGCGCCGGTTGTGCCCGGCCTCCTGTTTTTCTCCTGTTGTTTACAGGAAAAAACAGGGGCACCGAATGGTCGGGCCGCGGGCGCGATCCTTGATCGCCGCCAGCCGTCTCGCCATGCTCACGGCCCGTGCAAGGCGATAACGGCGCGCAACAAGCCGCCCGAAGGGGAGGGACCCTGTGACGCAAGAGCGCATCCGCGAGCTCACCAAGGCCATGCTTCGTAAAAAGCTCTACGTCGTCCTCTCCAAGGGCGGGGCGGCGCCCGAAGCGATCGCCGAGCATTTGCCGCGCCACCTCGAATACATGATCGGTCTGGAGAAGAAGGGCGTGCTGTTTGCGTCCGGTCCATTGGCCGAGGCCGACGGCAAGATGCGCGGCGATGGGCTGACCATCGTGCGGGCGTCGAGCGCCGACGCGGCGCGCGAGATCGCCGAGGCCGATCCCTTCGTCGTGCATGGGCTGCGCAGCTTCGAGCTGCGGGAATGGACGGTGATGGAAGGCTCGCTCGGGATCAAGGTGAATTTTTCCGACCAGTCGCTCGAACTGGCTTGAGGCGCACGACAGGCACCAGTGAAGGGTGAGAGCATGGAAACGGTTGGCCTCGTCGGTGTTGGCAAGATCGGACTGCCGATTTCCGAAAACCTGATCAAGAGCGGCTATCGGGTGGTGGGCTATCGCCGTAGCTCGCTCGCCGAGTTCGAGAAAATCGGCGGCATTGCGAGCCGCTCGGCGGCCGATGTGGGCGCGCAGGCGGATGTCGTGTTCTCGTGCCTGCCGTCCTCGCAAGCGCTCGAAGACGTGATGCAGGGCCCGAATGGGCTGATCAAATCCGCCCGGCCGGGACAGATCATCGTCGAGCTTGGCTCCCATCCCGTCCCCGACAAACAGCGTCACGTGGCTGCGTTTGCGGCCAAGGGGGCGAGCTTTCTCGACGGCGAGGTGAGCGGAACGCCGGGAATGGTATCGGCGCGCAAGGCCGTGATCTATCTCGCCGGCGACAAGGAGGCCTGCGCCAAGGCTGAGCGCTTCGTCGGCGGATTTGCCGATTCCTGCCTCTATTTCGGGCCGTTCGGCGCCGCCAGCCGCGTGAAACTCGTCAACAATCTGCTCGTGGCCATCAACATTGCCGCGACCGCGGAGGCGATGGCGCTGGGCTTGAAGGCCGGCGTCGACGTCGATCTGATGATCAAGGCCATCGCCACCGGCAGCGGCGGTTCGACCCAGTTCGGCATCCGCGCCCCTTGGATGGCGCAGCGGCGCTTCCTTCCCGCGCAGGGCACGGCGCCCGCATTGCAGCACTACTTCGACATGATCGGCGAGTTCGCCGCCAGCGTGGGCGTTGCCACGCCCATGCTCGACCGCGCGGTCGAGCTCTACGACAAGTTCATGGCCATGGGTTTCGGCGAGAAGGATGTCGCCGCGATGGTCGACGTCATCGGCGCGCTGCCGCGCTCCAAGGCCTGACTTTCGACGGGAAACAAGCAATCACGGAGGACCACATGATCCGCGTCAAGAAGATCGCCCACGCCGTTTACGAAATGCCCGACGTGGACAAGCAGACCGAATACTACACCGAGGTGCTCGGCCTCACGGTGACCGACAAGGGCAAGGATGCCGTCTATCTGGCCTCGACCGTCGACCATCACTCGGTGGTATTGCGCAAGGGATCGCAGGCGAAATGCGTGCGCCTCGGCTTCCAGATCGCCCCCGAGGACGATCTCGGCGCGTTCGAGAAGCAGGTTCAGGGCCATGGCATCAAAACCCAGCGCCGCAAGGATCCCGAACCCTCGATCTCGGATATGGTCACATTCGAAGACCCCAAGGGAACGGTGATGGAGGTGTTCAAGCGGGACGCGTTCTCGGGCCAGCGCTTTCCGACCAAGGGAATCGTTCCGCACAAGCTCGGCCACGTCGCTTTTTTCGTCACCGACGTCAAGCACGTGACCAAGTTCTATTGTGACGTGCTCGGCTTTCGCGAGTCCGATTGGATGGCGGATTTCTTCTCGTTCCTGCGCTGCGGCCGCGATCACCACACCATCAACCTGATGCAAATCGACACGAACCGGCATTTTCACACGGCGTTCGAGCTGCGCGACTGGGCGCACCTGCAGACCGCCTGCGATTTTCTCAGCCTCAACGGCTACAAGCTGATCTGGGGGCCGGGCCGGCACGGCATCGGTCACAACCTCTTCGCCTATCACCGCGCGCCCAACGGGTTGATTACCGAGCTGTTCGCCGAGCTCGATCAGGTGAACGAGGAGCTCGGTTATTTCGAGCCGCGGCCATGGCACCGCGACCATCCGCAGAAACCGAAAGTGTGGCCCAAGGATCCGTCGGCTTCGAATCTGTGGGGCATCACGCCGCCGGACGAGATGATGAAATAGGCGGCGGCGAGCATGATACGGCGTCGACACGTCTATCACCTGGCGGGATACGACCCGATCGACGCCGGCGCGCAATACCGGCGGTTCGCGCGCCAGCTCGATGTTTTCCGACGCACCTGGAATGTCGACGCAACCTTGTCCGCGCTCGAGCAGTCGAACGCGCAATCACGCGCCTGGTGGAGCGTCAGCGCGCGTGCCGCCAACTGGCAGGTCGAGACCGTGCACGAAGCGCTGCTGTGGGACGACATCGTGCGCGGCGATTTCACCCGACCGCTGCCGCTGCGGCTCTTCAAGGCGGCCCGCGCGTATCTCGACTTCATCGTCACCGGCACGATGTTTCGCTACATCATCGCGAACCAGCGATACGCCGGCTTTTTCTTGTTTCCGATCCTTTCGGTCGTCTTGTTCGCGGTCGTCGGATGGCTCGCCGCGCGCCTGTTGACCGCGTCCCTCGGCCTCGAAGGCATGGGCGCCGCGGCCGTCGGTTTAGCTGCCGGCGTTGCCGTCTTCCTCGTCCTGCTGCGCTGGCCCGGGCGGCGCTGGCGCGTGCAGCAGCTGCTGGACGATTGGATCTGCGCCAACGACTACATTCACGGTCGCCGTCCGGATATCGATGCGCGCCTCGATCGATTT
>Ga0306919_10000943_pt1 | contig 13521 bp, 13 predicted proteins | sample flu12Cox44000172_FD_203764 | JGI IMG/M metagenome (GOLD analysis project Ga0306919, IMG submission 203764) | Lab enrichment of tropical soil microbial communities from Luquillo Experimental Forest, Puerto Rico - flux4day.12C.oxic.44.000.172 (v2)... | ecosystem: Environmental > Terrestrial >... | reverse complement strand
AATGCTGTCGCCCATCTCCTTGAGCGACATGGCGAGCGAATAGGGCTCCTGCCCGGTAGACGCGGCCGCGCACCAGATGCGGATCCGGCGCCTTGCGGCACGCGCGGCAAGCAGCTGCGGCATGATTGTGCCGCGAAACAGCTCGAACGGAATTCTGTCACGAAAGAAAAACGACTCGTTGGTCGTCATCGCCTCGACCACCCGCGTCACAAGATCTTCCGAATTCGGCGAGCGCAGCCGTTGCACCAGCGCACCGACGTCGGCAAGACCAGCCCTGCGCGCCACCGGCAACAGCCTGCTCTCGACGAGATACTGCTTGTCCCCCGACAAGACGAGGCCGGAGCGTTCGCGCAGGAGCCTGCGCAGATATTCGTAGTCGAGCATGCTCACGATCGGCCCCCGAAAAACAGCCGGACGATCTTCGGCGCGATCTGGTCGAGCGGAAGCACGGCCGAGGCGAGCCCGGCTTGTGCAACTCTGCCCGGCATCCCCCATACCGCGCTTGACGCCTCGTCCTGAGCAATGATGCCGCCGCCCGCCGCCACTAGCTGGGCCGCCCCGAGCGCGCCGTCGCAACCCATGCCCGTGAGCACCACGCCGAGATTCCACGAGCCCCACTGGGCGGCCGCCGAGGCGAACAGGGAATCGACCGCCGGCTTGCAGAAATGAACAGGTGGTCCGTCGTCGAGCGCGATCACCGGCGCGCCGTCCTGGCGCGCCACGCGCATGTGCAGCCCGCCCGGCGCGACATAGATGTGGCCGGCCCGGATGCGTTCGCCGTCCTTGGCCTCGGCGGCGGGACGACCGCTGGCGCGGGCGATATGCTCGGCAAGGATGGTGGTAAAGGTCGGCGGCATGTGCTGGGTGATGAGAACAGGCGCATGGTCGATCACCTTTCCGATTGCGCCCAGGATCGCATTGAGCGCCGGCGGCCCACCCGTGGAGGCCCCGATCAACAGCACGCGCGGCGCCCTCGATGGAAACGGCCGCAAGACGATGCTGCCCGGATCCCGAGCGCCCGCCGCCATGCCCGGTGCCTCGATGCAGGCCTCGTCGAGCGCGCCGTGGACGGCTTGGGAGCCGTTGCCTGCGGTCGCCGATGCCGCCTGCCGCAAGGCAAAGCCGTGTTTGCGTCGAGAACCGAGCACCCTGATCTTGTCGATCAGCTCGCGCCGAAAGGAATTCGAGCTCATGAGCTCGCGGTCGCCCTCCGGCTTGGGGACATAGTCGGCGGCGCCAAGCGAAAGTGCGTGCAGGCTGATCTCCGCGTTGCGGCGCGTGAGCGTCGAGACCATGAGCACAACCAGACTGCGCTTCTTCTCCAGCAGCCGCGGCAGCGCGCTCAAGCCGTCCATGTCCGGCATGGTGACGTCGAGAATGACCACATCGGGATTTTTTCGTTCCATCAGATCGATGGCTTCGCGCGCCCCGCGTACGGAGGCGACGATTTGCATGTCCGGCTCGTCCTCGACCCAGCGGCTGATCATGGCGCGAACGACGAACGCGTCGTCGACCACCATCACACGAAGGCGTTCGCGTTCACGAACCGAGGGGACGGCCGGCGAGGTTATGGCGATGGTCATTTTCCGCTCGTCAACCAGCGGGGAATACCCCCGCGATCAGATCAACCCGACTTCCTGGAACTTCGCCTCGACGATCTCCTTGTCGAACGGCTTCATGATGTACTCATTGGCTCCCGCGTGCAGCGCGCGGGCGATGTGCGCGACGTCGTTCTCGCTGGTGCAGAACACGACTTTCGGGCGATCCCCGTCCGGCATCCGGCGCAGCATGCGCAGGAACTCGTATCCGTCCATCCTGGGCATGTTCCAGTCGAGCAGCACGGCATCCGGCATTTGACGGCGGCAGGCTTCCAGCGCCTGCTCGCCGTCCTCGGCTTCCGCGATCTTGAATTCCAGGCCTTCGAGAATGCGACGCGCCACTTTGCGGATCACGCTCGAATCATCAACGACCAGGCAGTTTTTCATCACATCCTCGCTTCTGTTGCACTCAAGCTTCACTCCGGTTGCCGGGGGATAACCCGGGGATTCGCTCATGCCGCCGGGCGCTCGGCCCAAAGTCGAGCACGCGATCAAGATCGAGCACCACCATGAGCCTGTCGTTAAGCCGATGAACGCCGGCCGAGGCTTGCGCGAGCTTGAGTTCGAGGTTGATCGGATTCTCCTCCCGGCTGCCGGACGACAGTTTCAGGACTTCGCCGATGGAATCGATCAGCAGTCCGTAGGATTCGCCATTGTCCTCGACGCCGATGGCAAGCGGACGCCGGCTGTCGCCGGGCGCCCCGAGAGCAAGCCGGCGCCGCATGTCGATCACCGTCAGGATGCGCCCACGCACGTTGAGGAGGCCCGCCACCTCGGCTGGGGCAAGCGGTATCCGGGTCAAACGATCCGGAACGAACACGTCCTGTACCCGCGAAATCGGCAGGCCGAACAGCTGGCCGCCGATCGTTGCGGTGACGTATTCCACGAGGGTTTCCATCGCGATCACGCCCTTCGAGCGCATCTCGCGTCGGCTGCCTGCGCCTTGAGCGCCGCAAGCAGGCCGCAGCGATCGAATTTGGCCACGCAATCCCGCAGCCCAACGCTCTTGCCGCGCTCGATGGCCAGCGGTGAGAGCATGGATGACAATCCGACGATCGGCAGCTGCGCGGTCGACGGATTCGCGCGCAACGCAGATGCCAGATCGAAACCGTCCATTCCCGGCATCTCGATGTCGGTGATTACGAACTGGAAGCGTTCGCCGGATTCCAGAACGGCCAGTGCTTCGCCGGCCGAAGCGGCTGTCGTCACCGCATATCCGGCAGCCTTGACCACCGGCGCGAGCATGTTGCGGAAGAACGGCGAGTCGTCGATCAGAAGCGCGCGGCGAAGCGCTTTGTCCTCGCCTGGCAGCTTGCGATTGTGCCAATCGCCGAAGGCGAGCGGCAGGAAATGCCCGATGTCGATGATCTCGGTCGCCTGCCCCTTTATCACCGCAGACCCGAGCAAGCCGGCAGTTTCGCTGATCAGCTCGACATCGAGGCGGTCTTGCACGATATCGACGATCTCATCGACGACGAGTCCCATGGCGCGCTGCTCGTCCGAGAACACGAGCAGAGCCTGCGTGCCGTTGCTCTTGATTATTGCATCGGGGGCAGCGGGCACGAGCGGCATGAGCTGGCCGCGGTATGTACGACCGGCCGCCCATTCAGATGCTCGATGGTCCTGGCGTCGATCTCTTCCAGCCGCGTCACAAGGGAGAGCAGAACCGCTTTCGGATTGGGCGATCCGGCGCGGAAAACAAGCATGGATTCCGTCGCCGGCTGCTCGCGCTGCGACCCCCGCTCGCGCGGCAGCGGCGATTGCGTGGTTTGCGGTATCCCGACCGCGTGGGCGACCCCGTTGGGGTCCAGAATCAGGATCACCGAGCCGTCGCCCAGGATGGTATTGCCGCCGAACACCGAAATCCGGCGAAGCCTGCTGGACATCGGCTTCACGACAATTTCCTCAGTATCGGAAACGCCGTCGACGAGGAGCCCGAAACTCTGGCTGCCGACCTGCATCACGACGACGAAGCCGAGGTCGGCCGCTGGCTCCCGGCCGCCTCCGATCGCGAGCAGCGCCCGCAGCTCGACCAGCGGCAGCAGCTTGTTGCGCAACCGCAGCACCGCGCTGTCCTTGATGTGCTCGATGCAGGGCTCGGAGCCGCCTCGCACGCGTACCAGCTCAAGCACGGCGAGCTGCGGGATGGCGAACCGATCGCCTGCGGCCTCGACGATGAGCGCCGAGACGATGGCAAGCGTGAGCGGAATCTTGATGATGAAGGTCGTGCCGCGGCCGCGATCCGAGCGCACGTCAATGATGCCGCCGATCTTGTCGATATTGGCGCGCACCACGTCCATACCGATCCCGCGACCCGACACGCTGGTGATATTTTCGGCGGTGGAAAATCCGGGTGCGAAGATGAAGCGCTGCACCTGCGCTTGCGTCAGCTTGCCGATGTCCGCTTCCGTTGTGAGACCGAGCGCAACGGCCTTTGCGCCGATGCGCTCGATGTCGAGACCGCGTCCGTCGTCCGAGAGCTCGATCAGGATGTGGCGGCCCTCATGACAGGCGGACAGCCGGATGGTGCCGCGCTCCGGCTTGCCGGCAGCGCGCCGCTGCGGCCCTGATTCAAGACCATGGTCCGCCGCATTGCGCACCATGTGCGTCAGCGGGTCCTTGATCAGCTCAAGCACCTGGCGATCGAGCTCGGTATCGGCCCCGTGCATTTCAAGGTCGATCGGTTTCTTGAGATCGGCCGACAAGTCGCGCACGATTCGCGGCAGCTTTTGCCAGGCGCTTCCGATCGGCTGCATGCGTGCCTTGAGCACGCCTTCCTGCAGCTCGGCGGTGACCTGCGAGAGCCGCTGCAGAGGACTCTTGAACTCGGATTCCTGGTGGCGGCGCACGATCTCGATCAGCTGATTGCGCGTCAGCACCAGCCGGACACCATGGTCATGAGGCGGTCGAGAGTTGTCACGTGCACGCGGATCGAGCTGCCGGCAACTTTGCCGTCGTTGCGATCCTCTTCGGGGCCGACCGACGCCGAAGACGCGGCCGCCTCATCGGCGTCTGCGGCGGGCGCGATTGCAGCGGCTACCTTCCCGGCGCCGACCTCCTGGGCGCCCACGGGTCGACTGACCGCGCGAGTGACGGCCATGCCAGCAGCGGCGGCCGCGTCACCGGTAGCGTCCCGCAACAGGGCGATGAGGTCCCCATCGTTGCCCTCCGGCTCGGCCTGGCAGCGTTCGAGCGCGTCCAGCAGCGATTTGATGCGGTCGATGGTCGCGAGGACCAGCGAGACGGCGCCGGCGGTGACGGGCCTGCCCGCCCTGAAATCTGCCATGAGCGTCTCGGCCGCATGTGTCAGCGCCTCTAGCCGGGGCAGTCCGAGAAACCCGCAGGTGCCCTTGATCGTGTGAACCAGCCGAAAGATGTTTTCGAGAATTTTGACGTTGTTCGGCTCCTGCTCGAAGCGCACCAGCTCCACATCGACGAGGTCGAGGCTTTCGCCGGTCTCCGTCAGGAACTCGCGCAGCAGGTCATCCATGGAAATGAGTACTTTCGACGCAACACGCGACCTGACCGCTCCGAGAGTCGGAAAGCGGGCACAGTCTGTTGTGAAACGGTTTAATTTTGGTTGCGGCGCAGGGGCGGCAGCGGCCCCGCGGAAGCTGGTTAATGTCTCTTTAGCAAAAGCGCGCGCGACCTGCGTGAACCCGCAGCGGGTCGATCCTCAAGATCGGCAAACCTCGCGTCAGCGGGTTGCGATAATGACCGCGTCGCCTTCGGCCTTGAGCTCGACCTTGAGCCCGCAGGCGCGGCCAAGCAGGCCGGTATAGAAGGGTTGGATCGCGTGCGCATCGAGCGACCCATTCTCCGAGGTCCCTTCGAGCAGGGCAGGGACCGTCTGGGGAATGCGGGCGTTGAGACCGGACGCGGTGAGGCGGAACCCCATGCTCTCTCCCTCCCCGATCGGATCGACCGTGATGGTGCCGCCTCGCGGGATCGTCTGGCCGGCAACGATGAGCATGTTCAACAGCAGCTTTACGCGATTTTTCGGCAACAGCATGCGCGGCAGATTCCAGGCGAGCCTGGTCTTGCCATCGTCGATGAAGGCGCGCGCCATGCTATGGGCGTCGTCAACATCGATCTGCGCGCCGGCCGAGCCGGCTGCGCCGAACGCGAGGCGGCAGAATTGCAGGCGCGCAGAGGCCGTTCGCGCGCTTTTCCTGATGAGATCGAGCGCAAAATCCCTGGTTTCCTGGTCGCTCTCCTTTTCGTCCAGCACTTCGAGCCCGTTCACGATGGCGCCCGTCGGGCTGATCAGGTCGTGGCAGACACGCGAGCACAAAAGCGCGGCAAGGTCGAGCGGATCAAGCGCCACGGCTGCGGTCATGAGAAATCTCCGTCACGGGGTCGTTGGCAGGAATTTCGCGCACCAAGCACGACTCACAATCCGTGCTATCGCTGCGGTGTACACTGGGGCTGCTTGGCCTGCCAAGAGCAGTCATCCGACAGGACGAGGGAGCAACCGTGATTGACGGCGACATGCACGCGCTCGACCGGCAACTGCTCGACGAGCTTTCTTCCGTGGTCTCGGCGGCGGGGGCTGCCATCCTGGCTGCGCGCCGACGGCCGCTGGAGGCGAGTACCAAGGCGGATCATTCGCCGGTCACCGCCGCCGACCATGCCTCCGAGTCGGTGCTCCTTGAAGGCATTTCGCGGGCGCTTCCCGGCATTCCGGTGGTTTCGGAAGAAGCAGTGGTAAACTCTCCGCCTGCAAGCCTCTCGGGAAGCTTCGTCCTGGTCGATCCCCTGGACGGCACGCGCGAGCTGCTTGCCGGACGCGATGAGTTCACCGTCAATGTTGCGATTGTCAGCGGCGGCCGTTCGCGGCTCGGCATTGTGGCTGCGCCGGCGCTGGGCCTCCTGTGGCGCGGTTTCGAGGGTGGCGGCGCCGAGCGCCTCGTGCTTGTCCCGGGCAGCAGGGCTGGCGCCGCGCGAGAACGAACGGCGATCCGCACCCGGGCATGCCCCCGCTCCGGACTTATCGCGGCGGTGAGCAGGTCACATCTCGACCCCCAAACGACCGCCTGGCTGGCGCAGCTGCCGGACGCGCAACGTCTGGCATGCGGCTCGGCCGTCAAGTTCTGCCAGATCGCCGAAGGATTGGCCGACGTCTACCCGCGATTGTGGACCACCTGCGAATGGGACGTTGCCGCCGGACATGCGGTCCTTGCGGCCGCGGGGGGAATGCTGGTCGGACCCGAAGAAGGCGGCGCGTTGACCTATGGTGGTATCGAGGCGGGATTTCGCATCCCGGCGTTTGTGGCATGGGGCGACCCATCGGCTCCTGCAACGCTTTCGCTGCCGGCTCCAAGGATGGGATGAGGCGGTTCCCATCATCGGACTGCCACTCCAAGATTATCTCTTTGTTTGCGCACATTTTTTTCGAATTGATCGGCCTCTTCCCGGAGGCAAGTCCGAGGGCGGGCTTCTACGGGATGTGATATTGTGACGAATCGGTTGCGGTTTGGCCGCAAAGTGGGCCTACAAAGCCGGCACCTGACACGAGCACTCAATTGTCGCCTGATGGAGCACGCGATGCAGTCCAGGATGCGGACCGCCCTTTTTGTTCTGGTCCTCGTCGGTTGGGGCACCGGATCGGCTCTGGCGCAAGCGAACCCTCCCCCTCAAGCAAACCCTCCTCCTGAGGCCAACCCGCCGCCCGCTGCGGGCGGTCAGTACTCCTCCAACGAAGTCGTTGACGCAGGACATCGGTTCTTCGGCACCATCTCGCGCGGGCTTGCCCAGATTGTCGAAAAAGCCGGCAGCCAATGGGGACTGCCCAACGGTTATATCCTGGGGCAGGAGGCGGGCGGCGCGGTGGTCGCCGGTCTGCGCTATGGGGAGGGCATCCTGTACACCAAGAATGCGGGCGACCTGCGAGTCTATTGGCAGGGCCCATCGCTCGGCTTCGATTTCGGCGGCGATGGGGCGCGCACCATGATGCTGGTCTACAGCCTTCCCGCTACGGACGCGATCTATCAGCGTTTTGTCGGCATAGACGGGTCGGCGTATTTCGTGGGGGGATTGGGGATGACGGCTTTGACTTTCAACAATATTGTCGTGGTCCCCATTCGCTCCGGCGTCGGGTTCCGCCTCGGCGCCAATGTCGGATATCTGAAATTCACGCCCACCGCGACGTGGAACCCGTTTTAGGCGTGCCGGCAGATGCGGGGAATCGCCTTCTCCTCCGACGAGAACGCCATTTGCGACGCTTGCCGCCTGGTTTAGGTTAACCGCCGCCGGTGCTGGCAGAGCTTCGCCGATAGTGGCAAGGTATTGAAAAATAAGTCGATCCAGTTCAGGAGGCGTTTCCCATGATCGAGCCGATCATGTACGTGGGGATCGGATTTCTTCTCGCCGGCCTGCTTGTGATCGGCGTCATTCCCCTGGTGCACGCCCGCGCCGAGCGGCTGACCACGCGCAGGCTGGAGGCTCTCACGCCGCTCTCCATGGCGGAAATCCAGGCTGACAAGGACCAGCTGCGCGCAGAATTTGCCATGTCGACGCGCCGCCTCGAAATGAGCGTCGAGCAGCTCAAGGCGAAGAACACGAGCCAGCTCACGGAAATGGGCAGGAAGAGCGAGGCGATCGGGCGGCTCAAGCTTGAGCTGGGCGAGAAGACCGCGACCTTGTTCGCGCTCGAGGCCAAGGAAAAGCAGCTCGCCGATGAATTCCGCGGCCTGCAATCCGATTTTGCATCGAAAGGCGAGGCATTGGCGCGGGTGGAACGTGCGCTCGCCGGCGCACGCGCGCAGCTCTCGCAGGTCAACGTCGATTCCAAGGAGAGTTCAGGCACGGTCAGCAGTCAGCGCGTCGAGCTGGTGGCCTTGCGCACCCAGACCGAAGCATTGAAGGGACAGATCGAAAGCTGCAACAGGGAAATGCACGACCAGGAAAACCTCCTGCGCAGCAAAACCGCCGAGGCGCAGTCGCTGAGCGTTAAGCTCGTCGAGGAGCGCCAAAGAACCGAGCAGCTTGCCGCCCAGGTCGACGAGCTCGACCGGCAGCTCATCGCGCAGACTACGGAAGCGGAGCTTCTCGGTCGCCGCGTAGAGGAGCTGACCGGGCGGCTCAATGAGCGAGAGCGCTTTCTGGCCGATCGCGAGTTTCTTTCCGAGAACGCGCAACGCGGCGAATTAGATGCGCGCGCCGCGCTCGCCGATGCGGAAAACCGCCATCGCGCATTAACCGATGCGTTCCACGCCGAGAAGGAAGCGATCGAGGAGCAACTGCGGCGGTCGCAAGACGAGCGCATGAAGCTTGAACGCGAGATCACGGCCATGAAGCATGATGGTGAAAGCTCATGGGAGAACGAGCGCGACGAAAATGCGCTCCTGCGCGAGCGCATCAATGACATTGCCGCCGAGGTCGCGCGGCTTGCTGCCGCGCTCGAGGGACCGGGCTCGCCGATTGCAGCGATTCTCAATGGCGATACGGGTCGGGCGGCGGGAGCATCCAACGGAGGCAACGGGGCAGGTTTGTCGATTGCCCCGGATGGCGTGGAATCGAAAGGAACCCTTGCCGACCGTATCCGCGCGTTGCAAAGCCGCGCCGCGCAGGCGCCGCGGTAGAGCGGAACCTGGCGGATTTTTCGATAAGGCTGACGCAGCCGCTCTTCACCTCTGCACGCGGGGTGGCGGCACGGTGCGCCTCGCTTGACACCCGATCTGCCTTCTTTACATGCTCTGAGGGTCCGGGCGCTTAGCTCAGCGGGAGAGCGTTCCCTTCACACGGGAGAGGTCGCAGGTTCAATCCCTGCAGCGCCCACCAGTTCTCAAGCGAAATCGGCAGCTGCCGGCAGTTCGTGGCAGAACGAAACCAAAACTCAACCACGGCAATCCATGGAAAATCCGTGGAATGACCTCCCGATTTGTTCTCAATGAGATTGATACAAATGACACCTGCCGGGACGGCCAAGTTTTCCATACACATTCGGCGGCGTTTCGATGATGCATGCGCGGGGCCGCACAGCGGCCGAAGCTTGCGCCACGCCGCTTTCTGCGCGCTGCCAGGCTAAGCGGGACAGGCGTTTCACCGCGCGCGCCGGAACCAAGCGGCGCGATTCGCCGTATCGTTCGGGTCGCTCGCGGGATTGGATCTGGAGCAAGAACCCGAACGCGCCGGCCATGATGCGAGAGACCGAAGAGGACTGGGGCAGATCGGCCCGCTGAGATTGGCGCGGACGCTGACGCCGGGCTGCCTAGTGAGGCGCGGCACAAAATGGGAATGGCTCCAGCCGCGTGAAGTAGCCCGACTGGAAATTGCAGGCACCTTCGGGTCCGCTGTTCTTGAAGGCGTGTTTCACTGGTTCGGCATGACTGATCAGGATGTGGGCAGCAATGAGTGCGACGCCGACCTGATAACTGCCGACCGACGTTCGCAGCTCCGGCAGTTCGACAAGCAGAAGGCAGGTTGCAATCACGATGAGCGGGTCCGTGAAGATGAAATATTCGATCTTGAGGCCGCGAAGCATTCCGATCGCGTCGATGACCAAGGCGGCGGCAATGAGAATCCCGATCTGCAGGGCGAGCCTGCGCTCGCCTCTTCTATAAGTCATGATCGCTCCCGCGACTGCCAGCCACTCCAGGAAGATGGTTGGACGCGACGAGGGCTGCAGGAAAAATGTTTGCCGCGCAAGGGTTAAAACAAAGCCATCAAACAAATTGCGCAGCATTGCGCCGCTTAGGAGTGATCGGGCCTCACGCAGCTCGAGATGGCTGGCGGAGGCCCACTCGAACATGGCGTGAAACGGATTGAGGACGACTATGATATTCTGCGGAAGATAATAAACACTCAGCGCCAGAAGCCCGAACGCGCATCCCGCCACAATTGCTCCGGCTGTGGCCAGCAGTTCCGACATTGGCACATCACAGACCAGTGCGAAGGCCAGGACGCCCCCACCGATCCAGAGAGCGACAGCGATCTGATAGATCACGGTAGCCCCGCCAAGCTGATGCAAATCTGCAATGGCAAGAGCATTGGTCGACTGCGCGAGCGCAAACATCGGTGCCGCTGCCACAGTCAGAGCCCCGGCACATGCGGCGCTCACCATCAACGCCGGCCAGGCGCGCCCACTGCAGCGCCAAAAACCGTTCGGATCACAGTCGCGGCGCCCAAAAGGCAACAGAATGATCGCCAGAGCGCAAACGACGAGCAGGCCTTGCACTTTGTTTTCAAGGGCAAGCGTGGCAAGCAGTGCCGCCAACCCCACGAGCAGGGGTCGAATGCGCAAGCGTGGCGATTGCGCGGCAATAAACAGCACCAGCAAGGCGATCGTAATCAATCCCGCGGAGAGGAGTTCCGTGCGCACAATTCGGGCATGCATCGCCACCCCGCCGGAAAAGGCGAGCGCAAAGGCGCCGATTACCGCAACTTGCCGGTCGCGAAGGAACCGCTGCAGCAGAAAATAGAACGTGGTCACGAACGCAAGCGCAATCAACAGAGATTCGACCCGTGCCGACCGCACCGCGACCGTCCAAGCGTGTTCGTACGCGGGAATGTTGGCGGCGCCCGGCAGCGCCTGCAAGCTATAGGCGTCAAGGGCGCCGACCGCGTGCAGCAATCGAAACCATATGCCTAGCAGCACAATGGTGAGGTATCCGGGATGATGGATGTGCTCTTGCGGCAGGCCGTCATTCAACAGCCAAGCTTTGTAGACCATCATGAGATCCATGTCGGCCACACGCCAATACGGATACCAGAAGCCGAAAAGAAAGAAGGAGGCGATCAATCCGATGACGATCGCCGAAAGGCCGGCGATCGGATCGAACGAGCGCAGGCGATGGAACCCGTTCACATCCGCTGCCTGCCGCAGTTGGGCTAAACCGTCACTGGGCACGCTCATGCAAAGGACAATCGGGTGAGCAGCTCGACAAATTCAGGTGATGGCATACCTTGATGTGCGGCTCCGGTCCATGCTTCATCTACCGCCATGGCCGCACGGGTGCACAGTCGAAGCAGGCTGCCGATCGCTGACTCGAAATCTTTCCGGGGCCCTTTCGGCTTCGCCTCTGGCCTGCTTAGGCAGGAGTGATAGGTCGGGTCTCGCCACGACGAGAAGAATCCTCGGCGCGCCGACGCATCCGGGCGTTGAAACCACGTCGGCTTACTGATCTATCCTCAAATCGATGGCCGCTATCGAGACTGACGCCAGCTGGCTCCCCTTCGCATAGCCGCGCTCCGTTTCCTGATGCGGCCGCGCTTGCGCCGTCCAAGCCGAAAGGGCGGCCACTTGCTTAACCGGCAAGATGGAAATCCGGTTGCCGACCTGCGTCGTCCACTGCGGGGCCGGTGTAGCGCGCCCGGGGACGAATGAGTTGTCCAGTCGCGGCCTGCTCGATGGCGTGCGCGAGCCAGCCGATGCATCGTCCGAGGGCGAACAGCGAGAACGCCGCATCGTGCGGAAGCCGGCATCTCTCCGACATCGCGAGCAGCGCAAAATCGAGATTGGGAAGTTGCCCGATCTCGCCCTTTACCAGGCTGATCATCTGCTCAAACGGCCGGGGCGGATCAAAGGCCTCGAGCAGCGCCGACGCGCGCGGGTCTCCCTCCGGGTAGAGCGGATGCCCGAACCCCGGGATCGCCACGCCTGATGCCAGATGCGCCGCGATCACCGCGCCAGCCTCTGTTCGCGCGACCTCCTCCATCAGCGAGCGAATTCGCAGCGTGGCATCGCCGTGGAGCGGCCCCGACAGCGTCGCAAAACCCGACAGTACGCAGGCGGCAAGCGACGCTCCCGTCGAAGCGGCAACGCGCGCTGCGAAAGTTGACGAATTGAGCTCCTGATCCGCGTGCAACACCAGTGCGCGCCGGATAAGGTCGGCGGTATCGCGGTTTTTCTTCCATGCGGTCGCAAGTCTCGAATGAACTGGGACGTCGCTGTTCTCTGAAGCGCCGAGTGCCACCGCCACCTCGGCCGCCACCGACGACGCCTCCTCCCGAAGAACCGCCGGCAGCCGCCCATAGGTCGGATGACCGGCAGCGGCAGCGGCGGCAATTGCGACGAACGCGCGCTCCCGTGCCGTGCCCTGCCCCTTTAGACGCAGGCCATCCAAACGAAACCGGACCGGTCCCGGATTGTCCCACAGTAACGCCGCCGCTTCCTCGAGCGAGGCGCTTTGTGCCAGGTCGCCGGCGTCGCGACCGCGGTAGTAAAGTCGGCCATTGCGGACGGTCGATATGGTCGTCGTGATGATCGGCTCGCCCCATGCGATGGTGCTGGCGGCGATCGCGTCCGGACGCTTGCCCCGCTCGCGTCGTCTTGTGAGACCGCCGATGTCAGCGGCCCGATAGTGACTGCGACGAGGATCGTCGGGATCGGGCCGCATTCCGATCCGCCCGCGGCTGACATACGCGTACAGCGTTTGCGGACGGACCTTCAGCTCTCTGAGCGCCTCATCGCGCGTGAGCCAGATTTTCATAGTTGATTCTGTTGATCAAGATTGATTCCGAATTCGTTGTAGTGTCTTTAGCCGCCGAAAGCGAGCACCCGAAGAGAATAAAAGTGCCGCCTGGCTAAGGGAGGAAGACACGCCGATGTGTGCGAAGCCGCGTGTGTTGGTCGCCCGTCGTGTTCCGCCCGCCGTTGCGGCGCGTGCGCAAGACGAATTCGACGTCGTTCTCGCCGACGTCGACATGGATGCGGACGCGGTGATCCGCACGACGACTGAGCACGCAAGCCAGGCCGTGTTCAGCGGTCCGAAGGTTCGACTCACGGCGGCCAATATCCCAAACCTGCCGCAGAGCGTTCGCATCATTGCAAACCCGAGCGCGGGCTTCGACCACATGGATGTTGAGGCCGCCCGCAAGCACGGCCTTATCGTCACCAACACACCGGCGGTGCTCACCGATTGCACCGCCGACCTTGCCTTTCTGCTGATCCTGGCAGCGTGCCGCCGGCTCTCGGAATATG
>Ga0306919_10000906_pt1 | contig 13728 bp, 12 predicted proteins | sample flu12Cox44000172_FD_203764 | JGI IMG/M metagenome (GOLD analysis project Ga0306919, IMG submission 203764) | Lab enrichment of tropical soil microbial communities from Luquillo Experimental Forest, Puerto Rico - flux4day.12C.oxic.44.000.172 (v2)... | ecosystem: Environmental > Terrestrial >... | reverse complement strand
CGGATCGGCCAGATGTTTGGTCCGATCATGGCGCTCTGGTTCGCGGTAATTGCGCTGCTCGGGCTCTGGGGCATTTTCCGACACCCCGCTGTCCTCATGGCGATCAATCCCTGGAACGGGCTCAGCTATCTCCTCTCTGGCGGGGGCAAGGGATTTCTCGTCCTCGGCGGGGTCTTCCTGTGTGTTACCGGTGCCGAGGCACTGTACGCCGACATGGGCCATTTCGGACGCGGTCCGATCAAGCTCGCCTGGTCCGCGGTCGTCTTCCCGAGCCTCGTTTTGAATTACGCGGGCCAGGCGGCTTTGGTTCTCGAGGGCGCGCCGATCTCGGACAACATCTTCTACCGCCTGTGCCCCTCCTTCTTGCTCCTGCCGCTCATCGTGCTCGCTACGATCGCGACGATCATCGCTAGCCAGTCGATCATAACCGGCGCCTTTTCGATGACGCGTCAAGCGATACAGCTCGGCTGGCTGCCGCGGGTGCACATCACCCAGACTTCGGCCGAGGGCTACGGTCAGATTTACGTGGGTATGGTCAATTGGCTGCTGATGCTGGTCACCCTCGGACTGACGGTCGGCTTCGGCAAATCCGACAATCTCGCCTCGGCTTACGGGATCGCCGTCTCGGCCACGATGCTGATGACTTCGGCACTGCTGTTCATCGCGATGCGCGAGATCTGGGAGTGGAGCGTGATCGCGGCAGGCGCGGTGGCAGGCGCCTTCTTTCTGGTTGATGCAGGGTTCTTCGCCGCGAACCTCGCCAAGGTGGCGCAGGGCGGATACGTGCCGCTGATCCTGGCTGCGCTCGTCTACGCCGTCATGCTGATCTGGCATTTGGGAGCGACCGCGGTCACTGCCCGCCTCCAGGATGAAGTCACGCCTGTCGAAGCCTTCATGGCAAAAATCGTGCAGCAAGGCATCCCGCGGGTTCCCGGCACCGCGGTATTCTTGACGCGGGCGCAGCGGGACGTGCCGCCGGTCATGGTGTGGCATGTCAAGCACAACCGTGCATTGCACGAGAAATTGCTGGTTCTGACGGTCACCACTGAATCGATCCCCTGGGTCAAAGACACAGAGCGGCTCAGTTTCGGAGAGATCGCACCCCGTTTCTGGCGCGCGGCCGCACGCTACGGTTTTATGGAGCGGCCGGATATTCCGGCGTTGCTGCAACATGCGCACGGGCTCGGATGCACGATCGATCTCTCGGACGTCACCTATTATGTCGGTCACGAGACCGTCGTGCCCGACATAGATGACAAAGCCTTACCGCGGGTCGCGGAGGCATTGTTCGCCTTCATGCAGCGCAACTCCGCCCACCTGACCGAGTATTTCAGGCTGCCGCCGGATGCGGTTGTCGAAATCGGCCGGCAAATCTCGGTCTGAACCCGGATCAAAGGAACTGAAACATGCAGCTGACTGGCAAAGTGGTTTTGGTCACGGGGGCGCAACAGGGTATCGGTCGCGCTATGGCATTGGGATTTGCCGCGGGTGGGGCCGACGTCGCGATCAACTGGCTGGATGACGATGGTGCCGCCCAGCGGGTTGCCGATGAGGTCCGCGCCTGCGGACGGCGGGCGGTTCTGGTCAAGGCGGATGTGGGGCAGCTGGAGCAAGTGCGGGCGATGGTGTCGGCCACCCAAGAAGGGCTCGGCCGGATCGACATCTTGGTCAACAACGCCGGGGTGTTTCCCCGCGTCCCCTTCCTCGAAATGAGGGAGCACGACTGGGACCATGTCTTGGACGTCAACCTGAAGGGTTCGTGCTTTTGCGCCCAATACGTTGCAAAGGCGATGGTCTCGGCCGGGCTGCAGGGAGCGATCATCAACATCGCCTCGGGTGCGGCACTGCGCGGTTCACCCAGAGGCGTGCATTACGTGGCGAGTAAGGGAGGGATCCTGTCGCTGACCCGGGCGATGGCGCTGGAGCTCGCTCCTTACCGTATCAGGGTCAATGCGATCGCACCGGGGCTCACCGACACCGCCCAGCCGCGTTATGGCAGCACCGAGGCGGAAATCGCCGAGATGGCACGCTCGATCCCGCTCGGCCGCATGGCGCAACCGGACGAGATCGCCCAAGCCGCTGTGTTTCTGGCATCCGACAAGGCCGGGTTCGTCACCGGTCAGACCCTGCATGTAAACGGCGGTTCTTATCTGGCGTAAGGCGCGCGGGCCGCGGAAACCGCTTCAGACAGATCGCACGCAAATCTTCTTAGAAAGGCCTTGGCCATGGTGATCCGCGCCGTCGTTACCGCAGCTCTCGTCAGCATCGCCGCGCCCGCGTTCGCCGAGCCTGATAATACCCACTGGCCTAACTACAAGGAGGGCGATTTCATTATTCGGGACTACAAATTCGCCGATGGTCAGACGCTGCCTGAGCTGAAGCTTCACTATCGCACCCTCGGTTCCGCCGAGCGCAACGCCGCCGGCGAGATCGTCAACGGCGTGCTGCTGTTGCAGGGCAATACCGGCACCGGCGCCAACTGGCTGCGACCGACCTTGACTGAAGAGCTGTTCAAGGACGGACAGCCTTTGGATGCCGGACGCTATTTCATAATCATCCCCGACGCGCTCGGCCGCGGCGGCTCGAGCAAGCCCTCCGACGGGCTCAAAGGCAATTTCCCACTACCGTTATCACGACATGGTCGACAGCGTGCACCGGCTGGTCACCGAAGGGCTCAAGGTGACCCATCTGCGCCTCGTCATCGGCAGTTCGCTAGGCTGCATGCACAGTTTCATGTGGGCCGAGACGTATCCCGACTTGATGGACGGGATCGTCGAGCTCTCCTGCCAGCCGGTTGAGATCAGCGGCCGTAACTGGATCATGCGCCGCGCTGCGGCCGAGGCGATCCGCCACGACCCGGACTGGAACAACGGCAATTACGACAAGAACCCGACGCAGTACATTTACAGCGCGGCAGCGGGATCGTTCATGCCTGAGAGTGCGGCGCGCATCCAAGAGATGGCGCCGACCCGCGCTGCCGCCGACCGGCTTTATGACGAGAGAGTGGCACAGATTGCCAAGGGCGACGCCAACAACTCGTTGTGGGCAATCGAGTCGATCGAGGACTACAGCCCCGAACCGGATCTTCCCAAAATCAAGGCCAAAGTGCTGCTGATCAACACGGTCGAGGACGTTGCCAACCCGCCCGAGCTAGGCACGGTAGAGCGGGCGATGAAGGCGATTCACGACGGCCGCTACGTGCTGATCCCATACAGCGACAAGACGCATGGGCATTTCACCCATTACTACGCGGCTGTCTGGAAGCCCTATCTGATCAGCTTCATGGGGGCACTCCAACCGGCCACTGCGGCTCGGTAACCGGCCGTCGCACGGAAGAATGCTCCAAGGTCGATCGATCAGCCGGCGGACCGCAGAGCCCCCGCATGATGAAAGCGGCTGAGGAAGGCCCGGGTCCGCGGGTTCGCCGGGCGCACCAAGATCTCGTCGGCCGGCCCGTGCTCGGCGATCATTCCGGCGTCCATGAACAGCACGTGGTCGGCGATGTCGCGGGCGAAGGCGATCTCGTGCGTCACGACGATCATCGTAGTGCCGTCTTCGCCGAGCTGCCGCATGACCGCGAGCACCTCGCCGACCAGCTCGGGATCGAGTGCGGAGGTGACTTCGTCGAACAACATCACCTCGGGCGCCATGGCGAGTGCCCGGGCGATGGCGACGCGTTGCGCCTGCCCGCCCGAGAGCTGGGCCGGGTAGCTCTGTTCCTTACCGGCGAGACCGACTTTGGCGAGGAGGCCGCGCGCCAGTTCTGCGGCGGCGCGGCGGTCGATGCATTTGACCGTGACCGGACCCTCCATGGCGTTCTGCAACGCCGTCATGTGCGGAAACAGCTCGAAATGCTGGAATACCGTGCCGATGCGCGAGCGGTACGCGGCAAGCTTGCGGCCGGCCAGCGGCTTTCCGCCGCCGCCAAAGCTGATCTCTTGCGCACCGACGCGAATGGTTCCGGAGGTCGGCTCCTCGAGCATGTGGACGCAGCGCAGCAAGGTCGACTTGCCGCACCCGCTCGGCCCGATCAGCACCACCACCTCGCCCTTGGCGATGCCGAGCGAGACGCCGCGCAACGCTGGCACCGGGCCGTAGTTCTTGACGAGGTTAGCGACCTCGATCATGGGGCGACGCCGGTCGTCGTCACCGGTCAACCCGCGTCTCCAGCCTTTTCGCAAACAATGTCAGCGGATACAGCAGTATGAAATAGATGGCCGCCGCGGTCGTGTAGACCTCGAGGGGGCGATAGGTCTCGGCGGTGATGATCGAGCTCGTATACATCAGGTCGGGCACCGCGACGACATAGAGCAGTGCAGTGTTCTTCAGCTGGGTGATCGATTGGTTGACGAGTGGCAGGACCATCCGGCGCACGGCCTGCGGCAATACGATCCGACGCATCAGCTGGGCATAGGTCATGCCGAGCGCGCGGCCCGCCTGCCACTGCCCGCGGCCGATCGACATCACACCGGCACGGAAGATCTCGGTGCAAAAGGCACCCATGTAGAGCGTCAGGCCCAGCCCCGCTGCCGCCCACGCCGGCAATGAGAAATTCAGCAGGATCGGCAGAGCGTAGTAAAACCAGACGATCTGGATCAGCAGCGGCGTGCACCGAAAGATCTCGACATAGCCCTCGAGCGGCAGGGTGATCCAGCGCTTTTGGCCGAGTAATGCCAGGCCGCAGAAGACGCCGATCAGGATGCCGCCCGCGACCGTCGCCACCGAATAGAGCAGCGTTATGCCGATCCCGTGCCACCACCGATCGGTATCGGCGAGGACCATCGCCAGGTCCCAGTGATAATGCATATAGGGTGTCCTTCGGCGCAGCCCGTGTACCGACCCCTCCCCCGCTTGCGGAGGAATGGGAGGGGTACGAGCGCAGCGGAGGCGGTGAGAGCTCAGAACCTGACGTTTTCCGGGATGTTCGTGGCACCCGCGCTCTCGAGATACTTCTTGATGCGGGCCTCGGTGTAACCGAGCAGATTGTTCCACTCGGCCCAGGCCTGCAGAAACTTTTGGAAAGTGTTGTTGTCTTCGCGCCGCAAGCCGACGTACGAGGGAAGATAGACGGTCGGCGTCGGCAACACGAAGTCACCGAGATCCGGGTTCTTGTTTTTCGCGACGAGCGCCCCGAACACAGCGGTGACCATCGCATCGGCGCGTCCCGAGCTGACGGCAAGCGCGATCGAAGCGACGTCGTTCAGCTCGACGCGGGTCGCCTTTGGCGCTACCTTCTGCAGGATCACGACATCCGCCGAGCCGAGCATCGCTGCGACCTTGACTTCCGGCTTGTTATAATCCTCCCAGGCGCTGGCCTTGAACCCTTTGCGGTTGACCGCATACCAGTAAAGATTGTAAGCCGGGCCGGCGAAGTCGATCACCAATGCTCGTTTCGGTGTTGCTTGCAATCCGAACTGCAGGTTAGTCTTGTTTGACTGCAGGTCCAGGACGCACGTCGCCCAGGTCGTCTCTACTGGAACGGCTTCGACACCCATCTCCTTGCGATGTCTTCGACCATCTCAACCGGGAACCCCGTCCATTTGCCGCTCGTCTTGTCGCGATACCAATTGGGTGGGTAATCGATCGCCCCGTAGCGGAGCTTGCCGGTGCGCTTGATCTGATCCCAGGTCGATTCTGCGATGGCGGGTACCGCCGCCAGCATCACGGTGGCAGCGATCGCCGCGAAGATCGACACCGCCGACAATTTGGCTCGCATACACCCCTCCCGTCCCTGATTGATTGGCTTCTTTCGAACCCGTGCCTCCGTAAGGAACATCGTATCCCTCGGCGCGAACGCCGCAAGATTCCTGCCGTAGACACTCTCGCCGGCGCGGAGGATCATCGCGGCCGGCGCCGGTGCCGAAAATCCGTGAGCGGGCAGGAGGTCGACTTGAGCGCGGGCATCACGATTCGCCCTTTTGCCGAGAAGGATGCCGCCGCGGTTCGGGAGCTGTTCATCACGGTCAATCGGCTCCTCAGTCCGCCGAACCTCCACGATGCGTTCGAGGCCTATATCGCACGTGCACTAACCCAAGAAATTGATCGGATCACGGCCTATTACGGCGAGAGAAGAGGTGGCTTCTGGGTAGCCGCCAGCGGCGATGATGTCGTCGGCACGTTTGGCTTAGAGCCGGCCTCGGAAGGTGCAATGGAGTTGCGGCGAATGTACGTCGATCCCTCGGCACGACGTAAAGGCATTGCTCGACAGATGCTCCTGTTCGCTGAAGATGAGTGTCGCCGTCGTAACATTTTTCGGCTCGAGCTCAGCACGGCTGAAATTCAAAGTACCGCCCTCGCCCTTTACAGGAACGCCGGGTACCAGTTGGTACGCGAGGAAACCGCCGATATATCGACCAACAAAACGGTGGGTGCCGGCATTCGCCGCTATTATTTCGAGAAGGCTCTTCGTTAGCGTCCGACCGGAAATGAATCTCGAAATATCAGCCGCTTATTCCTCATTCCTGCTAAACCGCAGGCCCGTCACAGCTCGTAGTCCGAGCGGCCAGGGTCCGACGGGCGGCGCGGCGAATACGGGCGAGACTCCCGCGTCGATCGCCTATAAGGTCGCGGAGCTTAAATTCACCGAGAGACTGCGAACAGGAGGGCTCACACCATGAGACGAATGGCGATTGCCGCGGTACTTGTCGCATTGTTTGCAATCCCGGCGCCGGCGCAAAATCCGCCGGAGGGGACGCCGACGCGGGTGCGCGGGGTGGTCGATAAGCTCGATGGGCAGACACTTACGGTGAAGTCGCGCGCGGGGGACGTTGCAACGATTGCGCTCGCGCCGGATGTCGCGATCCAGACCCTGGTCAAGAAATCCCTCGCCGACATCAAACCGGGCGACTTCGTGGCTTCGACCGGGATCAAAGACAAGGACGGCAAGATTCACGCGATCGAGGTCCGCATTTTTCCCGCAGCGACGCCCGACGGCGGTAGGCAATTTGCGTGGGATCTGGGGCCGGACAGCGTGATGACCAACGCCACCGTCGGCACCGTGACCAAGGCCCCGGAGGGCACGGTCTTGCATGTTACCTTCAAAGGCGGTGAATCGGAGTATAGCGTTGGTCCGGACGTTCCGGTGCTGGCCAACGCGCCCGGCGATACTAGCCTGTTGAAGCCAGGCGTGGCTGTCTTCGTCCTCGCGCTGAAAAAGCCGGATGGTAGCTTGACGTCATCTCGGCTCTACGCCGAGAAGGACGGGATCAAGCCGCCGATGTGAGGCGATGGCCGATATGCGCGATGAAATGGACGGCTTGAGATGCCTGACCATGGATCCGTTTCAGCAGGTCGCACCGTTATTTGCTCGCGGAGGTCTCGAGGAATTCCAGCACCGCCTCGTCTTCAAACGCCGGCGAATTGGCCACGGCCTGGGTGTACTGACCAGCTGTTCAGTGATTGCAAAACGATAACTCACGAAAGAAGAGTTCGGATTCGGTGGAGGGCGACCCGGTCTGATAGGTGCCTCACCATCTCTCGACCCACGGTCGGAGCACGACTTCGAACGCCCAGGTCGACCGATGCTGGCGATGCAGTTGCAAGTAAGTCTCTGCGATGCGGTCCGGGTCGGCCATATTGTCGTCTACGGTCGCTCCAGCCCGTCGGTGCGCGCGGGTACCGTCTTCCCGCGTCCAGCCGATCGCGGCGTCAATCGGCACATTTGCAATGTGGATGCCCTGCGGCATCAGTTCCCTTGCCATGCTCTGTGCGAGCCCGGACTTGGCATGACATGCCATTGCAAAAGCGCCGCTCGATGGGAATCCTTTGAGCGCCGCGCTCGCGTTGGTGAAGATAATCGTTCCCTTTGTGCCGTCGGCGCTCATTTTGTTTTCGCGCATAAGCTGAGCTGCCCGCTGACCTACCAAAAAAGCGCTGAATGGCGAGTTCCGAAGTGTCTCGAGCACCATGCCTGGGTCGGCTTCGGTAATCGCCTTGCCAAAAATGCCGGGAACCCGGCCGTCGATGTTGTGCACGACAAGCGTAGGAGCCCCAAGGTCTCGAACGACATTCTGGAACAGCGACTGCACGGAAGCTGGTTCGCTTGCGTCGCACGCGTATCGACGAACGCCATGAGTCTTCTCCAGGTCCTGCAGGACCGGCTTGTCCGGGTTCCTGGCTGCTATGCCAACGCGCATGCCGCATTTTGCGAACAGCCTCGCGCAACTCGAACTGATCCCGGGGCCACCTCCGACGATCAGTGCGACGTCTTGTATGGAAGGGTGCGCGCCACGGCTGTCGGATTGGGTCATCTTCGTGCTCCCATTTGTCGTCATAAAATAAGCGAGGACGCCAGACGTGGCTAACGTGACGGCAATCGCGTCCGCGTGGCGGCCAGAATTCGGTCCAACAATTCAGGATCGTCGACCGCGCGCCAGGATCAGTGCGCCGGCCATCGTCGCGACAATGGCCAGCGCGTCGTCCTCGGACTTGCGACGGCCCGGTATCAGACTGGCAATCCGTTTCATGACCACCCTCACGGCGTCCGTGAAGCCGTGCCGGATTGCGGAGCTTTGGCGCGGAATTTCAGCCCCCAGAGCCGCGATCACGGGGGGCCCCATCGGAAGATCAGAACACCCTCCGGGCCGCGCGCCGCGCGCGCGACAGAATGACACAGGACAAGCCGCGGACCCTTTCGAACTGCGGAACCCGCGGACCCGGACCTCGCCCAGTGCGTCAAATTCCACTACGTCAATAGCCGTAATTCACTGGGCAAAAATTTCCAATACACTGCAAATTTGAAATGAAGGCTGGCGCCCGCTGTGCTGCCTCGACCACGTCCGGCGAGCGCGAGGCTACTGATCGGCTCGATCGCCACGGAGCCTCTGCCGGCGACCGCGGAGCGGCCTCGACCACGCCCGGCGAGCGAGCCTCGGGACTGGCTCGATCGCCTCGGCAGGCCGTCGCCGGCGACCGCATGAGGGCGATCGGCCGCGGCTGCGCTGCCTTAACCAGACCGAAATGTTAACCAGACCGAAATGTTCTCGCGCGAGGGTGGCGCGGGGGTGTTCTCCGCGAGACAGCCTAAATGCCGAAAGCAATCATCCTTCTCGTCGTACCGGTGCTCGCCACGCTTGCCGGCTGTGCCGCTCCGGTTAATACCCGCGCCGCCGACCCCCAACTCGCCGCACGCTGCAAGCTGATGGCCTACAAGGAAGACCGCGGGCATTTTGCCTGGGGGCTCACCGCGATGCTGATCACCGAAGCCAACGCGGATGCCCGGCGACAAGAGATTTACGACGCGTGCCTTGCGGCTGGCGGGACCCGTGAGCAGCCTGCCGAAATGCCATAAGACCAGTTCGCCCCTCTAGTCCGTCGCAGTGACGCTGAAACGCGAGGGCTGGCGACTGTCCACGGTTCTATGTCTGCTTATGTGCTGTGGCGGATGCGAACGCCCGGCCCCGGCATGGGTGCAGTTTGCATGCGCCGCCATGGTGCAGCAGCACAAATATCCTGATCAAACTTCCTGTATAGCGGCGGCTAAGAGAGGTGGAGCCTACTGATGCTGCAAAAACCATGAAACTTTTCGCGGCGGAGGTCGGCGTTGGAGCGCGATCGCGGCTCGCGTACGGCCTCCGGCGAGGCTGAGGCTGCCCTCCGGCGATTCTCGACCGTTTGCTCATCCGCGTTCTTCGATAATGATTGTCAACGAGGCCACTATCTCTAAGTATAAAAGCTAACTTTCCCAATGGAAAATCTGTATGTCCGCTGCAACTTCTTCATCGATGACCCCGAAGCGGCCGATCCTGAATCTTTCTCTGTGCCACTCTTTGTACCGCCTTGTAAACCACAACGCGCCGTCAGGGCCGGCCGTTATCCCCCAGGGTCCGCATTCCCAAGAATCGCTATTCGGCGTCTGCAGGGGGAACTCGCTGATCGTACCTGCGGTCGTGATCCGGCCGATTTTGTTCGCGGCACCCTCGACAAACCACAACGCGCCGTCGGGGCCGGCGGTTATTGGGATACCACTTATGGGGTCGCTCTGCGGTAGCAAGAACTCGCTGAATTCTCCAGTGGTCGTCATTCGCCCAGTGCCCGTTGAGGCGAATGGCGCCCGGCGATTGCCCCTGTCTTTGGCGAGGCCAAACCATAGCGCGCCGTCGGGGCCGGCAGCAATGTTGGTGGCAACGATGACTCCCGCCGGTGCGGGTATGGAGAACTCCGTGACCGCCCCGGCGGTCGTGATCCGGCGAATTTCGTTCGCGCCGCCCCCGGTGAACCACAACGCACCGTCGGGGCCGGCGGTTATCCCGTATGGGATACCATTTATGGGGTCGCCCTGCGGTAGCAAGAACTCGCTGAATTCTCCGGTGGTCGTCATTCGCCCAATGCCCCTTGAGGCCCACAAGGCCCTGATATTTCCTGTGTCTTTGGCGAGGCCAAACCATAGTGCGCCATCGGGGCCGGCAGCTATGTTGGTGTAGACGATGAACTTTGCCCGTACGGGTATGGAGAATTCGGTGATCACCCCGGTGGTCGTGATCCGGCCGATGTCATTCGGGCCATCCCCGGTGAACCACAACGCGCCATCGGGGCCGGCGACGATGCTGTCCGCGCGGATTGATGTGGGGAACTCTGTGATTCTCTGTGCCGCGGCGGTTCCGGTCACGTCAACGACCGAGGGAACCCGCTTGGCATGGTCCTGACCGATCACGCAGTCGTCGAGCACCTTGCATACGTCGCGAGGTCCACTAAGCTCATCCTCTGACTTGACGAGCGTTGTCTCGTGCTCGGTGATATCCATGCAGAGTTCGACACATTCGTCGCAGATGAAGACGGTCGGTCCAGCGATCAGCTTTCTAACCTCGTGCTGGCTCTTGCCACAAAACGAGCAGTAGCGGGCGTTCTTCGAGTCGGTACCGCTGGATTTGGTCATCGCCACTCATTCTCCGATTGTAATATCAGCGGCAGCCATTTATTGCCCTTTTGGGTGTGTATGGCAACAATTTTCGCCGAAAACGGGTGCCGGGGGAGGACGAAGGCGAATGGTCGGCATCCGGTCGTGCAGGACCTTGCCGGCGACGGGCGCAGGGCGCGACGCTTGCCGAACTCGCGCGCAGCTTCGGCGTAGGGAAAAGCACGATTTCACGGCTCTTAGCCTAGATTTTGTGTCCGCACGAGCCAAGTAACGCGCGCGACCGCCAAGTATTTTGCAGCGCTAGGCGACACCGCAAGGCTAAACGCGCTTCGGCCGGTGTTTCACCTCGGGCCGTATATAAGCATTTAAGGCTCTTTTGAATTTTGAGTGAGTGAATTTCGCACGCCGAAACGGTCGATTTCGACCCGACGGCCAGGGGTTGAGCAGGGGCACGGGTTCGGCCCCCGCCTGCGGCGGCTTCGGCCTTGAAAAGGGTATAGCTCCCAGCATCGTTGCTCACCATTCGGTCAATGAACAGGAGCGGGCCAAAATTTGAAGCGCGCCCATTCGTTTTTCAAAAGAGGCGCATTTAAACATCTGGTATGCCGCCCGCTTGGTTTGCAACTCGGCGAAAGCCGCATAACACTCAGTAGGGATGGCTTGGTAAAGTAGAGATCTTTGAAAGGCCCGTGCCCGAATGCCGCGACGTTTTTAGGCAAAAGATAAGGCTTGCCGCTCTAGTCTTCCCCCGCGATGCCTCTTCCCTCGATCCCGCTTGCACCCGACCGGGGCTATGCGCCCCCAAACGCTGACCTTCCCGATAATTATCTTGTCCGCTTTACGTGGCTTGAACTCTGGCCCTGGTGGCACCCGGGCATCTTGATAGGATCGATCCTTATTCTGGGGCTTCCCGGCTGGCTCGCGTTGGATGTTGCTCTCGCAGGGGACGCTCTGGTCACGACCATCGCGCTCATACTGTACTTGAGTTTTGCGGGATGGATGCTAGGCCGCCATCACCGGCGCGAGCGCGAACGCCGCCACATTCTGGAGGTGCTGTCCAGTGAGGAATGGCGGCAGCGCGTCGCACACTACGTAGCCACGGGCGAACATCTCCCAGCGAAAACTATCAATTACCCGACGATGGGATCGCGGGCGCGGTTCTTGTTTTTGAAGTTGTGTTTGCCAATATGCGCGCGTGCATTTTTGCTGGCCTTTATTATCTCGATAATCATGGACATCTTGTTCTTTGCATTCATGATATTAGTTGTTTGGGGCGTAGCTGCTGCAACGGGCGCGCATTTTCGATATGACACGCCGTCGAAAATGTTGAACTGGTTATTTTCGTTTCCAATCATCGTGCAAGTCATCGTTGTAGGCGATTTTTTGTTCCTAATGCTTCCGAAAGCTCTTGGTCACGTAGACTTCCGCTATTTGAAGCTCACGGCCCAAGAAATGGCTGCAACGGAAATTCAAAAAGGGTCGGCAATTACCTCGGACGATTGGATGAGGTGGTGGCTGCAACACCCGGTGCAACACCAGTTCTTCCGCATATTCAAGTTCAGCCGATCTTTGGCATGGTTTGGAGTAGCCCTCGGATTGCTGGCTATCTTCACCTATATAGTACTCTATGTTGGCAGTTTGTGCGCCGCTTACTTGCTTGTTACGTGGTTGTTATGGCACGTATACGCTCACATCTATGCCATGCCGGTGATCCAAGCTCAGAAACTGATTCGAGCGCGCCCTGATCTTCTGGCTTGAGGCGCTCCAGTCCCCGGCGAAAGACCCTACCAGTTCCCCCGGCCCTATGTTGCGCTAATAACCGGTCGTAAGTGTTTGTCAAATGTGTATAGAAAGACGCAAAATCGTTTTCACTTTCCCAACTACGTGCTCCCGTACGGCGGAACGCAGACTGCGCTCCCAACTATCGACATATTTGACTAAGGTAACAAAGTAGCAGTGAGTGTCTGGGTCGGCGCAGCCTCGAAGCGGGTCGCAATCTTGCGGGGGACGGCTTCGAGGGTTGGGTGAAGCGTTTGTAGGGAATTTACTGCAACTTCACTGCGACGAGCGTTCCAGTGCATTGGAAAGTTCTGGCGGTGGAATTATCGATACTAGGCCGGCGAAAATTGCTGCCCGGTGTATTGAGAAAATTGCGCGCCAGTGGAATTAACCCAGCGCCATCACACTTCAATTCCTATGGAAATATGTGCTGGGCGCAAACCGAAACCCGTTGGCGCGGCGAGGTCCGGCAGCCTGCGTCATTCTGTCGCGCGCCCGGCGCACGGCCCAGAGGGTGTCCTGATCTTCCGATGGGGGTCCCCCAGAGCCGCGATCACGCAGCCATCGCCGCGACGTTCCCGATGGTCGGCGGACAGGTCTCACGCGTGCGAAACTCGTACTCAGGGCGTGACTTAACGCCTCGGCGGCCAGGCGCTCCTTGGAGCCGAACTGGCTGTACAGGCTGCCATGGGTCAGTCCCGCGGCGTCGATGAGGGCATCGACGCCAACGCCTGAAAGGCCACGCTCCGAAACAACCGGGCGGCCTCGGTCAGGATATGCGTTCCCGATTGCCGGCTGCTTTTTCCTTTGAAGCCCGCATGACTCCATCTGTTCAGTCGCGCGAAAACAGACCTTGAGATTATTAACGGTGATCGTCACGAATAATATCAATAATGACGATCGTGATCAATTAGAGAGGATCCTCAACTGGCGGAGGCCAACGATGTCCAATGCAAACACCGTGCTCCTCATTGCAGCTTCCGCCGACATTGGCGCCGTTTACGCGAATCGCTGGGGCGCCGTGGCGATCGTCGGGGAGCTCGCCGACCGCCTGCAGATAGCGGGCGACGATCTCGTTGAACGATGCTCGTTAG
>Ga0306919_10000894_pt1 | contig 13814 bp, 12 predicted proteins | sample flu12Cox44000172_FD_203764 | JGI IMG/M metagenome (GOLD analysis project Ga0306919, IMG submission 203764) | Lab enrichment of tropical soil microbial communities from Luquillo Experimental Forest, Puerto Rico - flux4day.12C.oxic.44.000.172 (v2)... | ecosystem: Environmental > Terrestrial >... | reverse complement strand
GGGGCCGCGGGAACCCGAGTGTTCCCCAGCTGCGGGAGATTTTCGGGGTTGAATGAAACCTTCCCATCGACCGAAAGCGCGAGATCGAAGCGGGTCTCCTTGCAGACGTACATCGCAGCGTTGTCCGGATTCCCGGGGCACACCCAGCGAAACGTTATCCTTACCTGCTCCGACTCCGAGCAGGTCGCATCGCGCGGGCACCGGGCGCCGATAGTGATTTCGGTTTGGGCGGTCGTCGCCCCGTCGAACGGTACCGTCCCTCTGACGAATTTCGGGAAGACAATCACGCTTCCCGGCTCTGAGGACGTGGTCGTCACCGCCTCCGGAGCTTGCGCCAGAGCCGGCATTGCCGGTCCTAGAGCTGCGCTTAGGAAGAAGAGGAAACGCGGGCCCTTGACGACAAACTTCATGATCTCTCCGCAGCTTGTAGCGTCGAGGTTTCCGCGGCTGGCGCGAGATGTAGTCCGGCAGGCTGGGCTGGCTCGGCGAGCCGCCTTTGGTTAAGCATTAGACCCGGAGCGTATGTCGAGCTTGCGCATCTTGTCGAACAACGTCGAGCGCGATATGCCAAGACGTTTCGCGGCCTCATCGATGCGGTTTTCCGCATCGGCAAGCACGGCGCGGATATGCTGGCGCTCGGCCCTATCGCGGACCTCCGCCAGTGTTGCAAGAGGGGCCTCGTCCGCATCGCCAGCTTCGGCTTGAAAAAGCGCGTCGACGCCGATCCGCGGCGCCTGCGAAAGCGCCACCGCCCGCTCGATGCAGTTGCGCAACTGCCGCACATTGCCGGGCCAGGGCTGGTTAACCAGGGCCTGCTCGGCTTCCGCCGTGAAGCCCTTGACATCGCGGCGAAACTCCTTCGCGAAGTCGCGCAAGAAGCCGTGCGCGAGCGGCAGGATGTCGTCCGACCGGTCGCGAAGGGGAGGGATGACGACCGGGATCACGTTGATCCGATAGTAGAGATCCTGCCGGAAGCGGCCCGCCGCGACGGCGGCTTCGAGGTTGGTGTTGGTCGCGCAGATGATCCGTGCGCCCGTCTTTATCGCCGTCTCGCCTCCTACGCGGGTGAAGGTGCGCTCCTGAATCAGGCGAAGCAGCTTCACCTGCATCAGCATTGGCAGCTCGCCGACCTCGTCGAGGAACAAGATGCCATTGCGGGCCCGTTCGACATATCCGTGATGACGCGCCTGGGCACTGGTGAAGGCGCCCCTCTCGTGGCCGAACAGCTGGCTCTCGATCAGGTCACTGGGGATTGCCCCACAATTGACCGCGATAAACGGTTCATCGGCGCGTGTCGAAATTTGATGAACGAACTTCGCCGCTACCTCCTTGCCGACTCCGCTCTCGCCGGTTATGAGGAGCGAGCTGTCGATATCGGCGACCCGCCTCAGCAGCATTTCTACTTGGCGCATCGCCTCCGAGGTGCCGAGATCGCCAGCCGTCCTGGGCTGGAGCTTGATCAGCCGCGCGATCTGCTCGAGCAGGTCGGACAGCGCGTACGGCTTGACAATGTAATCGACTGCGCCCGCCTTCATCAGGCGAACCGCATCCTCGACCTTGCCGAAGCCAGTGACGAACAGAAACGGCTTGCCGCCGAGCTGCGGCAAGGCCTGGAGAAAGACGTCCTCGCCGCTCATGTCCGGCAGAACTATATCGCAGACGACGAGATCCGGCCGCGTATGTAGCCCTTCGAGCGCCTCCTGTCCCGTACGCCACCAGAGCGGCATGTAGCCTTCGAGCTCCAGCCGATGTGCGAGGGTACCGCCGACCACCAGGTCATCTTCGATAATCCCGATCCGTTCTCCCTTATGCGGCTGCGGCGACATGGAGTGCTTCTCCCAATCCAACCGGAAGGTTTACCACCAGGCGCGTACCGACGCCGGGATACTCGACGTCGACGCGCCCGCCCAGACGGCGGACAAGATCGCCGGTAGTCCACAGTCCGAGACCCTTACTCTCCGGCGAAAGCGCAGGAGCAGGAGCATCCTGATGGAGCAAGGCAGCCATATCCTCGGGCAGCCCCGCACCGCGATCGGCCACAGCGATCCGTAGCTTCCCGTCGCAATGAGACACAGTGACCGCGACGAGACCGCCATCCGGTGACGCGGCACACGCGTTCAACAGAAGATTGAGCGTGATCTGGCGGACCGCAGGCCCGTCAATCGAAAGCGGCTCGGCGATGCGGTTATCCCACTCGAGATGGAGGTGCCGCGCGTCGGTCTCATGCTGCACGAGGAAGCGCAAATCGTCGAGATCGATCGCGGTCAAAACGCCCGTCTCGGAGCGGCCCTTATAGGTTAAAAGAGTCGCACGCACGACGTTGCGAATGCCTGCGAGCCCACGCTTCAGGAAGTCCAGCGACGTCAGCAACACGGCTGGTTCGTGACCATAAGCCTGGATTGTGTCGATAGCATTGAGCATGCCAGCGAGAGGGTTGTTGACCTCGTGCGCCATGCCCGATGCGAGCCGGCCGAGCATCGCGCACTTTTCCTGGTCGGCAAGATGGGCCGCGAGGGTTTGGCGCTCGCTGACGGCGCGCGCCATCGCGTTGAACCGATCGAACAATTGTGTGAACTCGCTTGCCACCTTGCTGCGGTAACCCGCCGGAATCGGCTCCACCCGACCTTCTCGGATCTGCTCCACATAGCGGGTGAGGACGCTCAATGGTTGCAGCATCCGCTTCAGTACGAAATATCCGCCCAGGGCAAAGGCCATGGTCAGGCATCCGTTCACCAGAACGAGAGTGATCAGGATCTCCCGACGGACTCGCAGCGAGTCGGCGATGTCCACCTCGGTGAAGAGGCGTCCGGCGGGGACGTCCTCGGTAAGCAGCGTCCTCGCGAGCCAGGCGCGGCCAGTACCGGGGTCGATGGCGAGACCATCGCCTGCTGCGAACCGTCTATGCAGCTCCTCCGGCACAATACTCTGGACCGGGAAGCGGCGCGGATCGGACGAAGCCAAAATCGTCCCATTCGGCAGCTCGAGGATGGCGAAGCGCGGTTCGAAGCCGGCGTATCGGCCACCTCGCGCACGATCCAGGGCATCGAACACCTCCCGAGTGTCTCTCCTGACGAGGGCCGGCAGGACGGCGGCGGAGAGGCCGTCGAGATAGGCGCTGGTCAGCAGCCTCAGATTGCTCTCCTGGTCCTGGACGAACCGCCAGAGCACGACCTGCGACGTCGTGACGGCGACTGTAACCATCAGGCCGGCCACCAGCACCGGGACCTTCACTACCAAGGGCCAGGCGGCGATATGCCAAAGCCGGGCAGTCATTCGTGGGCCCTGCTGCGTTCGTCGGCGGTGCCGCTCACGCTGAACCCCCAGTGTAGGCATGCGGAGCGAAATCCAAGCATCATGCAGAGGACCATTAGTCGGATAACAAAGTGGCCTTCCTCGCCCAGCCCTCGCGGAGACACTCGCTTATAGGCCTTCTGTTGAGGCCGCCCGGTCAAATCTTTGCGTTTCTCCCGGGGCATAATCGCGTCAAACTGGCGTCAAATCAAGAAATCTTTCTCGGTTAAAGTGTTAACGATTAGCAATTACCCGGCTTTGCTCTGAATGCGCGTTGGTTTTGCACGAAAAAGCTATATTGAACCGTATTTGGGTAGTACACTTTCTACGCGTATCTGAGGAGTAAAGATGACCTAGTGGCCCTTAGGTACCGCGATCGGAGGCGCTCGCGGGGTGGCCTTACCGTGGTCAGGACAATGCGCTAGTCTGCGGCCAACGGAGATCGTCGAAGCTAACCATAGCCAAAGGACCTTCCGGTGAAACGAGCCTTTCTGGGGATTTTAGCCTTTGCAGCTTTTGTGTTCGTGCGGCCCGCAGGCAGCGCGGATTTGAGCGGGTGGCTAGACGCGAGGTGGGGGATGACGCCCGATCAGGTGCAAAAGGTGCTGAACTATCCGACTTCGGTAGCAGATTTGGCGAGTGTGTGTGGCGCGAAATGTGACGAAGGCGCCGCCCTCCAGCTAGACGATTATGATTTGAGTGATCAACATTTCATGGTTCGCTTCTGGTTCACCAAGCCCGACATGCGATTGCATACTGTTTCTATGTATACAAAGGCGCGTAGCGACGACAGCGACAATGGGAGTTTCTCGAAAATAAAAGATTTTCTTCAAACTGTCTATGGTTCGCCCCAATCAGTTGGTTTGGATCGCGGGCATTTCGTCGCCACATGGACATTGCCGTCAACTACAATTACGTTATACTCAAATGCAACGGATCAAGTGGCTGTTGTCTATGAAGAAAAACCGGTAAAGAAGGCGGAGGATCATAAACAACCTGGTGATAATTTCGATAAAACGCGGCCGCATTCGGCGGAGACCCAGTAGACCGGTTAGGCTTCACTGCGGATGCAGCGTACGACTTCCTCGATCGTAGTGTCGCCCTCGAGCACCGCTAGCAAACCGCTGTCAAAGATCGGGCGCATGCCGTCGCCGACTGCGGCCCGCTCGATCGCGGCATCGTCGGCGCCCTCAAAGATCAGGCGGTCGATCATTCGCGTCGGCACCAGCAATTCGGCGATCGCGCGGCGCCCGCGAAAGCCGGTGCCGCGGCACGCCGGACACCCGACCGGATGATACAGCGTGATCGCTTGCGCCGGAGCCAACCGTGTCATGTCGAACCGCTCGACCAACGCCTCCGGGGCGGCCTCCGCCGCTTTGCATTCGGGGCACAACCGCCGCACCAACCGCTGGGCCAGCACCGCCTTCAAGGTGGCGGTCATCAGGTAGTCTTCGAGCCCCATGTCCCGTAGCCGCGTCATCGTTGCGGCGGCCGAATTGGTATGCACGGTCGACAACACGAGATGGCCAGTGAGTGCCGCCTGCACGGCGATTTGCGCCGTTTCGAGATCGCGGATCTCGCCGATCATGATGACATCGGGATCTTGCCGCAGAATCGAGCGCAATAGACTGGCAAAATTGAGCCCAATCTGAGGCTTGACCTGGATTTGGTTGATGCCCGCGAGCTGGTATTCGATCGGATCCTCGACCGTCACGACATTGCGGGCGACGGTGTTTAGTTTGAGGAGACCCGTGTAGAGCGTCGTCGTCTTGCCGCTGCCCGTGGGCCCGGTCACCAGCACCATCCCGTTCGGCAGTTCGAGCGAGCGCTCGATCCCCTCGCGGATATCTGACGGTAAACCGAGTTTCTCGTAATCGAACTCGACGGCGGTTCGGTCGAGCACCCGCAACACGACTTTTTCGCCGTGCAGGGAGGGTATCGACGAGACCCGAAAGTCGATCTCGTGGCCGCGCACCGTCAGCTTGATGCGCCCGTCCTGGGGTAGCCGGCGCTCGGCGATGTCGAGCCGTGCCATGATCTTGATGCGCGAGATGATGGCGGCTTGCAGACGCGCTGGCGGCGGCTCGATCTCGTGCAGAACCCCATCATACCGGTATCGCACGCGCAGCCGGTCGGGAAATGGCTCGATATGGACATCCGAGGCATGGGTCTCGACCGCCCGCGCGATCAGCTGATTGACGAGCCGGATCACCGGTGCTTCGCTAGCCAGGTCCTTCAGGCGTTCGGCATCCTCTTCGGCCGGTTCGGCATCGGGTACCACTTCGTCGAGCAGCGCTGCGCCGTCGCCCCCCTCCTCAGTTCCGGCGTAAAGCCGCCTGAAAGCGGCTTCCAGCTCGATCGGGACCGCGACCGCGACCATCACCGGATGGCCGAGTGCCGCCGCCACCGCGTTGCGGGTAAAGACGTCGAGCGGATCGGCCATGGCAAGGGTCGCACGACCGTTGTTGGCTGCGACCGGCAAGGCGCGTACCTTGCGCAGGAATTTGACCTTCAACCGATCGAGAAAAAGCGGCGCGTCAGGATAATCCCGGGCCTCCATCAGCCGCGCGCCGAGCAGCTGGGCCAGCGCCTCAGCAAGCCCGCGTTCGCTCACCAGCCCAAGCTGGGTCAGCACATGGTCGAGCCGGCCCCCGGTCTCTGCCGCGACGCGACCCGCTCGGTCCAAAGTGCGCCGGTCGATCGTGCCGCCTTCGACAAGGACCACACCAAGCCGGCCGAGCACCTCCGCGGGGTCCTCGGGGATCGGGGAAATGATGGGTTCGAAGCTCATAACAAAGCCAGATCGCCGATCGGCAGCAGATAGACATCAAGATAATCCTTGACGACGTCGGGAGCCAGCGCGCCGGTCATTGTTATTCGGTCTCGAGAGCCTTCAGCAACACTACGGCGTCGGTGGCGCCGAGGTCACGAGCGCGACGATACCAGAACGAGGCCGCCGCCGGGTCGCCACGCACACCGCTCAGATGGACGCGACCGAGAAAGAGCGGATCGAACGTCTCTCCCAGCCGTATCGCCGCAACCCCGCCCCCCGCGTCGGCGGCGCGTTCGTAAAAGAGACGCGCCGAAGCGACATCGCCGGCGCTCAGGAGCGTGTCGCCGCGTGCCACAAGCGCCGCAATCTCGTCCGCCGACAACCGCGGGCCATCCGTCGACGGAGGTGGAGCAGCTGTGGCCCTGGGATCGCGCGCGCTGGCTGGCGTTGCAGGGCCCGGCGCTACGGATGGAGCCACGGTATCAGGCTGGACGGTGGGTGCGCCAGGCTCGACGGGGGGTGTGGTCGACATCGCCGCGCGGCTTGGTGCGGTGGGCTCGACGGGGGGTGTGGTCGGCACTGCAGCGAGGTTTGGTCCCGCGGGCTCGGCAGGGGTTGCCGCCGCGCGGCTTGGTCCAGCCGGCTCGGCGGATTGCGCGGCCAGCGTCCCCGCGGGCATTTCGGAGCGTGTAGCGGAGGGCGCTGCAACATAAGGCTCGGCCGCCGGGGTGGCGGGCAGCGGAGCCGGCATCGGTGCGGAACCGGTCCGTACGACACTCCCAATGCTGCGGGTAGGCGCATTCTGCATCGCTTGAACAGCCGACCGCGCGCTGTCGGGCGCAACTGTCCAAACCTCCTTGAGTAGAAGGTTGCCGCCAACGGCGGCCGTGACGATGACCCCGGCGGCGATGCAGAAACGAACGAGCGGCCAGCGCCTCCGTTCCGGTTCGGGGCGAGAGAATGCCGGGGTCGACAGCTGCGTAGCTTCCGCGAAATTGGGCGGTGGCTGCTGGTTCGCGATCTTTACCCGGAGAGGAGCAAGTTCGCCGTGCATCACTGGGACAATCGCCCGAGCCGCTTGCCGCATTGTTCTGCGCGCCGTGATCGAGTGGGTGTTGGCTCGTTCCCGCCGATGACCCGTAGGCTGTAGATGTTGCCCCCTGCCAGAGGTTTTCCCGATCAGCTCGAGCCCCGCCGAGGTGACCCAGCAGAAATCCGAGGACGGAGAGGTCGCAGTCTGGTGAGGCGCCGGCGCGGTAATAATCAGCGCGTGGCCGGTCCATTCACGCTCGAAGTCCTCGCGCGACACATAGAGGGTTTCCTCGTAAGGATTGAGCGGATCCCAGACGGCGACCTCCGCACCTCCGTCGCGCCCGCCTCCGGTCAACACGACGACATTGGTGTCTTTGAGGAGAGCGAGAGTGGGGTAACTGAACCCTGGTGTGTGCAGGCGATACCAATTCAGCCGGGCGTGCTCCGCCTTGATGCCGAGATCGCCCGCAAGTTCGATCAGGCGCGAGATGGACAGAGTATCGCCGTTGACGACATTACGGGAATGGACCGCCCCGACCCTGCTGCTATGCCCGCCCAGTTGGAGGAGACACGAAAAAACCGCATCGCAAGAGGCAAGCGGCTCCGGTGAGGCCTCCGTCAGCGGGTCGCCAATCACAGCCGTTCCCGAGAGGACCCGGAACACCAGATCGCAGAAGCCAAAGCGTCCGGTATCATGCGCAGGCAGGTACGACTACGGAACTACAAGGGCCGGGCTTCGATCAAATCAAAATACTCGATTTTCGCTTGATTGTCGAGGATGGCGAGCGTGGGGCTCGCGTCGTGAGGTATTTGAATCGGGTAAACGTGCTGGCAAGTGGCATAGGAGCTTCGCCTACGGATCGGTAGCTCCTGAGGGGCTGCAGGAAGCACAGCTCGGAGGGTCATAACGGCGCTATAAGCCGGCAAGCAAGCGACGAGAGGAGCACACCACTGGGCCGGAGCGAGGGTGCGTGATCGGGGGCGAACTGCTCGACCGGGTGACGGGCGCCGGTGCCACAGGATGGGGCGCGCTGCTCTGTGCGCCCTTTATCGGCAGCTTTCTCGGTGTCGTCATCCGGCGGCTGCCCGCGGGACAACCGATCGCCTGGGCGCGGTCGCGCTGCGAGTTTTGCGGGGCCGCGCTGGGTGTGCGGGATCTGCTTCCGTTCTACAGCTGGCTCGCCGCCGGTGGGCGCTGCCGTTTTTGCGGGCATCCTCTCGGCTGCTTCTATCTGGCGATCGAATTCTCCGCGTTTACTGTCGTACTCGCCGCTCTCGCGGCCGATGGCGGGGAGAAGATCTGGCTCGATTGCCTCTTCGGCTGGTGGCTTCTGGCTCTCGGCTGGATCGACATTCGCCGATGGCTGCTGCCCGACGCGCTGACCTTGCCACTTATCATCGCCGGACTTGCCGCTGCCGCCGCGTTCGATCACGAACAGCTGGCTGGCCGCGCGCTAGGTGCTGCTCTCGGCTATATCAGCCTGCGGGCGATAGGGCTGCTGTATCGAGGACTGCGCGGCCGTGAGGGGTTGGGCCGCGGCGATGCCAAGTTGCTCGCGGCGTCGGGAGCCTGGGTTGGCGCAATGGCACTGCCGCAGGTAGTCCTTGGCGCTGCGGTCTCGGCGCTCTTCGCGGCCGCCTGCCTGCGACTCTCCGGGGTCCCGCTCGGCGCCGGCTCGGCGTTGCCCTTTGGACCGTTCTTGGCGCTTGCAACTTGGCTGATCTGGCTGCTCGGACCGGTCTCAACATGAGTTTAGAGGTCGCGGTCGCCTTGAGCGACCGCCCGCGGCGCTGTGCCCACCAGCGCAGGCCCGGACGAGCCCTGATTGTTGGATGCAAGCGCGATAGACCGGATTGGGGTGCACACAAGATTCGCGAGCTCCTGGTTCGGCGTCTGGACGGCGACATCCGATTCCTGCCAAGAGCACCGTTGACGTCATGCTCCATGGGACGGCCTGGTCAACATGCCTGGCCGGGCACTCCGCTGGGCCGCTGGAGCGCCGCTATCAATAGGGATGGCGCTGAACGATCTCCGATGCGCCCGTCGTTAAGGGCGAGTTCGAGCTCGGCGAGGCTAGTACTGTTATCCGCTGACCCTGACCAATCATGCCTCGCGCTATCTCTTGCTCTGCAAAGCTCACCTCGACACGCGAAGATCTCGCGGTCACCGCTTCGAACAGCTCTTCCAGGAACGCGGCCTGCCACACCACCCGCTCTAACAACGGCGTCACCCTCGCCAGCCCAAGCACACCTTCAACCTTTCCGAGTTCTCGGTATGGTGGCCCCGGCGGTCCCACCAAGCCCGCGGCCCTATACCGGCCCGCCCGATCTCACCTACCCCAGCACGACCGCGAGGTCCTCGTCACCGCCCGCGGCCGCATCTGCATGCATCGCAAGCCCGTCAACATCTCAACCGTGCTCGCCGGTCAACGCCTCGTCATCGAGAAAGTCGACAACGGCATTTGGATCGTCAGTTTCATGAACTACGATCTCGGCTTCAGCGACTTGCAGCAGAAAACCCTGCAACCCTCGGACAACCCTCTCGGCCCAAGGATGTCACCCACGTCTTAGGTACCTACCGTTACCCATGGGTCCGGTCCGCAGACGGCGGCGGGTGGCGGATGGGGTGGGATTCGAACCCACGGTGAGCTTGCACCCACGCCGGTTTTCAAGACCGGTGCCTTAAACCACTCGGCCACCCATCCAGGCTAAGAAAATCAGAGATTTGCGCGCCAAGTCTCGGAGAACAGACCCGGAATATAGGCGGCTTTGCCACCGGTTTGCCACTCCGAGCGATCGAGGTGGGCCCGCAATACCCTGTCGATCCTGTTCGCGGCATCTTCCTCATGCCCGGAATGAGGTGGCTGTAGACGTCGAGTGTGATCGATATGCTAGCATGCCCGGCCCGGTCGCTCGCCACCTTCGGATGGACGCCAGCGGCGAGCAGATGGCTGATGTGGCTGTGTCGCAAAATCGTGAAACCGCACTCCGAGCCCAAAGCGCTGGGACAGCGCCGCGAGCGTCTTTGACAGTTGCCGTGGACTCAGTGGCATCCCGTCCGGGCGGCAACAAACCAGATCGTGGTCGACCCAGAGCAGGCCCGCCCGGAGTCGATCCAGGGCCTGCCGGGTGCGATGCCGGCGCACCCCCTCGACGGCTATCGCGGGCAAGGTGATGGTGCGGCGCGAGCGCTCTGTCTACGGGGTCTTGAAGACGAGCCCTCCAGCCTTGATTTCCTCGAGGGTTCCTGTCACCGCGAGAGTACGGCGATCGAGGTCGACATCCTTCCAACGGAGCCTGAGGATCTCGCCTCGCCGCATGCGGTAGTGACCGCCAGCAGCACCGGAGCATAAATCGACGATCCTTCGGCCGCTCTTAGCAATGCCGCACTTTGCGCCTGATCGAGGATTTTCATTTCGCTGTGCGCGACCCGTGGCGCGTCTACGGCGTCTGCCGGGTTGCGCTCGCGCATGGCGCCGTGGCAGGCCTGGATGTGCAACGGTTCGAGCCTGGGGAGCGGGTGGCCACCGATCACGGGCACCGCGTGGAGCCGTAAGATTTCGGCGTAGCGCTCGAAGGTCTTCGCGCTGACCTTGTCTTTTGCGTGCTCATCGAGCCAGTGTTCGAGGTATTGGGCGACGGTGAATTTCGACGGCTCGCCAGAGCGGCGCTCGTCGAGTGCCCCCAAGCGTCGGCGCAATTCCCGCTGTGCGTCTTTCTTGCCGCCGCGGACGGTCACGAAACGCGCCTTACGCTTGCCGGTAGCCGGGTCGGTGACGGCGTCGAACTTGATTTCCCACGAGCCAGGGCTGCGCTGGCGGATGTGACCAGTCATTTCTTAGTCCTTTCGAAGAGGCTTGCGAGCGGGCTTTGCTTCAGCTTTCCCTTGAACCACTCGGCGGCTTGCCATCATTCCGTGACTGTCATTCCGCCCTAGTCTCTTGGCTCAAGGAACGTTCGGTTTCGGAGTCCTGTCGGGCAGCATCCAACCGCGCGCGCAATCCTGCCGAGATCCGAATGCTGAGCTGTGCCCCCTTCTTGGCGGCCTCATCCTTGGGCGGTCGACCGATGCGCGCCATTCATGGACCTTTGCGCGGAGTTTTTGTAATGCAATTAAGTGCGCAAAGTCCTTGCGCGTCTCAAGACGGCACCGTACGAGTTGCGAGGGTGGCGAAAGCCTCGCTGCGGAGAATGACGGAGAAGCGCTTATGCAACGAACCGAAAAGGACTCAGGCCGGCCATACAGCATCGAGGAGGCTGCGGCGAAAGCCGGCCTCGACGACAAGACAGTGCGTCGGGCAATCCAGCAGGGTCAGGTACTGGCGGTGCGAGGAGGGCAAGGTCGGTTGACTACCCGCGCGGGGGTCGTCGATCGCTGGAACCCGCGCCCTGACACCCGAGCGCTGCTCGACCCAGGTCAAGGACGTGCTTGCTGAATATGCCGAGCAGCTGCCACTCACCTTGCGCCAAATTTTCTATCGGATGGTCGGCGCCTATGGCTACGAGAAGACAGAACAGGCGTATGAGCGGCTGGGTGAAACGCTGAACAAGGCGCGACGCGCACGCGTCATCGGCATGGATGCGATTCGCGACGATGGGTTTACATCGGCGGTCCCTGCCAGCTTTTTGGACGAAAAATGATTTCCTCGCGGCCGTTGCGGGTTGGGCGCGAAATCTGCGGTTCGATCGCCAGGCCGGCTAGCCGCGGCGCCTAGCGCTGTGGTGCGAGGCTGCCGGCATGGTGCCGCAGCTGGAGCGGGTCGCTGCGGCCTTTGCCCCGCTCGACCCGCAGCATCATGCGTTTGGGGTCAATGTTGGAGACCTTCAGCGCGACAACCTCCATGGCCCGCAAGCCGGCCCGTAGGTCACAGTGAGCGCTGCCTTGTGTTTGGGGGCCAGGGGCCGCCTCCAGCAGGCGCAGCACCTCCTCCGGCGAGAGCTCGCGCGGCAGCTTGCGCGGCTCGTAGACGAATACGAGATGTCGTGTCGTCTCCGGCGGGGTCGAACGTCACCTTGAAGAAGAACCGCTGCACCGTCACCGTCGCGTTGATGGTCTGCGGCTGAACGCCGCTCGCGGTCAGCTGCAGTTGGAAACGCGCGTAGGTCTTCGGCCGTCGCGGTCGGGAGACCGGCCCAAAAAAGTCGCCAGCTTCTTGATAGCGCGGATGTAGTCACGTTGCGTATGGGGCGTGAACCCGCGCACTCATGTCTTCGAGCGTGCGTTGGCGCAGCGGGCTGAGGGCTTCTCGCTCATTGGGGCTCCTGTCTTGAGGTTGGAGTGCTTTGACCCTCGATCCTCAAGACGGAGAGCCCGCCTGTCATCCGTCTTCGATCAACGTGCTTGCTGTCCTCCTGGCTTACGGCGAGCCCCCTTCTCCCGCGGTAGCGGGTTCGTTCATTGGCACTGAACAGCCCTGAAGGGCGGTACGCTTCAAGGTCTGTTGCCAAGCGCTAACCCGACCCAGCGCCGGTTGCTGGGGCGACCGTGTCGCTTCGAGATCAGACCACCACGTTCCAGCTGTTGAAGGCATACCGGACCGACGATCCGACGTCGTAACTGCTAGTCGGTGGCAGCGATCTCCTCGACGGTAATGAGTTCGGCATTGCGCGGACAGCGATCGCGCATGCGGGCCGCGTGGGCTTCCGCCGCCTCACGCCAACGGAGTGTCAGCGCGCGACGCCGGTCCGTTGTCCACGCCCCGTCATAGTAGCCGACGACGGTGTGGGTTTCGCGGTCGCGGAGTGTGACGTGGTAGATGGTCACAGCGGCATCCCTCCCGAAAGTGGCTGGATCTCAATCGGCCGCATGGAGCCATGTGGCTGCGGTTGTGGGTTTTTTTGATCGTCAATTGTTGGCTGTCCAACACCACCACGCGGAACAGGCGTTCCAGGCATGCTCGGGAGGTCACACAAATGCCACGGGACTGGGCCGGGATCTCTTTAGCTAGCGACAGGATCGCGAGGTCGTCTCGATCCGCGCGCGCCTAACCTAGCGTCTGGTGTCGGCGGTCTTGCCGGCGGAGGTGGCTGGGGTGCCATCGGCCCGAACTTCATCAGGATGCCCCGTAACATCTGAACACGGGGCGACAGTGGATATCGATCATATTCGATCGCGTCGGTGAGCGACTTTCGGAGAGCAGAACTCTCCTCGTCGGTAAGGTCAAATTTGCATCGCTGCGCTCGGTAATCGGGCATTAGGCAAACTTGCGCTACTGGTAGTCGCACGAGAACTACCATGCAGGCGATATGTCCGACATTTTGGGGCGTAGGATGATACCAACGGAAGGTAAACCGCAGTTCCTTTTCGGCCTCTTCCTGATTTGCATGTGCGGATTGATGCTGCAGATCATCGAGACAAGAATCCTGTCAGTCGTCGCCTATTACTATCTCGCGTTCTTCGCCATCGGCATGGCGATGTTCGGCATGACCGCGGGGGCGCTGTTCGTCTATTTTCGCGAGCGGTTTTTTCCCCGCCAACGGTTGATGCAGAATTTGGTCTGGATCTCCTCCGCCTTTGCTTCCACCGTCGTGGTGTCAGCACTCCTCACCATCTCCACGGTGCTGACGAGCCTCTCGGTGACAAGCGAGCCTCTCATGACTGCGCTGCAATGGGGCAAGCTGGTTGTGATCCTGGCGACTCCGTATTTCTTCGCGGGTATGGCGATCTCATTGGCGCTGACGCGCAGTCCGTGGCCGGTACCCCTCGTCTACGGCGTCA
>Ga0306919_10000891_pt1 | contig 13831 bp, 8 predicted proteins | sample flu12Cox44000172_FD_203764 | JGI IMG/M metagenome (GOLD analysis project Ga0306919, IMG submission 203764) | Lab enrichment of tropical soil microbial communities from Luquillo Experimental Forest, Puerto Rico - flux4day.12C.oxic.44.000.172 (v2)... | ecosystem: Environmental > Terrestrial > Soil... | reverse complement strand
GACCGCGTAACCGGCATCTTCGTTCCATCCCTTTTCTTGGGTATCGCCGCGTTCCTGATTAACGTTGTTCTTTCTCGACTGGTGAGCACCCAGAGGAACCCGATCGGTTTGCTTAAGGCATTTGGTTATTCGGATGTGGCCGTAGCGGTTCACTACTTGAAGTTCGCCCTGGTTGCGGTAATGGTTGGAACCGCAGCTGGTGCGCCTCTAGGCATTTGGCTGGGCCTAGGCTTGGCTCATATATACCAGAATTTCTTTCGATTCCCGGTGCTGACCTTTGTAGCGGGTCCGAAGTTGATTGTCTCGAGCATTGCGATCAGCGCAATGGCTGCTTGCCTTGGCGCGCTGTCGTCGCTTCGCAGCGTCATCGCGCTTCCACCTGCGGAAGCTATGCGTCCCGAATCTCCCCCGCAGTTCCGGGAAGGAATCGCAGAACGCCTTGGGCTTGCCGGTTTGGTCTCGATCTCGGCGCGAATGATTCTGCGCAACCTCGAGAGAAGGCCGTGGAAGGCAGTGCTGACCGTCATAGGAATGTCGTTCGCAGTCGCAATCCTGATCGTGGGATTTTATTTCTTCGACGCCGTAGACTATCTCGTGCAAGTGCAATTCCGGACCGCGCAGCGCGACGACGTGACAGTTACGCTCGCGGAGCCGCACGGTGAACAGGCCCGCTACGACATCAGGCATTTGACGGGGGTGCTGCGTTCCGAATCCTTCCGGATTGTGCCGGCACGCCTGAGGTTCCAACACTGCTCCAAACGCATCGCTATCCAGGGGCTTGAATCCGATGCGGACCTTCGTCGAGTGGTCGGCCAGAATCTTGATGTGGCGCGGATTCCTCACGACGGATTGCTGCTTACGACCAAGCTCGCCGAAGTCCTTGGCGTCGAAGCGGGAGACACAATCACGATTGAGGTCCTGGAAGGGGAACGGCCCACACGGCAGGTTCCGGTCCGCGGCACAGTGGATGAAATGATCGGACTCTCCGCTTATATGGACATTTCCGCGGTGAACCGCATGATGAGGGAAGGTCCGACGGTTTCAGGTGCGTATCTCTCCGTCGACTCAGAGAAACTGCCTATGCTTTATTCGCAATTGAAACGGACTCCCGCGGTTGCTGGGGTTGCCGTGCGCGAGGCGATGCTCGAAAGCTTCTACCGCACCATCGCCGAAAGCCTGCGCATTTCAACTACCGCCCTGAATCTTTTCGCATGCCTCATCGCCGTCGGAATGGTCTACAACGGCGCCCGGGTTGCCCTCTCCGAACGCGGGCACGAACTCGCCTCGCTACGCGTCCTCGGTTTTAACCAGCGTGAGATTAGTTTCATGCTTCTGGGCGAGCAAGCGCTGCTGGTCTCAGCATCAATTCCGCTCGGTTTTTTGGTCGGCTATGGGTTTTGCGCGCTGCTGACGACGGCGATGCAGACCGAGCTGTATCGGATGCCGCTCGTGGCGAACGCGAAGACGTTTGCGGTCTCGGTGTTGATCGTGGTCACCGCCTCCGTCGGAACCGGGGCCTTGCTGCATCGACGGCTGAATGGTTTGGACTTGGTCGCCGTGCTGAAGACGAGAGAATGACATGCCGCAGAAGAATCCATGGCCCCGACGAATCCTTTTGGCAGCGATCATGCTTAGTTTTGCGGCTCTCCTCTGGCTCATGTTGCGCCCCACTCCCGTCCTCGTCGAGGTTGCATGTGCGACTCATGGGCCTATGCGCGTAACAGTGGATGAGGATGGGGAAACGCGAGCACATGACCGTTTCACCGTGGCAGCGCCAATACCGGGCCGCATGCTGCGTGTCGGCCTGGAAGAAGGTGACGCGGTTCGAGAAAACCAGATTGTGGCCGTGATCGAGCCGCTTCCCTTAAACCAACAACAGCGCGAGGAGGTCCTGGGACGCGTCGCGGCTGCCGAGGCTGCCAAACGTGAGGCCGATGCGAGAGCGGAACATGCCCGGGAGGACTTTGAACAGTCTCAGCGGGATCGCAAACGCGCAGAGCAACTTGGGCACGAAAAGGTCATCTCCGCGCAGGCGCTGGAACAGTCGCGGAACGCGGAAGTCACCAGCGGTGAGGAGTTGCAGGCAGCCAGATTCAATGCAATGGCTGCACGCTTTGCGGTGGAGGTCGCCCGGGCGGGCCTCGTGGGCATAAGTGGCGGAGATTCTGGACATAAGGTGATCTCGCTTCACTCGCCCGTCGCGGGGCGTGTTTTGCGTGTCGTTGAGAAGAGCGAACGCGTGGTGCTGGCTGGCAGCCCAGTCATTGTGATTGGCGATCCCGGGCAAATAGAAATTGTGACGGACGTTTTGACAACCGATGCTGTCAATATCAAACCCGGCGCGCCTGCCTTTCTCGAGGGCTGGGGTGGAGATCACCCTTTGCGGGCCCGAGTCCGTTTGGTGGAGCCCGCAGGATTTACAAAGATTTCCGCCCTCGGAGTGGAGGAAAAGCGTGCCAATGTAATCGCGGATTTCGTTGACCCGCCAGAGGGTCTGGGCGACGGATATCGCGTAGAGACCCGCATCGTCATATGGGAAGCGGCGGACGTCCTCAAAATTCCCGGCAGCGCCACTTTTCGAGGCCGCGATGGCTGGAGCGTTTTTGTTATCGATAACGGCCGCGCGCGCCGACGTGTCGTCCAGATCGGGCACAGAAATCAGATCGAGGCGGAGGTCCTCGGTGGAATTGCGACCGGGGACCAGGTAATCCTGCATCCGTCGAATCAACTCCGGGAGGGTGTTCGTGTTCGGACGCAATGACCCGACGAGAGGTCGAGTGACAGTTGCCTTTCTCTTGGGACTGACTGCCATTGCCCTCTATCTTTGTTACCTTCTCATTGCTCCGTTCCTCAAACCGATCCTGTTCTCGCTTATCCTGGCCATCGTGTTCTACCCCGCGCACGTACGGATCCGTCACTGGATTCGCAATCGAAACACCGCAGCTGCGCTTTCCACCACCGCGATGATTCTACTGATCAATGCGTTCTCCTTTTTCATTGGACGAGCGCTCGTGTCAGGACTCCACGACATCTACGATTCGTTGGTCGGGGCAGGCGAAGGCAGGGAACGGCTTAGCGTCTTCATCGTTCATCTTCTCGAACGGGCGATCTCATGGGCGAGCCGCTATATACCCGTCTCAGTCCCGAACCTTCAAGAAGCGGTGTTGAGCCAGGCAGAAAAACTGGTCAACGGCGTCCTTGCCTTAACCGGTCGCTTGGTCGGAAGCCTATCGTCGTTCGGGCTCAACGCCTTTATCGCGATTTTCGTGCTGTTTTTCCTGCTTCGTGACGGGAGATCTATGTTGCGCCGTTTGGCAGTCATTCTGCCTATCCGGCTCGGTCAGGCACGCCGGCTGTTTAGCCTTGTGAAGGAAACTCTGCACGCCATTGTGTATGGCACGCTTAGCATGGCTGCAATTCAAGGAACCCTTACGGGTCTGGCTTTCTGGTTTCTCGGGGTCACATCGCCTGTTGTTTGGGGATTGGTCGCCACAATCCTCGCGGTGTTGCCAGTCGTGGGAACGACCTGTGTCTGGTTGCCAGCAGCATGCATGCTGTTCTTCAGCGGTCATTGGGTCAAGGGGTCCGTTCTACTGATCTGGGGAGCCGCTATCGTACACCCGGTGGACAACCTTTTGAGGCCGTATCTGATTGGCGAGCGCGTGAAGCTGTCTACGCTTTATGTCTTTTTCGCATTGCTTGGAGGACTGAGGGCTTTCGGAGCTTTAGGAATATTTATCGGACCCCTGATCCTCGCCCTAACTATCGCTTTGTTTAAGTTCCTACGGGAGGAAAAAAGTGCTGGCAACTGGAACCTCCACAAAGACTCCCAAAACCGCGTTCGTCTGGGAGTAATGTGAGATTCCGGAGATGCCTGCAGGAGCCTCCAGCCTCTTTTCCACACCATGCCGCGCACGACTCTCTTTGAGGGAACTTACAAGTGAGCCCTGAAATGACTATCTACAAAAACTCTTTAGGTGCTTTCCGGAAGGTACCAAGCGGCAGACGTGCGGTTCTCTCCGTGTTGACAGACCCTAAAGTGATCGCGATTGTCACGATTGCTGGCATCTTCGTTCATCTCATTCTTCGACATCTGCTAAGTGTCCCCGAGGCTGTTTGGCAGATGCCCCTCATTGCGGTCCTCACTGTGGGAGGCGTGCCGCTCGTCCTTCCCCTCACTCGAAAACTTCTGGCCCGTGACTTCGGTGCCGATCATCTTGCGGGAATCTCGATCATCACATCGGTCATTCTCGGCGAATACCTTGTCGGCGCAATCGTGATCCTGATGCTTTCCGGCGGAACGGCCCTCGAACAATTCGCGAGCCGCCGTGCTTCCTCGGTTCTCGATGCTCTCGCCAGACGGATGCCACAAGTCGCACACCGGAAGACCGAGGACAATCTATCTGACGTAAGCCTGGGGGACATAATCATCGGGGATACGCTTGTCGTCTTTCCACACGAAATCTGCCCCGTAGACGGTGTCGTTGTCGAGGGGCAAGGGAAAATGAACGAAGCCTACCTCACGGGTGAGCCGTTCGAGATCGAAAAGACCCCTGGTTCTGAGGTCCTTTCCGGAGCCGTGAACGGGGACGCTGCATTGCACATTCGCGCCGAGAAACTAGCCGTTGATTCCCGCTACGCGAGAATCATGAAAGTAATGCAAGATGCAGAACAGCGTCGTCCCCGTATCCGCCGGCTGGGAGACAAGCTCGGCTCCTGGTATACGCCTGTCGCCCTTTCGCTTGCCGGCATCAGCTGGGCGATGACCGGCGAATCACACCGCTTTCTCGCTGTGCTGGTGGTCGCTACACCTTGCCCGTTGCTGATTGCTATTCCGGTGGCTGTCATCGGAGCCGTTTCTCTCTCCGCCCGTCGTGGAATCATCATCAAGAATCCCGCTGTGCTCGAGCAGATCGATCGCTGTCGGACTCTGATCTTCGATAAGACGGGAACACTGACTTACGGCAAACCGTCCGTATCTGAGATTCTCTGTGCTCCCGGGTTCACGAGGGATGAGGTGCTGCAAGCTACCGCCAGCCTCGAGCGCTACTCAAAACATCCACTTGCACAGGCCATCCGAGAAGCAGCTCAGAAGGCCAATTTGCCAATGGAAACCGTCTCGGAAATTAGCGAACGGCCCGGTGAAGGACTTAGAGGAACTGTAGGGCAGCACAAGGTCTGGATTACGAGCCGCAGCAAGATTCCAGGGAGAGAAATTGAATTGCCTCCGGTGACCTCCGGACTGGAATGCCTGTTTTTTTTCGACGGCACATACGCCGCCACTTTTCGCTTTCATGACCTGCCTCGCCCGGATAGCCACACATTCATTAAACATCTAAGGCCCCGCCACGCCGTGAGCCGAGTCTTGATTGTCTCCGGCGACCGCGACCAGGCAGTGCGGCAACTGGCCGAACAAGTGGGCATTCGAGATGTGCATTCCGCCAAGAGTCCAGAGGACAAGGTGGCCATCGTGCGCAGCGAGACGAACCAGGCTCAGACGCTCTTCCTCGGGGATGGGATCAATGACGCCCCTGCGATGCAGGCGGCAACGGTCGGCGTTGCTTTCGGAACGCACAATGACATTACCTCTGAAGCTGCGGACGCGGTCATCCTGGAGACGTCTCTCGGCCGCGTGGACGAACTGATTCACATAGCCAGGCGCATGCGCCGAATCGCCCTACAATCTGCCATTGGTGGAATGGCTCTCAGCATGCTCGGAATGGCTGGTGCAGCGCTTGGATATTTGCCTCCTATTGGGGGAGCCGTGGCACAAGAGATGATTGACTTGGTTGCGGTCCTGAATGCCGTGCGCGTCGCGCTGCCCGTGAAATCGTTGACCGATTTTTGATTTCGGACTGGCCTGGTGTGTGCGTGCAGAGTTTCGTTACAGTCAGTCGTTCGATGAAAGAATAAAACGAGCATTGCTTTTTTTCCGGCTGTTCTTATGGCTCACGCTCAACCATCTGACCTAAACCTTTCTCCGTCCGCCTCAGGCCCTTCTGCGCCTATGGCAAAAAGCCCGCCGCTCGCTCCGGCAACAGAGGAAACCAGTTGGCATTGCTTGGAAACCCAGGAAGTGCTGGGAAAGCTCGGGGTTGAGGCCGCGATCGGATTGCGCGAAGCCGAAGCCGGGCGCCGTCTTACCGAATTTGGCCAGAATGAGTTGTTGCCAAGCGAGATGAAGAGTTCGTGGCTGATCTTGTGGGAACAGCTGAAAGCGCTAATGGTGCTCATCTTAATCGCTGCCGCACTCGTGTCGGCCCTTCTCGGGGATTACGGGGATACGATCGCCATTGGGACCATCGTTGTCCTCAACGCGCTACTGGGTTTCTTCGAAGAATATCGGGCAGAAAAGGCCATCGTCGCGCTCAAGAAGCTAACCGTCCCCGCTTCGAAGGTTCGGCGCGACGGCGAAATGCACGAAGTGCCCCCGATTGGCCTCGTTCCCGGCGATATCGTCGTGCTCGAAGCTGGAAGCCTTGTGCCTGCTGATTGCCGCGTGCTTGAGAGCGCAAACCTTTACACGCAAGAGGCGGCCCTTACTGGTGAATCGCAACCTGTCTGCAAGCTGACCGCTGCGGTCAAACTCCCTGATGTGCCTCTGGCTGACCGCAACAACATGGTCTATATGGGCACAGCCATAACGGCCGGGAGAGGACTGGCCGCAGTCACCGAGACCGGCATGCGCACCGCACTCGGCCGAATCGCCGGCATGATTCGAAATATCGAACGCGAGCCCACGCCACTGCAGAAACGCCTTGGGCATCTTGCAAAACATCTTGCTGCGGCGGCTCTCATGATTGTAGGGCTGATCTTCTTCCTTGGCTTGCTTCGTGGAGAGAGTTTGAAGCTCATGTTCCTGACCGCCGTAAGTATAGGGGTCGCCGCTGTTCCTGAAGGATTACCGGCTGTCGTCACGATTACACTCACGTTAGGCGCCCACCGAATTCTCAAAAGGAAGGCTCTCATCCGCAAGCTGTCGGCTGTGGAGACGCTTGGATCGGTAACCGTGATCTGCTCGGACAAGACAGGTACTCTCACAGAGAACCGGATGGCCGTGGAGATTCTGCAACTCCCCGATCAAAGGTTAGAAGTCCCACATCACGATTCTGCCCGGCAAGACTCGCGATCTCTCACACTTGACCACCCGGGATTCCGCCTGTTACTTGTCGGCGGTGCACTTTGCAATGACGCTCTAATGTCATCTTCTGCGGAGGAGCCCGGCTCACTCGCGTCTCTGGGTGATCCAACCGAGGCGGCTTTGGTTTTGGGCGCTTCCCGTTTTGGCCTGAGAAAGACCGAGCTGGAAAAGACCATGCCCCGCGTCGCCGAAGTGCCTTTTTCATCCCACCGAAAGAGGATGACAACTGTGCACAGAATGCCGCACGATTCACTCTTCCTCCCTAGCGAACTTCAAACTGCCACGGAAAGGTCCCGCGACGCCTGCGTGGCGTTTACAAAGGGAGGCATCGAGCCCCTCCTCGACGTGTGTACGACTGTGTGGGTTGGTGAGAAACGCGAGGCACTGGATCAAGTCTGGCGTCGTCATCTTCTTGAGGCGAATGACGGTCTTGCCGCCAAAGGTATGCGCCTCCTGGGTGTGGCATTTCGCCAGTGGAATTTGTTTTCCCCTGGCTGTGATGAGGAGACCGTCGAACAAGGTCTCACTTTCATCGGCATGATCGGACTCACGGACCCGCCAAGGCCTGAGGCCGCGTCTGCTGTCGCCACCTGCAAAGCTGCGGGAATTCGTCCGGTGATGATCACGGGGGATCATCCTCTTACAGCGCAGTACATTGCCGCCCAAATCGGGATAGAAAGTGTCGGGCCGGCTCTCACCGGAGCGCAAATGGATCGTCTGGCGAGGAGCCAGCTGGACCACATGGCTGAATCAACGCGTCTCTACGCAAGAGTGTCGCCGGAACACAAGCTCGCTATAGTTGAGAGCCTGCAACGAAATGGTCACATTGTCGCCATGACTGGAGATGGCGTGAACGACGCACCGGCGCTTAAGAAAGCGGACATCGGCGTCGCAATGGGTGTTAACGGAACCGACGTCGCGAAACAAGCCGCGGACATGGTCTTGCTAGATGATAATTTCGCCACGATTGTGTTAGCTGTCGAAGAAGGGCGGGTGATCTACGACAATCTCCGAAAATTCATCAGGTACATCCTGGCAACGAATTCCGGAGAAATCTGGGTGATGCTTCTCACTCCGTTCTTTGGAATGCCGCTGCCGTTGCTTCCGCTTCAAATCCTCTGGATGAACCTCGTGACGGATGGCCTCCCTGCCTTGGCTCTGAGCGCCGAACCTCCCGAGTCCGATGCAATGCGCCGTCCCCCTTATCCCCGCAATGAGAGCATCTTTGCCCGAGGCCTGGGGCGACATGTGGTGTGGGTGGGGCTGTTGATGGGGCTTCTTACACTGTCTATCGGCCTGTGGTACTGGCAAGCGAATAACCCAAAATGGCAGACCATGGTTTTCACAACACTTACCCTGTCCCAGATGGCTCACATTCTGGCCATTCGCTCAGAGCACCTCTCGCTGTTCCGCATTGGCTTCTTCTCAAATACACTACTGGTTGCGGCAGTAGTGTCGACCGTGCTGCTTCAACTTGCGCTGGTCTATGTCCCTTTCCTCCAGGACGTCTTTAGAACTACCGCGCTCTCTCCTTCGGAACTCGCTTTAAGCGTTGTCGTCTCCGGAGTCATCTTCTGCGCGGTCGAAGCCGAAAAGTGGACTGTCCGGCGCCGGTCGTCGCAAGACAGATAAACGATGGCCTGACAGAGTCCCGTCGGCAACCCGTATCTTCTGAACAGAAGGTACTAGTGCCGAATGCTGCAGTCCGCGACCACAAGCAAATGGGTGATGGATCGCCGCTCGAGCCATTGTTCATCCTATCTTCGCGGCGAACAGTCGGCGCTTGGCGAGCTCAACCAGGAGCAAGTACGTCGCAGTCGAAGCAATGAGAAATGAGAAATAACTCGGCGGAAGAGCAGTGAAACCTAGAATTCCCGCCAGAGGTGAGAATGGCAGGAAGACTCCGATGACCACGATAAGAACAGTTGTGATTGCCAGCGGTACACTCGGGCGGCTGCGGAACGGGTTCTTCATGGTTCGAATAACGAAGAGCACAAGGGTTTGCGTGGCAAGGGATTCGACAAACCAGCCGGTGTGAAAGAGGGCTTCGCTCGCGTGAAAGAAGCGCAACAGGACGTAAAAAGTCAGGAAGTCATAGATCGAGCTGATAGGACCAATGAGAATCATGAAGTTACGAATCAAACGCATATCCCAACGCTGAGGACTGCGGAGGTAAGCGTTGTCCACATTGTCGGAGGGAATGGTGATCTGCGCGGTATCATACAAGAAATTATTTAACAGGATCTGGGTGGAAAGCATTGGAAGAAACGGTAGGAAAGCCGAAGCGCCAGCCATGCTGAACATGTTGCCAAAATTCGAGCTGGTACCCATCAACAGGTACTTGAGAACATTCGCTGAGGCTCTGCGTCCCTCAAGGATTCCTCGATGGAGGATGCCCAACCCGCGTTGAAGCAAGATAATTTCCGCCGCTTCGCGGGCCACATCCACGGCACTCGATACCGAGATTCCCACATCGGCTGCGTGCAGCGAAGGAGCATCGTTGATCCCGTCCCCCAAGTAACCGACGACGTGTCCACGGTGTTTCAGAGCACGAAGGATCCGGAGCTTTTGCACCGGAGAAACACGCGCAAAGACAGAGGCTTGCTCGGCGACGTGCCCCAAAGCAGGCTCACTCATCGTTTCAAGTTCTTCGCCGAGCACGATCACCGGGTCATCGAGACCGACCTGCTTGCAGAGGGTTCGCGCGACGAGCTCGTTGTCCCCCGTGAGGATTTTCACCTGTACGCCATCGCGTTTCAGAGCCGCTATCGAGGCACGCGTGTCCGGGTTGGGAGGATCGGCAAAAGCCAAAAAGCCGGCCAGAGTAAGCGCGTGTTCATCCGCTGCGGAAAACGCCCCCTTCGACTCGATCCGCCGGTAAGCCACCGCCAGGACGCGCAGGCCTTGGCTACACAATTTCTCGTATATGCCCCTCGCCTGGTCCTTGGCTGTCCGGTCAAAGGTAAGAATCCGCCGCGCATCAGCTTCGTAGGACTCGCAAAGCTCCAGAATTCCTTCCGGTGCGCCTTTGGTGATCAACAGGCTTTCGCGATTACTGCTGTCATTGTGCTCGACAACGATCGACAGCCGGCGGCGGTTGAAGTCGAAGGGGATCTCGTCGCATTTACGATAGTCGTCCGCGTCGTCGCGTGCCTGTGAAAGGATTGCGGTGTCCAGAGGGCTCCGAATCCCGGTTTCAAATTTGCTGTTGAGATAGGCAAGCGCGAGTGGTCGATCCGATCCCTGACCAAAGGCGTCCAGGGCCGCGCTCAAAGTCATGACGCCTACAGTCAGCGTACCTGTTTTGTCGCTGCAAAGGACATCAATGCTGCCAAAATTCTGGATCGCCGGAAGGTGCTTGACGATCACCTGCTTGCGAGCCATGCGAACGGCACCACGTGCCAGGGTTACGGATGTGATCATGGGCAGAAACTCCGGCGTCAATCCAACAGCCAGAGCAACTGCAAAGATGAAGGACTCGAAAGCGTCTTTGTGAAGGGCCATGCGGACTGCGATAATAAACAAGACCAGGAAGAAGACAGCACGCATGATCAGCATGCCAAAACGCCGCAGGCCGCGCTCGAATTCCGTTTCCTCGGGGCGTTCCACCAATCTCGTCGCGATAGCCCCGAATGACGTTTGCTGCCCGGTGGTAAGCACCCGCGCAATCCCAGTCCCACTGACCACCGATGTCCCCAGGAACACCAGGCTCGGAGCATCGGGGGTGTGTTTGGCTGAACCGTAGCGCGCCTCTTTTTCTGCTGGCATCGACTCACCCGTGAGGGCCGCCTGCTGAACGTAGAGGTCGCGTGATTCCAAGAGTTGCGCGTCTGCTGGAACCAAATCCCCAGCGGAAAGTCGAACCACGTCCCCGGGAACGATGAGCTGGCGTCTCAACTCCTGCCACTCACCGTCGCGCAACACCGTGGCCGTCAAGCTTACGTGCTGGCGCACTCTCTCAATCGCCCGTTGCGAACGAAAGGTTTGGACAAAGTTAATGATGATCCCCAGTAAAACTAAGACAACGATGATGCCGGCGTCTATCTTTTGCCCCAAGACGGCTGATACCGCGCTGGCAACGAGAAGGATAATAACCAACGGATTGAGGAACAAAGACAATAGCTCGATCGCGAAGGCTCCGCGCCGCGTGGGCGCGGGATCGTTCGGACCATATTTGGCTAGCCGTTCTGCCGCTTCTTGTGACGAAAACCCAGTCGGGCTTAAGACCGGTGAGTGGACGCTCTCTGTTTGTGTTGATTCCATTGGGGGCAACTGCCGCCCTTTGCTCTGTGGCCTTAGTCCCGGGAATTAAACACGCGGTCCAACGTTCGGTGGAACGAAGGAAAAAGCCACAGGGACCTTTGAAGCGACGGGCTTTCCATCAAGCTTCGCTGGCTGAAACTTCCACTGTCGCGCGGCTCGCTCGGCCGGTTCGGTCAGCGAGAGTATGCCGCGCACAACACGAACGTCGGTGATCTTTCCGGCGTCGTCGAGCGACACTTCGAGCACGACCGTACCCGAAGCGATGCTCTGTAATGGATACGCCACGTCGACCACGGTAGTAAGGGTTGCAGGGTCAAAACGGGGCGAGGCTTGCTCGGCTCCTTGTTGGGCGGTGCCAATCTCGAATGCTGTCGCCAGGATTAGAGTCAATGCCAGTAAACAGCGCATTTTCCGTACCTCCAGTTCCCAAAGCCATTTAAGTGGGCCGACAAGGACTCGCTTCTACAGCATCGAAGGATAAGTCTCGGGGACCTCGCCGACTTCCCAGGCCGCCGTCCTCTCTAGCGGTTCGACGGCGCGGGTCTCGTCGTAATGCAGAATGACATCGAATTGGTCCGGGAGCTGTGCATGGAAATAATGGCTCGCACGCTCCGACTGCGGCAGATAGATCACTCCGATAGCCCGCTCCAATCGCGGCTCTCGCAAGGCCGATGTAACTTCTTCCTTTTTGCCCAGCCGAAGCAGAAAATTCGGAATATCCGTCTTGTGGAGGAGTTCTTCGTAGCTCCCCGGCAGTGCGGGGCGGACATGTTTCCGTTCGGCAGGATTGTCCCACCCGGACGCTGCTGTCACCGTACCTGTGTACGTAGTGAATCCGACGAGTGTCGCGTTTTTGCCGTAGCGCTGGCGCACCAATTGCCCCAAATTCAATTCGCCTCGATGCCCCATTTCCGTGGCGCGGGCGTCGCCAACGTGAGAGTTGTGAGCCCAGATGACTACCTTGGCCTTGGCTCCAAGGTGGCGCACCAACGCAGCCAGCGTCTCCGCCATATGCGTGTCACGCAGATTCCAGGATGAGACCCGCTCATGAAACATCGCGCGATAATACTGTTCGGCATTTTTCACAAGCCGAGCGTTCTGCTCCGCAAAGAAAAATTCATCCCGCCCTACCCTGCCGTTACGCCTGGCAAGATCTGCGGCGCGTCGGCGCATTTCCATCCACTGGTTGATGACTTCGTCTTCACAGCTCTTGCTCAGGCCGAAGCTGGAGGCGTATCCGTACGCTTGGGTGTCTTCGCCAAAATTTTCGAAGCAGGCGTAACGATACCGCGCGCGGCGTGCGGCATCAGGATCGACTTTATCCAGGAAGTCCAATACTGCCCGCATTGACGCATGCAGGCTGTATAGGTCCAAGCCATAGAAACCGACGCGTCCTGCGTGTCGGTGCTCGTTGTAATTGCGCAACCAGCCTACGAAATCGAGAACGTCAGCGTTGCGCCACATCCAAGCAGGAAACCGCTGGAAGCCGGCAAGCGCATCGACTGCCTCCTCGTCATCGCTGTCGAAACGAATATACTGGTTAATTCGATATGCGTCCGGCCAGTCGGCTTCCACAGCGACTGCGTTGAACTCTTTTTCTGTGATCAACCTCTTAGTGATCTGGGCGCGGAGGCGATAGAACTCGTGAGTCCCGTGCGTAGCTTCGCCGATCAAAACGACTCGGGAGTCGCCAACCAATTTCAGCAATGGATCGAAGTCCGTGACCTCTCCGGTAAGCGGGGACGCCGACCGACGGATCCCATGCACTAGGTTATGTTCAGATCTGGCCAGCATTTCTGCACCTTCATTTCTGGCACGCGTGGATAACCCGGATCGCTAAATCGGGCTCCACGATCCCGAGTCTCACGTTCAGGCTCGAATCAGTGACGCGCCCCTCGCAGCTCAGCCTCCGTGCCCTCGTATTGCGGCTCGCGCACCTGCTTGGACGCGCGATCAAGGAGTTCGTTCACTTCTTCGTCCGAGATCTGCGAAAAATCATGGTAGAACTGTCCCACGCCGTAGAAGGGTTCCGGTATTTCCACACACACCAGTTCGTCAACCTCCTGGAGGAGGCGATGGCACGTCCCTGGTGGCGCGACCGGTGTCGCCACAACAATTGCCACAGGCTTCATTTGCCTCAACGCATGAATCGCAGCCATCAAGCTCGAGCCCGTAGCGATTCCGTCATCGACAACAATGACTGTTTTTCCCTGCAGATCAAGCGGGGCGCGGTTCCCCCGATACAAACTTTCACGCCGTTCGAGCTCTTCCCTCTCCGTGTGCGTCACCGAGGCAATGTCTAGGTCGGATAATCCTAGATGTTCCACGACACTACGGTTCAGAACTCGGACGCCGCCGCTTCCGATGGCTCCGAACGCCAGCTCTTCGTGGCCGGGCACTCCAAGCTTCCGCAATACGAATATGTCG
>Ga0306919_10000881_pt1 | contig 13896 bp, 14 predicted proteins | sample flu12Cox44000172_FD_203764 | JGI IMG/M metagenome (GOLD analysis project Ga0306919, IMG submission 203764) | Lab enrichment of tropical soil microbial communities from Luquillo Experimental Forest, Puerto Rico - flux4day.12C.oxic.44.000.172 (v2)... | ecosystem: Environmental > Terrestrial >... | reverse complement strand
CAGTGGGGATTTGCAATGTGCCGTCCTCGAGAACGAAGGTCGGCCGAAAGCCTATGCTCTCTATCGGATGAACTCGGCGTTTGAGCGGGGCCTCCAGACCGGCTCAGTCGCGGTAATCGAGGCTATGGCCGACTCACCGGAGGCGACACGTGCGATCTGGCGATACCTGTTGGACATCGACTGGATGGCGCGTGTGAAAGCCTGGCTCTTGCCGCTGGATCATCCGCTCCTTCTGTTGCTGGCGGAGCCGCGGCGGCTCGGTTTCAGTATTCGGGATGGCGTTTGGGTACGGCTGCTCGATATCGAGACTGCGATGTCGGCACGGTCATATCAGGCTCACGGATCCGTGATAATTGATGTGATTGATGAATTTTGCCTGCGCAATGCAGGCTGCTGGCGGATCGGTTCTGCAGGTGTCGAGCGCACCGACGAAGCCCCCGGTCTGCGTTGTGACATCAGCGTCCTTGGCTCTGTATACCTGGGTGGATTTACGTGGACGCAGCTTGCGCGTGCTCTGCGCGTTCAAGAGCTGCGCTCGGGTGCGATTGCCCATGCCGATAACGTCTTCCAAACAAGAAGTGCGCCCTGGTGTCCTGAAAGCTAAGCGCCTGAGAAATGGTCTGGTCTTATCCTTGCCACGGCGAAGGTACTCCGGGAGACCAATACCGGCCGCATACTCCTGGAGCGAGGCAATCGAAGAGATAGAGGGTGGTGCGTACAATGGACAGTTTTGGTGCTTTGATCCAAGATCTCGTGACCGCCAATCGGATCCTCGCCCGCGAGGAGGTCGTCGACGCCTACGGCCATGTCAGCGTCCGCCACCCGCACAATCCAAACCGCTTTCTGATTGCCCGCTCACTCGCTCCCGAGCTGGTGGGTCCCGAAGACATCGTCGATCTCGACCTGGACGGTCAGCCGTTACGCGACGAGAACCGCAGCCTTTATCTCGAACGCTTCATTCATGCGGCGATCTTCGCGGCGCGGCCGGATGTCATGGCCGTCGTCCATGCCCATGCCGAGGACACGCTGCCCTTCGGCATCGCGCAGGAGACAAAGCTGCGGCCAGTGATCCATTCCGGAAGTTTCATCGGCACCGAGGTCCCGGTATGGGACATCGCTGATAAATTCGGTGATACCAACCTGCTCGTCACCAATATGGCGCAGGCGAGCGATCTCGCGACATGCCTTGGCGGCAACAGCGTTGCGCTGATGCGCGGTCATGGCTTCGCCGCCGCCGCGCGCTCGCTGATCGAGGTCGTGCGGCTTTCGGTCTATCTGCCGCGCAACGCCCGCGCGCTGATACGCGCCAGGCAACTGGGCGGCGAACTCAAATATCTCTCGCAAGGTGAGATCGACGCCCGCAACCGGGGTTACAGCCCCTACTCTGTCGAGACCTGGCGCACCTGGGAATATTGGGCGAACAAGGCCGGTTGCGGCCATATGCTCACCCGGCCGGAAGATCACACCGCCAAGGATGCTAGTCGCGACAGATGAACGGTTCCCCGGTTCCACTTAACGAGCGGAGCAAGCTAACATAGGCGCTCACAAGGGCTCCGGCGTACCCGTCGGCCGGAATCGGGCATCGGTATCAACAGCAAGAATGCGTGCGTCATGGACAAAGCAACGGTAGAGCTGCTGGCGTGTCGCGCCGGCCTGGAGAAGGCTCTCGCGGAATTTCCGGAAGATGTTGCCGCCGCTGCCGAGCAGGCGGGTAGATCGGTGACAAGGCTGAAAGCACCGACCGACCCGCGCGCCGAACCTTGGCCGCCGATGCGCGCCGGAGCCGGACTGTGAGCGACCTGCACTGGATGACTGCCGTCGAGGCGGCCCGCGCAATCGCCGCCCGGGAGCTTTCGCCGGTTGAACTGATGACTGCGCTGCTGGAACGGATCGGCCGGCTCGATCCGAAGCTGAACGTCTTCATTCGCCTCGACCGGGACGCCGCAAGGGACGCAGCCAAGGCCGCGGAAGCGGAGATTGTCGGGGGCCGCGTGCGTGGACCCTTGCACGGCGTGCCGGTCGGCATCAAAGACATCATCGATGTCGCTGGCCTGCCGACGACTTGTCATTCGAAGATCCTGGCCGACAATATCGCCGTGGCCGACGCGGTTTGCGTGTCGCGTTTGCGCGGCGCCGGCGCAATCGTGCTCGGCAAGCTCTCGACCCACGAATTCGCGATCGGCGGCCCCAGCTTCGATCTCCCATGGCCGCCGGCGCGCAATCCATGGAATCCGGATCATCACCCCGGCGGTTCATCCTCGGGATCGGGCGCTGGTGTTGCTGCCGGCTTGTTCCCGATGGCGTTGGGCAGCGACACGGGCGGCAGTGTGCGCAACCCTGCCAGTGCCTGCGGCATCGTCGGGCTCAAGCCGACCTACGGTCTCGTCTCACGCCGCGGTGTCTTTCCGCTTTCCTTCACGCTCGACCATGTCGGGCCGCTGACGCGCACCGTCGCCGACAACGCGCTGATGCTCGATGTAATCGCCGGCTACGATCCGCTCGATCCGGGTAGCGCCGCTGCACCCGCCGGGCACTACGCGTCCGGCCTGGAACGCGGGGTGCGAGGATTGCGCATTGGCTTCATCCGCCATTTCCATGAGACCGACACGCCGGCCGATCCCGAGGTGGGGGCCGCACTGGAGCACGTCGCAGGCACCTTGCATAGGCTCGGCGCGGAGATCCGCAATGTCCGCGTGCCGTCGCTCGAAGAATTCGCTGCCGTCAATCGCGTCATCCTGCAGAGTGAAGCCTGGACCATTCACGGACCGTGGCTGCGCGAGCGACCTGGCGACTACGGCCAACTGGCTCGGCGGCGCCTGATGGCGGGGGCGTTCGTCGGCGCCGGGGATTACGTGCAAGCCTCACGGCGGCGCCTTCAGATGATCGAAGCTGTCGAGGACGCATTGCGCGACGTCGATGTGCTGCTCTGTGCCAGCGCCATGGATCCGCCATGCCGCATCGACAAGGCCGACGAGATAGCGCGCACCTATCCGCGGCAAGCGCGCACACCGTTCAACGTCACCGGCCACCCCGCGCTCGCGATGATGGCCGGGATCTCGACGGGCGGCTTGCCGCTGTCGGTGCAATTCGTCGGCCGCTGCTTCGCCGAGGCGACGCTCTTCCGGGTCGCGCGGGAATGGGAGCGCGCGGCTGGCACCGGCGAGAAGCATCCACCCGTGATGTAAGTTACGGATATATCCCTGATGGGGAGAACGCTCATGCCTCGACAGGTCCGTGCCGTCGTCGTCGATCCGGGCGCGCCGGCGAAGCTCGCGATTAAACCGGTTGAGCTGCGCGATCCCGACCGCGATGAAGTCGCGGTCCGGGTGAGCGCAATTTCGCTCAACCGCGGCGAGACGCGGCGCGCTCTGCAGCAGGCCGAGCCGGGGTGGCGGCCGGGCTGGGACTTCGTCGGTGTGACCGAGACCGCTGCGGAGGACGGCAGCGGGCCCAAACCCGGCACGCGCGTGGTCGGCATCCTGCCATCCGGTGCATGGGCCGAGCAGGTCAATTGTCGTACCCACGCCGTCGCCGCATTGCCCGATGCGGTCGGGGATGCCGAGGCAGCGACGTTGCCGGTGGCAGGCCTCACCGCATTGCACGCGCTGCGCCAGGGCGGGCTATTGCTGGGGCGCACGGTACTGGTGGACGGCGCCTCGGGCGGGGTGGGGCACCTCGCCTGCCAGCTCGCAACGGCGGCCGGCGCGCAGGTCTGGGGTAGTGTGCGCCGTGAGGAACATCGCGCCGCCGTTGCTGAATGGTGCAGCGGAGGAGTCGTGATCGGCCGCGAGCTCGCCGCCGCCAAACCGCACGGTCCGTTCTGGCTGATCCTCGATTCGCTCGGTGGATCGGCCCTCGCTGCGGCGCTCAGTATGCTGCAGCCGGGCGGCACCTGTGTGACATTCGGGGTGTCGGAGGCTGCTCAGACGACCTTCGAAAGCCGTGATTTCTTCGGAACCGGCGGGGCGCGTCTCTACGGGCTTACCCTGTTCCACGAGCTGATGAGCGTCGAGCGAGCCGGGATCGGGCTGGCGCTGCTCGCCGACCTAATCGCAGCCAAGAAGTTGCGGCCGCAGATCGCGGTGGAAGCACGATGGGGCGAGATCGGCACTGTCGCCCGCCGGCTCATAGATCGCGAGTTCACCGGCAAGGCAGTGTTGCACGTTCCCTAGGGATCGCCACCTCAACCGAGCCCCGATTGAGCCGCATTTAAATCTCGGGACGGCGGATCGCAGCATCCGCTTCGGGCGCGGTGTCTGCCAGGAGAGTCTCATCGGCCCGGTCTGGATATGCTCCTCAACCCTTCTGGACCGCCGGGATGGTGGCAAGCGCGTCGACCCAACGCAGCGCGGACCGCCGCCAGCTCTGCCGGCGCGGTGAGAAGCCGGCGCGCTGCGTGATCGTGCCGACGCGCAAGCCATAGCTCTGCGGATTATCCACTGCACAAGCATAGATTGGCGTGCCGCAGGTACCGCAGAAGGCGTGGAGGCGTTTGTTGCCGCTTTCGGCCGTCTTGATATACGTCTTGGGTGTGCCATGAAGCACGAAACGTTCGGCCGACGCCGGGATGTTGACGCGAAATGCCGATCCCGAGAGCGCCTGGCAATCGGTGCAGTGGCAGATGTTGAGCGCATCTGGATCGACTTCCGCCTCGAAGGTGATCTCGCCGCAATGGCACCGCCCATCGATTTTCATGCGTGTTTTCCTCGCGAGTATCTGAGCCAGGAAATTTGCCTGAGCACGCCAATCATAAATGCTGCTGGGCTTGGCGTCAGCAGATCGACCATCGAGCCCAACCGCGTCGGCGCCACCTCCGGGGCGCTTCGAGCCGCGCGTCGACGGTGCCGCTTTTTGAACGAACTCGTTTCACACTGCGACGGCGGGTCACCTGACCCATCGCCAGGGCGAACAACCGATGCGGGTTTTTGCGATATTCTTACCGGTAGGGACTCTCTGCCGTAGGGACGCCACAAATGAGTGAGAAGCCACCGCCGAAATCAGCCAACCTTCAGACCCTGATTCATCGCCGAGACAAGGTTCTGGCCGTTTTGCATCCGCCGACCGCGGCGCATGCGCGGATCATGGAGAGGGCCGGTTGTGAAGCGCTGTTCGTCGGTACCGGCGGGGTGGTAGGTGCCTATACGGGCCTGTCCGATGTCGGCACCGCGACGATGACCGAGTGCGTGACAATCGCCGGGTGGATTGCCGACAGCGTCTCGATCCCCGTCATCGTCGACGGCGACACCGGTCACGGCGGCATCATGGCGGTGCGTCGCATGGTGCGCGAATGCATCCGCGCCGGCATCGCCGGGATCCGCATCGACGACCAGCCCATCGAAAGCAAGCGCGCGACGCAGAGCGCCGGCGTCGAGGTCGTAGCACTTGACCAGGCGATTGCACGGTACCGCGCCGCCGTCGACATGAAGAATGAACTCGATCCGAATTTCGTGGTGATGGCGCATTGCTACGCGCGCGATGCGTCGAACGGCACACTGAAGGACACGATCGCTCGGTTGCGGGCTTACCGGGAAGAGGCTGGCGTCGACTGGGTACAGTTCGAATCGCCCCATTCGGTCGACGAAATTAAAGCCGCCCGCGCCGCCGTGACGGGGCCGTTTTCTTTCATGAAAGGAAAACTTGGCCGCTATCTCGATCTCGACGAGCATTTGGCGCTCGGCGTCACGATCGCGTGGTATCCGAGTTTCACGCATCATGTGACCTGGGCGGCGCTGTGGGATTTTATGACCGCCTTCCAGTCGAGCGGCGTGAAGGCCTGGGACGCCTTTGCCGAGAGTCGTCGGGATCGGCCCTACTCGATACCGGAGGTGCCGGAAGATGGAGAAAGCGGCGCCAAACAGCGGGCGCTGGAGCGTCGCTACTTCTCGCAGAATGATCGGCGCTGATAGGCCTGACGCCCAGTAGAGGGAATTTCGCGGATGGCACGAAATGGCTACAGGATCTTCGATTCCGACACCCATGTCGGCCCCGACGCGCGAATCCTCGCCGGCTATCTCAGCGCGGCGGAGCGGGATCGGCTGCGTAGCTGGGAGGCGTATAAGTCACGGGACCGCTACGGCCGCGAAACCTACACCAAGGGCCAGCGTCGTTATCGCCGCCGTCTCGGCACGGCCGAATCTGACGAAGCCTCGGGCGGGTATATGGCAGGGTTCACCGGCGTCTAACGGATGCGTGATCCATCGCCGCATGTCGATGCCGATCCCACAGAGCGCATCAAGGACATGGACATTGAGGGTGTCGATGTGAATTTGACCCTGCCCTCCGGGTGGTTCGGCACCTGGACCGCTGGCGATGACGTGGCGCTCGAAATGGCGATGTACCGCGCCTATCACCGCTGGATGGAGGACTACTGCGGCGCCTATCCGAGCCGCCTCGGGGGCATAATCCTGGCCGGCGCCCGCGACGTCGAGGGCGCGCTCGCTGAGATCCGCCGCTGCGGTCGGGCGCGCTGGGCCTGGGGGATGATGGTCTACGCGCCGGCCGGCATGCCCCTCGACCACCCGGCACTGGAGCCGCTCTACGCCGAAGCCGCCGAACTCGACCTCGCCGTCGTGCTTCACACCTTCACAGTGATGCCGCCTTACGCGCCAGGGGGTCAGGACAACTGGGATAATCTCTGGCTCCAGCGTTCAGCGGCTCACCCCTGGTGCGGCATGCGCAACATGGCGGCGCTGATCGGCAGTGGGGTTATGGATCGCTACCCGACCTTGCGCATCGGCACGTTGGAGGCCGGTCACGGCTGGCTGCCGTTCTGGATGGCACGGCTTGACGAACATGCCGAAACGATCAAAGCCGCGCTCCCGGATCTTGCGCGCAAACCGAGCGAATACGTCACCGGCGGGCGCTATTTCCAAAGCATCGAAATCCCGGAGGGCGCCCGGCTGACAAATGCCGTCATCGATCTGATCGGCGACCGCGTGCTGATGTTTGCGTCAGACTATCCGCATGGCGAGAGCCATTTCCCCGAGTCGGTCTCGCTCGTGCTGGACTGGGAGATGGCTAGCGAGCGGAAGCACAAGCTGTTCTGGGACAACGCAGTCCGCTTCTATGCGCGCGCTCCAGTCGGCTGAAACCGGGTGATCATGGGGAGGAACGTGATGGCGAGAGTTTTCATTACAGGATCGTCGGACGGCCTTGGACTGATGGCGGCCAAACTCCTTATCGCGCAGGGCCATGACGTTGTTTTGCACGGACGAAATGACGAGCGCTGCCGCGACGCGCGCGCAGCAGCACCAGGCGCCAAGGACGCCGTTTCGGGCGATTTCTCCACGGTCGGCGGCGCAAAGAGCGTAGTGGACAGTCTCAACAGGCTCGGCCGCTTCAACGCCGTGATCCACAACGCAGGTATCGGTTCTCGCGAGCCGCGACGAACTGACATGGCGTCCGGCGCGCCGAACGTCTTCGCCGTCAACGTATTGGCGCCGTACATCCTGACTGCGCTGATCGAAAGACCGGATCGACTGATCTATGTGAGTTCCGGCCTGCATCAGGGCGTGCAACCGCGGATGGACGATCTCCTATGGACAAAGCGCGCCTGGAACGGAGCATTGGCCTATGCCGAGAGCAAGCTCTGCGATGTGTTGCTCGCTTTCGCCGTCGCTCGATGCTGGAAAACTGTTTTATCCAATGCGTTGGAGCCCGGCTGGGTGGCGACCAAGATGGGCGGACCTTCAGCACCCGGTGACATGCAGAGAGCGCATGTTACGCAGGCTTGGCTCGCCACCAGCGATGATCCGCTGGCGCGGTCGACCGGCGGATACTTTTATCATCAGAAGCTTCGGGAGCCCAATCCGATCGCGCGGGACGGCGGGATACAGGACGAGCTACTGGCCGAGTGCGCCAGAATCTCCGGCATCGGGTTCCCGGAATAGGCCAAAGACAGTGCGCTGGCCTCGCGCGCCGTGCCCTCGTCAGCATGTCCTGAACTGCACCAACGGAACGCAAACACGCCGGCCGGCTCCCTTTCGACCGGCCGACGCTTTTTCGGTCTTCAGACTGCGGCGCGGTGCTCCATCCCTGTCGATTGCGTGGCGTAGAGCTTCCCGTCACGCTCTTCGATGCGGCCGGCCCGCTTGTGCCGGGCAATGACGACGCCGATATGGTTCGGCCGCGCGCCCTTGCATGCAGCGGCGATCTCCCGCTGTGTTTTGCCGGTCGCCAGGGCAAGGACCTGATCGCCGAGGCTCGGTGAGCCACGCCTCCCCTTAGCTGGCTTCGCAGGCGTGATGCGCGCGCGCCTGCCCGATCGCGCTGGAGCAGCCGCCTTCGCCACCTTCGCCGCCTTTGTCGGCGTTTTGGCTGAGGACGCCCTCCTTGGTTGACCGCCCCTGGTGTAGCGCGCGAGCACACGCTCGGTCGCCTCCAGTTCGCTGAGCTGGCTCGTCAGCTTCTCGCGCTGTGCATCGACGCGCGCCAGCGCCTCGCCGATCCGCTGCTTCTCCTTGGTGATCTCGTCCAATGTCGACATTAGCCACCTTCGATAGAGTAGAGGTTGACCAGAATTGATCAATCTTTTGGGCGTCTATCATTACGAAGCACACAGTGCAATAGCAGAATGCACGGATTTGTTTGGATCAGGCCTCCCGCTGCGACCGCCCCACCCCACGCGAGAGCATTGCGCGCGCCGGCGAAGCGCGGGATGCTCGACCGCGAAGAACCCCTCGAGAGGACGCGATGCCCACACAGATCGGCGAAAACCGCGCGAAGCAGATGCTGAGAGCCAACCAACTGGTGCTGTGCATGGGGGTCAACCAATTGCGCACTCCGAACATCGCGATGATTGCGGCGGCCTGCGGCTTCGACGCAGTCTATATCGACCTCGAACACAACCCGACCTCGCTCGAAACCGCGGCCGGCGTCTGCGTCGCGGCATTGGGCATGGGAATCACGCCGATTGCCCGGGTCACCTCGCACGATTCGCACGATGCGACGCGCATCCTCGATTGCGGCGCCCAGGGGGTGATGGTGCCGCATGTCCAGAACGCCGCCGAGGCCAGGTCGATCGTCGAAGCCTGTCTCTATGCGCCGAAAGGCCACCGCTCGGCTTTCGGCAGTGGTCCACAGCTCGGCTATGCCGCAATCCCGCAGGCCGAGGTCTGCAGGGTCCTCAATGAACAAACCCTGTTGATGGCAATGATCGAGACCCCCGAGGCGGTTGAGAACGCTGATCCGATCGCCGCGGTCGACGGCATCGATGTGCTGCATATCGGTGCCTCGGATCTGTCGACTGAGATGGGCATTCCGGGGCAATACACTCACGAGCGGATGCGCGCGGCTTTCGAGACCGTGGCCCGAGCAGCGAAGGGCCACGGCAAGGCGATGGGGGTCGGCGGCGTGCGGCAGGATTTCGAATTCCAGAGCTGGCTGTTGCGGCTCGGCGTGCGTTACCTGACCGGTGGTTCCGATGTCGGCTACATCCTCAGTGCCGGCCGCGCCGACGTAAAGCAGTTGCGCGAGCTGAAATTGTAGGGACCGGGCATACGCGACGCCGGATGCGTTGGTCTATCCAACAGAAGCGGCTGGAAGATCTTCTCACCCATTTCGACGCCGGCTCCTATCACTCGCGGCAAAGAGATCGGATTTGAACCAGGCTGCAAGGACCGCATGCCGGCCACTGGTGGCTCTCGCGATCGGTCCTCTGTCGGCTTCACGCTAAGTTCGGGCTTCGGCCTCTCACGAGGCTCGCCAACGCACCCAGCAAGTCCGCGGTTCTGAAGGGCTTACAGAGGCGTGGCCGGTCGGCGTATTCGGCGGCAACGCCCCGGTGCTGTAGCCGATAACAAAGACAAACGGCACGCTCCGCTGAGCCAATGCACCGGCAACTGGATCGATGCGGTGGCCGGCGACATTGATATCGAGGATCGCGGCGTCATAGGTGTCGCGATCGGCCGCGTCGACCGCCTCGGCGACCCGAGGGATCGGACCGGCTCCCATGCAGCCGGCGGTCTCCAACATCTCCTGGAGCAGACTGGCGATCAAAAATTCGTCTTCGAAGATCAATACTTTGCAACCTTGCAGCGGCCCAGTCATGAAGCAGCGTCCTGTGCTACTGGTCTGTCGGGCGACGATCCAAAGGTCATGTATTCGGGATTTGCCGGAATGACGATCCTACATCGAAGGCCGCCGCCCACCACCTCGAGTTTCGCTTCACCCTGTAGTTCGAAACGGATGCCGCGCTCGATGAGTTCCGTGCCGAAACCCTCGACCGAGATCTTTCCGCGGGCAGTCAGCCGGCTGTTCAATCTGATCCCGGCGACCGCGGACGCAGATCTTCTACCGTGACGGGGTGACGGCGCGGCGCGGCGCCACCGGTGCGGCGGCGATGCTGCTGAGGTCGATTTCCGGCATCGGCAGACCGAGCGCGCGCAATACGCCATTGGCGAGTTCGTTGTAGCGGTCGAAGCTGCGACGGAGACGGCCTCTCCAGACGGGAGTACCGCCGCTGGCATGCAATTCGAACGCCGACTCGCGGCCGTCGAGCGCCGAGGAGACGTGGTCCCAGGCGAGCTGCAGCAGCGCCGCTCGTTGCTCAGCGGTATAGCCGCCGCCGGCGAACGACTCCACGAGTCCTTGGGCGATCTCGGGCGCCGCGAGATCGCGGTCCGACGGTGCCACGACCAGTGACGAGCCGGGGACGATCCGCAGAATCTCGGCAATCCGCTGGCGCGCCTTCATCAGCGCCAGCCCGCCTGGCATCAGATGGAGGTGGTTGGGCATGCAATAGCCGGCGGGGGTGAATTGCGGGTCGAGCTCGGCGGCCGCCTGGCAGCTGCGTGCGGTCTGAACCTCGGCGATCATATCGACGAGGTATTCGATCGTCGGCTCGTGTTGTTTGAGACCCATCGCATCGGTCAACGCCAGTGCAAGGCCCAGCGTGAATTCGGATTTCGCGAGCCAGCCATAAAGATGATGCCACAATAACCACCGCGCGATCGGCTCAGGGGACGGCTCGACCAAAAACACGTGCTCCCACGGGACGAAGACATCGTCCAGCCACATCTGGCCATCGAGCTCGTCGTATCGATTACTCAGTGGCGCGACGAACGGGTTCACATCGCGGACCGCGATCTTGCGGCATAGCGTCGTCACTCCCGAAGCGCCGATCGGCACGATGAAGCTGGCGTGATGGCCGTCGATCTCGATGCCGTTGAGGGCGCCGACATAGACGTCCTCGGCATAGGCTGGGCTCGTATGCATGCCGATCTTGCCGCTGAGCATGACGCCGGCATCGGTTTCGCGGACCAGCCGCAGGGCATTGCGCTCACTCGGGTCTTCGCGAAGGCGATAACCGATCGTTGCCGCGCCGCCGCAAAAGGTCAGAAACCGCCCGGTGCCGGCGATCTGCTCGCGATAGGCGAGCGCATTGGCGATCTGCTGCGGTGCAGCGTTGCAATCCTGCACTGCGGTCACGACACCGAGCGCGATCAGATGACCGTAGGCCGGGGTATGGGTAATGTTGCCGGCGCTTAAAAACGTCGTCTTCGAGAAGCTCCGGCCCATGCCGCGGAGATCGTCGGAGCTCTCCGGGATGACGTAGGCCCACGGCTGCCGCTTGCCGCGCGCGTCGGCCGGGGCCAGCAGCACATCCGCCCACTCGGGATCGAAATGACGGTCATACCAGACGACATATTCCTCGACCATCGCGCGCGTCGCGGGATGCGTCGTCACGTCCTCGATCAAGCCCTCGCCCATGACCCAGACCCGCCGACCGTCGCGCAAAGCCTGCCGGTACTCCGCCCCTGTCCTCATGCCTTGCTCCTGTTCCTCGTGCTCGGCCTGCAACTCGACCGGCAGATTTAGCCTGTCGCGAGCCGTTGACCAACCAGCTCGCAAGTGACCAGGAGAGCACCGTCTCGCCGATGAGGAAACCGCGCGTGCCCGCCAGCATCGGGTAGGCGTCAGCTCCGGTTATGAGGCGCGCACCGGAGAGTGTCGCGATGGCGGCCGCCCCCCATATTGATCCAATAAGACGGTGTCGGCTGCTCGGGCAGCATCCACTCGAACAGCCAGCGATATAGTATAAGCGTGATGATGATCACGTAGATCACGCCGCCTAAAAGGAATAGGCATAAGCTCGCAAAGACAATAATTTCGGGAGAAGAGAACACGCTTGCGACATGGGTTCCGAGGATCGCCGCCGCCTCGGTCGCGACCGCCGTGAGCAGCCAATGACCATCCAGTGGGGCATCGAGAGGTGGTTTCAAGGCGCCGACTGTCGCCGCAGCAAAAAGGTAATAGATGATGATCGCCCACAGCGCAAAGGCGCCGAGCCAAAGCATTGCCGCGATAGCCTGGTGCGCCATCAGCAGCGAGATCTGGTTTCCGAGCACACCGGTGCCGGCGACTACTGTCAGCAGGCCCGGCCCCCGTTCGTGGTCCCCCAGGTCTGCGAGGAAGGCAAGCGGGTCGCAGCTCAAACGAGCGAGCGTCAACACCCAGAGCAGCGGGAACGCGATCAGATTAACGGCCAACAAAATCATCGCGACGGGGCGCAAGCCGAGCGGGGCGGCTGCGATCGAAACAATCCCGGTGGCCATGAAAAACGCAAAGCTTCGGCTGGGAAGCTCGGCAATGAGCCGAAGCGTCCGCTGCCGGCGTGTCCCGGGAGGGGCTTAAGTAGCATTCGCGTTCCGACTGAGCGCTAAATGAGTCCTCGGGTAGCGCTCAGCATTGGCCGCCGACCATTGCCGTATCCAGGCGCCAACGCAGCGTCTCGCCGGCGCGGAACGGAACCACGGTGTTCTCCCCTTGACCGATACGCTCCGGCACCGGCAGCGGCTCATGCCGCAATGTGATCCGGGTCTGGTTTGGCGGAAGGCCATAGAATTTCGGGCCGTTCAGCGATGCGAAAGCCTCGAGGCGGTCGAGCGCTTTCTCCTCCTCGAAGACTTCGGCGTAGGTCTCCAGAGCGCATGGCGCTGTGAAGATCCCGGCGCAACCGCAGGCGGTCTCTTTGGCCGCGACCGGGTGTGGCGCGCTGTCGGTGCCGAGAAAGAACCGCTTGTCGCCGGAGGTCGCTGCGCGGCGCAAGGCCAGGCGGTGCTTTTCGCGTTTGGCGATCGGCAGGCAATAGAGATGCGGTCGGACCCAGCCGGCAAAGATAGCATTGCGGTTGATCACGAGATGATGCGCGGTGATCGTCGCCGCCAGGTTCGCGCCGCTCGAACCGACATAAGCGACGGCCTCCTCGGTCGTGACGTGTTCGAGGACAATGCGCAATTCCGGCAACCGGCGCCGCAGCGGGTCCAACACCCGCTCGATGAACACGGCCTCACGGTCGAATACGTCAACCGCGGGCTCGGTCACCTCGCCATGGATCAACAGCGGCATGCCGAGCCCCGCCATGCGCTCGAACACCGGCGAGACGCGATCGTAGTTGGTCACCCCGAGAGCCGAATTGGTCGTCGCGTTTGCCGGATAGAGCTTGACTGCGGCGAAGACTCTTTCCTCATAGCCGCGTGCGACTTCTTCCGGATCTGTCGCGTCGGTCAGGTAGCAGGTCATCAGCGGCGCGAAATCGCTTCCTGTGGGGAGGGCGCCAACAATGCGCTCGCGATAGGCGCGCGCCGCCGCAACGGTCGTGACCGGCGGCGCGAGGTTGGGCATTACGATCGCACGGGCGAATTGGTGCGCGGTGTACGGCACCACTGCCGCCAACATCGCGCCGTCGCGAAGGTGGACGTGCCAATCGTCCGGGCGGTGCAACGTGAGGCTGTCGATATTTTCCGGCATTTGCTTTCACCAGAAATGTCAATGAGCACGGCGCCTTGGCGAAGATCACTCCTCGGGCATGCCGGCCTTGCGCAGTCCGGCGAAATAGGTGGCTTCAAGCAACCCGCGGATCTTCGGCTACGACGCGGCCAATATGTTCCGGCCCTC
>Ga0306919_10000876_pt1 | contig 13948 bp, 14 predicted proteins | sample flu12Cox44000172_FD_203764 | JGI IMG/M metagenome (GOLD analysis project Ga0306919, IMG submission 203764) | Lab enrichment of tropical soil microbial communities from Luquillo Experimental Forest, Puerto Rico - flux4day.12C.oxic.44.000.172 (v2)... | ecosystem: Environmental > Terrestrial >... | reverse complement strand
TGCGGCCGCGATGGAGGATGCGTAGTTGATGTTTGACGAGCAGCGACTCGGCAACGACGGAACGGAGGCCTCCCGGCCGTGCAAGCCGGACGACGGTGACGATCAAAGGAAGGAAAAGGATGACGACATGCCGCATCCTGGCATGGTATCAAAACCCAAAAAAACACTTAATTTTGGCCCAATTCCGTAATTCGCCATGGACAAGTCAAAGGCGAACTCTGCTGCAGTTCCTTCCCTGAAGCGAATCGTCCGAATTGGTGAAACCTTGCGATACTTTTTCCGTTCCGCAACGCTCCATAAAGAATCAAACTACCAGGAGGATGAAAACGAGGCTTGTTGCAGCGCAAGCCCGCGAGATTAGGAGTGCAACATGGATCCAATGGCGCATCGCAATCACATGCGGATGGCTGACCAACATGCAAACCACGGGCCAGCCCCGGTTGCAAGTGCGCACGACCAACACGCGGGCCACTCGGTGGCCATGTTCCGCGACAAGTTTTGGCTTAGCTTCGCGCTCGCTATTCCGGTGGTCTTCTTGTCGGGCGACGTCCAGCATTGGCTTGGCTACACCGTTCCTTCCTTTCCTGGCTCAACTCTGCTTGCACCGCTTCTCGGAACGGTCATTTTTTTCTACGGCGGCTTGGTCTTTATCCGCGGCGCGCGGAACGAGATTGCGGACCACAAGCCCGGCATGATGACCCTCATCAGCCTGGGGATCACGGTTGCCTTTCTTACCTCGCTGGCTGGAACTTTAGGCTTGTTCAAAATCGAAGTTTGGTGGGAACTCGCAACCCTGACAACGATTATGATCCTCGGTCACTGGCTCGAAATGCGGGCGGTTTCCCAGGCTCGTGGAGCACTCAGTGCGCTCGCCGCTTTACTCCCGGACACGGCCGAACGCGTGATAAGCGAAGAGATTCAGACGGTGCCTCTTTTGGACTTGAGAGTGGGCGACGTTGTCCTGGTGAGGCCCGGCACTAGAGTGCCGGCGGATGGAACAGTCATTGATGGCGCTGCGGACGTTGACGAGTCAATGATTACCGGCGAATCCCGATCTGTCTCGAAGGGGCTTGGTGCGACAGTCATTGCGGGCACGGTGGCAAGTGGTGGAAGTCTGCGAGTCCGGGTCACAGCGGTTGGCGAGCAGACCGCTCTGTCCGGGATCATGCGGCTTGTTGGCGCTGCTCAGGCTTCCGGTTCTCGCACGCAGGCCATCGCCGACCGTGCTGCCGCAATGCTCTTTTACGTGGCCGTCGTAGCGGGCGCGATTACGTTGACCTACTGGTGGTTTGCCGGGGACAGGGAACACGCTCTGACCCGGACGGCAACCGTGCTCATCATCGCTTGCCCCCACGCACTGGGACTGGCGATTCCGCTCGTAATTGCAATCTCGACGTCGCTTGGGGCGCAGAACGGCCTCCTCGTCAAGGACAGGCTTGCGCTCGAGCGCGCTCGCGATCTGGATGTGGTCGTTTTCGATAAGACTGGGACGCTGACGCGCGGCGCTCCAGCGTTGTCCGGCGTAATCGTCGCGCCAGGGATCCGCGAGGACGACTTACTTGCGCATGCCGCCGCCGTCGAAAGTGATTCGGAACATCCGCTCGCGAAAGTCATCGTTGCCGAGGCTAGGCGTCGTCGTCTCCCCTCGTTGGCTGCGACTCAGTTCGAAGCGCTGCCCGGTCGTGGAGCGCAGGCGATGATAAGTGGCGAAAGCGTGGCCGTCGGCGGCCCGCGTCTGTTGAGCGACCGGCAAGTGACGGCGCCAACGGAGCTTGCAAAAGCGACGGCGACCTGGGCTGCCGAAGGCAAGACGGTACTCTCCGTCCTTTCACAACATCGCGTACTCGGCGCATTTGCCGTGGAAGACGAGATTCGGCCGGAGTCGAAAGAAGCGGTGGAAGAACTGCATCGGCTGGGAATGCGGGTCGCCATGATCACTGGCGATTCCAAGGCGGTCGCGGAGTCTGTCGCACGACGGCTCGGCGTCGATGAGGTCGCCGCCGAAGTCCTTCCCGCGGACAAAGCCGCAGCTATCGAACGGTTTCAGGCAGGCGGCAGACGCGTCGCGATGGTGGGCGACGGCGTCAACGACGCTCCCGCTCTTGTCACCGCGAATGTCGGAATCGCGATCGGCACGGGTACTGATGTTGCCGTAGAGTCTGCAGGAATCGTCCTGGTGCGCAGCGATCCACGCGATGTCGTTGGAGCAATCGAACTATCTCGCGCGGCCTATCGCAAGATGGTTCAGAACCTGGTTTGGGCCACGGCTTATAATTTGATAGCGATCCCCGTCGCTGCCGGCCTGTTGCTCCGCTGGGGAGTGGAACTCCCCATGAGCGTGGGGGCCGTCGCAATGAGTTTGTCCACGCTCATCGTCGCCGTGAACGCGCAACTCTTGCGGACAGTCAAGCTTGGGCGAGACGCTATTCCCGAGACTGCACCCGCTCAGAGAGCTCCGACTGCTTCGGCTTGAGCATCGAAATAATTGGAAACAAGATTTGCGCATCGCGAGCCTAGACCTTCCAACTCGTCATTTTGCGCCGCAATCATCGCAGGTCTTCCCTTGAAGCCTTTCTATTCCTTCTTTCGCGATGATGGGAACCATGACGAGGGCTGCTGCCGGGTCTGCCCACCACAACCCAAATACCGCGTTCAAGACCAGTCCGAGGAGAAGAATCGCGGAAAGATACGTGCAAAACTGCGTCTGTTTCGCGTCCGCCTGCATCGCGGCACTATTGAGCGCATGCCCTACCGTTCGTTTTGAACGCGACAACAGTGGCATCACTACGAGAGAAAGGCAGGCGAGCACGATGCCGGGGATACTGTGCTCCGGTGCGCGCCTGAACCAAAGGTCGCTGCCGGACTCGAAACCGATGTAAACGGCTAGCAACGAAAAACAGAGACCGACAATCCGTAGCGCGCGCTTCTCGTTCCGCTCGCGGTCGAGTACATTCGCGTCAACCGACATTCGCCACAGCAAGACTGATCCAGATGTGACCTCAATGAAGCTGTCTATTCCAAACCCGACAAGCGAAATGCTGCCGGCGATTAGTCCAGCGACCACCGCGACCAGACCCTCGACGGCATTCCAAATGACGGCGAAGTATTCCAGCCGTTGTCCCTGACGGACCAATGCGGTGCGATCGAGAACTGCGATTTCGCCCATATTTTGCAAGCCCGAACTCAGAACTAGCTCATTCGACACTAGCCCTTGGTTCAACTGTGCGATGAACTTACCCACTTCCTCTATCACGGCTGTTCGTTGAAGGCTTTCTCCAACGCCGAAGCAATTCGAAACACCGGACCGTTCCAATACACCGGCATCGGTCCATCACCCCAGCGTGCGTGTGGCCCATAAAGGGCGACCTCATCCCAATGGAAACCCTTCTTGACGCAGCAGTCCGGTTCTGAGTGGACCGATTTCTGCTGTGCGATCCGAGCGATCTCCGCTGCCACAAGATGCTGCGGATCCCAAAACTGCCGCGCGCGACGGTCAGGAATCCGCGCCAAGGTACTGTGGCTCGGCGCTTTCCAGTCCGTCGCAAGAATCGGCTCCCAAACAACGAGCACGCGCACCTTCCTATCGGGGTAATGCGCAAGAAGTTGCTCCGCTGCGGAAGACCCCCGCAGACAACCCGGTCAAGTCGGTGACAGCAGCAACACCATCCGGGGCGCGTTCGAGTCCGCATCAAAGGCAGCGGCGAACTCGGTCAAATTCGCATTCGAGAGGGTAACGAATGGCTCCTGGCCTGCTGGCACTGATGAGGGACCCCACAGATACGCGATCCCGAACAGCAGAACAACCGCTGCCACCGCGATCTGGATTGCTCGTCTCTTCATTGCTTCCATGCTCCGCCAAGATGATCGGCAATGAACGCGGCGATTTCTTGCGGAAAGAAAATCATGCTCAAGACAACCCCCACCGCAGCCCACAGTAGAACGCTGCCAAGCACTCTTCCCTGGATTGCACACTGTCTAGCCCGATGCTGTTGCCAAAATCCGAGCGCGATCAGAGCAATCGAGACTCCCAAAAGCCAAGGACGCAACGTCGTAAAGAAGGCACTCGCAGCGCCAGCTCCTAAAGCCGCCGCGAAACCGAGCGGCAGACAACAACTGATCGTTGCTACGGAACTCAGAATTGCGCCGAGAGATGCCGAGATGCCCGTACCTTGTTTCACCGCGATTCCCCTTGCCGTGCCTCTAACACTGCTCGATGAACCATTTCCCCCGGTGGGAGACCGATCTGCTTTGACCCTTGGTACAAACGGCAGCTAAGAGCGAAATTCTTTGTCGTCTTTGAGTCTCCGGCGACGTCCCGTCCATCAATTCGGATCGTCGGAGAGCCGGGAAACTTGAGTTCGCAAGCCATTTGTTCGTCCCTCACAAGCACTTCATAAACTTCCGTCGAGATGCCTTCGGCGGCCAAAACATCTTTAACCAGCTTCACTGCTGCGGGATGAGACGGGCATTCCGCCACATACAAGACTTCGACTTTCACTTTTCACTCTCCAGCTTGCCCCTCAAAATCGGGCAATGAGCGTTTCGCCTGTGCAGTTCTCTGTTGCAACTGCGGAGTGCCAGTCGAAGTTCGTGCTCCAACTTGTGGAGGTCGCTCAGTTTCCGCTGTACCTCGCCTAGCTTTTCTTGCAGGCGGCGCTGCACCGGTGCGCACGGCTGGAGTCGATTCCCTCGAAGTCTTAGCAGACCTTGTATTTCGCTGAGCTTGAATCCCAGACCTTGCACTCGACGAACAAAGGCCAGGGTTTCTAGGTCGCTGTCCCCGTATCGACGGAACCCTCCCTCTGTCCTCGGCGGCCGGGGTAGCAAGCCGTTGCGCTCGTAGAATCGAATCGCGTCCACGCTGAGCCCGATCTTCTTTGCGACGATGCCAATTTGCATTGCCGTGGCTCCTCTCTAGAAGGTACACCCTGGAGTATAGTCCAGAGTCACGCGCTCTTTTCGCGCGCGGCGGCGCAGGGCCTCGGTGCACTTGCCGCCACCTTCCTGTTCCAAATGGCTTGTCCCGTCCTTGTCCTCCGCCGCCAAAGACGTGCTCAACTAGCTTATCGGGAGCCAGCTTGCGGACCCGGCGGCAAGGTGCGCCACCGTGATCTCGCTCACGAAGAACCTCCGAAAGCTCGGTTACCGAAGAACCAATCGACAACGCCGCGCGAATTAACCTTACGCGACGGAGAGCGTCCTGAGAAAACAATCGGTAGCCTGAGGCCTTTCGTGTGTTTCCTCACACTTTGGGGCTTCATTCTTTTTTGATCGAGGTTCCAGCAGTGTTTGTCAATTATCCGACTGCGTCGTATGCTTAACTTTTCTTCGACGTTGCTGGGACAGCGCATGCGGACGACGGCTAAGCCATACCTGAGCGACCGGAGACATTTCGAGCCAGCCTATTTGCGACTTTACGAGTCTGGCGAGCTGAACCGTCGCGTCGAAAGGGCACTAGAGAAGCTGGCGGATTGCCGACTGTGCCCGCGCGATTGCGGCGTCAACCGCCTGGAAAACAAATTTGCCGTGTGCAAGACAGGCCGGTACGCCGTGGTGAGCAGCCATTTCGCGCACTTCGGCGAGGAGGATTGTCTCCGCGGGACACGCGGCTCGGGGACGATCTTCTTTGGTTGGTGCAACCTGCGCTGCGTTTTCTGCCAGAACTACGAACTGAGCTGGCTGGGCGAGGGGCGCGCCAGCAAGCCGGACGAGCTGGCGCGGATGATGGTATATCTTCAGGAACTGGGCTGCCACAACATCAACTTCGTCACGCCTGAGCACGTCGTTCCACAAATCCTGGAGGCGCTCCAGCTGGCGATTCAGCGCGGCCTGCGCCTGCCGCTCGTCTACAATACGAGCGCCTATGATTCACTCGATTCGCTCGAGCTGATGGATGGCGTTGTCGACATCTACATGCCCGACTTCAAGTTCTGGGACCGGGAGATGGCTCGCCAGTACATGAAAGCGCCTGATTATCCCGAAGCTGCTCGCCGCACCATCCGCGAAATGCATCGCCAGGTCGGCCCGCTGGTCTTCGACGAAAACGGGCTGGCGCTGCGGGGCCTGCTGATCCGCCACCTCGTCATGCCCGGCGATATCGCCGGGACGCAGCAAATCCTCGAATGGATCGCTCGCGAACTCGGCCCCAGTACCTACGTGGATCTCATGGACCAGTATTACCCGGCAGGGAAGGTCAGCGGCAGCGACTACGTCGAGATCAGCCGCCGCATCACGTCCAAGGAATATCGGCTCGCAGTCGAAGCCGCCCGCGACGCCGGCTTGCGCCGGCTTGACAAGCGTGCCCCCGCCAAGCACTTCGCCATCTGGCAGTAGCTGCAAACCAACCGTGCGCCGCCGAAATGCTGCCAGCCAGAAGACGATCCTGACCCACTGGACGAGTCAGTAGACGGATTCCGCGTGTTCCTGATTTTCTGCTTGGAGTTTCTCGAGGTGCTTGAGCGTACCGACGAACTTCGAACTTCCGCTCCGCAATCGGGGTTCTGGCACTATCACGCCTATTGGTTCGAGTACCTTGGCAAGAAACGGAAAACGCGATCGCGCAGCTTGGGGCGTGGGTCGTCTTTCGCCTTACTTCAGGAGAATATGGCGTCGCGCCCAAGCGCGCTTCGCCGTTTCGCCTTGGAAACGGTCTGATAAAGGCGATCAAGGTTCGCCAATTGGGCAACGTCTCCCTGAACACCAGAAACGTTGGTGCCCATTGCCTTCACGGCCTCATCGAGTTCCTTCTGGCGGCGGCCGGTGATGAAGACAAAGGCGCCCTCTTCGACGAAAAGCCTTGCCGTAGCTAAGCCAATCCCTTCTGTGCCGCCCGTGATGACGGCGGTCTTGCCTTCGAGCCTTTTAGCCATTGTCTTTCTCCCTTGTTGCCGCGCTGGAAATCTCCAAGGCTGATGCTTCACGCTTGATTACTTGGGTCCGGTTGATTTTGGTTTTTTGCTTCTGAGTTCCAGCCCCTCATTGCACCGCAGCGAGGGACGGGTTGCTGCGTACGTCCCACCCGCCGCCAAGCGCGCGGAAGGTGCGCACGGCGGCGCGGGCTGCATCCGCTTGGGTACTCTCCACGTCATCTCGCGCAACAAGAAGCTGACGATTCGCGTCCAGAACGTCGGTCAGCGGAATTGCGCCGGCCTTGTAGGCGCGTTCCGAAAGATCGCGAGCCCGGGTAAGAGAGGTAACTTCACCCTGCAACTCCTGCAGGCGCACTTGCGTTTGCGCAAGTTCCATCAATGCGTTCTCGATGTCTTCCGTAGCTCTCAAGGCCGCCTGACGGTACTCTGCAAGCGCCTCGGCATAGGCGCCGCGCGACTGGGCGACCTCGGCCGCGACCTTTCCAAAATCGAACAGGCGCCATCGCAGCGCTCCCGTCCCGATGGCCTGGAACGCCTTGCCGTTAAAAAGAGTGCCCCCGTTGATGCTGTCGAAACCAAGAGCGCCAGAAAGCGAAATCTTCGGGTAGTAATCCGCAATCGCGGCGCCAATTCGCTCGTTTGACGCGGCCAGCCGGCGCTCGGCCGCGATAATGTCGGGTCGGCGGCGTAGGACATCGAGAGGCTGGTCGGCGCCGCCAATCGCTGGAATTCCGGGAATCGTCCCCGGCTTGGAGAGCTCTCCTGCGTACGTTCCCGGCTGAGCACCCATGAGGACATCGAGACGGTTCAGTTGCGCTTCGAGGGCCACACGCAAGGAAGGCACCGTTGACTTGGCCTGTTTGAGAAGGGCCTCCGCTTGGGCGATCTCTCGATCGTCTGCCACTCCCACGCGTCGACGGACCTCGACCAGCTCCAGGAGATGTGTATCGGTGTCGATGAGTTGCTCCGCCACCGCAAGTCGTGCCTGAAACTCCCTGACCTGCATGTATGCGTCCGCCGCCTCGGCGGCTACGGTGATTCGAGTCCCAACCTGTTCGGCTTGCGCAACCTGCAGTTCGTCGGCAGCCGCGGCTGCGCCGCGCCGCAACCCTCCCGAAAGATCGATTTCCCAGCTCGCCACGGCTCCAACCGTATACTCTCGTTGATCGCGTCTGTAGCCTGGAGAACCATTCGCAACAGAACCAAACGCATTCACAACGCTCTGGTGCACGGCTGTGCCCGTTGCCTCCAAATCGGCTGTCGGCAGAAGTTGCGCGCCTGCCGCTGCTGCCGCCGCTCGGGCTTGGCGGACGCGCGCAAACGCAGCGGCGAGATCGAGATTTTGGTCCAGGGCGCGCTGCACGACAGTCACGAGCATCGGATCATCGAAGCCCGTCCACCAACTGTCGAGAGGCGGTGCCGAAAATTCCGGCTTCGTCGCACTGGCCCCGGCGAGATTATGAAATGGAGCGAGATTGGTGGTGGGCTTCACATAGCGTGGACCCACGGCACAACCACCCGCAAATAGGCTGAGGGCAAGAATGATCGCTGTCGCTTTGAGCGCGGCTTGACTCAGTTCGCGTTCCTTACGGTCACGGCCGAAATTGCGGATGAAAGTGTAAAAGGCGGGTGTGAAAAGAAGACCAAAGCAGGTCACGCCCAACATCCCGAACAGTACCGCCGTGCCCAGTGACCGCCGCATTTCGCCACCTGCGCCGGTAGCTACCGCCAGCGGTGCAACCCCCAGGATGAACGCAAAGGACGTCATCAAGATCGGCCGGAGGCGCGTACGTGCGGCGTGCACGGCGGCGTCACCGGCGGCGGCGCCCTCTTCTTCTTTCTGCCGCGCGAATTCAACAATAAGGATCGCGTTTTTTGCCGCCAGGCCGACAAGTACGACGAAACCGATTTGTGCCAGGATGTCGATCGGCAAGCCTCGTGCGAGCAGGCCGCTTACGGATGCGAGCAGGCACATCGGCACGATTAGAACGATTGCCATCGGCAACTTCCAACTTTCGTATTGCGCCACGAGCACAAGGAACACGAAGAGAGCGGCTGCGCCGAAGACAATGAGCGTGGGAGTTCCGTGTTGCTGCTCTTGGAAGGACAGGTCCGTCCATTCGAACCCGATACCTTGCGGAAGAACTTGCTGGGCAAGCTCCTCCATGCGGAGCAGCGCGGTACCAGAGGCGACACCCGGAGCAGCGACGCCTTGGACCTCGGCGGCCGGAAAAAGATCGTAGCGCGGCACACGGTACGGGATCGTGTTGTCCTTCAATTTTGCCACCGTCCCAATCGGCACCATTTCACCGGACGTGTTGCGAACTTTCAGTCGCGTGATGTCCGGCTGGTTGCGTCTATATTGACCGTCGGCTTGCACGACCACTTCGTACGTCCTGCCCAGTAAGTTGAAGTCGTTCACGTATTGGGAGCCGAGATAGACTTGCAGCGTCGAAAACACGTCGGTCGGGGTGACCCCAACCTTCTCCGCCTTCACGCGATCAATGTCCGCGTAGACGGAGGGTGATCCGGTGTTAAACAACGTGAACGCCCCGGCGAGATGTGGATCCTTGTTCGCGGCAGCGACGAGATCATTCGCCGCCCGCACAACGGCGTCCGAACCAAGCCCGGCACGGTCCTCCAGCATCATCTTGAAACCACCGGCACTGCCGAGGCCCTGTACCGGAGGAGGCGGAATGGTCAGCACACGCGCATCCTTGATCACGGAAAGACGCTCACGCAGGTCGGCCAATACTGTGTTTGCGTTTACGCCGGGAATTTCATGGTTGTAGAGCGAGGGCAGGCCGGAAAAAATCGTTGCGGAATTCGACGCTACCGTCGATGTCGTCGCATCGAGGCCCGCGAAAGGCGCCACGTGTTCAACGCCGCGGGTATTGAGGATGATATCGGTCGCCTGCTTCACCACGTCCTCTGTCCGTGCGAGCGTCGCTCCGGGAGGAAGCTGAACGATGGTGATCAGGTATCCCTGATCCTGCTCCGGAATGAAACCCGTTTGCGCTCGTGAGAACTCCAGCGCGGCAACGCTGATCAGTGCGACGTAGATCACGAGAACAATGGCCACTCCTCCCACCAGACGCCGTGTCAGATTTCCATATCCGTTCGACAAACTCTCGAAGCCGCGATTAAACCAGCCAAAACCCGAATGGAGAAGTCGACCCACCAGGCTATGCGACGAAGCACCCTGCGGATCCTGCTCTTTGAAGAGCACCGCGCACAGAGCCGGGCTCAAGGTCAGCGAGACAAAGCACGAGATGACCGTCGATGCGGCGATCGTCACGGCAAACTGACGAAAGAACAGTCCGGAGATTCCCGAGAGGAAAGCGGACGGAACGAAAACGGCGCACAACGTGAGCGCGATCGAAATCAGTGCTCCACCCACTTCGTCCATCGTCTTGTGAGCAGCACCCGACGCCGACATGCCGGAGCGCATGTTGCGCTCGACGTTTTCGACAACAACGATCGCGTCGTCGACGACGATGCCAACCGCGAGAACCAAACCAAATAGCGAGAGATTGTTCAGCGATATCCCGAGCGGATAAAGAATCGCGAACGTCCCGACGAGAGAGACCGGAATTGCGATCACCGGGATAATCGAGGCTCTCCAAGTTTGGAGAAACAGGAACACGACGCCGAGCACGAGAAGGATTGCGATGAAGATTGTGAAGACCACCTCGCGGACCGATTTGGCGATGAAGGTCGTCGGATCGTAAATGATTTTGTAATCGACGCCTTGGGGGAATTCCCTTTTTAGATCTTTCATCGCCGACAAGACTTCATGTTCAACCGCGAGCGAGTTTGCACCCGGCTGGGCGTAAATCAGGAGCGCCGTCGCGTCGCTGCGATCCATGTATGCAGTTGATCCATAGTCAGCGGCACCCACCTCGACGCGGCCGATGTCGCGCACCCGGGTCACCCTTCCTTGCTTATCGGATTTGAGGACGATGTCACCGAATTGCTCGGGTGTGGAAAGCCTGCCGAGTGCCTCCACGTTGATCTGATACGCCTCGTGCCCCGGAGCGGGCGGCTGATTCAGAATACCGGCCGAGACCTGCAGGTTCTGGGCGCGCAGTGCCGCGAGCACCTCACTGCCGTTGAGATTGTTCGCCGCAACCTTGTCGGGCTCGAGCCAGATGCGCATGGCGTACTCGCGGCCGCCCTGGAACTGCACATCTCCAACACCTTCGAGGCGCGCGAGAATGTCCTTTACGTGCAAGGTTGTGTAGTTTGAGAGATACAGGTTGTCGCGCGAACTATCCGGCGAGTAGACGTGAATAGCCAGGAGTATGCTCGGTGTCGCCTTCCTCACTTGTACACCGAGACGCTGTACGTCTTCCGGCAACCGTGGCAAAGCGTCCTGGACACGGTTTTGCGTCAGCATCTGTGCGATGTTCAAGTCGGTGCCGATGCGGAAGGTAACCGTGATCATGAGTCTACCGTCTCCGGTCGACTGACTGCTCATGTAGAGCATGTTCTCGACGCCATTGATCTGCTGTTCGAGTGGCGTCGCCACGGTGCGTGCCACCGTATCCGCAGATGCGCCCGGATACAGCGTAGTGATTTGCACCGTGGGCGGGACGATTTCCGGGTACTGTGCGACCGGCAGAATCGCGAGCGCACCCAGCCCGAGCAGCGTCACGAAAGCGCTTAGTACGGTCGCGAAGCGCGGGCGTTCGATAAAGAAATGTGTCAGGCGCATGTTTTGGTCTCTCTTTAGTCCTGACCGCCGTTATGACGGATCGTGCCGTCCTGAGTGGCGACTTTGGTTCCGGGCGCGGCGTGCAGTAGCCCATCCAAGATGACTTGGTCGTTCGGCGCGAGCCCTGACCGGATCACTCGCAGACCGTCGCGAATTTCTCCTACTTCCACTCGCTTGGGCGCGACCGTGCCGTCCACCGAAACCGTCATAACCATGTGTTGCGATTGGTCAGGCAGCACGGCGCTGTCCGGCACGAGGAGGCTCGGCGAAGGAGGCGCAACGACCAAGCGAACACGAGCGAAAAGGCCGGGAGTCAAAACCAGATCGGAATTCGCAACTGTAGCCCTGGCGTGGATCGTGCCGCTCGAACGGTCAAGGACATTGTCCAGAAAATCGAATACGCCGCTCCGCACGTACTGTTTGTCATCGCCGAGCGCAACCTCAACCTTTTGGACATGCTCTCCCCTGAGGTGCCCGCGATACTTGGAGTAAGTCAGAAAATCGGACTCACTCATATCAAAATCGAGGTAAATCGGATCGAGCGAAACAAGCGTCGCGAGCAACGTCGTTGGACTCGTCGCTGTGCGACTGCCAGCGATCAGATTGCCCACGGAAACGAGATGCGTGCCCATGCGCCCTGTGAACGGTGCCGTAATCCGGCAATGGTCGAGGTCGAACTGCGCATCCTGGATCCGGGCCTTCGCGTCTTCTACCGAAGCCTGAGCGGCGCGTTGATCGGATGTGCGCTGGTCCACGTTTTCCACGCTTCCAGCGTTGCTCTGCTCCAGATCCTTGGCACGGTCAAGTTGCCGGTCAGCCAGTTCCAGTCTAGCCGCCGCAACCTCAAGCTGGGCGTTCGCTTCGGCGAGCGTGATTTCGTAGGGGCGGGGATCAATCGTGAAAAGGAGATCACCCTTCCGCACGATGTCCCCGTCCCTAAAAAATATTCCCGTAAGCGTACCGCCTACCTGCGCGCGCAGTTCGACTTGCGAAACCGCCGCGAATTGGCCAAGGAAGCCCAACCGCGTATCGATGTCTTGCGCCAGCGGCTTGCTCACCACGACTTGTGGAAGTGCAGCAAGCAGAGCACCGGCGGAACTTCCGCTTGCCCTAGGTGAATACTTGAGCCATGCGCCCACAAACACTATCCCTCCTAGCCCAGCGGCAGCCCACAGCTTGGCCGACGCTCGTCCACTGATTCGCCGCCCCTTGTTCTCCGCTCGCCCGTCGGACGCGACTTCTGTTTCCAATGCCATTTCCTTACTTCTCCTGATTTATTGTTCTTGTTATCTGCACAATTTAAACCCACAAAAAATCAATGCGTCTTCTCCCTGATCTGACCAACCAGATTCGCCAGGGTCATCTTCGCCAGCGATCGCTCGAAGCTGTACTGGGCTTGGGAAAGAACCTCCGACATGCATTCCTTAAGATGGCAGCTGACCGGACACCTCTTCTCTACTGGGTACGAATGAATCGCAAACGTCGGGGGTGCCGCACTGGCACGGTAAATGTCCAACAGCGTGATCTGTCGGGGAGAACGCACAAGCACGCTCGCTCCACTCTTGCCCCGCTTTGTTACTACCAAGCCCGCTTTCGAAAGCTTCGAGAGCGACTTTCGAACGAAGGTAGGGTCTGCGTTCACACTGTCCGCTAGTGTCGCCGAGGAGATTTCCTCCCCGTGGTGGTAAGCCAGAGCAGCCATGATGTGCGCGGCAACCGCAAATTGGACGCTTTTTACTGACATACTTTCTCCCGTCGAATATGTGATGCTCAAAGACACAATTGGTTATAGTTGCGGCAAGGCCTGGGTATCGCGGGCTAATTTCGCATTTTCTGGTTCTCTCTTTTTTGTTAGGTTCTTTTCTGTACTCACGCCTTTCCTTGAATTCAACCCTCGGCTCGACGAGTCCATTGATACTGCATGGTGACTATGAAGTTGTGTCCATATGTCTGCCCGAGGGCCGAATGCTTGGGATTTCTCCACTGAAGACTCGCGTTTCGACAGAGCGCTGCACTAGCCCTTCGAACGCACCGGTAGTTATTTAACGCGGCAGATACGATAGAAAGAAACCTTTTTCAACGATTAGCAGTGGTGAACCGATGGAACTCGTGGTTCAAATTTGGTCGGCGAGGAGGAGCTGACGACTGCTGAGTGCTGCGGCATCGTTTCTCTGATTGGGTTAGATGAACTCACTCACACCTGCTGGTTTTGTTCGTGAAAGTAGGTCCCCGACGCGGGGGGGCACGACGTGACCCGGAAATTCGCGGCGATATTCAGTAGGGGTAGAGCCGCAGAGTTGGCGGAAGACGCGCGCAAAGTGTTGCTGCGTTTTGAACCCGCAGGCTACCGCGACATCCAGAA